>ENA-UOOE01000196-UOOE01000196.1-fermentation-metagenome-genome-assembly--contig:-NODE-196-length-63973-cov-3.823602_pt1 | contig 63973 bp, 64 predicted proteins | sample MGYA00245776_ERZ724021 | MGnify/ENA primary metagenome ERZ724021 (study PRJEB28704, sample SAMN03018321) | fermentation metagenome | biome: anthropogenic terrestrial biome; feature: soil; material... | reverse complement strand
CCTCAACTAAGGCTTTAACTTTTTTTGCATTACCCTTTTGCAATAATTCTGATATTTGTTTTAAATCCATTTTATCTCCTCCAATGTATTCTATTAAAATAAAATTTAAATTATAAATTAATTGATTTACTTATTATATAAGAAAGTTTTATGCCAATGTTAAGGTATTTTATGAATTTTATAAAAATATTTTTATGTAAATTAAATTTTCTTTAAAAATAGTCTTATGAAGGCTATTTTTAAAGAAAATTGTGTGGTAATGAAGTATTTGTTTTTATTATATATTGTAAGAAAGTAAAAATTTTAAATGCAAACTAGTATAGATGATGTATTTCTGCATATATGTTGTGCAAAAATACATCACTTATGAGGTTTTAATTAAGCCGTTATTTATTTCCCATAAAATAAATTTAAAAAATCAATAAATACATGCCTTAAAATACAACATGTATATATCTTTTTATATTATGTATGTGATTTTCATGCTATTGGCACAAAAAATGCAAGTAAATTATTATGATAACAAAATAAATTACAAAGGAGATGAAAAATAAAAATAAAAAATTATTTAACGGTAATTAAAAGTTCAAGAAACTTATTAAGCCTTAAGGAGGTGAAACTGGTTCTATTTATTAAATAGAAACCAGAGAAAAATGCAAATAAAAAATATTACGGTTTTAGGTGCCGGCACAATGGGACATGGGATTGCTCAATTGTGTGCAGAATCAGGGTTACATGTAAATATGTATGATATATCTAGTGATAATTTGAATAAAGGTCTTGAAAATATTAAAAAGAATTTTTCATTACTTATAAAAAATAATAAAATTACTAAAGAAAAAGCAGACAATATATTAGCAAACATATCATTAGTAAATGAATTAAAAGATGCTGTTAAGGATGTGCAGTTAGTAATAGAATGTATTGCCGAAAATTTGAGTATAAAACAAAAGGTATATGGAGACTTAGATTCATTATGTGATCCAAGTGTTATACTAGCATCCAATACATCAGGATTAAGTCCCACAGAAATATCAAGATACTTAAAACATCCAGAAAGAATGGTTGTAGCACACTTTTGGTGCCCCCCTGAATTAATTCCTTTAGTTGAAGTAGTACCAGGAGAAAAAACTTCCAATGAGGTAGTGGAAAAAACCGCCGAATGGATTAGATTAATAGGGAAACAACCTGTAAAGATGAAAAAAGAGTGTCTTGGATTTATAGGAAATAGGATGCAATATGCTCTTTTAAGGGAAGCTATATATATTGTTGAACAAGGATGGGCAGACATAGAAGAAGTTGATAAAGCAGTAGAATATGGTTTTGGACGTAGACTTCCAATAACAGGCCCTATAAAGAGTGCAGATCTTGGAGGATTAGATGTATTCTATAATATTTGTTCATACCTCTTCAAAGATCTTTGTAAATCAGATAAACCATCACCAATTATGAGAGAAATAGTAGAAGCTAATAACTATGGAAGTAAAACAGGACAGGGATTCTATAAATGGGATAATGAAACTCTTAATAAAGTAGAATATGAAAGAAGAAAACTTTTAATGGATTTGTTAAATAAAGACAATAATAAGGAATAGTATAGTTAATAATTTATATATTATGTAAATGCAAGATTGTTATATGCTCAGAGATTTAGTACTTAAAGTTTTTTAAGGCGGTAAGCCCGTTGATTTATAAAGACTAATGAACAATGATAGGGAATATGATATTTTCCGATTTTTACTGGAAATTATATAGAAAAAATTTGCATAATAAAAGCATCCTTTTTATAATGGTTTTGCTAAAAACTTAAAAAAAAGGATGCTGGTAAAATGAGCAAAAGTTATTTGAAACAGTTACTCACTTATATTAACAGAGTATATGATATAGGTAAAAAAATCAATGTCTTAAAGGATAAAAGAATAAAATCTTCAGTAAAAATTTCAACAATTACCTTTGTAGTTTCGTTTGAATTTATGCTTCAAATAAGAAGTTTCAATAGGTTAGAGCATTAACTTAAAAAAGTACTACCTAAAAACGTTAAAATGGCTCACATCGATTCCGTTAGGCGTTGCTTAAGTGATTTTGATTTGAACAGTTTGAAAGATATTCATGATGATGTGATTAGAACTACGATAAAAAATAAAATATTTAGGAATGGTACTATAGATGGCTTAAAGGTAGTTGCCGTAGATGGTGTAGAATTATTTGAAAGCACTAAAAAGTGTTATGATAAATGCCTTTCACGAGAGTATGGAGATGGCACTACTCATTATTTCCACAGATCTATAGTATGTGCAACCGTAGATTCTGATCCACATATTATTTTAGGTCAAGAAATACTTGAACCTAAAAATGATAGTTCGGATAAGGATGAAGGGGAAACTACAGGTGCCAAAAGACTAATTAACAATTTATATAAGAAGCATCATCATTTTGCAGATATAATAGTGGCAGATACTCTATTTTGTAAATCTACATGGATAAAAGAAATTTTATCTATAGGAATGAACGCAGTAGTAAGAGTGAAAGATGAGAGGCTTCATATTGTAAAAGACGCATTATCTTTATTTAAGTGCCGTCAGGCAGATAGAGAATGGTGTGTTAATAGAAGTAGTAAAAACTATACAAAAATAAAATCCTAGGATGAAGATGATTTTGAAATGTCAGATGCATCAATTAAGGTTAGATTTGTAAAGTTTGTAGAAAAAGTTCATGTAGTAGATAAAGTAGAAATTAAAGAAGGTTGGATTATAACAACAGACAAGTTTACCTCAGTAGAAACCTTATGGAAAATAATGATAAGAGATGGGATATTGAAAATAATGCCTTTCATCAGTTGAAATCAGAATGGCATTTAGGTCATTGCTTTCTTCATAGCCCTACGGGCGTAGAAACAGTGCTAATGTTTATAATTATAGCATTCAACCTGATGCAACTATATTTTTTTAGATGCATCAGAGGTTTTAGAAAGAAACGAATGCTCCAAATAGATATTATTGAAGATATAAAAGATGAGAGATTTACTATAGATAACAACTGGAGTAATCCAATATTTAAAAAGACTTAATATAAAAATAAAATTGGAAATTGATTGTTGAAATTTCTTAGGATAAGGGTAATTTTAACTATTTTTGCGACTTATCGGTCTGCGGACTTACCAGTCATTCAAGAAAGTATAATAAAATACAATTCCAGTAAAAATAAAATTTTTACTGGAATCTTGATGCGAAATCTCTGTAAAAATTAGCTAAAACTTGACATAACTTCTATATAGTAAGATAATTTAGCTAATCTAATTACTTTTATATGGGAGGTATTTATGGTGAATTTAGTAAATAAATTTAATGCAGAAAGTACCATTAGAAACCTAGAGGACGCTATTATTATATTTGATACAGATGAGAATATTATTTTACTGAACGATGCAGCAAAACTATTGTTTAAAATACGCTCTGATGATGTAATAGGTGAAAAAATGGGAAAAGTTTTCCCTGAGTTAAACTATCCATTCGATAATAAAAATAATTTATCATCATGTTATTTTATAAAGGATAATACAAATATAAAAGCAATATACTATCCTTTAATTGATTATCAAGGGAATGTTATTGGCACTATAGGAATATTCAAAGCTGAAAAAGATAAAGATGATTGTGCATTAGAAATATCTGATGATATATTTAACATTTTTGAATCATTTTATGATGGCATATGGATAACAGATTCCAATGGAAATGTTTTATATACAAATTATGCAAATGAAAAAGTATCGGGTTTTACAAAAGAGCAAGTGGTGGGTAAAAATATAAATGATTTAATAAAAGAAGAATGGTTTTCAAACTCTGTAACTGTGGAAGTTTTAAAATATAAAAAACGTACAACTATGATGTGCTATAATTATGTAACTCATAAGCAAGTTATTGTCACAGGAAATCCTATATTTTATAAAGATGGAAGATTAAAATATGTATGCAATAACATAAGGGATATCACAGAGTTAATAAATAAAAAAAAGGAGTTAGAAGAAAATCAAAAGTTTATACATCGTCAAAATGATGAATTAAAGCTTTTAAGGTCATTACAATTTAATAATAAAGATTATATAGTAAACAGTGATAAAATGAAAAAAGTATTTGATTTAGCGTGTCGTGTTGCAAAATTTGATTCTACAGTACTGATATTGGGGGAATCTGGGTGCGGAAAAGAAGGTATTGCTGAAACTATTGTAAAATTTAGTCCTCGTAAGGATAATCCTTTTATAAAGGTTAATTGTGGAGCAATTCCTGAAAATCTTTTAGAATCAGAGCTGTTCGGATATGAAAAAGGTGCATTTACGGGGGCAAATCAGAAGGGCAAACCGGGAAAGTTTGAAATTGCTCAACATGGGAATATTCTTCTAGACGAGATAGGGGATCTCCCATTAAATCTTCAAGTAAAATTATTGAGAATTATTCAAGACAAAGAAGTTATACGTATTGGAGGTAATACACCTATTCCTTTAGATATAAGGATAATTGCAGCCACTAATAAAAATTTATTAGATATGGTGGATAAAGGTACATTTAGGGAGGACTTATTTTATCGTCTTAATGTAGTAACTATAGAAGTACCTCCTTTAAGAGAACGCAAAAGTGATATTTCCATACTTCTTAAATATTTTTTAGATAAATTTAATAATAAATATTCTTTACATAAAACTTTTTCCCAGGAAGTAATTAAAATACTTGAAAATTATAATTGGCCAGGCAATGTTAGAGAGTTAGAAAACTTTGTAGAAAGTGTTTTAATAGTATCGCAAGAAGATATAATAACTAAAGAAGATTTGCATCCAGAATTTACAAAAAGAGGTCTTAAAAATTCTATAAGTCCAATACAGGTAAATAATCTTATGCCTTTAAGGGAAGCACAGGAATTACTTGAAAAAAAATTAATAACAAAGGCCATGGAAAAGTACGGAAGTACAAGGAAGGCTGCTGAATTTTTACAAGTAGATCAATCCACAATTGTTAGAAAAATGAAAAAATTAAACATTACAATGGACGAAATTTAAAATTATAATATTTGGTTGTTTAGGTGGAGGTGGGGTGAAGGTATGGAAATTGAAATAGAATTTAAAAATGAATATAGTTGTAAAACTATACTTGATATTTTGAAAATGAAAAACATATATTTTAATTCACCTTGCAATGGTACAGGTAAATGTGGAAAGTGTAAAATTAAGATTTTAAAAGGGAATGTAAAGCTTGGTGAAGAGAATTATAAAAGATTAACTAAAAGTGAAATTTCACAAGGCATATGTCTTGCATGTTCAAGTTTTTTTTTAGACAATTGTGTTATTGAAACTGGAGTTTCAGATGAAGATAATTTTGAAGTTATCTCCCAATTTGGGAATGAAGAAGATTGCGCAAAAAAAACTTTAATAACTATGCATGAATTTATTCTAAAAGAACAAGACCTAAAAAAAGGTACAAGCTTTACTAACATTATTAATAATACACTAGGATATAAATTTAAATACTCCCTTAAAGCTATAAAAAAATTAGCTGCATTAATAAATAAAACTCAGGGTGAGGGAATTTACGAAGAGTTTATAGGGGAAAAATCAGTAAATATTATAGAACGTAATGGAGTTATAGTTGATATTTTAAAAAAATGGGATAGGCAGGTTTTGGGAATTGCTATTGATATTGGGACTACCACAATTGTTTTAAGTCTTGTAGATATGTTATCAGGAAAAGTTAAGAAAACGGTTTCTTATTTAAATTCTCAAAGAAAATTTGGTGCTGATGTTATATCTAGAATAGAGTTTTCAAGAGAAAAAAATGTTGAACTATTAAGAAAATGTGTATGTGATACTATATTAGGTGGAATAGAAGAGCTAATGTCGGAATATTACAAAAAGTATAATATATATAGTATTGTAGTTTCAGCTAATACCACAATGATTAACTTCTTTTTGGGATTACCATGTGATGGACTTGCCCAATATCCTTTTAATACTGTAAGTTTAGATTTAAGCAGTTATACTTTTAAAGAAATATTTAAAAATGAAATATTAGATGCTGAAATAACTATATTGCCAGGTATATCTGCTTATGTAGGTGCTGACATCACATCAGGTATATTGAAATGTAAAATCCATAAGTATGATAAAATAAGTCTTTTTGTTGATATAGGGACTAATGGTGAAATGGCTATAGGCAATAAGAATAAAATACTCTGTTTAGCAACTGCAGCAGGCCCGGCATTCGAGGGGGCAAATATAACTTGTGGCATAGGAAGTATAAAAGGAGCTATTTCAGAAGTTTCCATTAAAGATGGGAATATAGTATACAAAACTATTAAAAATGCACCTGCTGTTGGAATATGTGGGTCAGCAGTAATTGATATAGTAGCCAATTTAAAAAGAGAAAAAATTATAGATGAAACTGGTAGAATGGAAAGTGAACTCTGTAAAAATGATAAAATTATTATAGCAAAGGGTGCTAATGATGAAGAAATAATATTTAATCAGAAGGATATAAGAGAATTTCAATTGGCCAAATCCGCAATAAGATCTGGTATTGAAGTACTTATTAAGAATTATAAAACTTCCTATGAACATATTGATAATGTATATATTGCAGGTGGTTTTGGAAGTAAAATAAATATTAATAATTCTGTATATATTGGACTTATACCAGAGGAATTAAAAGAAAAGGTAGTAATAGTAGGAAATAGCTCTTTAGGAGGAGCTATAAAATACTTAAGTGACAGTAAGTGTAATGAGGAGATAGAATATATTTTAGCACATACACAATATATAGATATTTCTAAAGATGAGGATTTTAATGATTTGTTTGTAGAAAATATGTTGTTTTGAGGTGAAATATGAGTAAAAACATTAATGCTTTATTTAATGGTGATAAAATTAATTTGGAATGCCTGAACTATATATTAGACTTATATTATAATTCAGTAAAATTAAGTGTTTTTGCTTTAGATGAAAATGGAAATAAAATATTTTCTAAAGGCGAAGGTCCTTTGCTTTGTAAGTTTATAAAATATTATAATAAGGATTGTAACTGTGAAAAACAATACATTTTCGCGGGAAAGATGTCTGAAAAAATTGGTGAAGATTATACCTTTGCTTGTAATGATGGACTGATTTTTTTTACCGTACCTATTATAAATGAGTTTATTTTTAAAGGGTGTATGGTATGTGGTCCAATGCTACTTGATTATCCCGATGAAAGTTTGGTAGATGGCATATTAGATCATAATAAAATTCCTTTATGTATGAGGGAAAAGGTAGTAAAATATCTTGGGAATATACCAGTAGTTCAAGCATCAAGAGTAAAGTATTTAAGTAAAAATTTATATATATTAACAGAGTATTTTATGAATGAAGAGAAGGTGATTTTGCAAGAAAGAAAGGAAAAGAACTATCAACAATCTAAAATTGGAGAAATTATTCAAGAAATAAAGGCAAATAATCATGAAATTGCTATATATCCATATGAGAAAGAAAAAGAACTAATTACAAAAGTTAAAAATGGGGATATTATTGGGGCTAAAGCTATTTTAAATGATATATTAGGCATCATATTTTTTAATAGCGGAGGGAATATAGAAATTATAAAAGCTAGAACCCTTGAACTGTGTATACTTCTTTCCAGAGCATCCATAGAGGGAGGGGCTGCACTTGACAAAACTTTTGTCCTGAATTACGAGTTTACATATAAACTCAGTAAGATAAATAATATTGAAGATTTATCCTATTGGACAATGAAAGTCCTTGATAAATTTGGAGAAAACGTTTTTAATTTAGAACAACATAAAAATGCAAATATAATCAAAAGATCATTAAATTATATAAATGATAATTATATGTTAAATATAACCTTAGATTCTGTAGCAAAGTATGTGTATTTGAATACATCATATTTTTCGACTTTGTTTAAAAAGGAGATTGGAACAGGGTTTGCAGATTATTTGAATAGAGTGAGAATTGAACAGAGCAAGCAGCTTCTCAAGAATAGAAATAATTCTATTCTTGATGTTGCACTTGCTGTAGGTTTTGAAGATCAAAGTTATTATTCTAAGGTATTTAAAAAATTCACGGGAATTACTCCTAAAATGTATAAGAGCAAAGTATAAATATTATAAAGTTAGTATGTTATCATAATCATAGGTTGCTTTTATTTTAATTTTAGGTGGTACAATTAAAAAATCTTTATCATTCCAGTTTCCATCAATAAGATTTTTTATAATTCGCATATTTCCATTTAGTATGCGAATTTTTTTATTATTTTGTTTTGCAATATTTTCTAACGCATTCGTTTGTAAATCTGATGAAATCTCTGGCATATCTATAAATATAAGTTCATTATTATTTGATTCGGGATGTAAAGTTTCCCAAAGATATTTGGCATTTTCCTCTCCATATTTCATTACAAAATCTTCATAGGAATTATCTAATCCTAACATTTTTCCAGTATATGTTTCATGAAAAGCTGATGTTCCTCTTTCCATATAGCCTACAGAGCTCCATTCTTTACTAAAGTTATCCTTAAAATAAGTGTAAAATTTTTCTTTTGAGCCTAAAAAGATAGTACAGCAATCATGGGCTCTTGGAATTACTATTGGAAGTAAGTTAGAGCTTATTCCTATGGTTGCATTTCCACAAATACCAAAACCCAACAAAATTGCGTCGTAGCAATCTGCTTTCTCGGCTTTATTAATTATTTCTTGTATGGTATTTCTTAAACGTTCTGGGTTTTCATGAGAAGATTTTGAAGTGAATTCCACATCTATAGTGTTTAAACTTTTGAATATACAAAGACACACTTCTCTTGTAAAAACTTCACAGCAAATTAATTTATACCTCATTTTTCTCCATCCTTCTTTGATAATAATAATTAATATAATTTACTATATTTAATATTACTCTGAAAATTAAGTTTATTCTATAAAAATATTTGAAAGTTTTTGTAGATTTTTAAGAAATCATCTTAATAAATTACACAAAAACCAAAACGATTACAATATAAATTTTAAAGATTATGATAATATTTAATTGTGCCATAATTGAAGAATTAAAATAAGGTAATATAATGGGGGTAATATTATGAATTCAAAACAACTTGTTTTAGATGCTATACAAAATAAGAAGGTTGAACGTATTCCTTGGGTACCCTTTGTAGGATGCCATGCTGCAAAACTTATAGATGTAGATTGTGAAAACTATTTTAAAAACAGTGACTATATAGTAAAGGGTGTTAGTGAGGCATTTAAATTATATTCACCAGATGGATTGCCAGCATTATTTGATTTGCAGGTAGAAGCAGAGGCTTTGGGATGTAAATTAGTATATTCTAAAAATAATCCTCCATCAGTTTCAAGTCACGTTTTAGAAGATGGAAAGAAGATAAGTGATTTGAAAGTTCCTACAGAGAAAGATGGAAGATTTGCTATAGTATTAGATGCAACTAGAAGAATATGCAGCACTTTAGGGGATAAGATAGCTATATATGGTTTAATTACAGGACCTTTCACATTAGCTCTCCATCTTATGGGAACAGAAATATTTTACCAAATGATGGATGAACCTGAGAATGTACATGAATTGATGAGCTTTTGTGAAAAAGTTTGTAAAAATACAGCAAGGATGTATATTGAAGCAGGCGTAGATATAGTTGCCTCCGTAGATCCTATGGTATCTCAAATATCTCCTTCAAATTTTGAAGAATTTGTAACACCTTATGCAACAAGAATTTTTAATTATATAAGAGAACTTGGGAAAAATTCATCATTCTTTGTTTGTGGAAATGCAAAAAATAATATTGAACATATGTGTAAATGTAACCCAGATAATATATCTATAGATGAAAATGTTCCTCTTGATTTTGCCAAGGAGATATGTACAAAGTACGGTGTTTCTTTAGGAGGAAATATAAAACTTACCGTTACTATGCTTTTTGGAACTCCATTTGATAATATTAATGATGCTAAAAATTGTATGGATATAGGAGGAAATAAAGGCTTCGTTCTTTCACCTGGATGTGATATGCCATATGATACTCCAATAGAAAATGTTAAGGCTGTAACAGGGGCAGTTCATGGAGAAGTTTCTGATTTTATTGAAAATGAAAGTACATTATCTGATATAGAAGTATTATTACCAGATTATAAAAATGAAAAAAAGGTGATAATTGATGTAATTACTTTAGATTCAGCATCTTGTGCACCATGCCAATATATGGTTGCAGCAGTTAAGGCAGCTGCAGAAGGACTTGAAGATAAGGTTGAATGGACAGAATATAAAATCAAAGAAAAAACTTCTGTGGCTAGAATGTTAAAGCTTGGAGTTAAAAACATTCCTACAATATGTATAGATGGAGAAATAAAATATGTAAGTTTAATACCTTCAGTTGCAGAACTTAGAAATTCCATATTAGATGCTATAGAAAAGAAGAAAAATAACTAATCATGAGTAAAATTACCATAGTTACTTTAAGTCAGCCTTGTTCTGCTTGCTATATAACAGAAGGTTTAGTAAGGGAAATGTTTAATAAATTCAAAAAGGAGTTTCCCTTTATTGATATTGAATATATTATACTGGATAATTTAAGAGAAGTTGCCAATATTGAAGGTATAGAAATAGAAAAGTTTCCAGCAGTCTTGATTGATGGAGAACAAGTTACTGCAGGTTCAGTGCCAGATAAGAATCAAATAATTAAGTTTATTCATCATAAATTATAGAAGCATTGTTAGGGGTGGAATACATGCATAGAAATGAATTAATTGTTGTTGGTGGATTCCTCGGATCAGGTAAAACCACTTCAATATTAAGTTTAGCAAAATACTTTTTAAATCAAGGCATGAAAATTGGTATAGTAACCAATGATCAAGGCAGTGATTTAGTAGATACTAATTTTCTAACAAGTAATGGACTTTCCGTCTTTGAAGTAGCAGGAGGGTGCTTTTGTTGTCACTTTAATGATTTTGTTTCTAAAATTGAGGAAATGACTGAAAATGATTTGCCAGATATAATAATTGCTGAGCCTATAGGAAGTTGTATTAATCTTATAGCTACACTTTTTAAACCTTTGCATGTAAAGTTTATGGATAACATTGTGTTAAGACCTTTATCCGTAGTGGTAGATCCAAAAAGAGTAAGGAAACTTATGAATGAAGAAGATTGCGACTTTAAAACTGAAGTTAATTATATATTCGAAAAGCAACTTGAGGAAGCAGATATAATTTTACTTAATAAGATTGATAAAATAGGCAAAGATGAAGGAGACACTTTATTAAAATTCCTTAGAGATAAATACCAAGGTGCAGATATAATTCCTATATCAGCTAAGAATAATATAAATATAGACAAATGGATTTCCATGTTAAATGAAATAGATTATACATCTTGGAAAAAGATTCATGTGGATTATGATGTTTATTCTAAAGCTCAATCAATGTTGGGGTGGTTACACTTATCATGTACCCTAACAAAAGAACAAGAATTTAATATAAATGAGTTTATTTTAAATGTAATGAATGGAATAAAGCACACTTCAGAAAAAAGTAATAGCAGTATAGCCCATCTTAAGATGTATGGTGTTTCCGAAAAAGATTGGGCTAAATATAGCATAACAAGTACATCGGAAAATATAGAACACAGTAAGATTTCAGAATGTAATGATAAGAAATGGAATATAATAATAAATATAAGGTCACAATCAAACCCCAAGAATTTAAAAGACAATATAGAAGACTCATTTTACAATGAAGTTAATAAAATGAATTTGAATATAAGTAATTTAAATATGGAATGTTTTAAACCAGAAGAAACACAAAAAAATGAAATTAAACATAAAGTGACTAAAGTCCACAATATTTCCAAAATGAAAAACATTTTATAAGATATAGTAGTAAGTTAAAATTAAAAGTTATTTACAAGAAAGCATTCAATTTTTTTTGTTAGATTGAGTCCTTTTATATTATATCCAGTTTATGGTATAATATATGTAGAAACTAAAACATTATATTAAGTATAATGTTATGCTGTATATTAATGTTTAGGGGGTATGTTATTATGGACAAAAAGGTAGGGGTAGCTCAGTATGGATGTGGCAAAATGTCGGTATATACAATGAGATATGTATATGAAAATGGTGCAGAAATTGTTGCAGCATTTGATGTTAATCCAAATGTAATTGGTAAAGACATCGGAGAAATAATGGGATGCCAGCCAAAGGGAGTTATAATTCAGAGTATTGACAGAATAGATGAAGTATTTTCAGCAATCAAACCAGATGCATGTATAATTACAACTATGAGTCTTATGTCTGACCTTAAGGAAGCAATGATGGTTTGTGCGAGAAATGGTGTTAATGCTATTAGTACCTGTGAAGAAGCATTTTATCCTTGGAATTCATCCTATAATATTACAAAAGAAATTGATGAAATGGCTAAAAAGAATGGATGCACTATTTGTGGTGCAGGATATCAGGATGTATTTTGGGGAAATCTTATTACTACTTTAGCTGGAGCAACTCATAAAATAACTAAAATTGTTGGTAAGTCCAGTTATAATGTAGAGGACTATGGTATTGCACTTGCAAAGGTACATGGAGCTGGACTTGATTTAGCATCATTTGAAAAGGAAATAGCATCAGCTGACAATATTTCTGCAAAAGAAAGACAAAAGCTTATTGATAAAGGAGAATTCTTACCATCATATATGTGGAGCGTAAATGGATGGCTTTGTTCACAACTTGGACTTACTGTTAAGAGCCAAGTTCAAAAGTGTATTCCACATACCTATGATAAAGACTTACATTCAGAAACATTAAAGATGACAATTCCAGCTGGACATGCAACTGGTATGTCAGCCATTGTAACAACTGAAACAAAGGAAGGAATTATAATTGAATCTGAATGTATTGGAAAAGTTTATTCACCAGAAGAATGTGATAAAAATGACTGGACCATATATGGTGAACCAGATACACAGGTTGTAATTACAAGACCTGCCACAGTAGAATTAACCTGTGCTACTATTGTAAATAGAATCCCAGATATAATTAACGCTCCTGCAGGATATGTAACAACTGAGAAGATGCCTCGTTCATTATATAGGGTTAAACCTCTTAATGAATACGTTAAATAAAATTTTTAGACATAATATAGAAAAGGAAAAAGGAATTACAGTATTTTCAAATCAAGCTGTTTTTGATTATAATTCCTCAGTTCTTATAAAAATGACTATTACTGCTTTTAGTGATGAATTATGTAAGAAGAAATAAAGCTGTTCCCAGATAAAAATTTAATTCAAAAATATAAAGCTGCATTTGGGAACAATTATGAATGTTCTTTTGTTAACTCAAAAAGGCTATATTATATATTTAAAGATGAATGTGAAAAATTAGGAATTCTTTATAAAATGCAGGATATAATCTCAGCTTACAAAGCCGCTATGGGAATAGACAAATAAGTTGGTTTTAAAGAATATGCTTTACTTAAAAAGACGCTTAGCGTCTTTTTAAGTTTTAGAAGATGATTTTCAAATTAATCCTATTAAGAACAAACTATATTTAAAACTAAGAATCACTTGGTATTGACACAGGAACTTGTATCTCAGTTAAATATTCTTTTTGTAGACTAGTTTCATGTACATCAATTTTATATATTTCTATAGGTTCAGATATGATTTTATAGTTATTTTCCTTAATAAATGAAAACAACTTATCAATGTATTGCTTGTTAGAAGAATAGGAGCCTTTATATGAAATACATACATAATGTGCACCTTGTAATAATAGATTATAATTATTTTCACTATCGTCTAATAAGCAAAATACGGATTTATATTCATTGTAAATACCATTTTTTAAACTATCTAAATTATATATAGCACCTACTTTTGTATTACCTAGAAGATAAAACTTATCTTCATATTTTTTTTGAAGTTTTTTTATTAAATAATCTACTTCCGCATCACGAGATATATTACCATTTAACTTTAATGCTTTTCGCTTTTCTAAATAAATTACTTTAATAGTATTAAGAACTGTGGTATTTTCTGCACAGTTAATATTTTCAATTCTTCTTAGGACATTGTTTTTTAAGTGAGTTAATTCTTCTGTTTTATTGTCTATAAGGCATATTTCATCAGTTAGCATTTCTTTGGTAATTCCTACTGTTCTATTCTCTATATATTCCCCGATTTTCTCCACAGAAAAATCAAAGGTACGCAGCTCCTTAATTAAGTTTAGCTTCCATATATCATTCATAGTATAGAGTCTATAACCATTGGAATCCCTCATAGGTTTTAGTATACCTAATTTTTCATAATATATTAAAGAATCCCTGCATATGCCATATATTTTCGATATTTCTCCAATCTTATAATAATCTTTCATAAAGACCTCCCTAAAATTATGACTTTTGGTTTTTATAACCTATTGCTAAGCTTTGGTAAAGTATAAAAATATAGTTGACATTAGTATTATACCAAGGTTTATACTTTTAATAAAGGGGTTGATAGTTATGAATTGTATAACAGTTGACAATAATAGCATGAGAAAAAAATTCATAAGATATTTACTACCGTCTGTTTCAGCCATGTGGGTCTACTCTTTATATACTATGGTTGACGGAATATTTGTTAGTTGGGGGGTAGGAACTACTGCTATAGCTTCTGTTAATATTGCCATGCCTTTTATTAACTTTATCTTTGCTATATCAGTATTTTTTGCTACAGGAGCATCAACACTTGTTTCTATAGCTCTAGGGAAAGGTAATTCAAAAAGAGCTAATGAGATATTTACTATGAATTTTATTGCTATGGTAGTTATTTCAATAATAATAGTTATATTAACATTAATGAATTTAGAGAAAATAGCTATTTTTTTAGGAGCTAATGATTTAACCATAGGCTATGTGAAGGAATACTTACAAATAATAACTATATTCAATGGATTTTTTATAATATCATATTGCTTGGAGGTATTTACAAAAGCTGATGGATTTCCTTATTTGGCAATAGTGGGGGTTGTTTCTTCTGCATTGGTAAATATAATTTTAGATTATTTATTTGTTATGAGATTTCATTGGGGTATAAAAGGAGCAGCCTATGCTACAGGTGCTTCTCAAGTTATTGCAACATTAATCTATATAATTCACTTCAATAAAAAGAAGTCAAGATTGAAATTTATAAAGTGCAAATTTGAGTTTTCAGTTATTAAAGATATATTATCAATAGGTCTGCCGGACAGTTTAACAGAGTGTTCTACAGGTGTGGTTATATATATATTCAATCATGTTATATTAAGTAACATTGGAAATAAAGGTGTTGTAACTTATAGCATTATTTCTTATATAAACTTATTGGTTTTAATGACCATGATAGGTATTACACAGGGAATGCAGCCTTTATGCAGTTTTTATTATGGCAGAGAAGATGAAAAAGCTGTTAATACTTTATTTAATATGAGTGTAAAAACTATAGCAGTAATGTCTATATTAATATTTGCTATAGTAAACATATTTACACCACAGATAGTTCAAATATTTATGGATAAAGCGACTAATGAGGAGTTGTACATCTATTCTATTAAAGCTATAAGAATGTTTTCTTTGTCATTTATTATAGTGGGCTACAATATTTTAATATCGGGCTTTTTTGCAGCTATAGCAAAGCCAAAATATGCAACTATTATATCTTTATCTAGAGGCTTGGTTATTATAACTTTATCATTATTTATAATGACATCCTTGTTTGGAGAAACTGGTATATGGTTAGCTACGGCTGTTTCGGAAGGCATAAGTATTATAATATCTTTACTAATATTTAAGGAAAATAGTTATATTGATTTAGAATCTGGTAAATTAATAAAAGAAGCTTAGAAAGGTAATATAGATAATGGAAGCTTTGGTATTTATAAATATCAGAGTTTTTTTATTTACTTTAAATTAAAACTATGTAATAATAGAAAGTTGTAAAACCATATTTATTGTTGATATTTATCAAAATATGTAAATGGTAAAATAATTAAATAATGATTTAAGATAGTGAGGCGTGAAAATGAAGATAGGATTTGATCATGAAAAGTACCTTGAAGAACAATCAAAATATATTCTAGAAAGGGTTAATGATTATGATAAGTTATACTTAGAATTTGGTGGAAAACTTTTATATGATCTTCATGCAAAGAGGGTTTTGCCAGGATTTGATGAAAATGCAAAGATTAAATTATTATACAAATTAAAAGAAAAAGTTGAAATAATTATTTGTGTATATGCAGGGGATATTGAAAGAAATAAAATAAGAGGGGATTTCGGAATCACTTATGACATGGATGTTTTAAGATTGATTGATGATTTAAGGGGTTATGACCTTGAAGTAAATAGTGTTGTCATAACTAGATATAGTGGACAGCCAGCGGCTACTGTTTTTATAAATAAGCTTGAACATAGAGGTATAAAGGTATATAAACATGAAGCAACAAAGGGATATCCTACAGATGTAGATACAATTGTTAGCGATGAAGGATATGGCAAAAACCCATATATTGAAACAAGCAAACCAATTGTTGTTGTAACAGCTCCAGGACCGGGAAGCGGCAAACTTGCAACATGCCTTAGTCAACTTTATCATGAGTATAAAAGAGGCAAAGTGGCAGGATATTCAAAATTTGAAACATTTCCAGTTTGGAATATACCATTAAAGCATCCTTTAAACATAGCTTATGAAGCTGCAACAGCTGACCTTAAAGATGTAAATATGATTGATTCATTCCATTTTGATGCTTATAATAAAGTGGCTGTAAACTATAATCGTGATATTGAAACCTTCCCTGTACTTAAGAGAATCATAGAGAAGATAACAGGTAAGGAATCTGTTTATAAATCCCCAACGGATATGGGCGTTAATAGAGTAGGATTTGGTATCATTGATGATGAGGTTGTTAAGGAAGCATCTAAACAAGAAATAATAAGAAGATACTTTAAAACAGGTTGTGAATATAAAAAGGGTTATGTAGATGAAGAAACTTTCCAAAGGGTAAAACTTATTATGGAAGAACTTAACCTAAAACAACAGGATAGAAAAGTTGTTATCCCTGCTAGGGAATATTCCGCTAAGTTAAAAGAAATGTCTAATAAAAATGAAATTTGCCCAGTTGTAGCATTAGAGCTTCCTGATGGCACAATACTCACTGGTAAAAGTTCAGATTTGATGAATTCAACAGCGGCTGTTATTTTAAATGCTGTTAAATATCTTGCAAATATATCCGATGAAATTCATTTAATTTCTCCAGTTATACTTGAACCAATTATAAACTTTAAATCAAAAATATTGGGAAGCAAGAATACAGCATTGAGTTGTGAAGAAGTGTTGATTGCACTTAGTATATGTGCTGTTACAAACCCAACGGCACAAGTAGCTATGAAAAAGCTATCAATGTTAAAAGGATGCCAAGCTCACTCAACTACAATTTTAAGTAGAAATGATGAGCAGACTTTCGGAAAACTTGGCATAGATGTAACCTGTGATCCCGAATACCCTTCAGAAAGTCTTTACTATAATAACTAACAAATGGAAACATTTTAACATGCTTAATGTTTAGAAAAATGGTAATACTATTAAATGAAAATAATTATAAACACCATATAGGAAAGGAGAAGGGTTACAATGGCGGATAAGAACATAACTTGCAAAGATTGCAATAAGGAATTTGTATTTACTGAAGGAGAGCAGGCTTTTTACAAGGAAAAGGGATTTGAAAATGAACCACAAAGATGTCCAGAATGTAGAAAGGCTAGAAAACAGCAAAATAACAATAGAGGATTTAGAAGATAATTCAGTAAATAATAATCCTATAGGAGTTAATTCCTATAGGATTTTATTTATATCCATAAGTCTTACTAGCGGAATAAATATGTGCAGACTTGCGTTCAGCATGAGAAAGCATATCTTTCATAATATCTTTATATCTTTGAGATACTTCAGGACATACTGTTAATATATTATCTATAACATAATCAATATTACTATCATCTACTTTTTTTCCATTAATACCTTCATCACAAATCATATTTTCATCACTTAAGGAACTATATATAGTATTTACAATTGGTGATTGCATAACTTCATCACTTTCTATACAGTCTTCTGAAAAATATAATACCCCTTCAATAACTATAAATTGCCCGTAAACATATTCCTTTTTACATGGGTTTAAACCATGTTCCTCGTCACAAGTACAATCATATTTTGTATGTTCTACATGCTTTATATCAAGCCTGTAAGTATCTTCTTTCCTTGTTAAAACACATCTTACTTCAAGTTCAAGTAATCTATCTTTCATATGTTCAGAGAAATCTTCTCCTAATTCCGAAATAAAACGTTTCATGGATATTGTTTTTTGGATTCTATAATTTTTTTTCAATACACTATTCTCCTTATAATTATATTATTTTTATTTAGAGATTCATTAAGTTTAGGTGAAAATCAACTATAAGCAGAGTCCCTGGCTTGCAGAATTAATATAAAAACCACCTTTGTCAAGGTGGCATAACATTTGATGTCTATATATTAAAATCTATAATCTTATAATCTACTAATAATTATAATTTTATTACATTAGCAGCTTGAAGACCTTTAGGTCCTTTTTCTACATCAAATTGAACTTTTTCACCCTCTTCAAGATTTTTTCTTGCATCGTTTCCTTGAATTGCTGTGAAATGAACAAAAACGTCATCTTCTCCTTCAACCTGGATAAAACCAAAACCTTTTTCTGAATTAAACCATTTTACTGTTCCTATTTTCATTAATTGACCTCCTAATGTAAAACACAATATTATTGATAATTTTTTTATATCAACAGTGTTTTTATATCTATATTATTATTATACCACTATAATTAAAAATTAACAAAAAACTTTTATTTTCGTATCATTTGTTACGGATTAAAGTAGATTGAATTAGTATAATTTAAAATGTAAACAGGAGATAAATAGAAAATAAAATTAACTCAAATATAAAATAAAAAATAAATTTTTAGGAGGAATAAATAATGAGTATGTTTTGTTATCAATGTCAAGAAACTGCAGGCTGCAAAGGATGCACAATAAAAGGAGTATGTGGCAAGACTGAGGACTTAGCAAAGGCACAAGATTTATTGATATATATATTAAAAGGAATATCAGTATATGGTGCTAAAGGAAGAGAAATTGGCATTGTAAATAAAGAGGTAGATAAATTTGTAATGGAAAGTTTATTTGCTACTATAACCAATGCTAACTTTGATAGAGATGTATTTATAGAAAGAATTAAAAAAGGCTTACAATTAAGAGAAGAATTAAAACAGCAGGTTATTAAAGCAGGAGGAGAATTAGGAAAATCAAATTCAAATGAAAACTGGTTAAAGAAGATGCTTTCATTTGCTGGATTAAAGAGAGAAGAAGAAGATAAACTTCCAGATGCAGCTGCTTTGTTTGCCGATAATGTGGAAGAATTTAATAAAAAAGCAGAGACAATTGGAGTATTAGCAACCGAAGATGAAGATATAAGATCCCTAAGAGAACTTATTACTTATGGTTTAAAAGGGTTATCTGCATACATTAGCCATGCTCATCAGTTAGGATATGATAGCGATGAAATACATGGATTTATATATAAAGCATTAGCAGCTACATTAGATGATACTTTAACAGTTAATGATTTAGTGGCTCTAACATTGGAAACTGGTAAGTATGGGGTAGATGGTATGGCATTACTAGATAAAGCCAATACCGAAAGTTATGGAAATCCAGAGATAACAAAAGTTAATATAGGAGTTAGAAATAACCCAGGTATTTTAATAAGCGGACATGACTTAAAGGATTTGGAGCAGTTATTAAAACAAACAGAAGGAACTGGAGTAGATGTATATACTCACAGTGAAATGCTACCAGCTCACTACTATCCAGCATTTAAGAAATATTCACACTTTGCAGGAAACTACGGAAATGCTTGGTGGAAGCAAACTGAAGAATTTGAAAAGTTTAATGGACCAATTCTTATGACAACAAACTGCTTAGTTCCTCCAAAGGATTCATATAAGAATAGAGTTTATACAACAGGTGTTGTAGGATTTGAAGGATTAAAGCACATAGAAGCTAATGAAAAAGGAGAAAAAGATTTCTCAGCTATAATTGAACATGCTAAAAAATGTGCACCTCCAACTGAAATAGAAAAAGGAGAAATAATAGGTGGATTTGCCCACAATCAAGTATTTGCATTAGCAGACAAAATTGTTGAAGCAGTAAAAAGTGGAGCAATAAAGAAATTCTTTGTTATGGCAGGTTGTGATGGAAGAGCTAAGAGCAGAAATTACTATACAGAATTTGCTGAGAAGCTTCCAAAGGATACAGTAATTTTAACAGCAGGATGTGCTAAATACAAATATAACAAGTTAAATTTAGGTGACATTGGAGGAATTCCAAGGGTACTAGATGCAGGACAATGCAATGATTCATATTCATTAGCACTTATAGCATTAAAATTAAAAGAAATATTCGGATTAGAAGATATAAATGAATTACCAATAGTTTATAACATTGCATGGTATGAGCAAAAAGCTGTAATAGTATTGCTTGCATTATTACATTTAGGAGTTAAGAATATTCACTTAGGGCCAACTTTACCAGCCTTCTTATCCCCAAATGTAGCCAATGTTTTAGTTAAGAATTTTGGAATCAGCGGAATAACTAATGCAGATGACGATATAAAAATGTTCTTAGAATAATAATAATAAAAAAAGGTTCTATGCGAAATATTAAGCATAGAACCTTTTTATGATATAATTTGTCTAAAGATATAAATAAATGGAGGTTAGATTTGGTATGATTGATATGATATTTAAAACTGATGATGAATTTATACTAAAAAAAATAATCCCTATTGGTGAATTTAAAGGCTGGTTTGAAAATAGTATGTGGAATGATAGCATAGGTAAAAAAATAGACTATGTATTAAATACCTGTATTAATCCAAATGGTGGAATAGTAGAAATTCAGAATATATTTTTTAAATATCAAATAATAAAAGATGAAAACGGATATTCGTTATATTTCAGTCAAGATGCCATGTTATTGAATTTTTATGAGCAAACCATAAAACAGGTAGCTGAAGGCATACAAATTTATGACCGTAATGGATATTTTTTATATGCAAATCCAGCTAGTGAAATTTTAGAATGTTATAAAAAAGATGATTTTAAAAGAAAACATTTACTAGATATTTATGATGTAGAGGAAAAGTACAGTACAGTGTTAACAGTTTTGAGAACCCAACAAGCTGTTCATAATAGATGCGATCGTTTCAAAATGAGGAATGGAAATATGCTAACTACAATCAATTCAGGATATCCATTGAAAATAGATGGTAATTTGTATGGTGCTGTTGTTTTTGAAAGTGATTTATCTGTATTGAAAAATATTAAAAATAGGACTTTAAATTTAGAAAACTATGTGGAAGATAAGCAGCCAGAGGTTGAAAATCATTTATATACATTTGAAGATATTATACATTCCTCTAAGAACATGGAAGATGTTATACATTTTGCTAAAAAAGTTTCATTAACCAATTCCAGTATTCTAATTGTAGGAGCCACAGGCACAGGAAAAGAGCTGATAGCCCAAAGTATACATTCCTTTAGTCCAAGAAGGCACAAGCCTTTTATTGATATCAATTGTGGGGCTATTCCAAGTAATCTATTTGAAAGTATGTTTTTTGGTACAGAAAAGGGAGCTTTTACAGGAAGTGTTTCAAAAAAAGGATTCTTTGAAATGGCTAATGAAGGTACCCTTTTTTTAGATGAAGTCAATTCAATTAGTATTGATATGCAGACCAAACTTCTAAGGGTATTACAAGAAAAGCGTTTTAGAAGAATAGGGGGGAGTAAATACATTAAATGTGATGTAAGAATAATAACTGCATCAAATGAAGACCTTTATGAACTTATGAATCAGCAAAAAATTAGAAAGGATTTTTATTATAGAATTTCAACTATTAAAATTGATATACCTCCTTTAAAGGATAGAAAGGAAGACATACCTATTTTATCAAAACATTTTTTAAAGCAGCTATGTAAGGAATATAACAGAAAGCAAATGAATATTGATAAAAAGGTATTTGATACATTACTCATGTATGATTGGCCAGGTAATATAAGAGAATTACAAAATGTTATTGAATATGCTTTTAATCATGCACAAGAAGATGAAACAATTTTAGAATATGATAATTTACCAGATTATTTGCGCTCATCAAAATTTGTTTCACATAAAATCACTAAGGTTACTAATAAAAAGTTTTTTCCATTAATAAATTCAGGTACATTTGAAGAGAGGATGGAGAGAGTTGAAAAGGAAATAATAATAGAAACCCTTGAATTGAATAAAGGTAATATTACTCAAAGTGCAAAAGTATTGGGAATGAGAAGACAGAGTTTGCAATATAGAATGAAAAAATTGGGAATATGTGATGGATAGTGCAAAAAAATGTTGCATGGTGCTAAAATATTTAGCACCTTTTTTTCGTGTGTTTACAACATTAGCAGGATAAATGCAAAATAATTTTGCAGCAATTTAGTCGGAATTTATTGAAAACTTAGTAAATAAACAATTTTATAATAAAGCATAAAATCAACTAATGAATGTAACATAAGTGTTTTCAATGCTTTGAGCAATACAAAGATTTAATGGCATGAAGTTTGCTATATAATAAATGAAACCGTTTAATAATAAAAAATAAGGAGGAGATTAAATGTTAAAAGAAGCTAATTTTAAAAAAGTCCGAAAAGGTGTATTTTGGCCAGCATTTATAGTAGTTGGAGGGTCAGCATGTTTAGGCATTTTTAATAATAAAGCTTTAACTGATGTGGCAAAAAGCACTTTTACATGGTCACTTGAAAGCTTTGGATGGTTATATCAATTGGTATCTATTGTAGCACTATTTATAGTAGCTATAATAACTTTTTCAAAATTAGGTAAAATACGTTTTGGTGGAGCAGATGCAAAACCTAAGTTTTCCTTTCCAACATGGTTCGCCATGGCGCTCACTGGTGGAATCGCCACAGGAATTATTACATATGGAGTTAATGAACCTATTATTTATTTTGGAAATATATATGGGGAAATGGCAAATACCGGGGTACAACCAGGTACCCCTATGGCAGCAATTTATTCCATAGCACGTTGCTTTTATAATTGGAGCTTTATACCATATGCTATGTATTCTTTGTGTGGATTAATAGTAGCATACATGTATTTTAATAAAAAGAAACCATTATCTGTAACATCAACATTAATACCTTTATTTGGTGAAAAGGTTACTAAGGGAATATGGCCCAATATTATTGATACTTTATCACTTTTAGCTATGGCGTTAGGATTAGCGTCTTCTCTTGGAGCAGGATTAGCATTGGTAGGATCTGGATTGGAGATTTCTTATGGAATTAAACAGGGACCAATTGTTTGGTTGATATTATCAATTTTAATAACAGCTACATTTACTGTTGCATCATCTTCAGGTATAGATAAGGGAATTAAATGGCTAGCAGATTTTAACTCAAAGATATTTTATTTTTTATTGATTTTCTTATTCATTATTGGACCTACTATATACATTTGTAGAACCTCTACATCTGGGCTTGGATATTGGCTTCAAAACTTTTGGCAGTGGGGACTTGATCCAGGCGATATTGGCGGAGAAGCATTGGTTATGTGGTGGACACTATATGATTGGGCTATATGGATTGCATATGCACCACTTATGGGAATTTTCCTTGCTATGATATCCTATGGAAGAACTATTCGTCAATTTATGATAATCAATTGGGTATTACCTTCAACTTTTAGTATTGTATGGTTTGGAATATGGGGATCTACTGCTATTAAGTGGCAGCAGAGTGGAAAAATTAATTTAATATCCACTATAAAACAAAATGGGGCAGTATCAGGCTTATGGACCTTTTTAGGGAATCTTCCTTTAGGGGCTATAATAGTACCTGTTGTAATGCTAACCTTAATTATTTCATTTGCTACATCAGCAGACGCTATGACTACAACCATTGCATCCTTATGCATGGAAGGATCAAAACATGATGAAGAACCTCCTCTTTGGCAGAAAATATTATGGGGTGTTTCAATTGGAGCTATAGCATTCTTTATGGTGGCATATGGAGGCGGTGAGCAAGGAGTCGATGGAGTTAAATACTTAGCGGCGGCAGGCGGCTTCATGGTGTTATTCATATTTACACTGCAGGTAATTTCATCAATTAAAATGTTTTTCATTGATGATATAGAGCAATAGTTATAGAAGACATGTTAAGAAGTTAAAATTTTCTATATAATGTGAGGAGGAAAAGACATTGACGGATAATTTATGTGCTAAAGATATAAAAAAGGTTGTTCTTGGAGGCAAAATTAATATAGAAGAATTTGTTGCTGTAGCCCGTTTTGGAGCTAAGGTTGAATTTTCAGAGGAGTATTGTGAAAGAGTAAAAAAATCCCGTAAGCTTGTAGAAAAATGGGTTAAAGAAGGAAGAGTTATGTATGGTATTACCACAGGATTTGGTGCACTTTGCACAGAGGTAATATCTGAGGAAGATGCTTCAAAACTTCAAAGAAATATAATACTATCACATTCAACATCAGTTGGGGATCCTTTATCAATTGAAGAAGTTAGAGGCACTATGCTTATGGTACTTCAAAATGTAGGACAAGGATTTTCTGGGGCACGTATAGAAACAATGGAGATGTATAGACAATTTTTAAATTTAGGGATTACCCCATTTGCACCTAAAGAAGGATCTGTAGGATATCTTTCTCCAGAAGCACATATGGCTTTAGTATTAATTGGAGAGGGAAAGGCATATTTTAAAGGACAGCTCAGAAGTTCTAAAGAAGTGTTAGAAATGGCAGGCTTAAAACCAACAGTACTATCTTCCAAAGAGGGATTAATACTTGTTTCAGGAACCACTTCTGTAACAGCAATTGCTTCTTTAGCATTATATGATATGTTGAATGCAGCAAAAACTTCGGATATAATAGGAGCTATGACATTAGAAGTTTTAAAAGGTACGGTTAAAGCCTTTGATGAACGTTTAATGAAGGTGCGCCCTCATGATGAGCAGTCAAAAACAGCTAGTAATGTAAGAAGAATACTTCAGGATTCAGAAATTGCAAAGCATTTTAAAGATTATCGCCTTCAGGATGCATTGTCACTTAGGTGTATACCACAACTACATGGAGCTGCAAAGAAAACATTAAAAGATGCTTTGAAAACTGTAGAAATAGAAATGAATTCCTGCTGCGATAACCCAATTATTTGGCCAGAAGGTGATGACGGGGAAGCTATATCAGGGTGTAATGCGGATTCATCCTATGTAGGCATAGAAATGGATTCTGCTTGTATTGCAGCCACTATGCTTGGAAAAATGTCAGAACGTAGAAACAATAGATTAGTAGATGGCAGTATTTCCGAGTATCCCTGGTTTCTTATAAAAAAGCCAGGGCTAAATTCCGGATTAATGATTCCTCAATATACTCAGGCAGGTTTATTAAATGATATGAAAATTTTATCTCATCCCGCAACAGTAGATGGAATACCAACTTGCGGAAATCAAGAAGATTATGTAGCTATGGGATATAATGCCTGTAAAAAATCAAGACAAGTTGTAGATAAACTTGAATTTATATTAGCAATAGAACTTTTATCCGTATTCCAGGCTCATCAATTCATTGATAAAAAATTATCACCAGGGAAAGCTTCCAAGGCAGTACTAGATGAAATTGCATTGACAGTACCTCTAATGGAAGAAGATATTTTTCTTTATCCACACATAAATACTTTAAGGGATTTAATACATTCAGGAAGGATAATTGAATTGGTAGAAGATAAAATAGGAAGGTTGATGTAAATATGAAGGCTGATGTAAATATGAAAGTAAAAATTGATATTACTAAGATTTTCTTTACGCCGCCGTCCAATATGTTTGAGCGTATTGCATTATTTCTAACTATATTAGTTACATTTATAATGTTTTTTGGGCCATTAGCATTTTCTAAAATGCCACCAGTGGAAGCCATAATTACAGCAGCGGTTCCTTCATTAACAATGTCTTGGGCATGGTTGGTACTTCTAAGATCCATCTTTAGGAAAAGAGATTTTTGTAAAAAGTAAGCACTTTTTTGTTGAGCGTATGATTCTTAGTTGGTATAATTTTTGAGAAATTCAGTGACATTTTAAGCAATGAGGCTGCGGCATTAAGGGATTTACATACAATAATATTGTAATATTTATTCTTAGTGCCACAGCCTCATTTCAAGATTTTAATTTTTATTTCTAGTTCCATTTTCAGCGTATTGTTTACTAGAATTTCCTCTATTCATGTAACCATTCTTTGCATTTCTACTATTATTAGTAGAAGTTTCAGCAGACTGATTTATTGTTTTCATGGTTTTTTTAACGGACATATATAAACCCTCCCTAATTTAGACTCTATATTATTATTAGACATATGCTTTTCAATTATTCATAGCCAATATTGTGTAATAGAAAGCAATATTTTAGATTATGAATATAATTTCCATTTGTGCAAATTATATAGATTGAATGGAAACATAATTTACAATATAGAGCGGGGAAGAAATATGAAAATAGGGCTTGTAAGACATTTTAGAGTAGATTTAAGAAGAACAAATTTTATGACATCTGAGCAGTATAATAAATATATTTCGGAGTATGATATAGCAAAAGTTATTGAAAATGAGATTGTTATAGATAAAGAATGGGATAAATGTTATTGCAGTAGTTTACCAAGAGCTGTGTATACTGCAAAAACTGTATACCATGGCCCCATAATGATAACAGATAAATTGAGAGAAATTTCTACAGCGGCATGGATAAAAACTAATATACCATTGCCATATTATATTTGGTCACTACTAAATAGAATAGCATGGGTTAGAAATAGTATTACCCAACCAGAGGGGAAAAAGGCCAGCTTAAAAAGAATCAATGAAATTGTTAATGATATATTAAAAGAGGAAGATAAAAACATACTCATCGTAAGTCATGCAGGCACAATGTATGAAATAAGAAAGATACTTATTAGAAAAGGATTTAAAGGTGAATGGTTCTTAAAACCTAGAAATGGCAAGCTATATATTTTAAAAAAATAAGATTAAAAAATCTATAATAGGCAAGGAGCAGCTTTAAAATAATTGTTTTGAAATTGCTCCTTTTCACATGTAATTAATTATTCTGAAGATGATATTATTTAAAAATCCTGGAATTGAATTATTATCAATATATATGATAAACTTATGAATAACAATAAAGGAAATTTTATTCTTGAAATCAGGAGGAAACAAGGAAAACATGATTAAAATATGGGGGAAATTAATTAAGGACAATAAAATTATAAAAGATGAAGTGGCTGCATCTGATATTGAAGGAAACTACCAGGAAAACTTAAAGGCATGTATTATAGAGTTATGTAATAAGTTCGACATTCCAAAGCCATACTGGCTGCCAACAAATATAGAGGAATTCAATAAAAGAACTAAAACTACTTTTAATGAAGATAATTTTGTAGAAGAATTAGATTTTGATAGGTTTATAATAGAAGAATTAGATTTGGATAAGGGAAATTAGATTTGTTATACTTATTTCTATTTTATTTATAATTATGGAGTGATATTATTATTATGTAAATTAAAATAGATAACTTATGATCATATGGTCATCAGGAGGAATTTTATGGAACTGAAGATGTTTAATTTTATAGAAAAATCAGGGGAATATCTAGAAAACTCAAAAGAAAGGTTGGAAGCTGCCTGCAAGGATATAGAATTATATTTTCAGGAGATATTATTATTAAATAATGATGGATATTTAAGTGTAAATTCTAGAATAAAATCAGCTTCAAGTTTAAAGGAAAAAATACTTAGAAATAACTATTATAAAAGATATAAATCTTTGGAGGAACTTTTTTCAAATCTTTCAGATCTAATTGGAATTAGAATTGAATGTAGATTTGTTGAAGATGAAAACAAGATATACAAAATGCTAAAAAAGCACTTTAATAAAAAAGATTCTAATGGATATTACTATAATCAAGAGAAAGAAAATATAAAATTAAAGCTAAGTGGAAAGCAGCCACAGGAACAAAAGAATGGATTTGAAATATACAGAATAGATGGTACTTATCAATATAATGATGAAGTATTTAATTTTGAACTTCAAATTAAATCTTTGGTTAATGTATTTTGGGGAGAAATTGAGCACAAAATAATTTATAAAAATAATAACTACATTATTGCAGATGAATTTCTTAAGGATATAATGGGATCAGTTAAAAAAAATCTTTCTATGATAGATAATCAGCTTTTAATTATATATAATCAGTTTAACAAGCAAAACACCATTGACCCCAGTGTTAGAAAGAATCAATTAGAGGTTTTGGTTGCGAAAATAGTCTATGATATTTTTTCTGTGAAAATGAAAAAAAGTATAGGTTTTATTATAGATTTTAAGGAATCATGTAATGAAATAGTTAAATATATTTTTAGAGAAAACAACACCGAGAATTCACAGGATTATAATAAGGCGTTAATAAAAATATTATCTAGGTTAAATGATATTGCCAAAAATAAGGTGGATTTTAATTGTGAGATAAAATTTGAAAGGGAAATACATTTTCAGGATGAATTCTCTAATATTATAGGCAATAGTATATTAAAATCTATAAATAAAGATTTTCAATGGAATATATTTTTTAGAATATTATTTGAAATAGAGCTTGGGAATAATGCGGAGGACTTTGAGACTTATCTAAGTTTTCTTAGGAATAGACTATATTATAATGACTGCTTTTTACAATTGTATAAATTATTTAAATCAGATGAGGCAGAAATTATAATAAGCTCTTTAATGAAGGAAATAGCTTATAGCTTTAAGGATATAGATTCTATAGATTTTATATATGACTGCAACATAAAGAAAATAAAAGATGCTATAGAAGATGTAGTAAAATCAATATGTACAAATATTAATTCCTTTGATGAATGGGAAGAATTTAAAGATATCTACTTAGAATTACTTAAATTAAAAGTATTAGCAGTTTTCCATTGCAAGGTTAAAGTAAATAAAGTAAAAGGTTATATAAAAGATATTAAAAAATATCCAAACACTAAAATAGAAGTAAAAACAAGTATTCTTGAGCTTTTAGATAAGCTGGAAACATCAAAGGAAATTGAAGCTAAGGAAGTAGTAAAAATATTTAAAATTTAATCTTAGTAATTTTAATTAATTTTGGGGACAGTTCTCAATTTAATCTTAGGGACAGTTCTCAATTTAATTTGCATAGGGGAGAATAGAATGAATTACACATTAATTGCCACATCGACCTTTGGCCTTGAAAAAGTAGTAGCTAACGAACTAAAGGAATTAGGATATGATGATTTAAAAATAGAAAATGGTAAGGTAACTTTTGAAGGGGATGAAATGGACATAGTCACTTGTAATATGTGGCTTAGAACAGCAGATAGAGTACTTATACAAATGGCGGAATTTAAAGCTGAAACATTTGAAGAGTTGTTTCAGGGAACTTTGGCAGTAAACTGGGGAGATATTATACCTATAACCGGTTTTATGCATATAGTGGGCAAGTCTGTAAAGTCAAAACTTTTTAGTGTTCCGGATTGCCAATCTATAGTAAAAAAAGCTGTAGTTGAAGCTATGAAGAGAAAGTATAGAAGAGATTTATTCTCAGAAGATGGAGCTGAGTATAAAATAGAAGTAGGCATACTTAAGGATATAGTAACCTTAACACTTGATACTACAGGGCCAGGATTGCATAAAAGAGGATATAGGGAAATGGCTGGAGTAGCTCCAATGAAGGAAACTTTGGCAGCAGCTCTTGTACTTTTAAGTAAATGGGAGCCATCAAGATTATTAGCAGATCCATTTTGTGGTTCAGGTACCATTGCTATTGAAGCAGCCATGATAGCAAAAAATATAGCTCCAGGACTTAATAGAAGCTTTGTGTGTGAACAGTGGGACATAATATCACAGGATTTGTGGGAAGATATAAGAAAATATGCTAGAAATTCTATTAATGATAAAGAGTTTAGAATAATGGCTTCAGATATTGATGGCAGAGTGCTGCAAACCGCAAGAGTAAATGCTAAAAAAGCGGGGGTAGAGGAGTATATTTCCTTTCAAAAACTTGATGTAAAAGATTTTTCATCTAAGAAAAGATATGGATTTATTATAACAAATCCCCCTTATGGTGAAAGAATTGGAGAACTAAAGGAGGTTGAGGCTTTATATAAGGTTATGGGAGAGGTATTCCAAAACTTATATGATTGGTCATATTTTGTAATAACTTCCTATGAAGGGTTTGAAAAATGTTTTGGTAAAAAGTCTGACAAAAATAGAAAACTTTATAATGGAAGACTAAAGTGCTATTATTATCAGTATTTTGGAAAAGATCCAGAGAAAAAGAATACATATTACTAAAGATATAATGAAAATATAAGAGGTAAAAAATTATGGAAGATTTTGATTTTCAATCTTTGCATTTAAGTGAAGAAATATTAAAAGCTTTAGAAAAGTTGGGATATGAAAAGCCATCTGAGGTACAAGAAAAAGTTATTCCTTTTGTCTTTAAGGATAAAGATATTATAGTAAAATCACAAACTGGTAGTGGAAAGACAGCAGCCTTTGCTATTCCTATTTGTGAAAAAATAGAAATTGAAAAAAAAGATCCTCAAGCTTTAGTACTTACACCAACTAGAGAGCTAGCTGTACAAATAAAAGAGGACATTTCTAACATTGGAAGGTTTAAAAAAGTAAGATGTGCTGCTGTATTTGGTAAACAGCCTATGACTACTCAGGTAAGAGAATTAAAGCAGAGGGTTCATGTTATTGTTGGTACACCTGGAAGAACTTTAGATCATATAGAAAGAGGAAATATAAATTTAGAGGGGATAAAATATTTTATTATAGACGAGGCTGATAAAATGTTAGATATGGGTTTTATTCAGCAAGTTGAAAGTATTATAAAAACATTACCTCATAATAGAGTAACTATGCTGTTTTCTGCAACAATGCCTGAAGAAATTGAAGAATTATGTAATAAATACATGATTAATCAAATGAAGATAGAAATAATCTCTAAAAATCCTGCTACAGAAAAAATTCATCAAATGTATTACAAAATTGAAGAGAATAAAAAGTTCAGCCTTCTAAATAAAATAATTTATACCCAGGCGCCGGATAGCTGTATTATATTTTGTAATACTAAAGAACAGGTTGGCAATGTAGCAAAAAGAATGAAGGATAAAGGTTATTCCTGTAATTCATTACATGGTGGAATGGAACAGAAGGATAGATTAGATACCATGGAAAGATTTAAAAGAGGAGAATTCCAGTTTTTAATAGCTACTGATGTAGCAGCTAGGGGAATTGATATAGAGGGAATAACCCATGTTATTAATTATGATATACCTATGGAAAAAGAAAGCTATATCCATAGAATAGGAAGAACAGGACGTGCTGGTAATGAGGGTATAGCAATTACATTTGTATCTCCTTATGAATCAAGGCTTTTAAGTGAAATTCAGGAGTATGCGGGTTATAATATACCTGAAAAAGAAGCCCCATCAGAGGAAGAAGTGGAGATTGGGAAAAAAGCTTTTGAGAAAAATATTAATGTTAAACCTAAACTAAAAAGTAAGAAGAATTTTCAGTTGAACAAGGAAATTACAAAATTATATATTGGTGCAGGAAAGAAGAAAAAAATGAGACCGGGAGATATACTTGGAGCAATTATAAATATTGAAGGAATCACTGGCGAAGATATTGGAATTATTGATATTCAGGAAAACTTTTCTTATGTGGATATATTAAATGGAAGGGGAAAATTTGTACTCCAAGCACTTCAGAATGCTACCATAAAAGGAAAAAAAGTTAGAATTCAGAAAGCGGAAAAGTAGATACTAATTTATACATAAATATCAAAAAAACTTATTATATTTATGATTTTGCTATTGATTATTGTTAATGAAGGTGATATTATTAATAGGTAGTTGCAATTAAGCAATTACTGAGAAAAGATTTAATATGATGAACAACATTCCCTTCTTTATTTAGGAACGTAATGTGAATCAGAGTTTAAATCTTAATTATAAAAGGAGGAATGTTGAAATGGCAGATAAGACATTAGTATGTAAAGATTGCGGAAAAGAATTCGTATTCACTGAGGGAGAACAGGCGTTCTACAAAGAAAAAGGATTCGAAAATGAACCACAGAGATGTGCTGATTGTAGAAGAGCAAGAAAACAGCAGAACAACAATAGAGGATTCAGAAGATAGTATAATTTTGTACTATATGCCTTATAAGAAGAAATTCTTATAAGGCTTTTGTTTTTTTTGAAAGTGGGGACAGTTCTCATGAAATGTGAAAGTGGGGACAGTTCTCATGAAAGTGGAAAGGGGAAAGTGGGGACAGTTCTCAACTATTAATCAGAAATTCGATGGAAATGTAGAAATGGCAAAAGAAAATTAATATTAAATTCACAGGCTAACTAATTTAAATCTAATTAGACTAAATTGGTTAGCCATTTTTTTATTATTTATATTAAATAAAAGAAAATAAGTATTTTAGTAAAGCAAATTAATTGACTAGAATTTAAAAATATAAAGAACTGTCCCCTATTTTATGCCATTTATTTTATTGACAAAATGGAATATTGATGTTAGAATCATAGTGAATAATAAAAGAAATTTATATATAAATGTTCGTATTGTAACGAATTAAAATTATGATTATATAAAACATTAATATGAAGGAGAATATAAATGAAAAAAAAGTGGTATTATATTTTGCTTGTCCCAGGATTAGTTATTATATTATTTTTTCTAATTATGCCTCTTATTAATACAATTTTTCCAACCTTTATGGTAAAAGGAAGCTTAAGTCTAGAACAGTATAGTAGGTTCTTTAAAGATAAGTATTTTATGCAAATTTTTCATAGAACCTTTAAGATAGCTTTAATCTCATCTTTTATATGTATGATATTAGGTGTGCCTGTTTCTTATTTCATTTCAAGAAGTTCAAAAAAATTAAGGGGATTATTAATGGCTTGCACCGTGTTTCCTATGTTAACAAATTCTGTTGTTAGGGCTTTTGCCTGGATGAACATTCTAGGCAAAAATGGTTTGATTAACAAAATATTAATGGAATTTAATATTATAGATAAACCGTATAAACTTCTGTATACAGAATCAGCAATCGTAATAGGATCTGTATATTTATTTTTACCATTAATGATTGTATCCATGGTTGGAGTTATGGAAAATATAGACAACGATTTACTAGAAGCTGCTGAAAGTCTTGGAGCTAACAGGCTAAAAGCTTTCTTTAAAGTCGTATTTCCTTTAAGTATTCCTGGACTTATAGTAGGAACCATACTTGTGTTTACAGGAACTTTAACTGCATACACTACACCGCAACTTCTTGGAGGAAACTCAAACATGGTTTTATCTACTTTGATTTATCAAAAGACTATGAGCCTTGGAGATTGGAATGAAGCAGCAGTAGTATCTACAGTAATGATATTAACCACTCTTTTAGTAATAGGTATTATAAACAAATTAGCATCAAGATTAAATGAAAGGGGTGTGTAATATGAGGAAAAACAAATTCTTATTAATATTTTCAATATTAGTTTACATATTTTTGTTTGCACCATTAATCATAATCGGCATAACAGCCTTTGGAGGGGAAAGTTATATAGCATTTCCACCAAAAAGCTTTAGTGTAAAATGGTTTGCTAATATATTTAGTTCAGAAACTTTTATGAATACACTAAAAACCAGCATGGAGATATCTCTTATTGCCACAATTGCAGCATTAATTCTTGGGGTACCAGCTGCTTATGCATTGAGTAGATTTAACTTTAAAGGGAAAACTATTTTAAAAAACTTCTTTTTTTCTCCAGTTATTGTACCTGGAATTGTAGTAGGATTTTCACTGTTTCAATTCATGATAATAAAATTAAAATTACCTATATATACAAGCTTGCTAATAGGACATACCATAATCATTATTCCATATATTATTAGAGTTATTGGTTCAAGCCTTGAGGGATTTGATTATGCAATAGAAGAAGCTGCTATGAGTTTGGGCGCTGGGAAAGTTGAAACTTTCTTTAAAGTTGTGTTCCCAAACATTACCTCTGGAGTTATAGCCGCCTTTATGTTAGCTTTTATAAACTCTTTTAATAATGTGCCTGTATCAATATTTTTAACGGGACCAGGCATTAGCACTTTGCCTATAAGTATGATGAGTTATGTGGAATATAACTATGATCCTACAGTATCGGCCCTTTCCGTTTTATTAATGATCATGACTATAATTGTAATGTTTATAGTAGAAAAAACTTTGGGGTTAAGCTATTTTTTAAAATAATAATTGGAGGTACACTATGGAGTTAATTAATTTAAAAGATATAACCGTCTCCTATGATGGGAAAAATAATATTTTAGAAAACTTAAATTTAAAAGTAGAAAAAGGCCAATTGGTTTCATTACTTGGACCAAGTGGATGTGGGAAAACTACCACACTTAGAGTTATAGCTGGCTTTTTAGAAGCGAATTCAGGTCAATTTATTTTTAATAATAAAGACTATACAAAAATACCTGTACACAAAAGAAATTTTGGATTAGTTTTTCAAAGTTATGCTCTGTTTCCGCATTTAACCGTTTTTGATAATGTGGCTTTTGGATTAAAAATGAGAAAAATGAATAAAAAATCCATCGAAGATAATGTAAATAGAATTTTAGAAGCAGTAGATATGAAGAACTTTGCCAAACGATATCCAAAAGAACTTTCGGGAGGACAAAGGCAAAGGGTAGCTATAGCTAGAGCCTTAGTTATTAAGCCTAATTTATTGCTTTTAGATGAGCCTTTAAGCAATCTTGATGCAAAATTAAGATTAAAAATGAGAGTCGAAATAAGAAAGTTACAGCAGGATTTTGGAATAACAACTTTATTTGTTACACATGATCAGGAAGAATGTTTTTCCATATCAGACAAGGTAGCAGTTATGAATAAAGGATTAATTGAACAATTTGATACTCCTGAAAACATATATTCTAATCCAGCTACAGAATTTGTTGCTAGATTTGTAGGCTTTGAGAACTTTATAAATTTAAATCATATAGGAGATAAAGTTTATGAAGGAATGGGTGGAAATAAATTTAAAGTTCAATGCGAAAGAAAAAAAGGTGAAAATATAAAAGGCACTATAAGACCAGAAGACATACAAATTCTAAGAGAAAATAAAGATGAAAATACAATAGAAGGTATTGTGGAAATAAGAACTTATTTGGGAAAATCTTATCAATATAATATAAAGACAGAACTTGGAACTTTAGTATTAAAGGAAACAAATGATGTGATTTATAAACAAGGTGATAAGGTAAAGCTTTATCTACCATCAAATAAAATAATTTTAGTATAAAATTTACGAGGAGGGTAAATATGAAAAGAAGACTTATAGCATTGTCATTAGCTCTAACCACTATATTAACTTTTGCTGGATGTGGTTCATCAAATAGTAAAAACGAAGGGAAAGGCGAGCAAAAGAAATTAGTTATATCTACTTGGGGATTAAATGAGGACAAGCTTAGAGAGGATGTTTTTAAACCTTTTGAAGAAAAGAATAATGTAAAAATAGTATTAGAAACAGGTAATAATTCAGAAAGATTGACAAAGTTAAAAAATAACCCTAATTCAGATGTTGATTTAATGTATCTTGCAGAATCCTTTTCTGAGGATGGAGCAGCACAGGGGCTATTTGATAAAGTAGATTATAGCAAGATATCTAATTCAGAAAAATTAAATTCAAAAGCAAAAGCTGCAATAAAAGAGGGATTTGGCCCAGCTTATACATTAAACAGAATAGCAATAGCTTATGATCCAAAGAAAGTAGGATTTGAAATAAAATCATGGAAGGATTTATGGAGACCAGAATTAAAGGGGAAAATTGCTATACCAGATATAACAACAACCTTTGGACCAGCTATGGTTTACATAGCAGGAATAAAGGCTGGAGTTGATGTTACAAAAGATAAAGGGGAAGCAGCTTTTAAACAATTAGAAGCATTAAAGCCAAATGTAGTTAAGACTTACAGTAAATCCTCAGATTTAACTAATATGTTTGCCAGTGGAGAAATTGCAGCAGCAGTAACAGCAGATTTCGTATATGGGAACATCAGCAAAGCAGCTCCAGATGTAAAATATGTAGATCCAGTAGAAGGAACATTCATAAACTTTAATACAATAAATATAGCTAAAAACTCAAAGAATAAAGATTTAGCCTTAGAATTTATAAACTATGCTTTAAGCGCAGAAGTACAAAAAAGAACAGCAAAGGGACTTGGAGAATCTCCAGTTAATACAGATGTAAAACTTTCACCAGAAGAAAGCAAAAATTTAACCTATGGAGATGTAATAGAAAAATCAAACACCATAGACTATAAATTTGTTAACCCATTAATGAAAGATTGGATAGATAAATGGAATAGAATATTAAATTAGTTACCCTATAAGGAGAGAAAAATGCAGGTAGATTTATTAATTAAAAATGTAAAAGTGTTTAATGTTTATATGAGAAAATTTATAAGTGAAGATGTAACTGTGCTAAATGAAAAGTTTTTTTATATAGGCAAAGATAATGAAAATAAACTAGAACCTAAAGAAATAATAGATGGAAAAGGAAGTTATTTGATTCCTGGATTAATAGATATTCACATGCATATAGAAAGCTCTATGACTACTCCATTTCAGTTCTCTCAGGCAGTAATTCCACATGGGGTCACCACTGTAGTGGCTGATCCCCATGAAATTGCTAACGTATTTGGAATTGAAGGAATAAAGGCTTTTATAGATAATGATAAAAACGTTAAATTAGATATTTTTTATGGAATTCCAAGCTCAGTACCTTCTACATCACCTCACCTTGAAACTACAGGGGGAATTATAAAAGAGAAAGAAGTAAGTGAGCTTTTAAATTATAATAAAATTAAATGCTTAGGGGAAGTAATGAATTTTAAAGATCTAATTGAAGATGAGCATTCGGTAATAAATAATATTATAAAAATTATAAAAGAGAAAAAACCATATCTTCCCTTAGAAGGACACTGCCCTAAAATAGAAGGTATAGAGCTTGCACAATATATTTATAGAGGGATTGATGGGGATCATACCCAGCAAACCCCAAAGTCTTTAGAGGAAAAAATAAAGAATGGAATGTTCGTTGAAATTCAAGAAAAGTCTATGACACAGGAAAATTTAAATTACTTAATTGATAATGATTTATATGAACACTTTTGTTTTGTCACTGATGATGTTATGGGTGATAAATTATTAGATGGACATTTAAATAAGTTAGTTAAAAAGGCCATAGAAATGGGAATGAAACCGGAGTTGGCTATATATGCATCCACATACATTCCTGCTAGAAGAATGGGATTTAAAGATAGAGGAGCCATTGCACCCGGGAAAATTGCAGATTTTATTATGCTTAATGACTTGAATAATTTTAAAATATCAAAGGTGTATAAAAAAGGGCATATTATTTATGATGGATATACAGTATATGAAGAGAAGAAAAATAGCTTTCCTAAGAATTTTTATAACAGTGTAAGGCTAGATAACTTAGACTTTCAAGACTTTAAAGTAGTAACTCCAATAAAAGAAGGAAAAGTAAAATGCAGAATAATTAATGTTAATAAAAACACTACCTTTACAGAAGAAAAAGAAGATATATTAAGAGCATCAAATGGAGAATTAATCTGGGAGGAATCACCTTATTGCTTGATTGGAGTTTTTGAAAGATATGGAAAAGGTGGAGGGAAAGCCTTTGGATTAGTTGGAGGAGATGCAATAAAGGAAGGGGCTATTGCTACGACTTGGGCTCATGATCATCACAACTTAATGGTTATGGGAAGAAATATAAAAGATATGATGCTAGCAGCAAATCATATTATTCAAACACAAGGGGGATACTGCGCAGTAAATGGCGGAAAGATTTTAGCTTCTATAGAATTACCTGTGGGAGGAATTGTATCAGAAGAAAGAATTGACATATTTGGAGAGAAACTTAAAAAAGTAAGGAATGCATTAAAAAAATTGGGATATACACATAACAATGAAATAATGTCATTTAGTACTCTGTCTTTACCTGTTAGTCCAAGCATTAAAATTACAGATAAGGGGTTAATAAGAGTAAAAACTCAAGAAATAATCTCTTTATTTTTAGTATAATAAATAGGAGATAACTATGAATAAAATTTTAATTAAAAATGTTACAATTCTTACCATGAATAAAGCTAAAGAAATTATTGAAAATGGAGTAGTTGTAATATCAGGCAAAAAAATAATAGATATAGGGGACAGTTCTTTAGAAAGTAAATATAAAGGTTTCTTTATTATTGATGGTAATGGAGGTATTTTAATGCCTGGCATGGTAAACTGCCACAGCCATGTATCTATGGTAGCATTTAGAAGTTTAGCAGATGATGAAGCAGACAGGCTAAAAAAATATATTTTGCCTCTTGAGAAAAAGTTAGTAGATAAGGATTTGGTTTACAATGGGGCAAGATACGGAATATGCGAGATGCTGCTTTCCGGAGTTACTACTTTTTGCGATATGTACTATTATGAAGATGAAGTAGCTAGGGCAGCAAGCAGATTAGGTATAAGAGCTATTCTAGGAGAAACAATAGTGAATTTTCCATCTCCAGATTCAAAGGAACCATATGAAGGATTAGCATATTGTAAGGAGTTCATACAGAACTGGCATAAGAATGACTTAATAACTCCAGCAGTAGCACCTCATGCTCCCTATACTAACGATAGTGAACATCTAATCAAAGCATATAATCTTTCCCAAAAGTATAAGGTGCCGCTTACAATGCATGTAGCAGAAATGGACTATGAGTATAAAAAATATAAAGAAGAGTATAATATGACACCTGTTCAATATCTAGACAGTTTAGGCATACTAGATAAAAATTTCATTGGAGCACATTTAGTTTTAGTGGATGATAAAGATTTGGATATATTAGAAGAAAGGGAAGTAGGAATTTCACACAACATAGGTGCAAATTCAAAAGGAGCCAAAGGAGTAGCCCCTGCTGTAAAGATGTATAAAAGGGGAATGAAAATAGGTCTTGGAACGGATGGACCTATGAGTGGAAACACTCTTGATATAATGACGCAAATGCCTTTAGTTGGAAAAATTCATAAGCTTTTTAATAGCGATAGAACATTACTGCCAGCTAAAGATATTGTAGAAATGGCTACAATAGGGGGAGCAAGAGCTTTAAACATGGAACATCTAATTGGAACTATAGAAATAGGTAAAAGAGCAGACCTAGTTATCTTAGAAACTGAATCTGTCAATATGCAGCCTATATATGATTATTATTCAACAATAGTTTATTCAGCTAATCCATCTAATGTGGACACTGTAATTGTAAATGGACGGATTGTAGTCAAGAGCAAGAAAATACTACATGTAGATTTTAATGATATTAGAAGAAGTTTATTAGATATGAAGGATAAGATACTTTCTGCGACTAAAGAAATATAAAGTGATGTATTGGTTATGGTTACCAATACATCACTTTGTCTATTATAGATTTAGGTATGTGAACACACAATTTTAGGCATAATAATTAGGCTTTTTAATTTGATTTGTGTTAATATTAGTTATAGTTATTTTGAAAGGATTGGTCACATGAATAAGATATTAGTATTAGCTGAAAAACCTTCTGTTGGAAGAGATATAGCTAGGGTTTTAAATTGTAATAAAAAAGGTAATGGTTATCTTGAGGGAGAAAAATACATAGTTACTTGGGCCCTTGGACATTTAGTCACATTAGCGGATCCTGAGGCTTATGATGAGAAATATAAATCATGGAGAATTGAAGACCTGCCAATGTTACCTTCTAAGATGAAGCTTGTTGTTATTAAACAAACTGGCAGGCAATTTAATATAGTTAAAGAGCAGATGAATAGAAAAGATGTAAATGAAATTGTTATAGCCACAGATGCTGGGCGTGAAGGTGAGCTGGTAGCTAGATGGATAATAGAAAAGGCTCATATAAATAAAAAACTGAAACGTCTTTGGATTTCTTCTGTTACAGATAAGGCTATTAGAGATGGATTCAATAAACTAAGAGATGGCAGGGAATATGAAAATCTTTATGCTTCTGCTGTAGCTCGTTCTGAGGCGGATTGGATTGTAGGCATTAATGCCACTCGTGCTTTAACTTGTAAATATAATGCTCAGCTTTCCTGTGGAAGAGTTCAAACTCCAACACTTGCTATAATTGCTAAAAGGGAAGAGGAAATTAAAAATTTCAAACCTAAAACCTTTTATGGTATTACTGCTGTAGCTAATGGTTTAAAGCTAACTTGGCAGGATAGCAAAACTAGGAATACAAAAATATTTGATAAGGCAAAATGTGATAAGATATTTCAGCCATTGAAAAATAAAAATGCTGAAGTTATAGAAGTAGATAAGACCTATAAAAAAAGTTTTTCTCCAGGTTTATATGATTTAACGGAACTTCAAAGGGATGCTAATAAAATCTTTGGATATTCAGCAAAGGAAACACTTTCTCTTATGCAAAGGCTTTATGAAAGTCATAAAGTGTTAACCTATCCAAGAACAGATTCTAGGTATATCTCCACAGATATAGTGGATACCCTAAAGGATAGGGTTAAGGCTTGTGGAGTAGGTCCTTACTCAAAGTCAGCTTTTAAAGTTTTAAAGAATCCAATAAAGGGGAATAAATCTTTTGTAGATAATAGCAAAGTATCAGATCATCATGCTATTATACCAACAGAAGAAAGGGTTTTGTTGAGTGAGATTTTTAGCTGTTTTATACCCTCCTTTTGAATATGAGCAAACTACAATAAAAGCTAAAGTTGGAGAGGAAATGTTCATTGCCAAGGGAAAGGTTGTTATATCCCAAGGCTGGAAAGAGGTCTATGAAAATCATTTTGATGATGAGGATTCAAAAAATGATATTTCAGAACAAAGATTGCCTAGCATAAATAAAGGAGATATTTTAAATATATCTGCTATTTCCCAAACTAAAGGAGAGACTAAGCCGCCAGCTCCGTTTAACGAGGGAACTCTTCTTTCTGCTATGGAAAACCCAGTTAAATATATGAGTAACGAAAGTGAATCCTTGAGAAAAACTATTGGAGAAACTGGAGGACTTGGGACTGTAGCCACAAGAGCTGACATTATAGAAAAATTATTTAATACCTTCTTAATTGAAAAGAAGGGCAAGGACATTTTTATAACTTCTAAGGGTAAACAGCTTTTAGAGCTAGTACCTGAGGATTTAAAATCCCCAACATTAACTGCACAGTGGGAGCAGAATTTAAGCTCTATTGCTAAGGGCTCTCTTAATAAAAATGATTTTATTAATGATATGAGAAGCTATGCAAAAGTAGTTGTCAACGATATAAAGAATAGCCATGAAAAATTCAAACATGATAATCTTACAAGAAGTAAATGCCCACAATGTGGAAAATATATGCTAGAAGTTAACGGTAAACAAGGTAAAATGCTTGTTTGTCAGGATAGAGAATGTGGCTATAGGAAGGCAATTGCTAAGGTTACTAACGCTAGATGTCCTAACTGTCACAAAAAACTAGAACTTCGTGGTGAAGGAGAAGGAAAAATTTTTGTATGCAGCTGCGGTTACAAAGAAAAGCTTTCCTCATTTAATAAAAGAAAGAAAAATGACAACGGCAAAGTCACAAAAAGAGATGTATCAAAATATTTAAAGGAACAGAAAAAAGTAAATGATCAGCCCATCAATTCCGAATTGGCGGATGCTCTTGCTAAGCTTAAATTTTAGTTTAACCAGGGACAGTTCTCAACTATTATTTAACTAGTAACTAGAGTAACTAGGGACAGTTCTCAACTTTGAGGATAAGGATAGGGGACAGTTCTCAATTAATAGAAAATAGAGGAGTAATTTTAAATTAGCGGTTTCACTTGAATATTAAGTAACAGTATGGCAATACTACCAAATAAAAGCTTTAAAGGAGTGGTAGTATGCCAAGGGCCGCACGAATTAAGAATAGTGATTCTATTTTTCATATAATGATAAGAAGTATAAGTGAAATTTCCTTGTATAAAGAGGATGAAGATAAAGATAAATATTTAAAATTAATAAAAAAATATCAAGGAGTGTTTGGGTTTAAAGTATACGGATATTGTTTGATGACAAATCATGGACATTTAATCATAGATGTAAATGGATCAGATATCTCCAAAATAATGCATGGAATAAATCAATGTTATGCTCAATATTTCAACAAAAAATATGAAAGATGTGGTCATGTTTTTCAGGACAGATTTAAAAGTAAAGTTGTATATAATAATAAATATTTAATTACCTTATCAGCATATATACATAATAATCCATTGGATATAGAAGAATATAAACAATGTGTTGAAAATTATAAATATTCAACTTTAGGTATATACTTGGGTATCAGAAACGACAATTTAGAAATAGTAGATGATGACTTTGTAATGCAATTGCTTAATGAGAATGTAGAAAATGCGAGAGAAAGGTATATTAAATTAGTTTATAAATGTGATGATAAAGCTATTAAAGCGGATACGGAGTTTACAAATGAGAAAAGTGAATATAGAAGTGAAAGAAGCATACTTATAAGAGATCATGACCCTGATAAGATAATAGATTTTGTAATAAAATACACAGGAATTGAAAAGAGAAAAGTACATTTTAAAAACAATAGAATGGCAACGGAGAGCAAGGCGTTATGTGTACTTTTAATGCGCTATTTTTGCAATTTTACTTATAAGGATATATGCAAAGTTATAGGTAATTTAACTTTATCAAGAGTTTCAAAGTTATGTGCAATTGGTGTGGAAGTTATTTACAACAACGAAAAGTATTGTAACATAATAGAAGATTTTTTAAAGAGCAGTGTTGCATAAAAAACAATATATAATCATATAATCAAAAATTGAAAAAATAATACAAGTATATTTTTAAGAATATAAAATAGATAAAAAATAAAATATTAATATTAAAGTGGACAAGCTAATCAATTTAAAACTAATTAGATTAGCTTGTTTTTGTTTTAAGCATAAACTGAAAAGAGAAATAAATGCTTTTATAAAATGGACTATTTTATTCTAATTTAAAACTATTTAGAACCATCCCTCATAAAATAGATAGAGAGATATTTTATAAAATAAAAGGAGAAAGTAAATTCTATGATGAATTGCGATTTTTATAATCCTGGTATGGCATATTGTCATATGAAAAAAAGAGTTATGAAGATAAGGGGACTAGGCATAGTAAAGGCACAGCCCAATATAGCTATTGTAAGTTTAGGAGTTATAACAGAAAATAAGAATCTGGAAATTGCCCAGACAGAAAATGCAAAAAAGTCCATAGCTGTTATAAATGGATTGAAAACAATGGAAATACCTAATAGTGATATAAGTACTGGAAGTTATGTTATTGAACTACAATATGATTATGTAGAGGGAAAACAAATATTTAGGAACTATAAGGTAACTAATATTTTGAATGTAACCATAAGAGATGTTGATAAGGTAGGAGAGATAATTGATAGCTTAGTGAGAAATGGAGTGAATGTTGTAAATGACATAAAGTTTACCGTAGATAATATGTCTATTTATTATAATAAAGCTTTAAATTTAGCAGTAAAAGATGCTATGAGAAAGGCTGTGGAAATTTGGAATACTTTAAAGGTTAATGTGAATAAGGTTCCATCTAGTATTGTAGAGGAAAATTGTAATGAGGCTATGCCACAACCTATTATGATGAAAATGTATGCAGCTACTACCCCCATAATGCCTGAAGAAATTAAGATTACTGCTAAAATAGAAGGAACTTTTAACTATAACTCCTATAAGTATTAAATTTATGGGAAAGCAATGTAAAATAAGTTATAAAAATTGCTTCAGAAAAAACGGTTTAACAAAAAAGGTAATTAAGGTAATTGAAGAATAATAAGATAAGTCTAGGGATTAGAAGAAACTTTTAATTTTACCTAATCCTTAGATTTTTTATGTATTATTATATAAAACTATTGAGAACTGTCCCTGCTACCCTGCTACCCCTATACCCTAATACCTACTACCTTGTTATTGTAAGTTAAAACTATTGAGAACTGTCCCCACTACCTATATAATAAAAATATAAATATATGAAGGGTGGCTTTAAATGGATGAATTTAAATCTATTAGTTTAAGGTTTGCAACTGTGGGTACATTATCCAAATTTTTATTAACCATAATTTTATTAATAAGTATTTATTGGATAAATAAAATTTTAATTAACTCTATTGATGGTGCAAATTGGAGTTCACATAAGACAATAAAATTTAAAAAAGTATTTTCTGTTTTTGTGAAGATTCTATTTTTAGTATTAATAACTCCTGTTTGGGTATATGAATCTGAAGATATCTTAACCTTCCTTGGACTTTTCTCAGCAGGTATGGCCTTTGTTTTTAAGGATTTAGTATCAAGCTTTTAGGATGGGTAATAATAAATTCCCATAAGCCATTTGTAGTAGGAGATAGAATTAAAATTGGTGATAGCATAGGAGATGTATTACAGATAGATTGGTTTTATACTACTATAATAGAAGTTACTCAAAATAATAATACTTATGGACAAAGTACTGGAAGACTAACTCATATTCCTAATATAAAAGTACTTTCAGCAGAGATAATAAGTGAAACGAGCACTTTTCCATACACTTGGAATGAGATACAGTTTAATCTTGCCTTAGACAGCAACTGGCAAAAAGCCAAGGAAATAATAATTAATGTAGCAGATGGGGAAATGGGAAATATAGAAGAAGTAAAGGAATCTTTAGATATAGCCTCCAAAACCCATCCCATATATTATCAAAATCTTTCTCATACAGTGTATACCTCAATTGATTTGGGAAAGATAATACTTACTTTAAGATTTATATGTGGTTCTAGAAATTTTAGAAATTTAGAGCATAATATAGTTGAAGGAACACTTATAGAGTTCAAAAAATATAGTGACATAAAGCTTATATAGGCAATAAATGATAAATATTATAGAGTTAATTTTAAAATTATATATAAAAATATAGAAAGTGAAGGATTATGAATACAAAAAGTATAATAAAAAGTTATTTCCCAGCATTAATGCATAAAGAATTTAAGTATTTTTGGATAGGTTCCATGGTTTCATTAATTGGTACATGGATCCAAAATACTGGTCAGGCATGGCTTGTATTTACACTTACTAATTCTTCATTTAAATTAGGATTTGTAAGTGCCTTGCAATTTACTCCTGTGCTAATCTTTTCACTTTTTGCAGGAGCTGTAATAGATACTATTCCCAAAAGAAAAATTTTGCTTTTTACTCAAACTAGTTTTATGATTCTAGCATTTGCACTTTCTTTTTTAGTATTCACAAAGAAGGTACAGTATTGGCATGTATTGGTTTTAGCATTTTTACTAGGTTGCATAAATACCATAGATATGCCTACAAGACAATCCTTTATGATAGAATTAGTAGGTAAAGAGGACTTATTGAATGCTATAGCCTTAAATTCTTCTGTTTTTAATGCAGCCAGACTCATAGGACCTGGAATTTCAGGCATTATGATTCATTATTTTGGATTTACCTTATGTTTTTTCTTAAATGCTTTAAGCTTTATACCTTTGATATATGGTATATATAGAATAAAGGCAAAAGAAGATAATAGATTTTTAAACAAAAAGAAAGATATAATTAAGGATATTAAAGAGGGTATTGTTTATATATCTAAAAATCCAATTATATATAGAACAGTTTTACTCATAGCTATAGTGGGAACCTTTGCCATGAATTACAGTGTTCTTATTCCTCTTCAAGCAAAAATGGTTTTAAATCAGGGATCAAAGGAATATGGGTATTTAATGTCAAGCATGGGGGCAGGTTCCTTTATTTCAGCAGTACTTGTGGCAGCTAAAAATAAATCCAATCCAAAAGAGTCGTTGCTATACCTTAGCGGTACTGCAATTTCTATATTTTTAATTGGAATGGGATTTACTAAATCATTTATGGTAAGTGCGATACTGTTATTTATGATAGGTATATTTAATATTTTATTTTCTGCTAATGCTAACTCAAGAATACAATTAAATTCTTGTGATGAATATAGAGGAAGGGTAATGAGTGTCTATTCATTAGTATTTACAGGAGTGACGCCTATAGGCAGCTTATTTACCGGATATGTAAGTAGTAAATATAATGTATCTTCTACTTTTATAGTAAGCGGAATAATTACAATTATTCTTGTATGGATGCTTTTTGCTATGTCTTTTAAAAGAACTTCAGCTGAATAATTTCACTTATTTTATAACAATGCATATTTTAGAAAATAATATAAATAATAAATATATGGAAAAGAAAATGAGATTTATTATTTATGGATTAATGGGCTGGTGTACAGAAATCTTTTTTACGGGAGCTTATTCTTTAATGAGAGGAGATATAACATTAAGAGGATTTACATATATATGGATGTTTCCTATATATGGGTTACTCATTCTTCTTGAACCTATTCATAATAGAATAAGAAATTGGTCAATGATTTTAAGAGGGGGTGTGTATGCAGTATTGATACTCATAGGTGAATATACTACTGGTTCAATATTAAAATTTATATTAGGTATATGTCCCTGGAATTACGAAAATAGTCCCTTTGTAATCAGCGGAATAGCAAAATTAGATTATGCTCCTTTTTGGTTTATTGCAGGATTATTGTTTGAAAAGCTTCATGATGTATTAATAGGGTATGATTCATTAAGAAAATATTCATAGAAAAAATAGAGGAAAGCTATATTATTTATTATGACCATGAAAGTATAAGTTAAAATCTTTTACTTTCATGGCCTTTTCTATTCAATAAAATAAATTTTAAACATATATTTAATAGGAAGAAGTAAATGAGGAGGGAAAACTTAAAATGGAGACTTATAGTAATAGTGAAAAATTAAAAGAGATAAAAGAAAAAGTTAATAGAAACTGTTATTATAGAAAATCCATGCGATATACGTCTTGTCCCATACAAATAGCTTACTACGAGAATTTATTATATACAGATATGATGAATGCATTAAAATCTATTACAGAAATTTATAGACATATAGATAAGGAAAACATAAAAATAAACTCTAGGCAGACGAAAGAATTTACTTTAGAAGAACTTTCTAATTATGATGGAACTATGGGAAAGCCTGCTTATGTAGCAGTAAATGGAAGGGTATATGATGTAAGCAATGAGGCTACTTGGGGAGGAGCTAGCCATTTTGGGCTTATTGCAGGTAAAGATTTAACATCTCAGTTTAATGGATGCCATGGAAACTTAGGCATATTATCTAATTTGCCTAAAGTAGGAATACTTAAACCTTAGCAATTATTATGGAGGAGTTAAAGTGAAACAAGAAATAGAATGTCCACTAATGCCCTGTAAAGAATCTACTGCTAAGTTACTTTCAGAAGAAGCTATAGCACTTATAAGGGAAGGAAAGGCGAAAAAAATTAATGCTATGTGGTTAGAAGTGACGGGGTGCTCTGGAAACATCATTTCATTTTTAAATGGAGAAAATCCAGGGCTAGATTATGTATTAACTCAATTAATCAATTTAACCTATAATAATAGTCTTATGGGGGAGGAAGGGGAAAAAGCGTTTCAAATATTTTTAGATACTTTAGATACTGAATTTATTTTATTAGTGGATGGAGCAGTTTCTACTAAGGACAATGGATTATATAATATTGTTGCAAAACATAAGGGTAAGAATATTACAGCTTTAGAAGCAGTAAAAATGGCAGGAGAAAAAGCAAAATATGTATTGGCTGTAGGGACTTGCGCTTCACATGGAGGAATTTCTGCAGCAAGACCTAATCCCTCAGGCAGCAAAAGCGTAAAGGACGTGCTGAACAGAGAAGTTATAAGATTACCTGGCTGCCCCTGCCATCCAGATTGGGTAACAGGAACATTAGCTCATTTGGTGGCTCACGGTAAACCAGAATTAGACTCTCTAGGAAGACCTATTATATTCTATGGGGCTACTATTCACGATTCTTGTACAAGAAGAGGATATTTTGATAAGGGGATATTTGCTAAAAAACTAGGAGAAAAGGAATGCATGTTTAAGCTTGGATGCAGGGGACCAGTTACAAGAACAGATTGCCCAAGAAGAAAATGGAATGGATATGTAAATTGGCCTGTTGAAGCTAATACACCATGTATTGGCTGCGCACAGGCATATTTTCCAGATGGAATGGAACCCTTTGTTCGATATTGATACAATGGAGGTATTTTATGAGTAAAGTCATAACTATTGATCCAATAACTAGAATGAGTGGTTTTTTAGAGATAACTGCGAAAGTAGAAGGAAACTTAGTTATAGATGCTTCTACTAGCGGATTATTATTTAGAGGATTTGAGAAAATGCTTAGGGGAAGGTCACCTTTGGATGCTATATATTTTACTGAAAGAATATGTGGAATTTGTTCAACAGCACATGGCATGGCGTCTACTTTAGCATTAGAAGATGCTTTAAAGGTATTCCCTAATGAAAATGATAAATACATCAGGGATATATTACATGGATTTGAATTTTTGCAAAATCATATTAGGCATTTTTATTTATATGTTATACCTAGTTATGTTAAACTTCCAGATATTCATCCTATTTCACCTCAAGATTCTAAAGACTTTAGATTGCCTAATCACTTAAATGAAAGAATAAGTAAAAATTATATAAAAGCAATAGAATACAGTAGATTAGCTCATGAAGGATTAGCGGTTTTAGGAGGGAAAGCCCCTCATAATCATGGCATTTTTGTAGGCGGAGTTACAGTAAATATAGATGCCTATAAATTAGAAAAGGTAAAATCAATTATTTCAAAGATAAAAGAATTTAGCAATGTAATGCTAGAGGATGCCTATATTATTGCGAAATATTATCCCGATTATTTTAAAAAGGGAATAACCTATCCATATTTTATGAGTTATGGGGTATTTAACAATTATCATGAAAAGGAATTAATTTATGCAAATCCTGGAGTTAGTATTGATGGAAAGACTTATGAATTGGATTCCAATAAGATTACAGAAAATATACATTATGCATGGTATATAAGTGATAAAAATGTAAAAAGGCCTGGGGAGGACATAGAATACCAAGTGGATATTTCAAAAAAGAAAGCTTACACCTTTATTAAGGCGCCCAGATATGAAGGCTTGCCTATGCAAGTAGGACCTTTAGCTAGGCTTATCATAAATGGAGAATATAAAGGTGGTAATGGCACTATGGATAGAATAATTGCCCGGGCAATAGAAACTAAAAGAATTGCAGAGATTATGGAGATATTATGTCAAAAAGTAGAGATTAAAAATAATAATCAAGAAATTTACTCCATGCCTGACAAGGCATATGGAGTAGGACTAATAGATACTACCAGAGGAGCTTTAGGACATTGGGTATCTATAGAAAACAAGGTAATTAGAAATTACGATATTATTACTCCCACTATGTGGAACCTTTCTCCTAAGGATGAAAAAGGATTATATGGGACAACAGAAAAAGCTCTTGTTGGAACAGAAGTAAAAAATACAGAAGATCCTATAGAATTAGGAAGAATAGCTAGAGCTTTTGATCCATGTGTATCCTGTGCTACCCATGTAATAGTAGAAGGGCGGGAACCTATAGAGATTAGGGTTTTATAATATGGCTGTAAAAGTTATTTCTATAGGGAATATATTGATGGGTGATGACGGGGTAGGTATTAGAGTGGGAGAGAGAATAAAGGATTATTTAGAAGACAGAAATATAGAATTCATAACAGGAGAAACTGATTTCCAATATTGTGCCTCTAAAATACAGCCGGGGGATTTCTTATTCATATTGGATGCTGCTATAACAGGGAGGGAACCAGGAGATATTACAGTAATTCCAATAGAAAATTACATCTATAAAGGAAATTTATATTCACAGCATGGTTGCAGCTTAATTACACTAATTAATTTATATAAAAAAGAAGTAAAAGGATATATTATAGCCATTGAAGTAGAAGAAATTAAATTTAGTTTAGAGCTTAGTTCGCTATTGCAAAGTAAATTGAATAACATAACCAAAGAAATCATAGAAATAATAAAAGAAGTTTTAAAATGTAATAATTTGTAGGAGAATAATTTTTCTCCATTGTCATTACGAAAAATAGTAATTTGTTATACAATGGTAATGGAGAAAAATCATCTATATTTATTCTTTTTTATTTATTATTTAAGAAAATTTTATTGGAAGCTTTTCTGTAATATCAAGGTCAGAAAAGCTTCCATTACTCACCCTTAATTCTTAAATGCTGTGCCTTAAGCTAAATTGGATCATACATAATTTCAAAGTAGCCTTGGGGATGATGACAAGCTGGACAGATATTAGGAGCTTCTAAGCCTTCATAAATATATCCGCAGTTCCTACATTTCCACTTTCTAGAGGAATCTTGTTTGTAAAGTTTATTATTTTTTAGTCTATCTAATAAATCAAGGTATCTTTTTTCATGGAATGTTTCAATTTCAATAATTTTTCTAAAAGCCATTTCGATTTCAGGAAAGCCTTCTGCCTTTGCAGTATCGGCAAAAGTGGGATAAGCAGTACCCCATTCTTCTTTTTCACCTTCAGCTGCATATTGAAGATTTTCTTTTGTATTTCCATATCCAACAGGATATTCTGTATCAACTTTTATATGGGCTTTCCCAAGACCTTCTACTAAAAAATTGAAAAATGTTTTAGCATGTGCTTTTTCATTATCAGCTGTTTCCATAAATATTGAAGCTATATGTTTATGTCCTTCCTTATCAGCAGCTTTAGCATAATAAGTATATCTATTCCGTGCCTGAGATTCTCCAGCAAATGCCTTTGCTAAATTATCAGCAGTCTGTGTTCCTTGTAAACTTTTCATAATATGTTCCCCTTTCATATTCTTTAATTGAACTTATAAACTTAGTTTAGCCAAAATATACAGTAATTATTAATTTAATCAACTGTCAATTTTAAAAGTGCATTGCACTTTTTAATGTTATTATAGTGAATAAGAAATTGAAGTATTGTGGATAAAATAATACAATAAAGAAAGAGAGTATATTATAGGGAGTTAGAAGTTATGGATAGAGTTATTATGCATGTAGATATGGATGCTTTTTTTGCATCGGTAGAACAAAGGGATAACCCAAGTCTTAAAGAAAAGCCAGTAATTGTAGGGGGTATAGGAGAGAGAGGGGTAGTAGCTACTGCTTCTTATGAGGCTAGGAAATATGGCGTGCATTCTGCTATGCCAATGTATATAGCTAGAAAAAAGTGCCCTTTCGGAGTATATCTTCCTACAAGACATGAGAGATATAGACAGGTTTCTGGAGAGATATTTAAAATATTTTATTCTATAACTCCAATAGTAGAACCTTTATCTATAGATGAAGCTTACTTAGATATAACAGATGTCCCTATGAAACCAATGGATGTAGCTTTATATATAAAGAAAAAGATAAAAGATAATGTGGGTTTAACTATTTCTGTAGGTATTTCTTATAATAAATTCTTAGCTAAGCTTGCCTCAGATTGGAACAAACCTGATGGAATAAAGATAATAACTGAAGATATGATTCCTAATATATTAAATTCTTTGCCAATAAGTAAAGTCTATGGAATGGGTAAAAAATCTGTTCAAAAGTTACATAACATAGGCATATTTACTATTGAAGATATGTATAAATTATCAAAAGAATTTTGCATTGAGTATTTCGGAAAATTTGGTACAGAAATATATGAAAGAATAAGGGGAATAGACAATAGAGAAGTTCAGATTGCTAGGGAAAGAAAATCTATTGGAAATGAAACAACTCTAAAAAAAGATATAAAAGATAAAGAAGAAATGAAAAAATATTTAAAAGAGTTTGCGCATAATATAGGTATTAGCCTAAGTAAAAAGAACATAGCAGGCAAAACTGTCACGGTAAAAATAAAAACTTCTAGTTTTGTTAGTCATACTAAAAGTAAAACCTTAAATGGATACATCAAAAGTGAACAGGATATTTATAATGCGGCCTGTGAAATAATAGATGGTATGGAGCTTCAAGATGATATAAGATTAATAGGGCTTACTTTATCTAATTTAAAGGAAAACAAAATTGAACAATTGACATTAGATGATTTTTTGTGAAATAGAAATTACATTTGATTATCTTTTGATTTTTGCATATAATAATTAGTGCATCCAATGTGATGAGGGAGGTAACTAACAGTTACAAATAAGTTATAAAAGGTTATAAAACATTAATAAAATTTATTGGGCAATCATCAGGTAGCCTCGAAAAGAGTAAACTTCAACGACTATCCTATAATGTGAGTACACTACAAGTGGGCTGAATTTAACAATACAATTAAAAGGCATAGCAAATATATATGGTTAAAGGAGGTATCTGCTCAAGTTACACAACATGCTTTTATGTTAGATATGATGCAGTTAAATTTAAAGACGGAATGGTAAATATAGAGAAGATAGGTAAAGTCAAATATAAAACTAATTGCGATATACCTAATCTGCCCAAATATATTAATCCTAAATGCTATTTTGGGTATTTAACATTAAGCTTTGAACACAACGAAAACCAAGTTGAGTTAAATTATTAGTTTATCTTTATTGTTTCTAATATCAGCTGGAGCTTTAGAAACTATAAAAGTTATATCTAGCACATTGCCCTTTACTGTTTCCAATAAGTATTATTAAATTCGTCAACTTGGCCTTTTGTATAATATCCTTTCTCAACACAAAACTGAAATAAATCTGCTGCTGACTCTAATTCTTCTAAGTTTTGACTTAAAACGATATTAAACTATGAATTAGACATTATGGAAGCTTTAACTTTATTATATGCATATTCCATAGATGAATCTAAATTATTATTATTTTTTCCGCCGCCTTTTCCATCAATTAAGGTTATGGCATCTTTTAGAAGATAATTCATACTTATAATGTTTAAGTCTTTTGAACACATGAATAGAAGTTGTGCTTTATCTTCAGAGGTTACCCCAAATAAAACTATAGCTTTTGGATGCGATACCAATTTTGTTCCTAATAAAGTAACATATTTTAAATCAACATTATTATATATAGTTTTAAGAACTTTTATATTATTAATATTTTCGCAGGAGTTTAGCATGTTTTGTACTTCGTATTCTGCAACTTGTGCTTTTAGTGCATTTTTCTCAGCGACAACTTTATTAAATTCACTTCCTAATGTTTCTACTTTGGATAGTAAATCACTTTCATTACATTTCATAATATTACACATGTTTTCTATCTGTGTATCTTTTAGAAAACAGCCAGAAACTGCCCTACTACCACATATAAAGTGCATTCTTGTACATTTTGCACGTTTTTCAAATGAACTAATTTTGATTAACTGTACCTCAATTGCCTTATTAGGATGTATTCCACTCTATAATACATTTAACTTTATGAATTTTTAAAGGTTTTATGCCAACTACATGATATATTTTACCGGATTCTTCATAATATAATTTATTCAATAGTGAACAACCCCTCTTTTGTACTTTATATAATAACTTATAGCTTATATTTTAACATAAATATTTAGTATAAAAATATAGTGAAATTGCAAGGATAATATTGTAAGATAATAGCATGTATATAAATAACGTAATATTAAAATAAGGGGTGGTACAACAATGGATATAAGATTTAGGGCATGGTATGAAAAAGATAATGAAGTTCATGAAGTAGATAAAATTGATTTCAAAAATGGTGAGATTTATTTTGATAATGGACAGATTGCATTTTTTAATGAAGTAAAGTTATTAAAGTATACAGGGCTTAAAGATAGAAAAGGGCAATGTATATATGAGGGAGATATTATAGGTATTAATGAGGAAGAAAGCTCTATAAAGTTACCTGTTAAGTTTGGAAAATATGAATTTTCTAAGTTTATAGGAGACTGTGGTGAAATAAGTGACACAAATAAGCAATATGGATTTTATGTTGAAAATGAATATTTGCACATAGCTATGTTAAATGGAAAAGTAATAATACTAGGCAGCATGTTTCCAAAACTTAGCTGAACCTTAATTCAAGTTCAGCTATATAATTACTCATTAGCAGCTTCTAAAGAAATTTCATTTACTATTTTTTCAAAATCAATGTTCAAATTAATCGCCACCCTTCATAAAGATTTTATCATGAGAAAATATATAGAGGAAGATATTATAAAATATTTATTATTGAGATACTATTTTAATAATTTATCCTATTCTAAAAAAGTATAAAATAATCGGGGGAATAATAAATATTTGTTAATTTAATAAAAAGAGCAATAGAAAAAATACCATAGAAAAGCTATAATAATTATACTAAGAAGAAGAATTATGGTAGATGCAAAGGAGAAAAGGAATGAATATTCAAATTTTTGGAGTAAAAAAATGTTTTGATACAAAAAAAGCAGAAAGATATTTTAAAGAAAGAAAAATTAAATATCAATATATTGATTTGAACGAAAAGGGACTTAGTAAAGGAGAGCTACAAAGTGTTAAATCTTCAGTGGGTTTATCAAATTTAATTAACACTGAAGCCAAGGAATATAAGAATCTTAACATTGATAAGATCAGAATGGATAGCATTAAGGAAGAATTAATTTTAAATAATCCAAAGCTATATAAAACTCCCATAGTGCGAAATGGAAGACAAGCTACAGTAGGATATGAACCAGAGATTTGGAAACAATGGGAGTAGGTAGCGGGGTAGCTAATAAATAATAAATAATAAATAATAAATAAGGAAAGTATTGTCTCAAAATTCTATTTTGAGACAATACCAATTTTTTACTGACTATTTTACAAATACCATACCACCTATTCTAGCAGTGATAGGCTTGGACCATAACCATTTGTTAGTGGCAGTATCATCAAAATAGAATAATGCTCCTTTACTTTGATCAGAGCCATATAAAGCTTCTTTGGCAGCTTTTTTAGCAGTTTCAGTAGCTGGCTTATTTATCCACCCATTTAGAACTGGAGTAAATTGATAATATCCATCAATTTTTTGATTAATTACTGCTGAAATTGTATTTGGAAATTCAGAGCTTTTTACTCTGTTAACTACAACAGCTGCTACTGCAACTTGAGCACCATAAGGCTGATCTTGAGCCTCAGCAGTTACAAGCCTTGCTAAAAGATCTAAATCAGAAACACTATAACCTATTACAGGTTTTGCTGTATTAGAATTATTCGATGTACTAGAATTTTGGCTTGTCCCACTATTATTTATGCCTGGTAGATTAAGAACCTGTCCAGGATAAATATCGTCAGTCCACTTATTATTAGCTACTCTTAAATTATATAAGCTTATACCGTACCTTTTAGCAATTAGATATAAGCTATCGCCACTTTTTACAGTGTATGTGGCACAAGGAACATTTAAGACTTGACCAGGACAGATTGCAGTTCCCTTCATATTGTTAGTTTTCATTAAATTATCTGAGGAAATATTAAAAGTTTTTCCTATCTTGTATAATGAATCACCAGAAACTACAGTATAGCTTGCCGCAAAAGCAGAACTAGTAAAAGTTACACTTAAAGCTAATGCAGCTAAAAAAGTTTTTAAAGATTTGAATTTTACCATATTAAATCCCTCCATTGTGCCTCCCAGGTTAGTTGACGGGTTCGGGTTAGAGGTACCCTACTCTATAAGAGATTCACCCCAGTGATATCCCCGGTACTTCATAAGAAGATTCGGCATGATTTTTTAATCTAGTGTTATTCTAACAGAGGTTTTCGAGACATGTCCATGTATTATAATTGGAATACTAGAATTATCATGGATGTATTGACAGCATATGTTAAATAGCATAATATACTATGTACCTGTAATAAAGGATAATTTCATTAAGTGTTAAATAAATAATTAATATATAAAAAAAGAATTTTGCAAAGAAGAATTAAATTTAGCTTTAGAAGGCAAAATAAGATAAGGAAAATTGATAAAATAAGTTTAAGTATAAAGGGGAAAACAGTAGTTATCAAAAATAATAACAAATAGTAACATTTAATAATAATTTATGTTAACGATATTCTATAAAAATGATATATTTATCCGATGACTACCCGCTCTAATACTCCCATCGCACCCTGTGAAAGCGATTCGCACTGGACACCTGTTTTTCTTCAAAGTGGGAGTAAAGAGCGGCTACGTCCCTGGATAACGATTTCACTTAAAGGATAACGACTTCTAAAAAATATGGAATAATAAAAGAATTAGGGAAAGGGGATGAGAATAGTAAAAATAACAATGAAAGCAATTCTAGTAAATGAAACTGAAGAACAAAAATCAATTATAGATAATATTATGTTAGTATTTTGTACGGCTATTAGATATTCTTTTAAAAGATTATTAGAAGGAATAAAAATATCCGAATTAGAAAAAGAAGTATCACATAAATATAATCTTAATATCCGCCAAGCAAAAGATGCAGTAGAATCAGCAAGACAAACTATTCTCTCTCAAAAAGAATTAATAAAGATAAATTATGAAGATTATGAGAGTAAAGCTAAAGCAATTGAAAAGATATTAAATGATAAAACTAAAAAATTATCAGATAAAAAGAAAACTGCGTTATTGAGCAAATTAGCTAAAAGGCAAAGAAGACTAGAATATTTTAAATCTTTCATTGATACAAATACTATTTCACCTGTAACTTTTGGAACTAAAGAAATGTTTCTAAGAAGATGTAAAGGCTTAATCTCTAATCAAGAATGGAAAGATTACAGAAATAATAGATTTTATAGTCGTGGAGATAAAACCAAAAATGGTAATCCTAATCTTAGAGTTATTATTAAAGGAGGTATGAGTTTTTTAGAAATATCTACTTTAGAAAAAACTAAATCAAATAGAGCTATAAAAATACAAATTCCTATTTATTTGCCACAAAAGTTAAGTAAGAAAACAGGCAAAATAAATGGTATAGATTATAGAGAATTATTTTTAAATCATTTAAAAACAGGTGAAGCTTATCAGGTAGAAATGATTAAGAGAAATGGTAAATATTATTGCCATATAACCTTTGAATTACCTAAAACAGAAGTTGTTTATACTGGACACAATGGAATAATAGGAATTGATACTAATCCAGATGGTTTTGCATTAACTATGATAGATAATAAAGGTAATCATAAATGGCACACATATTTAAAACAACACGAATTATTATACGCCAAAGGAAATCGCAGAAAGAATTTATGTGGAGAATTAGTTAAACAAGTTACTTTAATAGCTAAAACTTATGGAGTAGGAATTGCTATTGAAAATCTTAAATTCAAAAATGACAAAGATGTAAATAGTAAGTTTGCTAGAATTAAAAATAATTTTATATATTCTAAATTGTTAACTATGCTTGAAAGTGCTTGTTATAGAGAAGGAATAGAATTACTTAAAGTTCACCCTGCATATACAAGTAAAATAGGATTATATAAATATTGTCATCAATTTGGTATGGTAGTTCATAATGGTGCAGCAATGGTTATCGCTAGAAGAAGTTATAAATTTAAAGAATCGGTTCCACAAATATTAATAGATAAATATGTGGATGAAAAACATAAGGATAAATTTAATTGTTACCATGAATGGAAAAGATTGTCAATGATGGATAAAAATATTAAAAAGAAAGTAGAGGTGAAAAAGCCTGATTTTTGGATAGCTAATAGAAAGAGATTACTAGGATTAGTAAGTTAGTATTAACTTTAAAATAAATTAAACTTTGCACAAGTACACCTAGTAGGAAAGGCTTGTGTAATTAAAATATTTTAGGGGCTGAGCAACACTCGCAATTCTGTTGTACTTTATAATGGTATAAAATTGTAAAGGCTATATGGGAATTTTAGTATTATAGTACTAACCTAAGTAGTTGAATCCTGTGAAGCTACCGTTCTATTAGTCGATAGAATGAAAAACTATATAAAATAGTTAATGTTACTATTTGCTATGGTTTTAGAAATCAGGCGTAAATTTAAGTGGAAAGTAAGAATAGTGTGAGAATTATTCCTCTAGGAGGACTTGGAGAAATTGGGAAGAATATAACAGCCTTTGAGTATAAAGATGAGATCATTGTTATAGATTGTGGTGTATCATTTCCAGATGAGGATATGTATGGTGTAGATTTGGTAATCCCTGATATAACGTACTTATTGCATAATGCGGAAAAGGTAAAAGGAATTTTTTTAACTCATGGACATGAGGATCATATAGGATCATTACCTTATATTTTAAAACAATTAAATGTACCCATTTACGGTACAAGATTGACACTAGGCATGGTTGAGAATAAATTAAAGGAACATGATATACTGTCAGACTGTGAGCTCCATGGAGTAGAAGCTGGAGACGTGGTAAAATTAACAAATTTTAATATAGAATTTATAAGAGTTACTCACAGTATAGCAGACTCATGTGCTATTGCTATTCATACACCGATTGGTGTAATACTACATACAGGTGATTTTAAAGTAGACTATACACCTATTGATGGATTAACCATGGATTTAGAGCGTATTTCAAGTTTAGGAAAGCAGGGAGTACTATTGCTTATGGCGGATAGTACCAATGTGGAACGTCAAGGGCATACAATTTCAGAAAAAACCATAGGAGAAACTTTAACTAGAATATTTTCAAATGCTGAAGGAAGGGTTATTGTGGCAACCTTTGCTTCAAATATTCATAGAATGCAGCAGATAATAAATGCCTCATTGAAATATGGAAGGAAAGTAGCATTTAGTGGAAGGAGTATGGAAAATATTTCACAGGTAGCCATAGAGCTAGGGTACCTTCATATGCCGGAAGGGCAACTAATAAGTGTAGATGAGATAAGCAGTTATCCTAATGAACAGATAACTATAATAACTACTGGAAGTCAAGGGGAACCTATGTCAGCCCTTGCCAGGATAGCCTTTGCTACCCATAGAAAAATTAAAATTGAATCAAAGGATTTGTATATTATTTCCGCATCACCAATTCCGGGAAATGGAAAATTAATATCTAAGGTAATTAATCAATTGTATAAAAAAGGCGCAGATGTAATTTATGAAGATTTGGAAGAAGTACACGCATCAGGTCATGCATACCAAGAAGAATTAAAATTAATTCATACATTAGTTCACCCTAAGTTTTTTATGCCTGTTCATGGTGAATACAGGCATTTAAAGCACCATGCTAACTTAGCCAAAAAGCTAGGTATGGAAGGACAAAATATTTTTATTTTAGAAACAGGTGAAGTTTTAGAGTTATCTGACAAAGAGGCAAAAATATCTGATAGAGTTCCTACGGGCTCAGTATTTGTAGATGGACTTGGAGTAGGAGATGTAGGAAATATAGTACTTAGAGATAGAAAACATCTAGCTCAAGATGGTATGATCACTATAGTTGTTACTATAGAAGGGGAAACTTATAATATTATAGCAGGCCCGGATATAATCACTAGAGGATTTATATATGCAAAGGAATCAGAGGCTTTGATTAATGAATCAAAAGAAATTGTTAGAAAAGAGTTGCAGAACTGCTTAGATAATAAAATTATTGAGTGGTCAGTTTTAAAAGCCAGTATGAAAAGATCCTTAGAAAAGTATTTATATGAAAAGACAAAAAGAAGACCTATTGTTCTTCCCATTATTATGGAAATTTAGCCCTTTAAACAAGTTTTTATGGTAAAATATATAAAAATGCATAAGAAAGGGTGATGATAATTTGTTAGAAAATAAATTAATAATGAGATTACTAAAGGGGAATTTTGCAGTTTGTAGATTAGATAATACTGAAACAATTCCTAGTTGGTCAAAGAATGGTGAGTTTTTTTCAATAACAAAAACTTCAGAGGAACTATCCATTGTATGTGCTGAGGAAAACATCCCAAATGGTATAAAATGTGAAAAGCATTGGAAAGTTATAAAAATTGAAGGACCTTTAGATTTTTCTTTAATAGGAATTCTAGCTTCAATTAGTACTACATTGGCGCAAAAGGACATAAGTATATTTGTCATTTCTACCTATGATACAGACTATATCCTTGTTAAGAGTAAAGATATTGATAATACAATAAATGCATTATTAAGTGAAGGGCATGAAATCAGGGCTTAGAATGTTTTATTAGGATGGAAGATGAGTTAATAATTATTATTGACAAAAAGATAATATCCTTATATAATTTGTATATACCCCATATGGGTATATACAAGAAAGGAAGAGGTAGGATGAAAAAAGTAAAGCTAATGAAAGATAGATGTGATAGCTCACTATTCTGTGCAGCGAAAAGAGTTTGTCCTGTTGGTGCCATTGAGTTCAAGAAAACTGGCTTTTTTTCTGGGAATATTACTATAAATGAAGAAAAATGTATTGGATGTAGTAAATGTGTTGCGGCATGTCCTCATGGAGCATTGAAATTATAATTGGAGATGAAGTGGGATTAATGGAAAACAAGAGATTAAGCAAGCTAAAATGTAAATATTTAGCGGTATATGTTAGCAGCTATTTGTATAAAATAATCACGAGGTGATAGATTTATGAAAACAATTGGTGTAGAAAAAGGATTAAAAAATGTGGCGGATTTTTTAACTAAAGAAGGTTATTCTGTACAAATGTTAGATGAATCAATAGAAAGTAATTCTTCGAAATTAAATGGTATTGATGCTATTGTAACAGCAGACTATAATACGGATATGCTGGGATATAGTAATACTGAAACTAAGGCACCAGTAATAAATGCTAGTGGATTAACTCCACAAGAAATAAAAAATAGAATTGATAAACAGAGTTAATAAGTAAAAGCACTAACTTTTTATTACCTATATAGTAACTAATAATCAATGGCTATATAGGTTTTTTCTTAAGATATTAAGAAGGTGGGGCTGTTGCATTATTGAATTACGTATAGGGTTAAGATGGCTGATAAGATTGATGAATTCCGTTTGTCTGGATGAAGTATGAGCGAGTTTATGGAATCACTTAGCTTGTCAGCCATTTAGTCATTATTTTGTCGTTCTGTTAGCAGCTATAAATTAATATTATATTAATCAATTTTCTTTTTAAATTTTAAAGTAGCTATGGAAAGGACAGTCACACCAAATACTACTAGTATGATGAATTCATTTTTTAATGATGAAAATCCATTTCCTTTAAGGATTGTACCTCTAAGGACCTTTATGAAATATGTCAATGGAAATACATTGCTTATTACTTGTATTATCTTTGGCATGGCCTCCCTTGGAAACATATATCCTGAGAGCAATATATTTGGCATAATCATAAACATTGATAACTGCATTGCCTGCAGCTGGCTTTTAGATATAGTAGATATGAGCAGCCCGATACCTAATGCACTGAACAAAAATATTACTGAGAAGAACAATAACAATGCTATGCTTCCTGCAACTGGTACCTTAAACCAGAAAATACTCAATATCAATGCCAGAATTATATCAATGAATCCAATTATTACATATGGAATTATTTTACCAACCATTAACTCCATCTTTGAAATTGGGGTTACAATAAGCTGCTCCATGGTGCCTTTTTCTCTTTCTCTTACAATTGAAAAGGAAGTAAGCATTAAAGTTACAGTTTGCAATATTACCCCTATTAGACCTGGAACATTAAAATTAATGCTGCTCATATCTGCGTTGTACCACACTCTACTCCTTAAATCAAAAGGTTGTGATATAGTAATATTAGGGGAGGAGCTTTCAATGATCTTTACTGACATGGACTGGACTACCGATCCTGCGCTTGAAAGTATCGTTTGAGCAGTAGTAGGATCAGAGCATCCACTATTAGCTGAATTTGAGCAGTCTTTCCACTCTTGATATTCTTAGAATATTCAGGGGGAATAACGACTCCAGCCTTTGCATAGCCGTCATCTATGTATTTCTGAACATCGCTCATGCTATTTGCCATATAATTCATATTGAAATATTGTGAATTAGTAAGGTTATCTAAAAGCTCACGACTTTCCGTTCCTATATCATTGTTATACACTACGGTTGAAATATGATCAACGCTGGTAGATGCGGCATAACCAAATAATAATAGTTCCATTATAGGCATTAACAGTATTATGGCTATAGTTCTTTTATCTCTTTTAATCTGATAAAATTCCTTTTTAATTACTGCTATGGTCCTTTTTATGTTGAATTTCACATTACCACTCCTAACACGGCTATTTTTTTAGCTGTTTGCTATTTTCTTTATTTACTAAAAATACAAATACATCTTCTAGTGAAGGATTAACTTTTTTTATACTGCTACATTCAACTTTATTTATCTTTAGATATTTCTCCAGCTCAGATAAGGATAGGTTAGGTTCAACTAAAGCATGGATACCGTTACCATATATAGATGCTTCCTTTATTTTATCCTTCTCCTTTAAGATTTCTATAGTTTTTAAGGTATCATCAACTTTGAGTTCAATGATATCTCCATCAATTGAATTTTTCTTCATATTATTGGGTGTATCAAGAGTAAGTAAATTACCATAATATATAAATCCTATGGTATTACAATGCTCCGCTTCGTCCATATAGTGAGTTGTTACAAGAATGGTTACCCCACTTTCAGATAATTGATATATTAGCTCCCAGAAATTCCTTCTAGCTATAGGATCAACTCCTCCAGTAGGTTCATCTAAGAATAATATTTCTGGATCATGAATTATGGCACTTCCTAGAGCAAGTCTCTGTTTCCATCCTCCTGATAGGTTGGAGGTTATCGTTTTTTCTTTGCCCTCTAGGTCTGCCATCTTAAGAATTTCTTTTTTCTTTTCGGCTAATTTCCTATCTGATAATCCATACACTCTACCATAGAAATCCAAATTTTCTTCTACGGTTAAGTCCTCATATAAGCTAAATTTTTGAGACATATATCCAATCTTTTCTCTTATTTTATTATTATCTTTGCTAATATCATAACCTAGTACAGTTCCTTTTCCTAAAGAAGGGCTGATAAGACCCATAAGCATTCTAATAACTGTTGTTTTGCCAGAGCCATTTGGACCTAAAAATCCAAACACCTCACCCTTTTTTACGTTGAAACTGACATCATTCACTGCTGTAAATTTACCAAACTTTTTTGTAAGATGCTCTATCTCTATGGCATTTTCCATTAAATCACAACCTATCTTTTTCGTTTTTTACTATATTTACGAACACATCTTCAAAGGAGGGGCTAACAAGGTTTATATCATAAATACCAATATTATTTTTTTTAAAGTCTCTCATAATTTTTTCCTTTTTATCTTCATAATTGTCAACTACAATATGAAGTTCCTCACCTAATAGGTATGCATCCTCAATATAATCAAGGGATATTAAAAAATCCTTTGCCTTATAATTGTCTGTTGAATATAAGCTTATGATATGTTTTGTAAAATCCTTAATAATCTTATTGGGGGTATCTTTTTTAATGATTCTCCCATTACTTATTAAGCCAATTTCATCACATCTTTCTGCTTCATCCATATAGGGCGTACTTACAAATATGGTTACTCCCTTTTCTTTTAGTTCAAATAATATTTTCCATAGCTCTCTTCTGGCCACGGGGTCTACTCCAATAGTAGGTTCATCAAGAAACAGATACTTTGGAGTATGGATTAGATTACAAGCTAAAGCAAGCTTTTGTTTCATACCTCCGGAAAGTTGGTCTGCCAGTTTATAGGAATGTCTTTCCAGATTACTAAATTTAAGCA
>ENA-UOOE01000190-UOOE01000190.1-fermentation-metagenome-genome-assembly--contig:-NODE-190-length-64617-cov-30.889486_pt1 | contig 64617 bp, 65 predicted proteins | sample MGYA00245776_ERZ724021 | MGnify/ENA primary metagenome ERZ724021 (study PRJEB28704, sample SAMN03018321) | fermentation metagenome | biome: anthropogenic terrestrial biome; feature: soil; material... | reverse complement strand
AACGCTTGGTACCCAAGAATGAACCCGCCCCCAATCTCAGGAGAAACTCGCGGTGGAGCGTGACGGGATACTTATGGGGCCAATAAGCCGAAAGCGTCGCGGTTAATAATTAATTATGATAGCATTTAACCGTATCTATCCAGGAATTGTGCAGGCGTAAGTATTTCCGGCTGTTCAATTTTCACATCGGAAAAATCCTTATCGCCTGTAATTAAAATATCTATATTCTCTGCAATAGCTGACACCAGAACGGGCAGGTCTTTCTTATCTCGAATGCTTGGGTATTTACTGGCATCGATTTTTTCAATCGTATAAGTATATTCAAAAGGCAATTCCGCCAGGAATGCATCCAAAAACTGATATTGGGTCGGAAATTTGCGTTTCATTACTGTCTTGAGTTCATCAATTACATAGGATGGTAATACAATGGTATGTTTTCCGGTGAGAGCATCAACTAATTTACGCATAGCCGGGGTGGGGAAAAGATATATTGAAATGAGGATGTTTGTATCAATCATTATCCGCATAACGTTTTTCCCATATTTCTTTTCTTATTTCATCCACCATATCCACCACATCTTGCTCGTTTTTCAAACCAAGCCGTTCAGCTTCACCTTCAAATGCCTTTTGCATATTCATAAAAGCTACTTTGGCAGCATTAGCAAAAATAATCTTATCACCGTCTTCAATAAAAATTACCTTATCACCGTCTTTTAAGTTAAGTTTTTTGCGAATGTCAATAGGAATTGTGATCTGACCTTTGCTTGTAATTTTAGCAACCTCCATTTTTAACATCCTCCCTTTCCTTACTTTCCTTACTTGTATTATACGTTTTTCCCCGGCAGAATATCAATCCCGGTTGCTTGCAAATATATTTCCTTTACACCCCAGCCATAATGAAAATAGCCTAACAGTTCTGCTAAATTTTTGAGGCGAGTTCAGGGAAAAATTTTCCGCGTCGGTTCTTTTGTGAATCTGTTTCTATTTACTTACTAAAAAAGGTATGGGAAAATATTCTACAACATCCTGTCATCCTATTGTTAAGGAGATGCCTAAAATGAGATATGCAGCCATTGATGTCGGCAGCAACTCCTGCCGTCTGCTGGTAGCGGATATAATAAACGGTCAAATTAAGCCTGTGTGTAAGGATTTACAAAGTACCCGGCTGGGGGCCGGGGTAAATGCCGGTCATAAGCTTGGGCCTGAAGCCATGGAAAGAACCTTTGACTGTCTTAAAGATTATAGGGCCCGGATAGAGCGGCTGCAAGTGGATTCCTGCCGGGCGGTTGCCACCAGTGCCGTGCGTGAAGCTTTGAACCGGGAAGAGTTTCAGGCCCGGGTAAAGGATGGGTGCGGCCTGGCTCTGGAAGTTATAAGCGGGGAAGAGGAAGCCAGGCTGAGTTATCAGGGAGTAAAAGAAGGCCTGCCTCTTGAGCAGGTACCGCTGGTGGCAGATTTGGGAGGGGGAAGCTGTGAATTCAGGGTGGAAGAAGACCATGAGCGCTTCTCACTTTCCTTGCCCCTGGGGGCGGTACGGGCAACGGAAGCAGATCTGTCCATAATAGATATAAAAGCTGTTTTGGCCCCGGTAGCTGCCCATAGTGACCGGTTAAAAAGATATCCTCTGGTATTGGTCGGAGGAACCGCTACCACTCTGGTGGCAATAAAGCTGGCACTGGCAATCTATGATCCCCGGCAGGTGCATGGTCAGACTTTGTATCGGGAGGAAGTGGCCGATCTTTATGATAGGCTGATGCTTACCCCTCTTGACCTGCGCCGCCGTCTGCCCGGCCTGCAACCGGAAAGAGCCGATATTATTCCCGCCGGCGCCAGAATTGTACTGCTCATAATGGATGCTTTGGGTCGCCAGGAAATCAGGGTCAGTGAAAGTGACATACTGGAAGGGATTATTAGCCGGCTGCATAGGGGGAGCTGATGCTCCCCCTATGGCCCTATGCATTCTTAAAGCACGTCCTCCCCGCTAATTCAGTGTGCTTTTAGCGGTAATCCGCGAACAGCAGCGGAAATAGCGGGATAAGGAGATACGGCTCTATTAAAAAATATGGAATTGCTTTGCGTCTATTCTCTTCTTATTCCCCTACCGGGTAAGCCTCTTGGTCTTCTGGGCCAACCGGCCCAGTTGGGCATGACTTCCTATGATACCGGTATCCCTTTCCCCATTGACATTGATGGTAAAAGTTCTGCCGAACCCCTCCTGATAGTGATTATGTAAATCGACCATTGCCCCCAGCAACAGCAATTCCTTATCCTCCACCAGCCGGCTGACTGCCGGGTTAGCCAGCAGGTAATTGATCTGCATATCCACATTGACTTCCGCCAGGCGGGTGAAAATCAAGTCGGGCTCGTCGGTTTCCTTCAGACCATAGAGAGTGCGAGCCGTATCCAAAGAATCTTTGACCAGGGAAAGTTCATTACGGATACTCAGGGGCTCGTCGACAAAATTAGATATTGCCCCTTTGATAGCTCCGCAGTCGGTATGTCCGGCCACAATCATCACCGGAGTGTGCAGGTGCAGCAGCCCATAGAGCACCGACCCTTCACTGCTGCGGAACTGATTGCCGATATTTTCTACTGAAAATATGCGGTTAAAAATAGGGCCGAAAATATTGGCCGGCATCCGGGAATCAGAGCAGGTAAGCAAGGTGACGACCGGATATTGTTTGTAATCACCTTTTCTAAAATCCTCCAGGGGAAACCGGCTGCAGAAATCCTCGGCAGATGCAGCCAAACCTTGTAACAGGGCATCCCGGTCGACGTGGGAAAAAGAATGACTCATAACCGACACCTCCATGGTATAAAAATATTTTATTCCATCCATAATCATAAATTATACTTCTTATAACTGCGCAGGTATTCGCAGCTTTATGTAGAAATTCTTTTGCGGAAGAGCTGATTTTGACGCTTAATAGCTTTTTGCCTCATAAAATGTTTTTATTTGATCTTAATTGTATCATATTGATTTATGGCAAATGTAATATTTTGATTCCTGAGGGATAATCTGCAGTAGGGGGAATATATTTCAGGTTCCCGGGCCCATCAGATATAAGGTCCGGGATTATCTGCGGTTACTGCTATGAGTTGGGCTTTTACCTATATACAGGGAGGGGGAAAGGTGTTTGGCTTAGGACGATAGGAAAAGGAGAGTGAACGAGAGGATGAATTTTTTAACTCCTGCAGAAATTGCAGCAGCTACATGTAATGCTGGAAAAGCGAAATGTGAATTACCTATTACTAAAATGATTATTCTAGGAATCCTGGCCGGTGCATACATCGGATTTGGAGCCAATCTGGCTACCAAGATAGGTTCCATGGAAATGGCTGGCACATCAGGGGGACAGTTCCTGTTCGGCGCAGTCTTCTCCGTAGGTCTGATGTTGGTTGTCATTGCCGGTTCAGAACTGTTTACCGGCAACTGTTTATTCTGTTGCATTTCCGTTGCTAATGGGCAAGCTACATGGGGTGGATTACTTAAAAACTGGGTGGTTGTCTTTTTAGCTAACTTTATAGGTTCTGTAATGTTGGTTTACATTATTTTTTACGGCGGGTTCTGGGCTGATTCCGCCGCTGCCACCGCACTTAGCGCCCACGGAATAAAGGCGCTGGCTATTGCCAAAGGAAAACTGTCTTTAAGTTTTGGGGAAGCTTTCTTCCGGGGGATTTGTTGTAACTGGCTGGTTTGTCTGGCTGTTTGGATGGCCTTTGCCGCCAAAGATGTGGTAGGGAAAATATTCGCCATATTCTTCCCCATCATGGCTTTCGTATCCAGCGGGTTTGAGCATAGTGTTGCCAATATGTTCTTTATTCCCATGGGTATCAGCATCGCGCAGAAAGCTCCCGATTTGGTTGCCGGAGCTACCAAAGTCGCAGCCGATGGTTCCACGGTATCGCTTTTCAATATGGCTCCGGACCAGGTAACGGCTTTCTTCAGCTATGGTAATTTTATAAGTGCCAACCTGATCCCCGTAACATTAGGGAACATTGTGGGCGGCGCCATATTCGTAGGTATGTTTTACTGGTTTGTTTTCTTGAAAAAATAGTTTTTGACCCTACCTGCAGTCTAACCTTAAGATAGCTGCAGGCAGATCTCATGGTCAGCCTGTAATGGTAAATCGGCCTGACTTCATAGCTTATCTAAATAAATGCCCCAGTCGTGATATCGGAGATCCGCATGGATCTCCTATTTTTTGGAGATAACAAAGTATGTCATGAGGAAAATCCCGGTTGCTCTGATCAAAATCACGCTTAAAAAGCCGTAAGCCAGCTTCATTCTGACGGTGGTTGCTGATAAACAGTGGCAGACTGCTTGTTGAATTTAAAGCATTCCTGTTCTCTCCTATACAATAATAACCTTATTTTGTAGGAATAAAATAAGGGACGCCCCCTCTTAGTGACAAAATTTACCAACAAGATATTGCTATAATTGATGGGCAAGACTTTGTATTGGGGGGATAAGGATGCTGGAGAAACTTCAAATCTATCCTTATCAGAGAATTAGCGAAACGTCACGGCCGGGGAAAAAAACCAGGCGCCGGGTTTTAAAACCTGATCAGAAACTAAACCTGGATCTGCAGACTATCCTGACCACAGTGACCAATCATCTTAATTCCCTGTGGACTCTGGACAAGCTCCTGCCCGCGATCTTAATAATCTTTATGTCCCGGGCTTTTGTGCTGGGGGAGCTTCTGCCTTTTGTCTATGCCTGTCTGGCTGCCTTCGGCTACCGGGATAAAAGCCGCTCGCTGCTTTTGACCGTCTGTGCCATGATAGGGCTTTTCACCGTGTTGCAGGGCCTTGACCTGGGTTCTGCTCTGATTACCCTCCTGGTATTGCTGGGAGTAATTAATTATATCAAAATACCAGCCGACAAGATCTGGTGGGGACTGCCGCTGTTAAGCGTTGCGGTAATATTTGTGAGCAAGACTTTGTTCATGTTTTTCAGTGCCATATCCTTCTATCAGGAGATGGTGATCGTATTCGAGGCTCTGATATCAGGGGTGTTGACCTTCGTATTTCTGGTGGCGGCTGACTTTATTAAACAACGCAAACCTTTGGCCACCTTTTCCTTTGAGGATATTGCTGCGGCCATGATTTTAGGCATCGGAATCATAATGGGCCTTAATGAGGTAAATATAGGAGGACTGAGTGTTGCCGCTATCCTGTGCCGTTTGGGCATACTCATAGCTGCCTTTCTCTGGGGAAGCGGAGGAGGCACCATGGTAGGGGTGATGGCAGGTATTATACCTTCAATAGCGTCCAGTATTTTTGCCCAGAGCCTGGGGATATACGCCATATCCGGCCTGCTGGCCGGCCTGTTCAGGAACTTTGGCCGCTTGGGGGTAATAATCGGCTATATGCTGGGTACCCTGGCTCTATCCTTATTCATTGCCGAAACCCAGGCCACTATTCTGGGGATGTGGGAAACGGGAGTGGCAAGCATCCTGTTCTTGCTGTTACCGGCTTCATTAAAAGAAAAACTGCCGGTGCAAACCCTGGGGCCAATCAGCAGTATCCGGGAAAAAGACCTGAACCTTATAGATTTTCGCGTAAAAGACACGGCTCGCAACCGCATTGAGCATCTGGCCACGGTATTTGATGAATTGAGCAGCACTTTTGCCGAGGAAAGCCATGGCCACCGCCATATGGGGGAATCAGCTTATCTCACTTATCTCTATGACGAAATCTCTGCCAACTTCTGCAGCAATTGCTCCCGTTATGAGGAATGCTGGGTCAAAAACTGCTATACTACCTCCCAGGAAATACTTGATATATTCAGTATTGCGGAGAGCGCCGGGGAGGTCGGTTATGAACAATGCCCGGTGAGCTTCCGCCGCCGTTGTATTTACGGACGGGAAATGCTGGCGACGATCAACCATCTCTTTGACAACCTGCGTATTAACGAATACTGGTCAGGCAAACTTACGGAGTCCCGCAGTTTGGTATCACGGCAACTGCAAGGTATCAGCCGGGTGATGAAGAACCTGGCCCGGGAAATTGATGTAAAAACCGTAGTCGATTTTGAGCTGCGCGAGCGCCTGCAAAAAGAATGCAAAAAACGGGGATTGAACCTCAAGGATTTAAGCCCTGTACGCTGCGGGGAACAGCAATTGTATATCAACAGCGTAATGCCTGCTTGTGCGACCGGAAACGAATGTGAGATCCAGGTGGCTCCGGTTATCTCCGGCCTTCTGGGAGACAAAATGGAAGTCACTGATAAAAAATGCCCGAGAATTACCGGCAAAGGCCACTGCGAATTTACCCTTACCCGGGCCTTCAATTATCAGGTGATCAGCGGCGCCGCCCAGGTAGGCAAGGAAGAAGTCTGCGGCGACAGCTTCACTATTGCCACCCTCAAAGAAGGTAAAGAACTGGTGGCTCTAAGCGACGGTATGGGAGTGGGGGAAAAAGCCTGCAGCGAGAGCCAGGCGGCGGTGCGGCTGCTGGAGAATCTGCTTAGTACCGGCTTTGACCGGGAAACAGCCCTTAAGACCATCAATTCCGTCCTTATCCTCCGATCTGCGGCGGAAAACTTTGCCACCCTGGATATGCTGATGGTTGACCTGTATACCGGCGAGCTGGATTTCATCAAGGTGGGCAGTGCCCCCTCGTTTATCAAAAGAGGGAAAAAAGTAGGAGTCGTAACCTCCAACTCCATCCCTATCGGCATTTTGGATAGCCTGGATGTGGTAAGCGAAAAAAGAGCTCTCTGCCCCCATGACATGGTGATCATGATCAGCGACGGGGTGCTGGAAGCGTCCCGTGACGCCTCTCCTGAGCTATGGATCAGGGATTTTCTGGTTGACGTGGATGAAAAAGACCCTCAAATATTGGCGGAAATGATAATCCAGAAAGCCTTATCCATTTGTAAAGGCCAGCCCCATGATGATATGACCGTAATCTGCATGTATATAGAACTTAGTTAATAAGTAACCACAGATTACACCCTCTTCAAGGATAACTGATGCTCGTTACACTCGCAATTAAGGGCGCAGATTGAAAGTAGAACAACTCTGTTGGGATGCATAAATATGCAGGAGCCGTCAGGTGGAGCCTGGAGCATCACCCTGCGAAGACGAGCGGCTGAAGGGGGCGAGCCCCACGGATGGGGCAAGAGTGACACTGAGCATGGACGCGAATTGGAACGTCCCCCTTCAGCCGCGAGACAAGCAGTTGGTGCTGCCCAGGTGGAGTCTTGGCGACGGAATATTTATGCATCCCAACTCCACGTTGTAACTAATCAAGGTTTCTACCATTCGGACATGTGCGGTTAGCTAATATTTCCTCCGGGGGGTTTACCCCGGGGGAGAAGTTGGGTAGCATTAGGATAGAATTTGATTGGGGTGAATCCTGGTGCTGGCCAAAGTAGAAAAATATATCAAGCAGCACGGCCTGATTAACCCCGGAGAGCTGGTTGTTGTCGGCGTTTCCGGGGGACCTGATTCTATGGCTTTGCTGCACATACTGACCAGCTTGAGGTCGGGGCTGGAGTTTGACTTGGCCGTGGCTCACCTCAACCACGGCCTGCGCCCGGAAGCGGCCGCCGAGGAGAATTTTGTACGTGAATATTGTGCCGGCCGGGGCCTTGCCTTTTACTCCTGTCAGCTGGATATAGGGCGACTGGCCAGTCAGGAAAAAAAATCTCTGGAAGAGGCCGGACGGGAAAGCCGTTACCGATATTTTGCCAGGCTGGCAGCCCAGTTGGGAGCTTCCCGGATTGCCACCGCCCATCACCAGGATGATAACGCGGAGACGGTGCTGCTTAATCTGGTGCGGGGCAGTGGTATTAAAGGGCTGCGGGGCATCAGGCCGGTAAACGGCATGATAATAAGACCGCTGTTGTGCCTCAATCGCAGCGATATAGAAAATTATCTGGATATAAACTCCATTGAGTATTGTATTGATCAGAGCAATTACAGTACCGACTACCTGCGCAACCGCATCCGCCACCAACTTTTGCCTTTACTAAAGCAGGATTATAATCCCCGTATAGTGGAAAGCCTAAATCAGTTGGCTGATATTGCGGCGGCGGAAAATGAAGCGATGGAGTTGGAGACTGGCTGCTTGGAAAAAGAATTGCTAAAAACAAATCCTGCCCATGAAATCACTTTAGATAGTGAATGCCTGGGGCAGTTGCACCCCGCCTACCAGCGCCGCATTATCCGTAAAGTCCTTTTTGCTTTGCAGGGGGAAAGGGGCTGGGAGTTCAATGATATTGAGCTGATCAGAAACCTGCTGACGAAAGCGGGCTCAAGCAAAAGCCTGCACCTTAAAAAGGGCTTGTATGTAAAAAAAATATACCGGCAGCTGACTTTTAGCTCCCGGCCGCCCAAGCGGGTCAGTTTCAGCTATAGGGTTAAGGCGCCCGGACAGCTCTATATCCCGGAGATCGGCAAGAGCTTTGCGTTCTGTCTGCTGGCGCGGGAAGACTTTTGCCCGCTACCTGGTGATTTTTATCTGGATTACGATAAAATAGAAGGGGAGCTTTGTTTGCGCTCCCGCCAACCGGGAGATTGGTTTTATCCTTGGGGCATGCCGGGGCGTAAAAAGATTAAGGATTTCTTCATTGACCTTAAAATACCTGGGGAAGAGCGGGATCAGATCCCTCTGCTGGCAACGGCCGACACCGTGTATGGCATCTGGGGATTAAGGATATCCCGCCTTGCCGCTGTCGATGCTGACACCAGCCGGGTATTGCTAATAAAAAGTTGGCTCGGGGATAAGAATAAGGATAAAAGCAGATAACGTGAGCTGCTTTTATCACAGCTTGCCGGTACATGGCCTCTGCTGCAAGATGCAGAGAAAAATGCACAAATCCAGCCGGATATATTTTCGTGATTATGCCATCGTGTTTAGACTCAAGCGGCGATATAATTGAAAAGAATATCCAGGTATGTTAAAATGACCACATTCTCAATACTCCGAAGGGGAGGAAATATTTTTGGACAGAGCTCTAAAAAACATTGCTATTTATGTCCTGATAGTATTATTGGCATTATTCGCAATACAAATGACCTCCAATCGCAATGAAAAAATTATTGACCTCAAGTATCCTCAATTTTATAGCAAAGTCGAGCAGGGACAGGTAAAGACGGCCGAGCTGGAGGTAGATGATAATATCTACCGCGTCCGGGGAAAGCTCAGTGATAACACGTCTTATACTGCTACCGCACCCAAGGAAAGCGATATAATCAAACTGCTTAACGACAAAAAGGTGGATTATGATGTGGTTCCGGTGCCGCCCACCCCCTGGTGGATGTCACTGCTTACCACCCTGTTTCCTATAGTTATCCTGATTGCTTTTCTGATATTTATCATGAACCAGACCCAGGGCGGCGGCAATCGGGTCATGCAATTCAGTAAAAGCAAAGCCCGCATGATGAGCGGGGAAGAGGTTAAAGTAACCTTTAAGGATGTAGCCGGGGCCGAAGAGGCCAAAGAGGAAATGGAGGAAGTCGTTGAATTCCTGAAAAGTCCGGGTAAATTTATTAAAATAGGGGCTAAAATACCCAAAGGGGTGCTGCTTTTCGGGGCGCCCGGCACCGGCAAGACCCTGATGGCGAAAGCAGTCGCCGGTGAGGCCGGAGTTCCCTTCTTTTCCATCAGCGGCTCCGACTTTGTGGAGATGTTTGTTGGAGTCGGCGCGGCCCGAGTCCGTGATTTGTTTGAACAGGCCAAAAAGAACGCTCCCTGCATAGTATTTATTGACGAAATTGATGCGGTGGGACGGCAGCGCGGCGCCGGCCTGGGCGGCGGACATGATGAAAGAGAACAGACCCTCAACCAGCTGCTGGTGGAAATGGATGGATTCAGCACCAATGAAGGCATCATTGTGATGGCCTCCACCAACCGTCCGGATATTCTCGACCCGGCCCTGTTAAGACCGGGACGATTTGATCGTCATATATTGATTGACCGGCCAGATGTCAAGGGCCGGGAAGCCATCCTGAAGGTACACATACAAGGCAAACCGATGGCCGAGAATGTTAATCTGGAAGTTTTGGCCAAACGGACGCCTGGTTTTACCGGAGCGGATCTGGCCAATATGGTCAATGAGGCTGCTCTTTTGACTGCCCGGCGGGGAAATGAGACCATAGGGATGGAGGAAATGGAAGAGTCTATTGAAAGGGTTATAGCCGGTCCGGAGAAAAAGTCCCGGGTTATGCCGGAAAAAGAGAAAAAGCTGGTGGCCTATCATGAAGGCGGGCATGCCATAGTCAGCTATTTCCTTCCCCATACCGATAAACTGCATAAAATTTCGATTATACCCCGGGGGCGGGCCGGGGGCTACACCCTGCTGCTGCCGGAGGAAGACCGCAACTATATTACCCGCTCCTATCTGCTGGACGAAGTAACTACCCTTCTGGGGGGAAGGGTGGCCGAAGCCCTGGTTCTCAATGATATCAGCACCGGCGCCCAGAACGATCTGGAAAGGGCCAGCAGCATCGTGCGCAAGATGATCACCGAATATGGCATGTCGGAGGAATTGGGCCCCATCACCTTCGGCCACAAAAGTGAAGAAGTTTTCCTGGGCCGGGATATATCCAAGGATCGTAATTATTCCGATGCTATAGCCTATGCTATTGATAAAGAGGCCAGTCTTTATATTGAAAACAGTTACAAGAAGGCGGAAGAAATACTGGAGGCGAATATGGATAAACTGCATAAGGTGGCGGCCTACCTTATAGAACAGGAAACCATGGAAGCCGATGAGTTCGGAAAAATAATGAACCCGGAAAAAGAAACCGCCGCTGAGGAAGGATAGGACGGGCATGACAGGGGGGACGGTGCTCTTGCCATAGGCTGATGATAAGAGCGCCGTCCCCCTTTTAACCCGGTTAACTTATGAAATATTGGGAAGGAGCAGGATAAGTGGAAAAGACTTTTACCATGATTAAGCCGGATGGAGTGCAAAAAGGTTTGATAGGAGAAATAATCGGGCGGATTGAGCGCAAAGGTTTTAAACTGCGGGGCCTTAAGCTCATGGTCATCAGCCCTGAACTGGCCCGCAAGCATTACGCCGAACACCAGGGTAAACCTTTTTTCGGCGAGTTGGTGGATTTTATTACCTCCGGCCCGGTGGTAGCCATGGTTTGGGAAGGCCCGGGAGTTATCGCTGCCATGCGTACTTTGATGGGCAAGACCAATCCTTCCGAAGCCTTGCCGGGAACTATCCGGGGTGATCTGGCGGTAAGTACCTCCCAGAACATCATCCATGGGTCTGATTCCCCGGAGTCGGCCCAGCGGGAGATTGGCCTCTTTTTTAGCCCGGAAGAGATAGTGGAGTACCAACGCGATATGGATAAATGGGCTTTTTAGAGTTTTTGATGTCCAATGAGGGACGGCTTTATATTGGGAGCCGTCCCTTTTTTGTTCCCATCTGATCTACAACCGTCCGCCGCTCAGTAAAAATGTTGTAAATACATACGATTATGAAGGATTTTTACTGCTGCCGTTTAATATAATATAAATACATTATCATAACTATTAACATGATATTGAGGTGAATGGATTGAAAAGGATAGAATTACTGATAAACGATGCACTTTACCGCCAATATATGAAATATAACCTGGAAGAAGAGATGGAACCGAAATTCTGTCAGCATGACTTTGGACATCACCTTGATGTGGCCCGAATTGCCTACATTCTAGTTTTGGAACATAACGATCTGAATTACTTTATTAAAGAATGCGGGCTGAGCGGCAGGCTGGCGGCCAAGGAAGTTATATATGCGGCCGGTTTACTGCATGATATCGGTAAATGGAAGGAATATAAAGAGGGAGTCGATCATGCTTCTTATGGCGCCCACCTGGCCCGGGATATTCTGGCCCGGGCGTTTTTTAACCAGAATGAGATTGATATCATCAGCCAGGCGGTATTTGAACACCGGAACATAAGCCTGGATATGAGTTTTCTGGGTGAGCGTCTGCACCGGGCCGATAATCTGTCCCGCATCTGCAGTGAATGTCCTGATCTCGCCCAGTGCCCCAAGGTAGAATTGAAAGAAATAAACGTAAGCGGTTTTGAGTATTAGGGTTTCAAGATATACAGGAGGAAGGCATAGTGGCAGGAAACCACGTAATGCTGCTTCGCAGTCAGCAGGAAGCCCGCAGAGCTTTGGAAGATATCGGGGTGGACCCGGGAGCCTACCCTTATCTTTTACCCAAGGCCAGGTTTTTCTGTATCAAGCTGAAAGACATATCCTATCGGGCAGCTAATATCATAAAACAGGAGATGCTCTCCAAAGGGGGCGAGGCAGCCGTATCCCGGCAGGCTATCAGCTGCGAAGGTTCAGGTGATATAATACTCATGGGAACCCTTAAACAATATCACCGGCTCGGGCGCAAACTCCGGGTTCAGCCTTTGGGGCTGAAAAAAGTGGCTGAAGAAATAGAGAGGATTCTGGCTGCTATCGAAAAAGGGGGGCAGGTACTTCGGTTGCCCCATGAAAAGAGCCTGAAGCTGGGAGAACGAACTTTGATAATGGGAATACTAAATGTAACGCCTGATTCTTTTTCCGACGGCGGCCGTTATCTGCATCCTGACCAGGCGGCAGAGCGGGCCCGGGAGATGGCCGCTGAAGGTGCCGATATAATTGATATCGGGGCTGCTTCCTCCAGGCCGGATTCACCGATGGCTGGCGAAGAGGAAGAATTGCAGCGCTTACTTCCGGTAGTGGACAGACTGGCCGGAGAGGATATGATTATTTCCATAGATACCTTTCGGGGGCGGGTAGCCCGGGCCTGTCTGGAAAGGGGAGCCCATATAATCAATGACATCGGCAGTCTGCAGCTGGACGATGAATTATTGCCGGTGCTGGTAGAAAAAGAAGCCCCGGTAATTCTGATGCATAACCGTCTGCAATTGCGCCGGGGGGAACCCTATCAGGACCTTGTCGCCGATATCCTGGCCGAATTGGAGGAAGCCGTGGGACAGGCTGTCGAGGCTGGACTGGCGGCGGATAAAATAATTATTGATCCTGGCGTCGGGTTTGGCAAAACCCCGGCTGAAAACCGTATACTGCTTAAAAGACTGGCGGATTTCCGCAGCCTGGGAAAACCAATTTTATTAGGGGCTTCGCGTAAATCATTTATCGGGCAAACCCTTGATCTCGAAGTGGACGAGCGCCTGGAAGGCAGTTTGGCGGCGGTGGCCCTGGGGGTTGTAAATGGCGCCGATATAGTCAGGGTACATGATGTAAGGGCCAGCAGGCGGGTAGCTGCCATGGTCGATGCCGTGCTTAAGGAAGATGGATAAAAAGATATGGATTGTATCATAGCTAAAGGCTTGACTTTCAAAGCCTGCCACGGGGTTTTGAGCAGTGAAAAGATTTGTCCCCAGCCCTTCAGAGTTGACCTGGAATTATATCTTGACCTGCAGGCGGCAGGACGGCAGGACGACCTTAGTCTCAGTGTGGATTACGATCGGGTATACCAGGTCGTCAATGAAATTATGACAGGTCCGTCGTGTAACCTGCTGGAGGCCTTGGCAGAGAAAATCGCTCAAACCCTGCTGCGGAAATTTCCGCTCATTGAAGCGGACGTAACCGTATATAAGCCCGAAGCCCCGGTTGAAGGGGAATTTGACTACTTTGCCGTTAAGGTCAGGCGGAAAAAGAATTAATATTTTGGACTTGGGCGAGGTATCAAAATGCAAAAGTTCTTGCTCATGAAAAAACTATATGCTATTTTAAGGTAAAACCGATTATGAAAAACATTGTCTATATAGGACTAGGTTCGAATATGGGAGATAAAAAGGGACAGCTTAAACAGGCCCGAAAGATGATTGAGGATATCACAGATGTGGAAATCATCCAGGCCTCGTCCCTTTACTTGACTTCTCCCTGGGGAAACCTTGACCAGGAGGATTTTATTAACCAGGTTATTAAGATCAGCACCGGTTTGCCGGCCAGGGATTTACTTAATCGGTTACAGGAAATTGAAATTAAAATGGGCCGCCAGAGGAACGTAAGATGGGGCCCCCGTACTATAGATCTGGATATCCTTTTATATGGAGATGAGATTATTGACTCGCCGGAATTAAGAGTTCCTCATCCCCATATGCGTGAACGGTTGTTTGTCCTGATTCCTTTACAGGAAATGAACCCGGATTTGGTCTTTCCTGACGATGGGATCAACCTCAGGGAGGTGTTGGTTAGCGTTTTAGACCGAGAAGAGAACAGAGGAATAAGAAAAATCTAGGGGGTCTCCCGCCGATATTCCGGTTGTTAAAATTTCGCCTGTATCCTGAAAGGAACAGGACGAAACCTTGGTATCAAAATAGTGCCTTGATTACTGATACCAAAGAGGGGGTTGGGACATGGATAAAAGGATAGGCATTATCGGGACGGGAGTTGTAGGAACGGCTGTTGGGGTGGTACTCAAGCACAAGGGCTATGAGATTACGAGTGCGTATGATATTAAATTCGAATCTACAAAAGAGCTTGTGGAACGGATTGGATGTACCGCTTATACATCACCTCAGGAAGTTTCTCGCTCGGCTGATATTTTGTTTATAACTACATCTGATACGGCTATTGAGGACGTTGTCAATAGTTTGGCAGATTGCGGCGCTTTCCGCCCGGGGCAGATTATTGTCCACATGAGCGGGGCTCAGTCTTCGGAAATCCTGGATCGAGCCACGGATTTTGGCGCGCAAGTTCTGTCCGTTCATCCCTTGCAATCTTTTGCCAGTGTTGAACGGGCGATCAATATTCTGCCTGGCTCTATTTTTAGTATTGAAGGTGACCGGGAAGCCTATGATACGGCTGTCTGTATTGTGGAAACCTTAGGTGGAGAATATTTCTTCATTGACCGAAAAGCCAAGCCCCTGTATCATGCCGGGGCCTGTGTGGTTTCCAACTACCTGGTCACCATTATTGATTTTGGGGTCAAATTATTGGAATCAACCGGAATACCCCGGCAAATGGCGACCAGAGCACTACTGCCGCTTATCAATGGTACAGTCAATAATGTTGAAAATATAGGCATACCCAAAGCTTTAACCGGACCTATTGCCCGAGGCGATTTAAGCACCATAACCAAGCATCTTGACTGTCTGGAGGAAATGGCTCCGGAGCTCATACAGTTATATAGCTGGCTGGGCTTTTATACTGCTCAGATTGCAGTGGAGAAAGGCGGCATAGACCACAAGAGCATGGAAGAATTTCAGAAGGTGTTTATAAAGCAGCTTGCGCCTGCTGTTAACGCCAGTTAAAGCTGCCGGCTCGAAGGAGGTTATATACCATGACAAGAGTAACAACAGCAACCCTGAAAGATAAAAAAGCCCAACAAATTAAAATCAGCATGCTCACCTCCTACGATTATGCTACCGCTTGTCTGGTTGACCAGGCGGGTCTGGATATGATACTCGTAGGCGATTCATTGGGAAATGTAGTTCTGGGGTATGAGAATACCCTGGCGGTTACCATGGACGACATGGTCCATCATACCCGGGCAGTGGTCCGGGGTACTCAGCAGGCGATGGTGGTAGGGGATATGCCTTTTCTCTCTTACCACATCACCACCAGCGAAGCAGTCCGCAATGCCGGCCGCATTATTCAGGAAGGCGGCGCCCAGGCGGTGAAACTGGAGGGCGGAGTGGAAAGAGTGGACACGATCAAGGCTATCCTGGATGCCCAGATCCCAGTGATGGGGCATATTGGGTTAACCCCCCAATCAGTCAACCAGTTTGGCGGATTCAAGGTGCAGGGAAAAGACCTGGAAACCGCCCGCAAACTGATTGAAGATGCCCGGGCCCTGGATAAGGCCGGTGTTTTCGCTATGGTTCTGGAATGTGTCCCTTCCGCCCTGGCCCAAAAGATTACCGCCGAGGTATCAGTTCCTACTATAGGAATAGGGGCGGGCCCTCATTGCGATGGGCAGGTATTGGTCATTAACGATATGCTGGGAATATCCTCCGGGCATATACCCAAATTCGTCAAGAAGTATGCCGATCTGCAGCCGGTTATCGTGGAAGCCCTGAAGGCTTACAAAGAGGAAGTGGAGGATGGCAGCTTCCCTGGTCCGGAGCACTGTTTTACTATCGCTGACAATGTGCTGGATAAACTTTACTGATTCTAACTTCCGGGCGGGTGCAAGCCTGCCCGGATCAGGATTGAAGCTTAACGATTGCAACCCAGGCTTTGGCTTTAGCGGCAGCGGCGAGAACTTAATGCTGCAGATGCAAAGCCAACCGCATTTTAAAATATCATAGGAGACGTTATGCAAACTTTCGATAGCATAAAAAAAATGCAGGAATGGTCATTACAAGCGCATAAGCAGGGCAAGAGCATCGGCTTAGTGCCCACAATGGGCTATCTTCACGCCGGACATCTGGCACTGGTGCAGGCAGCCCGCCAAAATTGCGATTTAGTAGTGGTAAGTATATTTGTGAATCCTTTGCAGTTCGGGCAGGGTGAAGACTTCGAGGATTATCCCCGCGACCTGAGCCGGGACACCGATTTATTGGTTCAGGCCGGGGCGGATGCGGTTTTCGCGCCTGCGGCCCGGGAAATGTATCCGGCCGGATTCAGCACCGGTGTTGAGGTAAGCGGTGAAATCACCCGGAAGATGTGCGGAATTTCCCGTCCGGGTCATTTTAAAGGGGTTACTACTGTTTGCACCAAGCTCTTTCATGCCTGCCTGCCGGATAAGGCTTTTTTCGGGCAAAAAGATGCGCAGCAATTGCTTATCATCCAAAAAATGGCGCGAGAGCTGAATTTTCCGCTGGAGATAATCAGGGTGCCTATAATCAGAGAACCTGACGGACTGGCTTTAAGCTCCCGCAATGTATATCTGGATGCCGTCCAGAGGCAGGAAGCCCTGGCTCTTAACCGGGCTCTGAGCCGGGTAAAAGAGCAAATAGCGGGCGGAGAGAGGGATATAGCCCGGCTGAAAGCCGGAATCAGAGAGATTATCACCGCCAGCCCCCAAGCTGAAATTGATTACATTGAAATAGTGAACGGTGAAGATCTTTCTGAACTGGAGACGGTTCAGGGCCGGGTGCTGATAGCCCTGGCAGCTAGATTTGGAAAAACAAGATTAATAGACAACCTGTTGGTGGAGGTGTAAAATCAAGTGCTTCGTTATATGCTAAAATCCAAGATTCACCGTGCCGTGGTTACCGATGCGTCTTTAAACTATATGGGCAGCATTACCATAGACCGGGATCTGATGGATGCGGCTGATATAGTGGCGAATGAGAAAGTAACTATAGTGAACAATAACAATGGTGAACGCTTCGAGACCTATGTCATAGAGGGAGAACGCGGTTCCGGAGTGATTTGTCTGAACGGAGCAGCAGCTCGTCTGGTACAGAAAGGCGATGTGGTTATCATTCTTACCTATACCATCCTGGAAGATGCAGAGTGTACCGACCACAGGCCTACGCTGGTGTTTATGGGGGAGAACAACAGCATTAAAAAAATCTGTCAGGGATGTTACCAGTAAATGCGTTATCCTGTTAGGATGGGTTTGAGCATAGCCAGGCAGCTGGGGCTTATTAGCCGTAAATCCTGACTGATTCGATTATGGCTGTTGAGAGGATGGCGTAGCAATGACAGTTGCATTGCGGGAATATATAACCCGCAGGAAAAAGGAACTTAATGCCCTGATACTGGCTCATTTTTATCAGCCGCCGGAAATTCAGGATATGGCCGATTTTGTAGGGGATTCCCTGCAGCTGGCGCGGCAGGCCGCAGCAACCGAAGCTGAAGTTATTGTATTTTGCGGAGTAAGCTTTATGGCGGAGAGCGCCAAAATACTGAGCCCCGATAAAATGGTGCTTCTGCCCGAAGTAAAGGCCGGCTGTGCTATGGCCGACATGATTTCCGGTCCTGAATTAAGCAATCTGAAAGCAAAGCATCCCGGGGCGGTAGTGGTCTGTTATGTAAATTCTACGGCCGCGGTTAAGGCGGAAAGCGATATATGCTGTACTTCGGCCAATGCGGTAAATGTGGTAAAGTCCATACCGGCAGACAAAACCATTATTTTCGCCCCGGACCGCAATCTGGGAGCCTATATCCAGAGCCAGACCGGACGGAAAATGATACTTTGGGAAGGCTGTTGTCCGGTTCACGACCAGTTGGGCGGGGAAGAGGTAAAAAGGCAAATAAAGCTGCATCCCGGAGCTAAAGTGGTGGTACATCCCGAGTGTCAGCCGGATGTTACCCGGCTGGCCGATGCGGTAAGATCAACTGCCGGTATATTGAATTATGTAAAGAACAGCCCGGAAAAAGAATTTATCATAGGGACCGAAGAGGGTTTCTTATATACTTTGCAGCAAAACTGCCCGGGCAAGGTATTCCACTTGGCCCGGCAGGAATTCCGCTGTGAGGATATGAAACTGATCTCCCTGGAAAAGCTGGCTGCCGCTCTGAAAGGACTGGAATACCAGATTGAAGTCCCGGAGGATATCCGGCAGAAAGCCTATATAACTCTGGAGCGAATGCTTAAGGTAAATTAGAAAAGGGTTCCACTGTCAAAACGCTGCATTATGGCTTTTGGCAGTGGAATCAATTATATGGAAACGGGAATAATGATATGATTACTACCAGGTACATAGGAGCTCTCACCCGGGATATGCCGATAATTCATACCGATTTTCTGATAATCGGCGGCGGTATAGCCGGACTTTTTACCGCCTTAAAAGCGGTGGCCTATGGCCAGGTGACTGTCCTGACCAAAAAAACTATTAAAGACTCCAATACCGGTCTGGCCCAGGGGGGAATCGCCGCTGCTGTTCATGAAGAGGATTCCCCTTTTTTGCATCTTGAAGATACCCTGGAGGCCGGAGCCGGGCTTTGTAACATAGAAGCGGTGGATGTGCTGGTCAGGGAAGGCCCGTCCCGGGTAAGGGAACTTATCCAGGCCGGGGCCCAATTTGACATGAAAGACGGCAATATTTCACTGGCCCGGGAAGGAGCACATAGTAAAGCCCGTATCCTGCACGCCGCAGACGCTACGGGCGAGGCCATACGTATAGCTCTGGTCAAGCGGTGCGAGGAAAACCCGGATATAATAATTGAGGAAAACCAGTTTTTGGTGGATATTCTCACCGGCGGCGCCATAGAGCAGGAGTGCTACGGTGCTCTGGTATACGACGCCGACCGCGATGCCCCTCTGCTTTATACCGCCCGGGCTACCATAATCGCCACCGGTGGAGCCGGACAATTATATAAAAATACTACCAATCCCGATGTAGCCACTGCTGACGGCATGGCTGCCTGTTTCCGAGCCGGCTGCCGCCTGACCGATATGGAATTCATCCAATTCCACCCTACTGTGCTTTTCAGCCGCGATACTCAGCGCTTCCTTATTTCCGAGGCGGTTCGGGGCGAGGGCGGGCTGCTCTATAACCAGCAGGGGGAAAGGTTCATGTATAAGTACCATTCCCTGGAGGAACTGGCGCCCCGGGATGTAGTCGCCCGGGCTATTTTAAACGAAATCACCATGGCCGGGGGGGAATATGTTTATCTGGATATGACCTCCATACCCCGGGTAACCACCCGTTTCCCTAATATTTACCGTACTTGTTTGCAGCGGGGAATTGATATCAGCCGGGATTATGTGCCGGTATCCCCGGCGGCTCATTACACCATGGGGGGGATAGAAACCAATACCAATGGTGAAACCGGAATTTACGGACTGTATTGCTGCGGCGAAGCTGCCTGTACCGGAGTACACGGAGCCAACCGCCTGGCCAGCAATTCCCTGCTGGAGGGCATTGTTTTCGGCCAGCGTATAGTGGACAAGGTGGAAGAGGTGCTATATCGCCGCACCATAAAAGTGGAAGAGATTTTTCGCCACTTCGATCCGGGCGGACTATTCGTACCCGGGGAGGAGAAACTGGCGCCGGGAGAATGCAAACCGGTCCTGCAGGAAATTATGTGGGATAAAGTGGGGATAATACGAAACGAGGATAGATTAAAAAAGGCTAATCAGCAGGTAGAATATCTGTATAACCACCTGGCCCGGGGTGATGACCCGCTGGCCTATTACGAAGTGATAAATATGCTGACCGTGGCCCGGATCATCATCCAGGCGGCTTTATGGCGCAAGGAGAGCCGCGGCGGCCACTACCGCTCCGACTATCCCCAGCGCGACAACCTCCGCTGGCTGAAACATACCAGCTTCGTCAACTGCTAGGGAGGAAACGGCAGAGTCTTGGCGACAGATACGACCGCCGGGTTATCGATTTTTAGTGGAATCATGGTTAATCAGGAGGCTTTTATGGAATATATCAGATTAAACGAACTTATTGCCTGGGCCCTGGCTGAGGATATCGGCCATGGGGATTTGACCACTGCCAGCCTCATCCCCGACGAAATGCAGGCCTCAGGAGTATTCACGGCCAAAAGCGCAGGAGTCCTGGCCGGGATAAACATCTGCCAGGCGGTTTACCTCTACCTTGATCCCGAAGTCAAATTTGAACCCTTTAAAACCGATGGCGAGACCCTGGTTAAAGGTGATATAATTGCCCGGGTCACGGGGAAGGCGGCTACTCTTCTCACGGGCGAAAGGGTAGCTTTAAACTTTCTGCAGCACCTCTCCGGTATTGCCAGCAAGACCCGGCATATGGCGGAAATGATAAAATACCTGCCGGCTGAGCTGATAGATACCCGCAAGACTACTCCCGGCCTGCGGGTGCTGGAAAAATATGCGGTAACCGTAGGCGGAGCCCGCAACCACCGCTTTGGGCTATATGACGGGGTGCTGATCAAAGACAATCATATCAGGGCGGTGGGGAGCATAGCCCGGGCCGTAGCGGATGCCCGCAAAAAAGTCCCTCACACCATAAAAATTGAGGTGGAAGTGGATAACCTGGAACAGCTGCAGCAGGCTCTGGAAGCACGGGCTGATATAATTCTGCTCGACAACATGGATGTGGAACAGATGAAAAGGGCGGTGGAAATCACGGCCGGCCGGGCGCAACTGGAAGCCTCCGGAGGCATCAACGAAGAGACCCTGGCCGAAGTGGCCAAGAGCGGGGTCGACCTGATATCATCCGGAGCTCTTACTCATTCCGCCGTCAGTCTCGACATCAGCTTCGACCTTACCGAAACCTGGTAAAAGGATGGGTAAGCACAGCCTGACCGAGTCCTTTTTCTGTCCCTTAACATCGCTTGACTGTGCGTACTCCTCCGATTAAATGGGCTGCCGGGGTGAGGCTTACCAGGTAGCAGAAGCCGGTGCTGATCAGCACTACCAGCAGATAAAGGGCCAGCATGGGCCCATCCCCCTGCCAGGGGTAGGCCCACCAGCGGGAAGGACCGAAGAACAGGACCGACAAAACCAGCGGATGCGCCAGGTAAATCAGAAAAGACTGGTCCGCCAGCCAGCGAATTGAATTCTCCCAGGGCCGCAGCCGCTGCTTCCAATGTAAAGCCAGAGCATAGAGCCAAAAATGACCCAGCAGAGTGTACAGAATAATACTGGGCTTTACCGCAATATAGACCCGGGTATAATAGCTGTCGGCCAGCAACAGGCCGAGGCTGAGCAGAGTCAAGAGCCCCAGCCGCCTTTCCCGGCCCCGGACCAGATTAGCCATTTCTTCAGTATGGGCCGCCATATACATTCCCAGTACGAAATAAAAAAGCCACAGCGGGAAAAGAGTGCAATACAGAAAACCCATGTAGGGCAAGGTTATAAGCTTTAGTTCACTCAGATAAACTAATGTTTGCCCGACGGCCGTAAGCCCGAAAGACAGGAGCAAAAGGACGCGCGGATAGCGCTTTAACCATATCCGTAAGAGGGGATAAAGCAGGTAAAGCTGAAATATTATTATCAGAAAATAAAGGTGGAAAAAGCCGGTGCCGAACATCAGATGTTTCGCCAGGGCGACTGCAAATGATCGTAAATCAGGCCAGAACTGGTGATAGAAACAGGCTGTCGCCAGCACATACACTACCGTCCAAATTATGTAGGGATTCAGTACCCGGCCAAAGCGCCGGCTGAAGAAAAGCTGAACCGGAAGCCATCTTTGCCGGTCGGCGAAGTAAAGTACAAAACCGGACATAATAATAAACATGGGAACGGCATTGCGGGTAGCCTGATTGCCTAAGAACACCAGCACGCTGGAGCCAAGGTCATAGCGGGCGGTGACATGAATGGCTATTACCGCCAGGGCGGCAAAAATCCGCAGCAGATCGTATTCGACTAAGCGCTCCCGCATAATATGCTCCCTCCCTGTACTTAATAACCCAATTTACTATACAATAGAAAGCAGACGCCGTGCAAGCATGGTAACAGACCATACCGATTGAAGGGGCGTCCATAGGGCATACACCCAAATAGGGCAAGCAGGCGGGCAGCCAAGTAATGAAAACAGTACAAAGTTCGGTTATATTTTTTGACGCGGAGTTCAGGGAACTTAAGGGGAAGAACGCGGATATATTTTTAAAAACTCTATGTATTCCGCGTCCGGATCTGTCCTTTTGTAAATGAGTCTGCGTTGATCTGCACCCTTAATTGCGAGTATAACGAGCATCAGTTGTCCTCGAAGAAGGCGTCTATTTTCGTATTGACAGGCCATGGCCCTCAAGGCTGCAACCAAGAATGACAATAGTCCTACGGTTTCGCTATTTTTTTGACGCGGAATCCAGGGAATTTAGAAGGGAGAACGCGGAAGAAGACTTTAATAAATTCCGCGTATTTCCCAAAAGCTCCGCGAGTTCCGCGTCCTTTTTATAATGAATCTGCGTAGTTCTGCGTCTACTTTATATTTAGCCGTCTCGGGAAAGGATAGGTACAATTGCCTTTTAACTCCTATGGATTTATCTTTATATTTCTTCCGGTGACCGTAGTGGTTTACTTCCTGCTGAACCGACAGGGTTGGGACAAGGGCGGGAAGATATGGCTGGCGGCCAGTTCCCTGTTCTTCTACGGTACTTTCAGCGTTTACTATCTGCCGCTGATATTGGGATCCATTCTGGTCAACTACCTGGTCGCCGGCGCCCTGAGCCGGGAAGACCCGGCCCCGGGAAAAAGGCGGCTGCTTCTCAGCGGAGGCCTGGTATTCAACATTGGCTTGTTGGGATATTTTAAATATGCCGACTTCCTGATCAATAACCTGAACTATTCTCTGGGCCGGGATATAGCGTTTCTGCAAATTGCCTTGCCGGTAGCGATAAGCTTTTTTACTTTCGTGCAAATCGCCTACCTGGTTGATATTTATCGGGGCGCGACCCGGCAGAAAAAACTGCTGGACTATCTGCTCTTTGTCAGCTTTTTTCCCTATTTACTATCGGGGCCCATAGTTCGCCATAACGAAGTGGCCGGGCAATATGACGACCCTCTCCTTAAGGCCCCTGATTATACTAATATTGCGGCCGGAATTTTTCTGTTCAGCCTGGGCCTGTTTAAAAAACTGGTTATAGCCGATACCCTGGCGGTGTGGGCTAATTTCGGCTTCGACACCGCGGTAAGCCTTACCTTGTTAGAAGGCTGGGTAACCTCTCTGTCCTATACCCTGCAGCTCTACTTTGACTTTAGCGGCTATACCGACATGGCCCTGGGGGTGGCGCTGCTGTTCAATATAAAATTGCCGATAAACTTCGATTCTCCCTACAAAGCGGTCAGCATTCAGGACTTCTGGAGGCGCTGGCATATTAGCCTGAGCCGCTTCTTAAGGGATTACATCTATATTCCCCTGGGCGGCAGCCGGGTGGGCGACGGCAAGCTCTACCGCAACCTGCTCCTGACTTTTCTGATTGGCGGATTGTGGCACGGAGCCGCCTGGACTTTTGTCTTCTGGGGATTTTTACATGGCCTGGCCTTAGTTGTCCATCGCGCCTGGAAGAAACTGAACTTGCATATGCCTAAAATTCTGGCCTGGTTTATAACCTTTAACTTTATCAATGTCGCCTGGGTTTTTTTCCGGGCTCACCACTGGAGCGACGCCATCAAGGTGCTGAAGGCCATGCTCGGTTTAAATGGGGTGATCCTGCCCGAGTCGCTGGCCGGTGGGCTGGGTTTTCTGACCCGGTATAATGTCAGCTTTGGCGGCTTTGTTATGGAAGACTTCCTGCACCAGGCGGTACCTGTTTTGCTGGGCTGTTTGCTCCTGGTGCTGGCGGCTAAAAATTCTCTGGAACTGAAGCAGAAATTTAAACCGTCGCCACTGAACGCGGTATTTATAGCCACTCTGGCAATTACCGCCATCTTGAGTCTGACCCGGGTCAGCGAGTTTATCTATGTGAATTTCTGAAGTGATTCCGTTGCCAAAATGCAGCTGGGATGCATGAATATGCAGGAGCTGTCGACGTAATATTTATGCATCGCAACCCCTGCGGTATAACTTTTTAGCAGTGGAAGCAAAGGCAAATTGGAGAAAGCCCGATTTTTTACTAAGTCGGCAGGAGTTTTATATAATGAACGTCTATAAAAAATGGATAATCGCCACCTTAACTCTTATATTGCTGCCTCTTTCAGCCATTGCCGGCTTCAACTTTTACATTGACCCGCTGTGGAATTTCAGCCATGCTCATCATTACAACCGGATTCAAATGTCTTTTAACGAAAGACAGCAGAAAACTAATCTCATTACCTTCGGCCGCCATGACTATAACGCCCTTATGCTGGGCAGCAGCCGGGTAACTTATATCAGCCAGTATGACTTCCCCCAGCTGAAGCTCTTCAACTATGCCCTGAACAATATGCTGCTCAGTGAATACAACGAATACATCAATTACGCCAAACAGCAGGTGGGGCATGACTTTGACTGCATCATAATCGGATTGGACTTTTTTGCCACTAACCAGAACCTGAAACTTCCCAGCCATTTTGAGCCGCCTTCCTATTACTTCGGGCAATCACGGCAACTGGGGTATCGCTATAAAACATTGCTGTCCACCGACGTTCTGAAATATGCCCGTAAGAATTACGAAGCCTCGCGGGAAGGTGTGCCCCGCAGTTATGCCTACAACCGGGCCAATGTCAAGACTCTGGTGGCCCCCGCTCCGGAAGACCGGCAGTGGCTGATCAATAACAACCTCAAGTGGTACGGGGAGGAGGTTTATGGCCCCGCCTACCGCTATGATAGTGTAAAACCGGTTCTGCAGGAGCTGAAAAAGGCCAACCCTCATACCCAATTCATCATATTCACTACTCCCAGCTCGGATCTGCTGTTTCAATTGCTCATCCAGCAGGGACGCTGGGACGACTATGAGCGCTGGCTGCGCGACTGTGTGGAAGCCAATGGCGAAGTGTATAACTTTATGTATCCTAATTCCATAACCAGCGACCTTAACAACTATTACGACGCCAGTCATTTCTATCCGGCGATAGGCACCTTGATAGCCCACCGGATCAGCGGTTATGAAGATAAAAATATACCGCAGGATTTTGGAGTGCGGTTAACCCCGGAAAATATTGACCGGCACCTGCAATATGTGGCCCGCAAGGCTGGGCTGTAGTTGTCCATAATTGCTTCTTGGCAGATTGTTAACCGTATGCTAGAATTTAGGTTAACAAATTTGCAAAGGAGTCAATCACATGAAAATTTCTACTCGTGAAATCGTACTGGCGGCAATGTTTACGGCTATCATGTGTGTACTCACCATCATGGTGCGGGTTTTCCAACCGGTGTTAGTACTGCCCTTCAGCTTGCAGCCCCTGGTAATGCTGCTGGCCGCTTACCTCCTGTCTCCCCGGGCCGCTTTTCTGAGCATGCTGGCTTATCTGCTGCTGGGCCTGATCGGGCTGCCGGTGTTCGCCAGCCCTCCCTATGGCGGACCGGCATACGTCCTGGTACCCGGTTTTGGATTTTTACTGGGATTTGCCCCGGCTGCCTGGATGCAGTCACGGCTGATAAAAAACACCGGGCTCTTGAACTTTATGCTGGCCGGTCTGGCGGGGATAATCACTTATTATGCCATAGGCCTGCCCTATATGTATCTGATATTAAATTTCTATCTGAAGAGCAGTATTGATATACTAAAGGTAATAGAGATCGGATTTACCCCTTTCTTTGCTCTGGACTTGGCCAAGATGGTGGTGGCTGCCCTGCTGGCCCGGGAACTGAGCAGGAGATTGGATATAAAAAGAGAATTGACATGATTTTGCTGGTTGCGATTTAAAAAGGAGGAAGCCGGGATGATACTGGTATTCGATGTTGGCAACACTAATATGGTAATCGGGGTTTTTGAGACAGACAGCCTCCTTACCCACTGGCGTATTCGTACCGATACCCGGCGTACTTGTGATGAATACGGCATGATGATGAAGTCCCTGTTCGACTGCCAGCAATTGGACATGAAGTCGGTTGAGGCGGTGGTAATTTCCTCCGTAGTACCTTCATTAATGATAGAACTGGAGAAGTTCAGTCATAAATACTTCTCCTGCCGTCCCCTGGTGATCGGACCGGGAATAAAAACCGGTCTGGCCATCAAGTATGAAAACCCGCGGGAAGTCGGGGCCGACCGGGTGGTAAACGCGGTGGCCGCTTTCAGCAAATACGGGGGACCGCTGATCATTGTGGACTTCGGCACAGCCACCACCTTCTGCGTGGTAAACGACAAGGGCGACTACCTGGGCGGAGCTATAGCTCCGGGAATAGCGGTAGCCAGTGAAGCCCTGGTATCCAAGGCGGCCAAGCTGCCAAGGGTGGAGTTGATCAAGCCCCCCAGCCTCATAGGCAAGAATACCGTGGCCAGCATGCAGGCCGGAATCATATATGGATTTGTCGGCCAGGTGGAAGGAATAATCAGCCGCATGAAAAAGGAGATCGCAGGTCAATGCCGGGTAGTGGCTACCGGAGGACTGGCTCGGGTAATAGCCCGGGAAACTGATACCATTGAAATTGTGGATGATTTTCTCACCCTGGATGGTTTGCGCATAATTTACGAAATGAACCGGGGGCAGTAATGTTCAAAATCGGAGCCGTCGATATCCCCAACCGGGTAGTTTCAGCCCCTATGGCCGGAATAACCGATCGGGCTTTTCGCCGTATGGCCAGGCTATACGGCTGCGGGCTGGTGTTTTCAGAGATGATAAGTGACATGGGGCTGGTATACAACCAGGCCAGAACCCGCCAATTAGCGGAGCGCGGCGGGGAGGACCCGCCCCTGGCCTTGCAGATATTCGGCTCTCAGACGGAGCCGATGGCAAAAGGGGCTCTGGTTCTGGAAGAACTGGGAGCTGATCTGATAGATATCAACATGGGCTGTCCCACCCCCAAGATAGTTAAAAACGGTGAAGGGGCAGCCCTGATGCTTGATATACCCCGGGCCCGGGAAATAATCCGGGAAATCGTCAAAGCGGTCAAGGTTCCGGTAACCGTTAAAATGCGCAAAGGCTGGAATGACGATGATAAAACTTGTATCGAACTGGCCGGAGCTGCGGAAATGGAGGGGGCCAGTGCCGTAACTCTGCATCCGCGCAGCCGGGCTCAGTTTTTTTCCGGGCAATCTGACTGGGATATGATTGCAGTGGTGAAAAAAAATCTGAATATTCCGGTAATCGGCAACGGCGACATCTGGACGGCCGAGGATGCCCGGCGTATGCTGGAACACACCGGCTGTGATGCCGTTATGATCGGCCGGGGAGCCCTGGGCAACCCCTTCATATTCAGAGAAACCGTGGAACTGCTGGAGAAGGGACGCCGCCTGCCTCCTCCCGGTATTGAAGAACGTATGGCCGCCGCCCGTAAACACCTGGAACTGATCTGCTCCTTTAAACCTGAAAGCGTCGCGGTAAGGGAAATGCGCAAACACCTGGCCTGGTACACCCGGGGCCTGCGCGGCGCCGCCCATATCCGCCAGGACATAAACCGTGCCGCCACCCGGGACGAAATGGAAGCCATCCTCCATGGCCTGTTAATATGAAAACAGACGCAGATCAAGAACTACGCAGATTCATTAGACGCGGAAACCGCGGAATCTTTCAAGGAAGAACGCGGGTTTTACTAAAGTTTTCCTCCACGTTCTTCCCTCTAAATTCCCTGAATTCCGCGTCAAAAAACTAGCGAAACCGTAGGACTATTTTCATTGTTGTTTGTGCTGGCTCGCCCAGCGTGACCGTTAATATGACGATAGACGCCCTCTTCGAGGACAACTGATGCTCGTTATACTCGCAATTAAGGGTGCAGATCAATGCAGAACCACGCAGATTCATTATAAAAAAGACGCGGACCCCGCGGAACTTCTTGGGAAATATGCAGAATTTGTTAAAGTCTTCTTCCGCGTTCTTCCTTCCAATTTCCCTGAATTCCGCGTCGAAAAAATCTGCCCGCCCTATTGGGTATGCCTTCCGCCCCTCTCTTCTCTTGCATCCGATTCTATTAACATGCTAAAATGAGGAAAAAAGTTGTGAACAATATTGTGCTCAAGGAGCGGCTATGGAAATTTATCGTATTCAGGATAAGATAATAAGCTGGGAAAGAATCGACCGGACTCTGAAAAAGGCGCTGAGTATGAGAGCCCGGGGATTTTCCCAGCAGGAAACCGCCGACCGTTTGAAAATAGACCGTACCTTTATTTCCCGCCTGGAAAGCATTGGCGAATTACGTAAAGGTCAGTCCATTGCCTGTGTGGGTTTTCCCATTTTAAACAAGGAAGAAATACAGGATATTCTGGAAAAGGAAGGCGTGGATTTCATCCTGCTGATGAGCGAGCAGGAGCGGCTGGATTTTGTCAACTACCGCAGCGGCAAGGAACTGCTGAATGAAGTTATGGACCTTACCGCGCGGGTGCGCAGCTATGAAGCGGTCATCTGCATAGGCTCCGATGAACGCATAAAGCTGATGGAAGGGGTGCTGGACGGACAGGTAATATCCATGGAAATAGGAGCATCCCCCATCACCGAAGACAAATGGGTCGATCCCGCCGAATTAAGGAAAATCCTGCGGTCCATTAAATCCGCCCGGTAATATTATCTTTTGAATCTAAATTGAGGGGGCTTAAAATTGAAACGGGTTGTAAGTGTCAGCCTGGGTTCGTCCAAGCGCGATCATGCCTTTGAAACCGACTTCATGGGACAAACATTTCGGATTGAAAGAATCGGTACTGACGGAGACTGGGATAAAGCCATAAACCTGATACGGGAACTGGATGGGAAAGTGGATGCCTTTGGTATGGGAGGGATCGACCTTTACATCTATCTGGCCGGCAAACCTTATATGATCAAAGATGCTCAAAGGTTGGCAGCCCAAGCCCGTAAGACTCCCATGGTCGATGGCAGCGGCCTCAAAAACACTCTGGAGCGCAAATGCATAATGGATATTCAGAAAGACGGTATCATGGACCTGCGGGGCAAAAAAGTACTTATGGTATGTGCGGTTGACCGTTTCGGTATGGCTGAAGCCTTTGAGGAAGTGGGAGCCCGCCTTACCCTGGGCGATTTTATCTATACGGTGGGGATTCCCCTGCCCCTGCATTCGCTTAACACCTTAAAAATTGCCGGGCGCATCGCCGCTCCTTTTGTGGTGCGCATGCCCTTTGATAAAATTTACCCCACGGGGAAGCAGCAGGAGGTCATAATTCCCAAGCATTCGCAATATTATTATGAAGCGGATATTTTAGCCGGTGATTTCAACTATATCCGCCGCTACCTGCCCGATAAACTCAACGGGCAGACTATAATTACCAACACCACCACCAGTGACGATATGAAACTGCTGAAGCAGCGGGGAATCAAGCGGGTGATTACTACCACCCCGGACATGGGCGGCCGTTCTTTCGGCACCAATGTGATTGAGGCCCTGATGGTAGCTATTATGCAGAGACCGCTGAACCAGATCGCACCCCAGGATTACTATGATATGCTGCAGGAACTCAATATGAAGCCGGGGGTGGTGGACCTGGAGAGGTTAAATGCTTGATCTGGATTTTGCCTTTTTAAATTTAAACCACAGTGAAAAACGGGGCTTGATGTACCGGAAATATTTTCTGGACCGGCTGGGCCCGGTTTTTTTTTCCCCCCGAGTGGAAAAACTAATTCAGCTAAGCGGCCTCAATTTCCAGGGCTGCCAGATAAGCATGCCGCTGGGGCCGGGCAATCTGAGCCTGATTGAACCGGAAACGCGTCAGCTGATGATTAGCCGTTCGGCCGCTATAGCGCGGGAATACCAATTGCCCCGCCTGGCGGTGGACCGTCGTTTAAAACAGCATTTGCTTGAATTATCCATTAGTTTTCCGCTGGTCTTTGGGGATAATTTTATCAAGGCCCTGGCCGTGGCCCTGACCGCCCGGATGTTGTCCCGCCGGGAGCTGAAAAGGGTCATCCTGGTGGGGGAAACCGACTATTTTACTGATTTTATTGAAGCAATCTGTGCCTACGGAATCCCCCTGTCGATTCAGACCAGATTTCCGGGCCGGTATGAGATAATGGCTTACCACTTGCTCTACGAAAAAGGATATGCTGTCAGTACCAGTGTTTTAAGCCCTCACACCTGGGATGAAGGTGATCTGATCTTTATCTTTGATCCCCGGGAGGAAGGGGCGGCAGCGGTTCTTCCCCGCGTCTGCTGTATCCGGCTTGTTGATAACAGCTGCGGTCTGGCCCCAGAACTGGAAGCCAAGCTGGGCAGAAACGGAATGCTGAACCGCCTCTATAACCTGGCTCCGATAATGGAAACTTGCATGCTGGCAGAAGCAGGATTTTTGTCGTTTGATGGAGAAAAGATAGGGACAAACGGAGCAAACTCGAATGAAGGACGGAAATTCCTGGGGCTGCAACAGGTCGGAGCCGAACTGGGCTTGTGGGACCTATTTCTTGACAAGGGCATATGAGCTCCTTATAATACCATAAAGATAGCTGCCGAGGTCAGCCTTTTTTATTATAGGGAGTTTCAGGCCGGAGCCCGGAATAAGGAAACTTAATTTTTAAGTTAGGGAGCGATGAGATGTCAGAAGAAAAAGAAATTATTCTAACCAAGGAAGGCCTGCAAAAGCTCGAGACTGAGCTGGAGTATCTGAAATCGGTGCGGCGGGAGGAAGTAGCCGAACGAATCAAACAGGCGATAGCTTTTGGCGATATATCCGAAAATTCGGAGTATGAAGACGCCAAGAACGAACAGGCTTTTATTGAAGGCAGAATTATGACCTTGGAAAAGACACTTAAAAATTCCCGCCTGATGGAAGAAACTGATATCCGTACCGATGTGGTTTCATTGGGTTCCAAGGTGACCTTAAAAGAAGTCAAGTCCGGCCGGGAGGTTAACCTTTTGCTGGTTTCTTCGGTGGAGTCCAAACTAAAGGATGGTAAAATTTCTGATGAATCACCGGTAGGCCGCGCTATTTTGGGCAAAAAGGTCAAATCCACCGTGGAAGTAGAAGCCCCGGCAGGAATTATCAAATACAAAATCATGCGGGTAGAAAAATAGTACTCCAAGGATTTAAGGAAGTGGACATGTGTCGGAACAGGAACAAAACATTAACGAACTGATAAAAATACGCCGGGAAAAGCTGGAAGAATTGCGGACCGCAGGTATTGATCCCTTTGGGCAGCGTTTTGACCGGGATACCACCGCCCAGGCGATTCAAGATAACTTTAACGGTCTGGAAGGTCATACGGTAAAAATTGCCGGACGCATCATGGCCAAACGCCGCCATGGCAAGGCTGGTTTTGCTAATCTGCAGGATCTTTCCGGAAATATTCAGCTCTATTTTCGTCAGGATGACCTGGGCGAGCAGAAATATGATCTATTCAGGAAACTGGATATAGGGGATATACTGGGAATTACCGGCGAGGTCTTTCGTACCCAGAAAGGTGAAATCAGCATCCATGTCCGGGATCTGGTCTACCTGTCAAAATCCCTGCATCCCCTGCCGGAAAAATGGCACGGGCTCAAGGATGTGGAGCTGCGCTACCGCCAGCGCTATGTTGACCTCATCGTTAACCCTGAGGTTAAGGAAGTATTCATCAAGCGCAGCCGGGTTATCAAGGAAATGCGAAATTACCTGGACGAAAGGGGCTTTTTGGAGGTGGAAACCCCGATGATGCAGCCCATAGCCGGCGGTGCTGTGGCCCGGCCCTTCATCACCCACCATAATGCGCTGGACATGGACCTGTATCTGCGCATTGCACCCGAGCTTTACTTGAAGCGCCTGATTGTGGGCGGACTGGAAAAAGTCTATGAAGTAAACCGCAGCTTCCGCAACGAGGGGATTTCCACCCGGCATAATCCTGAATTTACCATGATGGAAGTATACCAGGCCTATGCCGATTATGAAGTTATGATGGAACTGACCGAGAACATGATTGCCACGGTGGTCGAGCGGGTGAACGGCAGCATGGTAGTGGAAATAGAGGGACAGAGCATTGATTTCACCCCGCCCTGGCAGCGGATATCCATGCTGGAGGCGATAGAAAAATACGCCGGGGTCAATTTTGCCGCCCTGAAAACGGATGAAGAAGCCCGGGCGGCAGCCTGCCGTCTTAATATGGAAGTAGACGACGGCGCTACCCGTGGCAATTTGATCAACGAGGTCTTTGAAGAATTTGTGGAGCAAAAACTTATTCAGCCTACTTTTGTCTACGGGCACCCGGTGGAGATATCCCCGCTGGCCAAAAGGAACACGGCCAATCCTCAGTTTACCGATCGTTTTGAGGTGTTCATCATGCAGCGGGAATTAGCCAATGCCTTCTCGGAACTCAATGACCCCATTGACCAGAAAGAGCGTTTTCAGAAGCAGGTGGAAAAAAGAGCCCAGGGGGATGGAGAGGCGCATATGATGGACGAGGATTACATAAATGCCCTGGAATACGGCATGCCTCCGGCAGGCGGCCTGGGTATCGGTATCGACCGTTTAGTCATGCTGATTACCACTTCCCCCTCAATACGTGACGTGATCCTTTTCCCCACCCTGCGGATAAAAGAATAACGGTAAGGACAATAAAATGAGCCGGCAAAGGGACGTTCTTGGAACAGGCGGAAAGAACGTCCCTTTGTTGGCTTGCTAGTCGGGCGGATTTGCTATATGATACTAGAGAATATAGCGGCAGACAAGAGGAGGAATAGACATGCTGGATGAGAAGGGAAGGCTGTTTGGCTTTATCAACATCATAGACCTTCTGGTTCTTATATTAATCCTGGTGGTAGCGGCTGGTTTTTTCTACAAGCATAAAAACGCAGCGGCCCCGGTTGAGACTCATACGGCCAAGGTCAAGGTCATCTGCCCTTACCTGCGTCCCGAGGTGGCTGAACAGATACATGACGGTGACAAACTTCTCGCCCGGGGACAACTGCAGCCGGTGTATATCAGGGACGTTGAGATTGTGACCGCACGTGATTCCGGTACCCGGGATGACGGCACCCTGGCCCTGCAGCAGCATCCTTTCCGCAAGGATGTTTACCTTACCCTGGAGGGACCGATTTCCTACACCGGAGCTGAAATCTACATGGCCGGACAGGGTATCCGGGCAGGTCTGGACAAATATATTTTAAAGACCCAGATAGTAGAGGTGACAGGTGAGATCCTGGAGGTAGAAGTAAATAAGCAGCGGTAATAAAGTGGTGGTTTAAATGAACTATTGGGAAAACAGCATTATTTATAGAGCAATATCCGGGAGCTGGTTCCTGGGCTGGCTGGTATCCATCCCTGAGGAGCGCTCTGATTACTATACCTATTCCTATGTTTACCGGCTGAGCAACCGCTGGCTGAGTTCTTTAACCCGGTATATGCAGGGCGGAGGGCGTTTCTTGACCACCCAGGGCAAAACCAGTATGGTTATCAGCAACCCCCTTGGATTTATAGGCTTGCTGATGTTTTTCTACTTCGGCTTTGACTTGAGCCTAAATGATTATGACTTAAAACGAACCCTAATAGAGATCCTTCTGATGATAACCGGTCTGCTTCTGCCGCTACTGAAATCCTGTCCCGGCATTTATCGGGGCAGTATCATCTACCGCTTTTGCAGCTGGTGGACCAGGACCGATTGAAATAAGAAAAGCACAGATTTCTTAAGGTTCTAACTGTGCCCTGAACCTTGATGAACTGTTTTTAATCTTTAAAAAATGCTCTGTGGAAATCTGGAGCCTAATTTCGTATATAAGGAGCAGCAAATGGAACGATTCAGTCAGGCGCTAAGCCGTTATCTCCTGTATATCGTGCCTGCCTATGTGCTGGTAGACTACTTCCTGCGCCTGAGCGGGAGCTCCCTGCTGGTCAGCCTGTGGGATGAGATCCTGTTCATCCTCATCGCCGGCAGCTGGGTGCTGCACATCGCGGTTAAAGGAGTAAAACCGTCCAGTGGCGGCCTTCTTATCCCCCTTCTACTATTTTACAGCGTGGTTTTTTTTAATTACCTGGCCGTAAGCGGGGAACCGGCGGTAGCCATGATGGAACTGCGGGCGGTGATTCAATACAGCTTCTGGTTTTTCCTGGCCCTGAACCTGGTGAGCAGTAAGCAGCAGGTCAAAAATATCTGCGACCTTTTTCTGCTGGTGGGCCTGGTAGTGGCCTTATACGGAATCTATCAATATATTGCCGGGGTGGAAATGCCCGCGGCCTGGGTGGATAAGGCCGAGGTGGGCATCCGCACCCGGGCTTTCTCCTTTATCGGCAGTCCCAATGTGCTGGGCAGCTTCACCATACTCAACATAAGCATTGCCTTTGCTTCATTTATGGCCAGCTCCAACTGGATCAAAAAGCGTCTTTATCTGGGAACTGCCGCTATATCAGCCTTATGCCTGGTATTCACCCTGTCCCGGGGCGCCTGGCTGGTATTCTTTTTTGCCTTTATTCTGCTGGCCCTGTGGCTGGATAAGCGCATCATAATAGCTTTATTGCTGGTGGCTATTATTACTCCGGTAGCAGTACCTTCAGTCTATAATCGTATGGCTTATATGCTAAGTCCCCAGTATGTGGCCTCCAGTTCTGAAGGCGGCCGCATTGCGGGTTGGTCGCAAGCCGTGGAATACTGGCAGGGCGCGCCTGTTTCCGGTCTGGGATTAGGCCGATTCGGCGGCGGAGTAGCCATTGCCAATTTCCCCAAGAGTGCCTACAGTGTCGACAACTATTATCTTAAACTGGCTGTCGAGACCGGATTTATGGGAATAGCCGCCTTTCTCTATCTGCTGTTTTCCGTAGTGCGCAGGGGCAAAAGAGCGGTGGACAGAGCTTCCGACCCCTATCTCAAGGTGCTGGGAACCGGCATTCTGGTAGCACTGATCGCCATATTGGGACATAATATGGTGGAGAACCTGTTTGAATTTCCTCTGATATCCACTTATTTCTGGTTCTTCCTGGGCGTGCTGCTGGCGCTGCCTTTAATTTCCGACCCGAAAATGGGAGTTGAACAAGATGGCTAGGGTCAAAATCTTACATGTGATTGGCGGGGGAGAAATAGGAGGGGCCGAGGAACTGGTCCTGACCTTAATGAAACTGCTTGACCCGGAAAAATATCAGCCATTTCTGTTATGTCTGTGCGAGGGGCCGTTTGCCGATTTAGCAGCCCGGCAGGGATTCCCCGCCGGTGTCATTGCCATGAAACACCGGTTGGACCTTACTACGATTGACCCGCTCCGACGATACATCAAAGAGCAGCATATTGATCTGGTTCATACCCACGGAGTGCGGGCGAACCTGGTAGCCCGCCTGGCCGCGGCCCGGGAGGGGGTACCGGTAGTGACCACCGTGCACAGCGTACTGCGCTATGACTATGATTTACCCTTCAAATCTGTCCTGGCCCGCTTTTTAACCCGGTTTACCAATAAACACAGCGATAAATTCATTGCCATTTCCGGCGCCATTGCCGCCGAAATAAGGCAGATGGGGGTTCCCGACGATAAAATAGTAACTATTCACAATGGCCTGGATACCGGCAAATTTTTCCTTCCCCGGGAAGCCGGTGAGGTGAAGCGGGACTTGAACCTGGACCCGGAACGGCGGACGGTAACCATGATAGCCCGCCTGCATCCGGTCAAAGGGCATGAGTATTTTTTGCGGGCGGCCCGCCAGGTTATGGATACGGGCTTTAAAGCCCAGTTTTTGCTTATCGGTGAAGGGGTTGAGCGGCGTCGTCTGGAACAGCAGGTCAGGCAACTGGGACTCGCCGAAGTAGTGAAAATGCCCGGCTACTATAGTTCCATTGAGGACATCTACGGAGTCTCGGATATCATCTGCGTGCCCTCGGTTATGGAAGGCCTGGGACTGGTGGTTCTGGAGGCCATGTACTTTAAGGTGCCGGTAGTGGCCAGCAACACCGGAGGTATTCCGGAAATCATAAGCGACCGTATTGACGGTCTCCTGGTCGAACCCCGGGATAGCCGGGGCCTGGCCCAGGCTATCATGAACATCCTGGTAGACAGCGACCTGGCCGCCCGCCTGGTCGCCAAAGGAAGGGAAAAAGTAAACCAATTCACCCTGCCCGGCATGGCCCAGAAAGTGGAGCAGGTCTATGAAGAGGTGCTGAAATAACCGGCAAGGGGAACAATTTTATTGATATATACCCTTACTCATAATTACCTGCTGCGGGTTAATTCGTTTTCATCTCCACCCATTATTGTCAAGACGATCTTTAATGGATTTATGGGGATATTACGTAGTATAATTTTATTACAGGGATTTACTTGGAGGTATAATTTATGTTGCCAGTAAAAAAAAGGGTGGAACCGGATGGCCGGATTGCAATGGGAGAGGTATTGCCAATGGCTAAAATTCAACCGGGAGATTGGGTAACGATAACACCTGCTAAAGATAAAATAATCATTAAAATTACTAAACGGGCAAAATCTAAAGGAACTGTTAAGGCTGCTGCTGGAATCTTGAAAGATTACGATGAGTTGGTGGAGGAAATGTTGCGAGTCAGGGAGGGCGAAGATGATCGACCTGGAAGTAGTATTCAATAGATATGTAGTCGATACGAACATCATTATTTACACCCTTAAAGGACTCAGAAGTGCAATTGAAGTTTGGGTCACCCGGCCTGATTCTGCACCTGGTCCAAATGTTGGGCCATAAGGCGGCAGAGGATTTCGACCCGGTTTTCCCAGGAGTGTTGCCGGGCCAGATTGAGGCGGGCCTGGATTTTGGCGGGGCTGTCATCCAGGCCTCTTTCTATGGCGGCTATAAAACCGTCCCTTCCGGTTCCGATTTCCACTACGGCATCAAGCATTTCCATTTCCGGCATAGGGGTAGAAACTATAGGTTTGCCGGAAGCCAGGTATTCGTAAAACTTAAGCGGGTTTACCGCCTGGGAAAGCTGACCGGCTCTGAAAGGGTTCAGGCAGACATCGAATTTTTTCAGGTAACCCGGCAGTTCCTCTTTGCTGCGGCTGCCGGTAAAATAGACATTAGGCAACTCTTCCAAGGCGGTTATGTCGGCGTCTATCTCCACTGGACCCACCATAATGATCGACCACTGGGGCCGGGACAGCGCCACCTGGCGAATGAGCTCCAAATCAATCCATTCTTTAATACGGCCGATAAATCCAAGGACCGGCCCCGGGATATCCCTGACATCTTCCGGGATGGGCAGGTCTTGGTCCTGGGCCGTGCCGAAGTGGTCTACATCGGCGGCATTGCGCAGAATCCGTATTTCCCCTCGGGCATAGCGGCACTTATCATCATAGAGCGGCTGGGCGGTGACCAGAACCAGGTCGGAACGCTGGAGCAGTTCAATTTCCATGGCTTTTACCAATCGGGGGTTAAAACCCTGAAAGGCGGAGTGCTCGTCCACGCAATCATATACCAGCAGTTTCTCTCCCATCTGTCCCAGCATATCTGCCGTATTGGGCAAATAGGTGAGCAATATGGGGGCGTGAAAATTGATAGCGGCACAGGCCTTTTTGAGCGCCCGGGCCAGAAGACGCTGATTGAGGCGGTTGACCCAGCGCCAGCGATTGGCAAAGGGGAAAAGCAAGGGCGGCGAGTAAAGATAGAGATTATCCTTTATCTGCCGTAAGCCCTGCCGCCAGAGGGACCATTTATACCAGAGGGAACGGTCTTTAAAAGGCGAAAGGAAACTCAGGGGAGCTTCCACGTAAATTATCCGGTTGGATGCGGGCATACGCCATACCAGCTGCTGGGTGCGCGCCCACAGCGGCTCAAAATCCACTCCGGCAATACATAATATATCCTGATTCTCAAGCTTCATAATGCTGCTCCCTTAATATATCTGTGAGGTTAATTCAGATCGCGACTACGGCACAGGGCCAGAGCCAGATGGGCGGTCTCTTCCGCCCGGGTGCGCAGCTCGCGGGCCTTGCGGCGGATCTTATCCTGCATGCCGGTATCGGCCAGCAGGGAACGCACCTGTGCGGCCATCTCGCCGGCATCACCGGTCAGCGGCTTCTCCCCGAACTGTCTTAAAAAAGAATCAATCTTGGGATCATAGGAAATACCCATAAACAAGACTTCCTGGCTGGCGGAAAAAATCAGGGCATGCAAGCGCATGCCGATCATGAGCTGAAAATTTGATATTAAGGCCACATGCTGGTGGCTGGTCAAATAACTGTCTATAAGTGCCGCCGGTTCTTCCATCAGGGCGACGATCCGCCTGGATTCCTCCAAATCAGCCGGGTAGTCCATGGGTATAAACAGCACCTGATAACCTTCGCGCACCAATCCATCCAAGACCTGGGCCAGTTTCCGCTGATAACCTTCCAGAGCCGTCCACTGGCGCACCGATACCCCTACCACCTGACCCGGCCCCGGGCAATACTTCCGCAGCAGTTGGCCCATGGCCTCATAATCGTTATCTTTGGGTTCCAGGCTGAAAACCGGATCGGCAGTTACCCGAACCGGGGGATGGGTTACCCCGATTTGCTGCAGTACCCGAACTGAATCCTCATCCCTTAAGGTAATCATGTCCACCCGATTGGCGATCCGGCGCATAAGAAACTTACTGAAGCGGCGATTGATCGGGCCGACCCCCTGGGCATAAAAAATCACCGGCTTTTTCAGCAATAAAGCCAGGGCCACTATACTGATATAATAAGGCAGGGATCGGGGGCCGGTAACATCCTGAAAAAGACTGCCCCCTCCGCTGATCAGGAGATCCGAGCTGCGCAATTCCCGGCTGACCGACCAGGGATTGATACGATTGACCGCTCTCAGGCCATGCAGGCGGGCAGTCTTGCCCGGATAACCGGATAACACCACAAAACTGGCCGCTGGTTCCAATTTCTTGATGGTGCTGGTTATAGCTGAGAGCAAAGCCTCATCCCCGGCATTATCAAAGCCGTAATAACCTGAAAGGGCAATCTTCATATCCTAGACTCCTGTATCGTGTAATTGTCGTTTGCATTCTAGTTAATTATAGTATTTGCCAAAACCAGGTGGCAATAAATATTATTCTCATTCCATATCTGCAAGCTATTCCTACAATATTCGTAAATAATTGATAAGAGCCGAATTTTGCAGTAATCCTCGCAAACCGAAGGGATTCCGGGTTGTCGGTAACTATCGGTAAAGCAACGGAATAATAATAGCATGTGACTATATCCATTCAAATCATGCTAATTCTACCATAAATTATACCCGGTCTACATAATTAGCCTGTATCTGTCATATGGACAAGTATAATATACCGGTGCTAGAATGTTCCTAGTAGAGTGTTGGAGGGTTTGTGCTTTATGGATGCGCGTTTATATATAGCAGTATTACTGTCAGCTTTTGTCTTGTCCTGTCTGGCAAGTCCCCTTGCCATCAGGCTGGCTTTTAAAATCGGGGCGGTGGACCGCCCGGAACGGCGCAAAGTCCATACCCAACCCATGCCCCGCATGGGAGGCATGGCTATTTTCCTATCCTTTCTTATTTGCCTGTTATTTATCCTTAAAGTATCAGGCCCCTTTACCGGCATGATTTATGGAGCCTGCATAATATTTCTGGTCGGTTTGCTGGACGATATATTCCAGCTATCCGCCTGGGTCAAACTTCTGGGTCAGATAGCTGCCGCCGCCGTAGCGGTACATTTCGGGGTAATAGTGCATTTTGTCACCAACCCCTTTAATGGGGCTCTCGACCTGGGTTCCTTGAGCATACCCCTTACCCTGCTCTGGATAGTGGGAATAAGCAATGCCATTAACCTGATTGACGGGCTGGACGGCCTGGCCGCAGGCGTATCGGCTATTGCCGCTACCACTATGGGCATTATCGCTTTGATCAAAGGCCAGCCCGAGGTGGCTCTGGTGACCTTCGCCCTGGTGGCAGCCATCGCCGGATTTCTTCCTTTTAACTTCTATCCCGCCAAAACCTTCATGGGTGATTCCGGTTCCAACTTCCTTGGATTTGTGCTGGGATGTCTGGCCATAATCGGTACGGCCAAAAGCGCGGCCCTGATTTCCCTTTTTATACCTATAGTTATCCTGGCCATTCCCATATTCGATACTTTCTTCGCCATTATACGGCGAGTGCATAATAAAGCCCCGATTTTTCTGCCGGACCGCGACCATCTGCATCACCGCCTCATGGCCCTGGGGATGAGCCACTGCCGCAGTGTTCTGATCATCTATAGCGTCAGCGCCTTTTTCAGTACGGTGGCTATTGTCATTACCTTTGTCAGCAGCTCTAAAGCTAATGTGATGCTGGCCCTGCTCTTACTGCTGGTGGTATTGGCGGCTTATAAAATCGGGCTCTTGAGCGGGGAAGAGCGTCAGACCAGCCCCCGGGTGGAAGGCCACACCCGGAATGTGGGGCTATAAAAGGAGCAATTATTAATGAAAAAATCATTTTTAAAATGGATGCTGGCAGTCGGATTAATATTCGGTATGTTCTTTGGATTGGGGGCGGGACTCACCAAACTCATGCAGCAGCCTGAGCAACCGGAGAAAGAAAAACCGACCGAGACCAAAAAACAGTATCCCGATGATGGCGAGAGAACCAATATTCTGGTGCTGGGGGTGGATGCCCGCCCGGGAGAAGAAAACTCCCGCTCCGACACCATGCTGCTGGTTTCCATTGACCCTGAGCTGGATAAGGTAGCCGTAATCTCCATACCCCGGGATACCCGGATAGAGGTCAAAGGAAGCTATCTGGACAAAATATGCACGGCCAACTACATCGGCGGTCCCGAATACGCGGTTGACCGGGTGGAAGATCTGATGCAGACGAAAATTGATCACTATGTAGAGATGGACTTCAATGGATTTAAAAAAATTGTCGATACCCTGGGCGGGGTCACCGTAGATGTACCGCAGAGGATGTATAAGCCCCTGGAAGGAATCAACCTCCGGCCGGGCCGGCAGAAGCTCAATGGCAAAGACGCCCTGGCCTTTGTCCGCTTCCGGGACTACGTCAACGGAGATATTGAACGCACCGCCCAGCAGCAGGTATTTGTAAAAGCTCTGGCCAACGAGGTGCTGCAGCCGAAAACCATTACCAAACTGCCCAGTTTGGTAAAACAGCTGAAACAATACGTAAAAACGGATATCGGCTTTACCGACATGCTGAAAATGGCCAGCTGGGCGCCGGGATTCAAATCCGATGCCGTCATAACCCAGACTCTGCCCGGCTGCTTCTATGACGAAGTGGACGGGAACGGGAACCTCCTGAAAAGCTACTGGCTGGCCGATGAAAATGAAGCTACCAGTTTACTGGACAACCTCTTTGCCGGCAAGACCGTGGCGGTGGTGAAACAATCTCCTCCTCCGGCAGTAATAGGTCCGCCGGCCGGGAACAGTAATTCCGAAGCAGAAACTAAGGACGAGGATGCCTCTCCCAGCGAAGATGATATTGCCGAGCAGCGGTCTGCCTTACCCAGTCCCGGCCATAATGGAGAGATCGAAACTCCCCCGGCCGAGCCTATAGACCCGGTCGGACCGGAAGGATATATATAACCAAGTAGGTTGTCAACAACCCCGTCCCCTTGCTTCCCCCTTTGCTTCAAGAAGCAATTAATCGGAACTCATGCGCTATCTTTTCCACCTCGTGAATTGCGGCTTCAGCCATATCAATAGGGATATGCGGTTTAATCTCATTAATTTTCTTGGCTCTTTCTTCAGGAGATACATGCCCTTCTTCTTCGGTAACATATAAAGCTGTAGCTAATCTCTCAAGCTCTGCAACCCCCAGCCCAGCAAAGTACCGAGCAATATATTCAATTTGTTTTTGGTATGCTGCTGCTGTCTTAGGATATCTTTCAATAAGGGCTTTACCGGAAGCAGTTGGATGATATGAAGGGCCATAAGGAAAACGACTGGTTAACTCAATCAGTAGATTACCCCTCATTTCACCTAAACTGTCTCTAAGTTCAAAAGAAAACGGTCCGTGTTTATATAAAATGAAATCAAATCCTGTAGGTACATCAAGCATAGTCTGTAAAAAATATACGCTCTTTTGAATATGGGTTTCTCCACACCAACTACCAGAATCTTTCATGGATTCCATTAAGGACAGCATAACTACTTGCTTTTTTATATCCTCCACGCTATTCCTCCTTTTCAACCATGCTTAACATGTTCTCTAAATTCTTTTCTATAGTAAAAAAGACAATATAATTCTTCACGAATAGCTTTAGATATCCCATCATTGCAAGCCGTTCATCTGCCACAAGAGGGCATTTTGGGGGCATGATGGCTAAATTCATGATAGCTTCCTCAACATTGTCCATCATCTGCAATGCGGTCATTGGCGCTGACAGCTGCGCCGAGATATATCGGACAATGTCACGCAGGTCTTTTTCGGCAGGTTCTGAGACGTCGACCCTATAATTTGCCATCAGTTATTTCCTGCCTGACGTCCTGCATTACATCTTCAAGCGGACGCTTTCTTCCCTCTTTTACTGCTGCCCTGCCCTCATCAAGCAGACGGTAAAGTTCAAGTTTGCCGTTAAGCATCTCATAGGTCTCAATGCTCATAACCGCCAAATCCCCCTGCCCATTTTTGGTAATAAAAACGGGCTCCCTGCTTTCACGGCAGAACGTCGAGATCTCATTGTAGTTGTTCCTTAAATCCGTGCTGGATTTAATGTTCGGCATAAAATAAGCCTCCCCCTGTCATCCTCCTTATTTCAACGTAACCTGTACCTCTTTGCCGAGGGAGCGGGCAACCTTAGACAGAAAGTCCAGAGATGGATTGTACGTTCCGCTTTCCAGGCGGCTGATATTGGATTTCCGGGTCCCAACTCGAAGCGCCAATTCTTCTTGGGTGATATTTTGGCTGGTGCGTGCTTCAATGATTTGCGAAATCACATCATAGCGCGGTTTCAGCTTTTCGTATTCAGCTTTGAATTCTTCGTCCTTCATCAAAAGCTCTTTTACTTCGAAAAACTTTGCTCCTGCCTTACTCATTGTCACACCTTCTTTCATAATCTTCTTTATAACGCAGTGCCCGTTCGATCTCTCTCTGCGGAGTTTTTTGAGTTTTTTTGGTGAAACCATGAAGCAGCACAAAAGTCTTCTGGCGGTATGTGAAATAGAAAATCCTGCTGATATCCGAGGCGAATTTGATTCTCAGTTCAAAAAGACCCTTGCCTCTTAAGGTCTTTACGTAAGGTTCCCTTAAATCAGGCCCATGCTTTTCCAGCAGTTCTATTTCGCTAAAAGCTTTCGCCCGCATTTTTGCTTTCAATGATAGCAGAAAATCCAGTACGGGAATATCTCCGTTTTCCTTTTTATAGTATCCACCTGCCAATCCATGTTACACCTCTAATCCTAGTATATGCTCCGCCTCAATCATCATGTTATCATATAAGATAACACAAAACAAGTACGGTTTCCAATTCTCCGGAACTGCGGCTTCGCCGCACCAGAATATTCGTTCTCCATTAAGCTGGAAAATATTGATGTTTCACGTGCAACATTTTTCACCAAAAAAATTGACCTGCCTGTAAGGAAAACAATTAAAATGGTGTATTATAGACAAAGATAAAGCTATGGAGGAGAATATTACATAATGCTGAAGCCAGAATTTGTCTTAAAAAAGTTAACGCCGCCTTATCCGGTTGATTATATAAAACAAACCCTGCGAATACCCTTGCTCGTTGTCCTGCTAAGTACCTTTTTCTTCTCTTGCCTGCTCGGCGCCTCAGCCGCCACCGGTATTATCAATACTGATAACGTAAATATCCGCTCCGGCCCGGCTACCACCTATGATGCTGTGGGCCGGCTGAATCAAGGCAGCTCGGTGGAGATACTGAGCAGCAGGAACGACTGGTACCAGATTCAGGCGAACAGCTTAAAGGGCTGGGTACGTAACGACCTGCTCAATGTGCAAAAAGAGTATACCCTTACGGTTACCGGCAATGGAGTGAACCTGCGCTCCGGCCCCGGTACCGGCTTTGATGTCGTAGGCTCGGCCAATCAAGGGGAGACCCTTACCTTGATTGACGTTCGAGGCGAGTGGTATCAGGTAAAAAATGCCGCCGGTTTACAGGCCTATATAAAAGCATCATTTACTGAGAAGACGGAAAAACCGGTTCCGAGCAACCCGAGCAACAATAGCGATAACCAAACTGTAACCCCCCCTGCCGCTGTGACCAGCAAACAGGTGGAGGTAATTTCGGGTACGGTCTTCCTGCGCAGCGGTCCCGGCAGCAACTTCGATCAAATAGGGAGCGTTTCCGGCGGCGATATTCTCTCCGTGCTGAGCCAGGAGGGCGATTGGTATAAAATCAAGAAGGCCGACGGCAGCAGCGCCTATGTAGCCGGATGGCTGGTTCAGCTTACCAATGCCGCTGTCCCTACCACTCCCGCAACCCCCGGCAATAATACCGGCGCTCCCACTGTAATCCTGGATGGACGCCAATTGACCTTTGAAGTGGCGCCCGTCATAGAAAATGACCGCACCCTGGTGCCTTTACGGGCCATATTCGAAGCCCTGGGCGCCAGTGTAAACTGGGATAACAAGACCCGCACCGTCACTTCCACCAAGGACGAGACCACCGTAGTCCTGGCTATAGGCTCCACCAAACCTACTGTAAACGGGCAGGTCTGGCCCCTGGATGTGCCGGCCAAAATAAAAAACGACCGCACCCTGGCTCCCCTGCGCTTTGTGGGCGAAGCCTTCGGCGGCAAGGTGGACTGGAATAATACCACTCGCACCATTACCATAACCAGTCCGGTGATTATATCCCCGACTGAGCCGGAAGAGCCCGAACCCCAAACACCTGCTCCCAAGCCGGACAAGCCCGGCCCGGAAGCAGTATGGCTCTCAATCAATACCGATGAAAACGCGGTCCAGATACGGATGGATTCCGGCGCCAAGCTGGACACCGATATCAAAGAGAGCAGCGGTAAAGTGACCTATGAATTTAAAGGCCGCCAGATCGAAGGACTGAACCTGGTGAAGCAATCCCTGGACAACGGCGAGGTAAAAGCCAAAGCCCGCCAGGTAGGAGACAACACGGTAGTAGAAATAGAATTCCCCTCCGGTACCCAATACCAGACTGCCAGTGAAGCCGGCGGCCAAAGGGAAGTCTTCAGCATCCCCAATGCCATCCGGAACATAGAACACAGAACCATTGGCAATACCGGCGAGCGCCTGATTATCAGTACCCTTATTCCCGCCCAGTACAGCAGCAGCAAGAGCGGGGATATTATCGAAATAAAATTGCCCGGAGTACTTAAAAATAAGGTGCAGGATGAATACAAGTATAACGGCAATATGATCAAGAGTGTGACCATAGAAGAGAAAACCGGCACCCCCCCCACTACTATAGTAAAGATTACCACTACCGGTGAAATGTCCAAGCATATAGTAGGTACAAGTTCCGACGGCTGTGATATCAATCTTTTACTGGTAGGTAAAGGCCAAATCAAGTCCCACCGCGATAACCTGGTAGTGCTGGATCCCGGTCACGGCGGCAAGGATACCGGAGCCCGCGGTGCCAGTATCTGCGAAAAAGATGTAAATCTGAAAGTGGCCTTAAAGGCCGGGGAACTGCTCAAGCAAAAGGGGATTGAGGTGGAATATACCCGGGACAGCGATATATACCTGGAATTGGTTACGGGCAGAGACGAAATCAGCGAGATTGCCAACCGGATTAATCCTGCGGTATTTGTATCCATACATGTTAACAGCGCCTTGAATTCCTCGGCCCAGGGCACGGAGACTTACTATTACGCCCCGGTAGAAAACGACCTGCTCTTCATGCAGCAGGACGAGAGAAAATCTCTGGCCGAGAACCTGCAGCGCCAATTGATAGCCAAGCTCAAACGCCCCGACCGGGGGGTAAAAACCAAAAACCTGGCAGTTCTGAGGAACACCACCATGCCTTCGGCCTTGGTGGAGTTGGCCTTCATCAGCAATCCCGAGGAGGAACAATTGCTGCAGCAAGACTATTTCCTTAACTTGGCCGCCCAGGCCATAGCCGATGGGATAGCGGCCTACATGGGAAAATAAACTGGCTGGATCAGAGAACATTTTTCCAACAGATTATAAAAATCAAACCGAGACCATATACGCCGGGCCCTCGGGACCGGCATATATGGTTTTAATCTGGTAGCAGCCGTTTTCATAATCTGCCATTTTATCTGCCGGACTTTAAAATAATTTGACCCAATGGCAGGAAAAAGGGAATAACTTATAGAATTATAACTAATTGTGTTATGAAGCCATATTTAAAGTACATAATATAAAAATAAAAGGTAGAGGTGTTAAATGAACCAGCTTAACGACCAGCCTGGATATAATTGTGAATATGACGAAATCGACCTGCGGGATATATTCAAGACTCTGGGGAAATGGAAATACACCATAATCGGCGTAACTCTCATCTGCATGCTGCTGAGCGGCATAGTAAGCTTCTTCTTCATGGATCCGGTTTATGAGGCTGCCGCCGTGGTGGCGCCGGCATCCGTATCTCCTCTGAGTAATCCCGCCAGCATAGCTTACATAGTAACCGATGAAAACTACGACAGTGTTACCGACAGCAAGAAAATGTCGGACAATGTGGATAACATTATTAAACTGACCCAGGTGGATGTTAGCCGTTATTCAGTGATTCTGACCAGTAATGAGATCCTGCAGAGCACCATAAGAGAGTTGGGCCTGAAGACTACTCCGGCTAAGCTCCGTAATCGGATTCGCGTGGAAGCCAAAAAGGAAATGGACGATGTCAGCCAGGTGATCGTGTCCGGTACCGACCCCAAACAGGCAGCTGCCATCGCCAATACCCTGGTGAATCAAACCGCGGCCCATCTGAACAGCCTTAATAAGAAAAAAATGGACGATTTGTCCCAAAACCTGGAAATTCAACAGACGGCGGCTCAGGCTGATTTGGACCGGGCTTTTGCCGACTTAAAAAAGTACCAGGCCGCTAGTAGCTCGACTCCGGGCTCCATCCAAAACCAAATAGAATTAAATAGACTGCAGAACGCAGTCAACCGTCGAGAAAACATCGTTAACTCCCTGAGCTCGAAAATTCTGGAGCTTAAAGTCCTGCAATCATTTGACTCGGTGGAAGACAAAGTAGTGGTCTTATCCGCTGCCGCCGTACCGGAAAATCCGGTAAAACCCAATAAAAAACTGAATGTGGCCATAGCCGGAGTCCTGGGTTTGATGCTCTCGGTATTTGGAGTTTTCCTGGCCGATTACCTCAAAAAAGAAGAAAATTAACTGATTCGCCCCGGATATCCCGCGTTAAATTAATAAGTAAATAGACGAAGATTAACGCAGAACCACACAGATTACAAAAAAGACGCGGAACCCGCGGAATTTATTAAAGTTTTCTTCCGCGTCTTCCCTTTAAATTCCCTGAATTCCGCGTCAAAAAACCTAACCGTACCATTTGATTATTTTCATTGCTGGTTGCTTGTACCCTATGGGTACGGCCTTCGGCCTGGACGGTTAATACTAAAATACCTGTAATGAGGCGATACCCATGAACTACTGGCTCAGATTGATAAGCATGATAATTTTCGATACCCTACTGATGATCGCATCAGTATACCTATCCCTGCTGCTGCGCTTTGACGGCCAGATCGAAGCTCCTTTTTACCAGGCCTTCATTGATCTGATCCCCTGGTTTGCCATCATCACTCTGGTGAGCCTCTATTTTTTCCGCATCTACCACCGTATGTGGCAGTATGCCAGCCTGGGGGAACTATACAGCATCATAAAAGCCATCAGCACCAGCATGCTCATCATAGTGGCTCTGATCTACACTCTCCCGCTGCCTTACCTGCCCCGTAGTGTCTATATAATCTCCTGGGGGTTAATGATAGCCTTTATAGGGGGTTCCCGACTGGGATGGCGCATACTGAGAGATATGATCATCAAGGATATCAGTTCCGTAGCCAAACCCACCCTGATCGTAGGTGCAGGAGATGCCGGAGCCCTGGTAGCCCGGGAGCTGAAAAACAATCAGGGCTTAAACCTGCAAGCCATAGGCTTCATAGACGACAGCCGCTATAAGCAGAACTTAAGCCTGCATGACATACCGGTCCTGGGAAATCGCAGAGCCATTCCCCATATCGTTGAACACTATGGCATTGAGGAAATCATCATTGCCATGCCTTCCGCCAGCGGCAGGGTGATCAGAGAGCTGATTGAGATTTGTCAGTCCACCCCGGCTAAGCTGCGCATCTTTCAGGGTACCGGCGACCTCTTAAGCCGGGATAGCAAAATCAGAAATATTGAGCTGGAAGACTTACTGCGGCGGGAACCGGTAAAACTAAACCTGGAAGAAATCGCGGCTTACCTGACCGGTAAAACCGTTCTGGTCAGCGGGGCCGGAGGTTCTATCGGCTCGGAGCTGTGCCGCCAGATCTGCAGCTTTAACCCCCGCAGCCTGGTAATATTGGATTACAGCGAGAACAACCTCTTTGATATAGATAACGAACTGAGGGAAGCCTATCCCGATATCCGGATTGAAACGGAACTGGCCGATATAAAAGACCGGCCCCGGCTGCAGCAGGTATTCTCCCGCAGCCAGCCCCAGGTAGTCTTCCACGCGGCGGCCCATAAGCACGTGCCGATGATGGAAAAACACCCGGCGGAAGCGGTCAAAAATAACATCCTGGGAACCCGCAATATAGCTGAGATGGCCGATAAATTCGGGACTGAAACCTTCATCCTGATATCGACTGACAAAGCCGTCAACCCCACCAGTGTAATGGGGGCTACCAAGCGTATCGCCGAAATGCTCATCCAGGATCTGAACCAGAACAGCTCCACCAGCTTTGCCGCGGTCCGATTCGGCAATGTCCTGGGCAGCCGGGGCAGCGTAATCCCCACCTTTAAGAGACAGATAGAAAACGGGGGGCCGGTAACGGTCACCCATCCCGATATGACCCGTTACTTCATGACCATCCCCGAAGCCGTGCAGCTGGTCATTGAGGCCGGAGCCATGACCTCGGGAGGAGAGATATTCGTTCTCGACATGGGCGAACCGGTAAAAATAACTGACCTGGCCCGGGATCTCATCCGCCTCCACGGCTATGAACCGGATAAAGACATTAAAATTAGCTTCACCGGCATCCGACCCGGCGAAAAACTATACGAAGAATTATTCAGTGCCCGGGAGCAAATGGCCGCCACCATGCACGACCGGATATACATATCCAATAAAGAGCAAGACCTGTATTTTAGCAGTATTGAAACCATTGAGACTCTATTTGCCAAAAACGCCTTTATCAACCGCAACGACGTGGTAGAACTGATCGGTCAGGTACTGCCGGAGTACCGGACCAGCAAAAGAGAAGCCCAAGTGAGAATTGAGGTGTGAGGAGCGAGATGTGAAACACAGCAACTTTGGCGTGCAGCCCCTCTAGCCTTTACCGCTTCCGCCTTACTCCAAACAACCTTGATTTCGGAATATGAACCAATTTTTACAATTGAAGATAGCTCAAAAAAACGGAATATAGTATTGCAAAATAGATATAAATGAGTAAAAATATTACTCATAAGCAGAATATGTGGAGATAAATGTGTTAGAATCACTGATTACTTCCAAAACCCGATTAAAATTGCTGTTAAAATTCTTTCTCAATCCTGATACCAGCTCTCATCTGCGGGGACTGGCGGCAGAATTCGACGAATCCACCAACGCGGTGCGGGTGGAATTGAACCGCCTTACCGAAGCCGGACTGCTGGAAATCAGCAAAGAGGGAAGAAATATAAAATACCAGGTGAATACCAGGCATACCCTCTATCCTGATATTCACAGCATAGTAAAAAAGTATCTGGGCATAGACGAAATCATTGAATCGGTGGTCAAACAGCTCGGTAATGTGGAACTAGCCTTTCTTACCGGTGACTACGCCCAGGGAATTGATTCCGGCCTGATTGACCTGGTATTGGTGGGCGAGATAGACAAAACTTATCTGCAGCAATTAGTAGAAAAATCCGAAGCCCTGATCCACAGAAAAATAAGAACCCTGGTAATAAGCCAAAAAGAAGCCGAACAGCTGAAAAAAAGATTCCAGAAAGAAAAAATCTTACTGCTGTGGGAGCGCGAGAAATAAAAAATTAATCAGCGTCAATCATAAAAAATCCGCGTCCTTCTGCGTCAAAAAAAGGAGACCTAGATGAATATACCGCTCATAGACTTAAAACGCCAATACCAGGCTCTACAGCCCGAAATAGAATCCGCAGTCCATGCCGTCCTGGCCTCCGGATCTTATATAATGGGCCCTAACGTAAAAGCCTTGGAAAAAGAATTCGCTGACTATATAGGGGTCAAACACGCCGTAGCCGTGGGCAATGGAACCGACGCCCTGATAATAACCCTGCAGGCTTTTGGCATAGGACCGGGGGATGAAGTCATAACCTCGCCATTTACCTTCTTCTCCACCGCCGAGAGCATTTCAGCCGTAGGGGCTACCCCGGTGTTCGTCGATGTCCGCCCGGATACCTTCAACATTGACGAGAACCGGATCGAAGCCAAAATAAACCGCAGAACCAAAGCCATTATCCCGGTACATATTTTCGGCCAGCCCTGTGCGATGGATAAGATCAATGATATTGCTGCGAAACATGATTTATATGTGATAGAAGACGCCTGCCAGGCAGTCAGCGCAGAGTATCGGGGTAAAAAGACCGGGACCCTGGCTGATATCGCCTGCTTTTCCTTCTTTCCCACCAAGAACTTGGGATGTGCCGGTGACGGAGGCATGATCACCACCGATGACGACTGCTTAGCTCATATCTGCAGGGCCTTAAGAGCTCATGGCAGCGGCGAGGCTGGACAAAAAGCCTATAATCTGCTCAATAACATTGACGAAGACGCAGATTCAAATACCGACGGAGACAACACTGTATATAATCCCCTGAAATACTATAACTACTTGATTGGGCACAACTCCCGCCTGGATGAAATACAGGCCGCTATCATAAGAATAAAACTTAAGAAACTGGATCAATACCAGAATCAGCGGCAGGATCATGTCCGCTACTATAACCAGGCCCTGCGGGACACCGGCCTGATCATACCGGAAACTATGGCTGACGTAAAACATGCCTGGCATATGTATATCCTGCAGAGTGAAAACCGGCCGCTTATAACCGACTACCTGAACTCTAAAGGTGTAGGAGTCGGCATATATTACCCGATACCCCTGCATCTGCAAAAAGCGTATACTAACCTGGGTTACCGGACTGGAGATATTCCCCAGGCGGAATATCTCTCCCACCGAACCTTTGCCATACCGGTATTCCCGGAACTAACGGCGGAAGAGAGAGAATACATAGCGACAATGCTGCGGGAAGTTAGTAGTGAGGAGTGAGGAGGCGCGTAGCGGCGCTAACCCTTTACTGAAAAAATCCGCGTTGATCTGCGTCAGAAAAAAAGAAATCATAAAAGAGTCCATAAAATCTGCGCCCGAAGGGTCTGCGAAAATCAGCGTCAAAAAAAGGAGACCTAAGCAATGCCAGATAAAAACTACTTCGCCCATGAATCCAGCTATATAGACGAGCCCTGCGAGATCGGCCCGGGCACGAAGATCTGGCATTTCTCTCATATAATGAGAAACAGCCGAATCGGCAAAAACTGCAACATAGGGCAAAACGTAGTTATTTCACCAGCTGTTGTACTGGGCAATGGAGTAAAAGTACAAAATAATGTCTCAATATATACCGGAGTTATCTGTGAAGACGACGTATTTTTAGGCCCATCCATGGTCTTTACCAATGTTATAAACCCCCGGGCTTTTATAGAACGCAAAGACGAATTCAGAACCACCTTGATAAAAAAAGGGGCTACTATCGGAGCCAATGCAACTATAATATGCGGCCATACCATAGGCCGATATGCACTGATTGGGGCCGGAGCCGTAGTCAGCAAAGACGTACCTGATTTTGCTTTGCTGGTCGGCAATCCTTCCCATATCATCGGGTATGTATGCAAATGTGGACAAAGATTGGATTTTGATAAATTCGGAAAAGCTATTTGCTCTGCCTGTAGTGAGCAATATATTTTAAAAAACGGAATTGTCAGAGAGGGAGACTAACGATGTCAATGAAAGAAATTTTGCTCAATAAAATCAAGTCTAAAGAAATTACCGTTGGTGTGGTAGGCTTGGGCTATGTCGGCCTGCCCCTGGCGGTAGAAAAAGCCAAAGCCGGTTACAAAACCATTGGCTTCGATGTTCAGGATCGTAAGGTAGAAATGGTGAACCAGGGCGTCAACTACATCGGCGACGTAGTAGACAGCGAACTCAAAGACCTGGTGGAAAAAGGCCTGCTGTCCGCCACCTGTGATTTTTCCTTCATAAAAGACGCAGACTTCATAGCCATAGCTGTACCCACTCCCCTGGACCAATACCAGCAGCCCGATATAAGCTATGTCAGAGATTCTACCATAGCCGTAGCCCAATACTTACGCAAAGGCAGTATGGTGGTATTGGAATCCACCACCTATCCCGGCACCACCGAAGAACTGATGCTTCCCCTATTGGAACAAGGCTCCGGCCTGAAATGCGGGGAAGACTTCTACTTGGCCTTCTCCCCCGAACGGGTAGATCCGGGCAACCTTATCTACCAGACCAAAAATACCCCCAAGGTAGTAGGCGGAGTAGGCAGAGACGCTACCGAGGTCATTGCCGTCATGTACCGTAACGTGCTGGAAGGAGAAGTATTTGAAGCTTCCTCTCCCCGCGTGGCCGAAATGGAAAAAATACTGGAAAACACCTATCGCAACGTAAACATTGGTCTCATTAATGAACTGGCCATGCTCTGCCATAAAATGGACATCAATATCTGGGAAGTGATCGAAGCCGCCAAGACCAAGCCCTTCGGCTTCACCCCCTTCTATCCCGGTCCCGGTCTGGGCGGTCACTGCATCCCCCTGGACCCCTACTATCTGTCCTGGAAGGCCCGGGAATACGGCTTCCATACCTCCATGATCGAAGCCTCCATGATGGTCAACGACCGCATGCCCGAATATACCGTAGAACGCGCCGGCAAAATACTTAACCGATTCCAAAAGGCATTGAACGGCGCTCAAGTATTAATATTAGGCGTCGCCTACAAGGGCGATATCGACGACTACCGCGAAAGCCCGGCGATCAGAGTAATCGAAGAATTCCAAAAAGTCGGTTCCGCAGTAGAATACTATGATCCCTTCGTACCCGAATACATAGAAAAAGGCCATACCATGAAAGGCCTTCCCGAACTGACCGCCGCAGCCATACAAAAATTTGATATAGTGGTAATAACCACCAACCACACGAAGGGTATCGACTACAACCTTGTTCAACAGAACGCCAAATATGTATTTGATACCAAAAACGCCATGAAGAATATAACCAATCGAGAAAATGTAGAATTATTGTAAGAATATATAAGACGCAGATCAACGCAGAATAAGATAAAATAAAATCAGCATGAATCTACGTCAAAAAAGAGAATACGAAGGGAGTGTTTCATAATGAACTTTGTCAGAAAAATTGCCGACAGCAATATATTAGCCAATGTTATTGATATACCGGAAAACTTGAAGAACAGAACGGTTGAGATATTGATATTCCCTTATGAGAACCAGAAAAATATCAAGGAAAGCATAGACCCAAAGCCCAAACGCGCGAAAGGATCACTTGCGAAGTACCGGAACCCGGAACTTCAAAAGTTGGAAAATGAAGCATGGGTAAAGGCCGCGGTGGATAAACATGAAAATAGTTGATGCGAATATAATTCTAAGATATCTGTTAAATGATACGGAAGATTTATCGGCCAAAGCTGCCGATTTGCTGGAGAATAATGAGGTTATGGTTCCCAATGAGGTGATAGCAGAGATTGTTTATGTTTTGGAGAAGGTTTACAAAATAAAAAGCGAGGAAATAAGCAGTTCATTAATGGAACTTTTTGATTATGATAATTTACAAGTTAATGATCATGAAATCCTTGTTGAAGCTTTAACAGTCTATTCAAAACATAAACTGGATTTTGTGGATACTCTATTATATGCCTATTACAAAGTAAGAAAACATGAAGTCTATACTTTTGATAAAAAATTAAACAAGCTCTTAAAATCTTAAATAATAATTACAGGAAACGGTCAGGAATGATGGAAAAAGACAGTAATGTATTTACTTGATACCAATATTCTTATATGTTACTTCAAAATAAAAAATCTGCGTCCATCTGCGTAAATCTGCGTCCATCTGCGTAAATCTGCGTCAAAAAAGGAGTCTAACAATATGTTAAATATAGGCCTAATAGGCTGCGGCAGAATATCCAAAAACCACTTCGAAGCCATCGCCCAGCAGACCGATGCCCAATGCATCGCTTGCTGTGATATAATAGCAGACCGGGCCCGGGAAGCAGCCGAAAAGTATAATATACCTCTTGGAACAACCGACTATGAAAAAGTGCTGTCCAACCCGGATATAGACCTAGTCTCCATCTGCACCCCTTCCGGCCTGCATCCCGAGCATGGCATCCAGGCGGCCCATGCAGGCAAACATGTCCTGACCGAAAAGCCTATGGCCTGCAGACTGGCAGAAGCGGATGAACTGATAAAAGCCTGTGACCAGGCTGGAGTAAAACTATTCGTAGTTCTTCAGAACCGTCTTAACCCCAGCATACAACTGGTCAGAAGGGCCTTTGAAGAAGGCCGCTTCGGTAAAATATACATGATTAACTCCAACGTCTTCTGGACCCGCCCTCAGGATTATTACGACATGGCTCCCTGGCGCGGCACCTGGCAATACGACGGCGGCGCTTTCATGAACCAGGCCTCCCACTACGTGGACATGGTCCAATGGTTTGGAGGCCCTATAACAGAAGTAAAAGCAATAACTGCTACCCTGGCAAGAGATATTGAAGCCGAAGACACCGGCTCCGCCATTATCAGATTCCAGAACGGGGCTATAGGCAGCATCAACGTCACCATGCTGACCTACCCCAAAAATCTAGAGGGATCTATAACTATATTGGGTGAAAAAGGTACCGTCAGAATAGCGGGAACCTCCATGAATAAGATTGAGAAGTGGGAATTTGTCGATCAAAAAGATTACGATGAGGAAATAGAGCAATACAATACTAATCCAACTTCGGTTTATGGATTTGGACATGTTGGCTATTATAGAAATGTTATAGATAGCCTGAAGAGGACAACGGAGCAAATTAGTAACGGCCCCGAAGGCAGAAAATCACTTTATTTATTAGAGCAAATCTATAAAAGACAATAAGATAAGTTGGAAAGGGTGGAAAGGATCAGGTGTTAGCCAAAGTGAGCCGACTGTATGTTATACTCCTCACTCCTAACCCCTCATCCTTACTATTTAATGATAGATAAACTTCGAGTAGTCCTGGCGGGCAAATTACCTCCGGGCAGCTTTATTCGCAATGTAGTAACACTGATGACCGGAACTACCTTTGCCCAGGCTCTTATGATTTTGGTTGCACCGATATTGACACGGTCATATAGCCCGGAAGACTTTGGCGTTTATGCTCTTTACACATCCATAGCAAGTATCCTAACAGTTTTGGCCTGTTGGAGTTATGACTATGCCATTGTTTTGCCGGAACACGATGAAGATGCGGCGAATATTCTGGGATTAAGCATATTGATATGTTTAGGTATGGCCGGGCTGACACTTATAATAGTAACTTTTTTACGTTATCCTTTAACAGAAATTCTTAATGCCCCTGGCCTTACAATATGGTTATGGTGTATGCCGTTAAGCGTTTTGGGAGCAGGTTTGTTTAAAGCTTTTAATTACTGGAGTACTCGTCGCAAACATTTTAAACGGCTGGCTGTAAGGCAGGTAACCCAAAGTACCATAACATCCGCAACTCAGATAGGAGCAGGCATTACATTAAATACAGGCCCAGGGGGATTGATAGGTGGCCTAATTGTAGGGCAACTAGCCGCTACGGGCCGATTAGCCTGGCAGATAGGTAAAGACGAAGGCAAAGTCCTTATATCATATATTAGTATTCAGAAACTCAAGCAAATTGCATTGCGCTATAAAAAGTTTCCTCTGTACGATTCTTGGTCTTCTTTATTTAATACGGCGTCAACTATGTTACCTGCGCTTCTATTAGGTTATTTTTTTACTCCAGCAGTTGTAGGCTATTATGCATTGGGAAACAGGGTTTTGGCGATGCCTATGAATGTTATAGGCGGTTCCATTGCTCAAGTATTTTTCCCGCGAGCTACTCAAGCCCAACATGATGGAGAACTTAGTCGCGTAACCTTGGATATGTTTGAACGACTGCTGGCTATTGGTTTCGTACCGGTTATGCTCATTGCATTGGTGGCACCGGATCTTTTTTCTCTTGTTTTTGGGGAGAAATGGCGGGTTGCAGGACAATATGCTAGGTGGATGAGCTTGTGGCTGTTGTTTGTATTTGTTTCATCCCCATTATCAACGATGTATTATGTAAAGGAACGGCAAAAGGATGGGTTAATTATTAATTTTATAATGTTCAGTTCCCGCCTTTTGGTTCTGGTTATAGGTGGAATAAAAGGTGATGCGTTGTTTACCATTGCCCTTTTTGGTATTACCGGTGCAGTTTTATGGATAGTGAATTGTGTTTATATATTGTACCTAGCTGATGTACCTGGGCTACGAACATTTTCCGCGATACTTAAACAGGTTACAGAGGGTGTACCTTATGCGATATTACCTTTAATGGCTTGGCATATTTATGGCAATACAATTAGTTTTGTACTAGCAGGGGTGGGGGCAGGGATTATATTCCTCATAATAATGGCTGTTAAAATAAAGAAATCAGGAACATTAATATGATAAATGTATCAATTGAATTCCAGCGCTATCGAAAATATAGCCAAACTGCTAACAGTATTGCCGTTGGGAAAGCATTCTATCAGGAGCGGCTTTATTCTGAAAAAGACTTAACAGATATGATGTCTCATTGGCAATCCGAAGAACAATTTTGCAGAGCAATTAAAGAACTGAATGGTTTTTATGCATTAATTCAGTTTAATGAGCGCCAGCTTTTTGCCGCTGTGGATAGGGTCCGCAGTATCCCGTTATTTTATGGACAAAAAGGAAACAACTTTTTCCTAAGCGATAGTGCTGAATGGGTGCGTCAACAGGTTGGAAACCATGAGATGGATGAGACGGCAAAACAAGAGTTTCTACTTACCGGCTATGTTACCGGATCCGATACATTATATCCTGATGTAAAACAGCTACAGGCGGGGGAAGCATTGTGTGTAGACGATAACAAAAATCAACTGAGTGTTAAGACTTATCGTTATTATCGGTTTATTCATAAATATGAAAAGAACCAAACCCTTGAAGAATCAATGGAAGAGCTTGATCATGTATTAGTGGGTATGTTTAACCGATTAATACAGGTTGCAGATGGAAGAACTATTGTTGTTCCACTAAGTGGTGGTTTTGATTCACGGCTTATTGTGTTGATGTTAAAACGGTTGGGATACAACAATGTGATTGCCTATACTTATGGCTGCTTGGGAATTGCTGAGGCGGAAGTGAGCCGACATGTGGCAGCGAGCCTCGGAATTAGATGGGAGTTTGTTACCTACAACAATCAATTATGGTATGAACTATATAATTCTAATCATATGAAGCTTTATCAAACATTAGCAGCGGGGCTAAGCTCAACAATTGTTATCCAGGATTTTCCTGCTGTACATATAATGACAAAGAATAATATTATAAACGGCGATAGTATTTTTGTTCCAGGGCATTCTGCTGATCTTCTTGCAGGTAGTAGAAGTATTTCCTTTCCAAAAATATATTCAACTAAGCTAGTAAATGATTTCAAAGTTATTGAATCAGTCAAAAAACGCCATTATTCCTTAACTAATGTAAGAGAACAGAAGAGTATATATATTAATAAAAGAGTTATATCTGTTCTTGAGCCAATAAGACAGTTCCCCGATAATGCCAGCGCATTTGAATCGTGGGATTTATCGGAAAGACAGGCAAAATTCATAATCAACTCGGTAAGGATTTATGAATTTATGGGTTATCAATGGTGGCTTCCGTTTTGGGACGAGAAATTTATGAGTTACTGGGAAAAGATTCCTTTAGAATATAGGGTTAGGCAGTTGTTATATAAACAATATGTTGACAAGTTATATAGAGAGGTGACTGGTGAGGCACCACCGCATTTAATTAATAATAGAAGTACAATTGATAATATAGAAAATGTTATAAAAACATCATTAAAGAAGAATAAACTTACAAACTATATTTTAGATAAAAGTGGATTAGATAAAGGTCATCTAAAACGTAAGTACAACTCAGAACCAATGGCATTCTATGGTGTAATAAGCGAAGAGGATTTTATTAGATTAAAGCCAACTGACATTGATTACTTATTAGCATTATTATATATTGAAGTATTAAACAATAGGGAACATTAAGTGGAATATGCTCAGCTTTAACTTTTTTAAAAAATCGATTTTTTAAGGGGAATGGCTATCTAATGACAGTTAGAAGTATCATAATAGCAATGGTATTACCGTTAGTAAAATTATTGAGCGTTATATTTTATGACAAAAAATATCTGTCAGGACGATGGTTTTCTGAATCAAATCAGGGTTGGAGATGGGTGTTAATTGGCATTTGGACTCAAAAGATATTGGGTTTTAACAGAGATATTCCATTCCCTATATCTCCGTTTACTAAGGTAACCAATTATAATAATATTCATTTTCATCCTGATAACATAGATAACTTTCAGAGTCCAGGCTGCTACTTACAGTGCTCACGAGCTCACATTTATATTGGGCATGGTACTTATATAGCTCCTAACGTTGGCATTATCACTGCTAATCATGATCCATATAATCTTGATGAGCATTTAGATGCAAAAGATGTGGTAATAGGTGAAAATTGTTGGATAGGCATGAATTCAGTTATTCTTCCTGGTGTTATTATTGGAAACCAGACTATAGTAGCTGCTGGGAGTGCGGTAAACAAGTCTTTTACTAACGGCAAATGTATTGTGGGAGGGGTACCGGCTAAGCTGATCAAAGAATTGTAACTATTTTAAATTTTGAGAGGTGTTTATAATCATGAAATATCAAATATGCACACGCTGCATTATGGATACGTCAGACCCATACATAAAATTTGATGAACACGGAGTATGTAATCACTGCCGGACATACGAGCAGAGTATTAAACGAGGACTTGTCAGCGGAGACGCTGGCAAGAGAGAGTTAGCTAAAATTATTACGCAAATAAAAGAGGAAGGTAAAGGGAAAAAATATGATTGCTTAATTGGTCTTAGCGGCGGAGTGGATAGTACTTATGTGGCTTATAAGCTTATGGAATTTGGATTACGGCCCTTGGTATTACATTTAGATAATGAATGGGATTCAGAGATAGCAAAACAAAATATAAGTAAGACGGTTTCCAAACTAAATCTTAACATAGAACACTGCCGGGTTGATTGGTCAGAATTTAAAGATTTGCAATTAGCTTTTTTGAAGGCATCTGTTCCTGATTTGGAAATTCCGACAGATCATGCAATCGTATCATTATTTTATAAAGCAGCTAAAGAACGGGGAATAAAGTATTTCATCAGTGGCTCAAACCTGGCGACAGAATCGCATTTACCTGCTGCCTGGTCTACTGGGCATCGTGATTGGAAGTATATTAAAAGCATTCATGATATGTTCGGTTCGATCCCACTCAGGAATTATCCTCACCACACCGTAACAGACCTAATTTACTACAAACTAGTATTACGTTTGAATACTGTTAATATTCTGAATTATTTGGACTATAACAAACAAGAAGCCATGGAAACCTTAGAAAGGGAATTAGGCTGGCAGTATTACGGTGGAAAGCATTATGAGTCAATATATACTAGATTTGTGCAAGGATATATTCTGCCTACCAAATTCGGCTATGATAAAAGGCGGCAGCACCTGTCAACATTAATATGTTCGGGGCAAATTGACCGTAATACGGCGCTAAGTGAAATGGAAAAGAGCCCATACCCATCGGAAGAATTATTACACAACGATATAAAGGTTTTCAAAGAGAAGTTAGGATTAACTGACCAAGAATATAATGATTTATTATCATTACCAAATAAGAGATTTGAGAATTATCCCTCTTATGAAAAGTCGTGGGTATTTAGGGTGGGAAGGAAGCTATATATAAAATTTAAGTAGTAGTAAGGGATATAGTATTTGTTATAAAGGGAGCATTGGTTGATATGAGAATCCTGTATGTAACTCCATTATGGAGTGGTTTTAGAGATATCTTATTGGATGGTGCCATGGATGCTAAAGGAATGCCTGCCTTTATTCAACCTCTTAAAAGACTGATTAAATTAGGACATGAAGTAGATATTATAATAGCCGAGCCTAATATATCAAAGAACGATCTTAATATTTCGGTCGATTGGTTAGAGAGGACAAGAATTACATTTACAAATTGGGATACAAAAAGTTTCAATAGAATATTTTCAAGTTTTAAGTTGTACTCTGTGGTTAACTGTATGTTAAATAAAAATGAATATGATTTTGTTTATGGGCACGGAAGCATAGGTGCTATAGCAAACATAGCAGCTAACCTTAACGGCATACCTTGCGGAATAAGATTATATGGTACTTTTCTGGCTAGAGAAATAAAGCATATATCAAAAACAAGAATTGCAATGAAACACCTTTTGGAATATATGTCATTTAAACTTCCGAAGGACTTCTTGTTGGTGACCAATGATGGTACCAGAGGAGATCAAGTTTATGACTATTTAACTAATCAGCGGGCTAAATATAAATTTTGTTTTATGTTAAATGGGGTTGATATGCCTGAGCCATTTCCAGACGATATTGCCATTGTAAATCAGTTGAAAATTCCTTTTATAGTTTATCCGGCTCGAATAGCGCGGTGGAAGCGTCAACACCTTGCTGTTGATATTCTAAAAGGATTACATGATAACGGGGTACCTATGAATCTATATTTTGCAGGTCATATAACAGATACATATTACTGGAACGAGGTTGAAAGAAAAATCACTGATTATGGCCTAACCCCTTTCGTTACGTATTTAGGTACGGTTGATAATAGAGTATTACATTGTTTATATCAAAAAGCAGTAGCCGTACTTTCATTATACGAACTTTCTAATTTAGGAAATGTAGTTATTGAAGCATTAAAGTATGGAGCAGTTGTAGTGTCTGTTAATGATGGAAGTTTAGATCAGTTTGTCGTTAATGGAGAAAATGGTATTTTGGTAGAAAATCTTGCTGAAGCTGTGAATCAAATACATTTTATTTACAAAAACAAAAACAAATCATTGGAAATAAGGGAATCTGCAATACATATGGCTTCTGAAGTGTTCAAGGATTGGGATACAAGGGCGGAGGAGGAAATACAGCTAATTGAAAGCGCTGTCATCTATAAATAAGGATTATCTGAGACATACGTCAAATAATATATTCTTCCGGAATCAAGGACAGCCCCCATTTCGCGGAATTATTTCTTTCGAACTATTATTCGTACTGTTCCTTTTTGCCGGCTTATATAAAGGAGATCCAAGGCTTGCGTGGGTTCCGGTTGATATAACCGCTTTATTCTTTGGATTAAGCGTTATTTCCGGCTTGGTTATTCTTTTAAAAAGAGGTATAGTACTTAATCGCAAGGCCATCATACTATGTTTGCTATATATGGCCTTTGCCGGGTATGCTTTATTTACCTATTTATGGACTCCGGGCAAAGTGTATTCTACTCAGAAGATATTATATATATGGACGTTGGTTTTGTGGGCAGTGGCAGCACCTGCTTTAATCATTTCGCCCGATCCCCGCAGACTTAAGCGTTTGGGTATTATTTTTAGTTTTTTACTATTAGTTATTGTTTTTGAAGCCATCATTCAATATTTTCAGGGAGATTATAAGGGATTTATTAATGTTTTAGGTTCGAGCTATTTAGGATTAGGCTATGTTGTTGGAATAGGATTTTTAATTATAATAGCGTATCTAATATACTGGTCTCAAAGTTTAACTAAAAAGATAATGGCTCTTATACTGGCTTTCATCTATTTTTGGATTTTATTAATTGCTGGAGGCCGGGGTCCTCTAATTGCAACTATCTTAGCTTCTTTGATGCCAATGATTTTTGCAATTTCAATAAAACCGCGAGCTAGAATAATTAAAATACGGAGATATTTTAAATTTATATTCTTTATAATACTTATAGCTTTTGTGTTAAGTCTTTTATTTATAGAAACAGATCAAATTCCAGCTACTTTAAATAGAATGCTTGTTCTTGCAGGAGATGATATGGGGGCATCCGCTGAAGCACGAATACAATCATATAAAAATGCTATTAACTATTGGAGTCAAGCGCCTCTGTTTGGTCATGGCATAGGAGCATGGCCTATTATTAATAATGGGATAGATATGCGAGGCTATCCTCATAATATTGTTTTAGAAATTATGGCTGAACTTGGGATGGTTGGTTTATTATTATTTACTAATATGGTTATATATGCACTATCATTTATTAGTCCGTTTAAAACTATTGGTAATTCTCCTATAAGAGTTATTTTGATTATGTTACTAATATTATCTTCAGTTAATACAATGATCAGTGGGGATATACCAGACAATCGTTTGTTTTTTGCCTGTATTGGATTATTCCCTGCTATATCATATTTAAAAGGTAGGAAGCAACAGGTGAACATATGAATATTTTACATATCTGTTCAGATTACCCGTATACGCAAATATATTATCAATTATTGAATAATTTTTCAAAAAAGCATAACCATATAATGTATGTGCCTCTTAACAAAAGTGATACCTATGATGGTAAATACGATAATATAGGAGAAAATGCATTAATCTATTCACGTGATTTTACTAAGAAAGATAGATGGTTCTATAAGAAGAAAATTAATAAAATATTAAAATCTATTTATAAACAAACATTTATTAATAGATGTGACTTTGTTCATGCACACTATCTTTTCTCAGCAGGGGGAGTGGCATATAGGCTGAAAAAGGAACGAAATATAGATTACATTGTCGCGGTTAGAAATACTGACTTAAATTTTTTCTTTAAATACGGATTACATTTGCGCACTTATGCTATTAAAATACTTGAAGCGGCTAATAAGATAATATTTATTTCACCTACTTACCAAAACAGAATGTTAGAGAAATATGTTCCCAAGCAGTTATATGAAGATATTTTAAAGAAATCACTTATTATTCCAAATGGTATTGATGATTATTGGCATAATAATATATTTGAGCGTACAGAAGTGCTAAACAATGATGATGTCGAACTTTTATTTGTAGGCGAATTTACTAAAAATAAAAATATTCCAACTATTATAAAAACGGTACTTATGTTAAGAGCAGAAGGTATTAAGGCGCGATTAACTTTAGTAGGTGATGGTTCCAGTAGTAAGGAAATAGACCACCTGGTTGAAAACAATTTAAGCATTATAAAACGCTTTAATTGGATTACTTCAAAGGATGCTCTAAAAGAAATATACCGGAAAGCACACATATTTATTATGCCATCTATTAATGAAACTTTCGGATTGGTCTATATTGAAGCTATCAGTCAGGGATTACCTTTAATATATACAAGGAATCAGGGCATTGACGGGTATTTTACTGATGGACAAGTTGGTTATGCATGTGACCCCAATAATGTACAAGAGATTGTTTCAAATATTGTTCGTATAATGAATAATTACTGTGCAATCTCTAAAAGATGTTGTAACCTTGTTAAGGATTTTTCTTGGCATAAAATCAGTCAGCGGTATGAGTTGATTTATGAAAGTTTTTATACCGATAAACATTTTCATAAATAAGTTTGGGATATTTTCAAGCATATAGAGGTGACTTATTTGAAAAAAATCTTGAGTGCATTACTAATAGTTATATTTTTTTGCGTTTTTAATTTTATTTACAATGTTAAAATGGGATCATCTGATAATTTGGATATTGATACCAAGAGACTAGAGGATTTAATCTATCAAGGATATGCGAAAGGACCTGAACAAACAAGCTTTGAATATGAAATAGATTCAAAGGATTGGGTCAGTACAGTTCGAAACCATCCGTATTATGCATATAATCAACCTCATCTATCTTGGAAAATTTCATGGATACTGGATGGATTATATTATGCTTATAAATCTACTGGTGATGAAAAGTTTTTAAGAGATTCATTGCATATGTATGACTGTTTACTGGAACGAAGAGATGATAATGAAAATAGAGTGGCATGGAATGGTAAAATATATCCGCTGTGGGGGTCTACAAGTAGATATAACGGTGCATTTTTCCCTCTCATTGATGAGCTGTAAACGCTAAAATAAAGTGTACCAAAAACGCTAATGAAAAGTGTGCCACT
>ENA-UOOE01000186-UOOE01000186.1-fermentation-metagenome-genome-assembly--contig:-NODE-186-length-65139-cov-26.803393_pt1 | contig 65139 bp, 63 predicted proteins | sample MGYA00245776_ERZ724021 | MGnify/ENA primary metagenome ERZ724021 (study PRJEB28704, sample SAMN03018321) | fermentation metagenome | biome: anthropogenic terrestrial biome; feature: soil; material... | reverse complement strand
TTTTATACTTTACAAACCCCCATTTTTCTAGGCTAATCAATATGCAAAAGTCTCAATTAGGTATATCATTAAAATTGTGGGGCCTTTCTATATGTGACATCTTTACAAACAGGGCCAGGTCTTTTTCCCGGGTCTGCTCCAGCATAAACGCCCGCAGCGGTTTCATGCCGGTGGAGTAGGCCTGCTGTTGAGTAATCTTACCTTTCATATAGGGCTGGAGGGCATCCCGGTTAATTTCCTGAAAGGTAGGCGCCATGACAAAAAAAGTCAGAAAAAGAGCTAATCCAATAAGTATTTGATTGGGCGGCATCTGCTGGGTCGCCAGTGAACTGCGTATAAACGACAGCACTACAATTATCCGGGTAAAGGATGTTAACAGTATTAATATGGCCGGGGCCAGAGTTAATACGGTCAGGAGTATGATTAATTGCAAAGTCGCAGAAATATCCTGCGGTTTATCCTGGCTTCCCCCTACCTGCAGGTTCACATTGGGCAACTGCAGCGGATCGGCTGAAACCGGTCCAGGCAGCAGTAAAATGATTAGGCCTGTGACTATAAGCAAGCAGACTACTACAGGTATGATTGGCAGTTTATTTGTCTTCACCATTTTCTTTGTTTACCTTCCCCGACAATAACCCCTTACCGGAAATATGATTCAGTTTATTGGACTGCTCAGTCATTAGAGCATGAAAATCTTTTATCCGCGCTGAAGGAGATGATTTTTTATGAATTAAATCTTCGATTTTTTTGGAAAAGCTTGTTGCCACATCCGTGCTTTCCAATTGACTATAGTTTCCCTCGCTTATTTCTTTTAAAATTTGCGGGTTGTCCACCTCAAAGAGGAGATTTATATTGTTATCTGTGACCCCAATGGCATACAGTTTGCCCGCTACTTCACATAAGACCAGGCCCCGGTTCTGGCCCAGCATTATTTCATCCACCGTATGCAGCCACGTACCCTGCATCCTGGTACCGGCTTTTTTACCAAACAGGCGCACGATCGACCAGGCGGCTCCCACGATAACTCCCAGCACCAGCACCATTTTGGCAAAATCCCACACTATGCTGTGCCCGGCTTGAGTTGGCGGTTGCTGGTTCATTGCCTGATTAAATTTATCCATATCGGTTGCCGCTGCAGTTGAAGCAAAGGCCAACAGGATAACTATGGTCAGCAAAATAATGAATTGTTTACGATGCAACCCGTTCATGAATTTCCTCAATCAATCAGTCCAGAGCTTTGCTGACCGCTTCCAGTACCCTCTCCGGCTGGAACGGCTTAACGATAAAGTCTTTGGCCCCGGCCTGAATGGCATCGATAACCATGGCCTGCTGTCCCATAGCACTGCACATTATTACTTTGGCGGTACTATCAATAGAGGTTATTTCTTTAACTGCGGCTATTCCATCCATTTCCGGCATGGTTATATCCATAGTTACCAGGTCGGGCTTTAGATCGCGGTACTTTTCAATAGCTACCGCCCCATTTTCGGCTTCGCCCACCACTTCATACCCGTTTTTGCTCAGGATGTCTTTAACCATCATCCTCATAAAAGCAGCATCATCCACTACCAGAATTGTCTTTCCCATTGTTAACCTCCTATACTGTTATTGTAATTTATTCATTCTGTCCATAGGACTGATTATGGCCGTTATTCTTATACCATAGTTTTCATCAATGACTACGACCTCGCCTTTGGCGACCAGTTTACCATTAACCATTAAGTCTACCGGTTCCCCTGCCATTTTATCAAGCTGTATAATCGAACCCTGGTTTAGCTCCAATACTTCTTTGATGGTTTTCTGGGTTTTTCCCAGTTCTACCGAAACATCAAGCGGTACATCCATAATAAGTCCGATATTCTGAGGCATAATGGCCCCGGCACTATTATTCAGGGTGGCAAATTGAACCGGCTGAACGGCATACTTTTCACCCTTCTTAACCCCGGAAGGTATATCACTGTAGTTAGTCTGATCCCACTGCGGATGGGACTCAACCGGTGTCACCGGTGCCGCCGGTGCCGGTGGAATGTATGACTGTGGCGAAGCTGGGGGTTGAACCGGCTCCGGCTGACTTGGTTCGGTGAACGATTCCAGGGTGGCTTCCTCCGCGGTATTGCCCATTAAATTATCTATCATGCTTCTGACCGCTTCCACAGGGATTATCTGCATGATTTCACTGTTGACCAGATTTTCAATTTCCATTTTAAATTTTATCTGCACCAGATCATCGAAATCGGTCGACACGTTTAATGAGCTTTTACCCAGATCAACCAGGGTAAGCTCCGGCGGCGCAATGTCTATGCGCTGGTTAAACATGGAGGAAAGACTGGTAGTAGCCGAACCCATCATCTGATTCATAGCTTCACCGACCGCGCTCAATGTTATCTCATCCATGGTCAAATCGCCGCTTTTACCGTCACCACCCATCATTAGATTGGCTATAATATTGGCATCCTGTTCTTTCATTACCAGTACATTGGTACCACTTAACCCCTGCGTATATTTTACTTCGATCACTACATAAGGCAAGGGATAATCCGATTGCAGCTTTTGCCGGCTGGTCACCGAAACAGTAGGTGTAGTGATGGACACCTTTCGGCGCAATAAAGTCGACAAAGTAGTAGCAGATGTTCCCATGCCTATATTGCCTATTTCCCCCAGGGCATCTTTTTCAAAATCACTTATCTCAAATTTGGGCTGTGCTGCTGTCTCAGGTACCGGTGTTTCAGGTGCTGACTGCGAATCGGCCGTGCCGTTTAACAGTGCATCTATTTCTTCCTGAGATAGAATTCCATCATTCATTTGCATTATCCTCCTCTACCGCCCGGGTCACCTGAATTGCCATTTTATTTCTATGTACACCCGGTTTACCGAGAAATTTGGTTCGCTGTCCGATTTGGACTTCCAGATCATCCCGGAAATTCTTATTCAGGGGTATGACATCCCCCACTGATAATTCAAGCAAATCTTTTACCGTTATCTGAGTTTGTCCCAGTACAACTTTTAGCGGAACAAGCGAAGTCTGCAATTTGGCTTTAATAGCCGTTATATTTTCGGGAGACACTTTTTGATTAGAAGATGAATAATAGTAATGCACACTTAATTTGTTCATTATAGGTTCCAGAACCAGAAAAGGTATACATATATTGATCATTCCCAGCACATCACCCAGTTTCGTTTCCAATGATACTATCATCATTACTTCGCTCGGTGAAACCAGTTGAGTAAACTGAGGATTGGTTTCTATTCTCTCCAGCGCAGGCTCAAGTTCAATAATGCCTCCCCACGGCTCTTTGAGATAATCAAGCATCCGCTGGCCAATACGTTCCATAACAGTCTGTTCTATTTCGGTCAGACCTCTGACCCGGGTCGGGGTTAGTCCCGGTCCTCCCAACAACCGATCCAATATGGCAAAACCAAGGTTAGGATTTATCTCCATGATGGAATTGCCCTCCAGGGGATAAAGTGAAAAAACATTTAATATGGTTGGATTCGGAATGGAACGAATGAATTCTTCATAAGTAAGCTGTTCCACCGATAATACTTCTATCTGCACGGGTGAACGCAGCTGGGCCGACAGAAACGTCCCCAGCGACCGGGAAAAATTCTCATAAATAACCTGCAAGGTATGAATCTGGTCTTTGGAGAACTTATTAGGCCGACGAAAATCATAAACCTTAACTTTTTTCTTGGTCTGCTCCTGTTTAAGTTCGTCCGCATCTACAGAACCACTGCTTAAGGCTGATAAAAGGGCATCTATTTCATTTTGAGACAGGACTTCGCTCATTATAATCCTCCTTTTAAGAGGCTATAACTATTGCATGATAAAGTTCGTAAAATAAACATTGGTTATTACACTTGCTCCAATCTTGCTATTCAGGTCTTTTTTAATCTCAGCCTTAAGATTGCTACGATTATGCACATCCAGGTCAGCTACTGTCTGCGAGGATAATATGTATTGGATGCTGTCCTTGATGATAGGCATATACTGGTCTATGGAGTCTTTCACTTTCTTATCGGAAACCTGTACGAATACTTCCACCTTAAGATACCTGGTTCCTGCTACATCATTAACATTGGTGGTAAATTCTCCTACCGATATTAAATCACCGGTAGCCATAACCTTTACTTCTTTTTCCTTTTGGGGCATCAGCGGAGCCATCACGCTCTTCATCAGGAAGTAAGTTGAGCCCATCGCCACTAGAAATATTATTAATCCCGCTAATAATATGCGAAAATCAAAACCTGAGCTAGATTTAATCTCCGGACTCGCTTTTTCATTTTCTTTTTCCTTCTCTTTTTCTTTTTCCCGCCGGGCCACCATGATTCCCCCTTTAATTATCTTTTTAAACCGGTATGTATTTGTTTTTGAAACCTGATAATTTCATCCCTGATACGCTTGACTGATTCCACTACTACGATTTTCTTGCCTGTAGTCAGGGTTATGATGGTATCCGGGGTTTCTTCCATAAACTCGATCAGATCACTATTAAGCATAATTTTTTCGCCGTTAAGGCGGGTCAAATTTATCATAGCAACTCCTCTGTCTTCACCCCGACATTCCATATATTCCGGGTTGTTTTTTACCTTTTCCACCGACCCATGTCCCGAGTACACAACCACTAGCGGCAGATTATGCCGGGTTGGGGTATTAAGAACGCTTGCACCCCGGACTTACATTAGTATATAGCCAATATTATAGCTGCATTGCTATTTTGGTTATCGAAGTTATGGGCGAACCATGTAGAATCGCCTTTACGGTGCTGCGCTAATCTTAACACCCCACCCCTGCAATTATTACTTATGGTTGCGGAGTCTTTTTCAGTGTTTAAAGTTTAAAATTCAGTGTCATTCATAATATTCAGCGTCTTCAGGGCCGGGTGTTTACGTGTTATGCTCTACACCGGCCTGAAGGGCTATCGCCCTGTAGGCCGGCCTACGGTTTTCGTATTAACGTTTCAGATTGACCAGTTCCTGCAACATCTCGTCTGAGGTGGTTATTATCCGGGAATTGGCCTGAAAACCTCTCTGGGTAACTATCATATCGGTAAACTCTTCCGACAGGTCCACATTGGACATCTCCAGACTGCCTGGTATTATGGCTCCCATCCCCTGTTCGCCCGGTGCGCCAATACGTGCGTCGCCGGAGTTGTTGGAGACCTGGAACATACTGCCGCCACACTGTAATAATCCGCCCGGATTCTGAAAATTGGCTATGGCCACCCGGGCCAGGTTCCTTACCACTCCATTGGAATAGCCGCCTTTAATTACTCCATCAGTCCCTACCGTGTAACTGGTCAAGTCCCCCTGGGTATAGCCATCCTGCGTTTCGGCCCAGGCCGTGGATTTATTGTTGTATTGGGTCAATTGGCTCAAATCGATATTAACGTCCATATTGTCTGCCCCATAAGCAGACCGGTTTATTAAAAGATTTACATTTTTTATACTGCTGGGATCGAGTTTACCTTCGGTAGTAAATTTAATATTACTAGTTCCATCCAGCGCCCCAATTCGAATAGTGGGCTGGCCCGCCCCAAAAGCTGTTCCGAATCCTGTACCGGCCGGGAAATCGGGGTCCAGGGAAATATCGCAAAACCACTGACTCTGGTCATAAGTGCTAGGATCACTTGTGGACACGTTGGTGCCGGCCTTGAAAAACCGAAAATAGACGGTCATTTTGTTGCCCAGGGAATCATATATATCTTTGGATGTAACTACCGCCTTAGTATTGTCCGGAACATCGGTTGCCGGATCTATTGCCTTTAATACCGGCGGGTCATCCGTAGTGTAAAATTGATTTATCTCTATATCGGAATCCAGATTTCCGGTAAATTCCATGGAGGTAGTCGCTCTGGGGGCAACCGTTTTGTAAGTCGATATATCGATCGGAACGGTGGCGCCGGTAGTTTCTATAGCCCAATCCCCGGTAGCATCAAGCTTATTATTATTGGCCATCCAGCCTTTGACCCGGTACCCATTGGAGGTACTATACAGGTTGCCGTTCACATCGAAGTCAAAGTTTCCGGCTCGGGTATAATATTCTTCATCCCCGTTGGCAACTATAAAGTAACCGTTCCCGTCTACTGCCATATCAGTCAGCTTGTTGGTAGTAGTGGGGGGAGCCGGGGTATGGATCTGATCTATGCTGGCCAAGGTCATTCCCAAGCCGACCCCCATGGGGTTGGTACCTCCACGGGCATCGGTCGGCCGCGAGGCGCCTCTTATAGTCTGATATAAGGCATCCTTAAATACCACCCGGCTTTTTTTATAGCCGGCCGTATTTACGTTGGCGATATTATTACCTATTACATCCATTCTGGTCTGATGGTTTCTTAAACCTGAGACAGCAGAATACATTGAACGCATCATCTGCTATATGACCTCCTTAAATTTGTTGGAAGTGCTTCCTTCATTCCGCACCTCAGGGCTTCCTCTTAGAGGTCCGGCCCTATACAATTACGGCACTGTCGATATTGGTGAATACATTGTCTTTCAAGCTGTCACCATCAACCGCAGTTATGACGGTATTATTCTTTACACTTACTAGCAGGGCCAGATCACTCATGAGAATGAGGGAATCACGGGCACCTTTTTCTCTGGCCTTGCCTACTGCGTCCTCTATTTTGTTCATCTCAGCAGCAGAAAGGTTAATATTCCTGGATTTTAACCGTTGCTGGGCATGATTGGAAAATATAAGCTCACCCTGCAGCTTTTTATCCAGTATTTGACCAAAATCTGTACCTGCCGGTTTATTAGCCCGGGCCGGCTGGTTCTGCCGAAGCGGGGTTGAGACCGGTTGCGGAAAAAATATTTTGTCTGTCATGCACCATCACCTGTTTCAGGTGTCATCTTGTCGGTAAGGGTTTTCAATTGGTCCAAAATCTGCTGCAGGACTGTATCATCAGTACTGCCTGCATTTTTCACACCCAGTATACCGTAAATACTTATAGCTTTATCTCCAATAACACAATAAGGGGTTCCCTTATCAAGAATCACTGAATCTACCTTGCCCTCAACTGCCTCGTATTCGTCATTCAGGTAAGTGACCTCGTGCCCTATCATAGCCGTGGCCTGTTGCAGCTGAATGCCGGGAAGCAAATCATATTGCATGCTGTTGGACAGGTTTTCAAATCCGGTATTCAAGTTTTTCATCTGTTCCAGGGAACTGAAAGTAGCCATCTGGGCTATAAAATCCTTATCACTCATAGGTTCCAAGGGGTTTTGATACTTTAACTCGGTAATAAGCAATTTTAGAAAATCATCTTTGTCCAATGTGTCTTTTTTTTCGCTAGTTGTTTTTTGTTCGGTGCTGTTTTGCAGCCATGGTACTTTTTCATATTGCACTGCGGTAGTATCCACCACCAATCACCTCCTAGATTAGATAATTGATCTGTCCGTCTCCTATCCCATAATTAGCGCTTTCCTCGATTGACTCGGACAAGTTCTGCATTTCCGGCGCTGCGTAACCATTTTCCTGGTAGGAATGACGGTTTTGCCTCTGCTGTTCTGACCAGAGGGGATAACGATTACTATCGGAGTCATTAAAACTACCCCCGCCATCATTGAACAGTTGAACACTAACTTCAGTTTTTTCAACTTTCATGCCATTAGCTTCCAGGTTCTGACGCAGGGAATTCAGATTAGCCTCCAGGACCTGTTTTACATGCTGGTTTTCCGTAATGATTCGAGTTACAACAGCACCTTCTTCTATGGTTACTTTTATCAGCATTTTGCCTAGAAACTCCGGTTTCAACTGCATCTTCATTTCGGATATATCCGACTTGAGCATAACCTCGGCCTTTTTAACTATTTGCTGGATAAGGTCTTTGGCATCTACCGGTTCTTTAGGCGGAAGTTCCGCTACTTTGGAATTTTCCACCTTGACCTGGGTACTATCAATCTGGTTGGTCAACCAATGGAAGCGGGACGAATCCTTTCCCTGCTCGGACTGGCCGCTGCTCTGACCGGTTTTCTCCCCGCCGCTCCCGCTATCGGCTTTTCCTGACCGGATATGGTTTTCCATGGTCATTATCTCTTTTACATTGGTCGTTGTCTTAATTTCTGATTGTTCCCCGGGCTGATTGCTGTTAATGGGAACCGGGTTCGCTTCTGCACCCGCGACCGGCCTGACACTTTTCCCCGGCTCAGGCGATGTTTTCGTAATCGGGGCCTGTTCCGGCTCAGGTTGGTCAGTTTTTACAGCGTTTTCCGCCAGGTTGTGATTGGCTTTCAAATCAATCCCGGGTTCATTGGCAGTTAAAGGTTTAACCGTGGAATGGTTATTATTCTCAACGATTTTACTATTCCGGTTATCTGCCTGCACTGATGAACCTGCATCCTGGGGTTGGTCTGAGGCCGTTTTAAGTACTGACGCCATGGTCTCAGGTCCGGAGCCTTCCGCCGGCTGGTCCAACGATGCCGCACTTGCCGCAGGTTCTAATGGTTCGCCCGCCGGTACCGCTTTGGTGTCATTCTGCACTGCCCCGGCCACGGCAAGAGCAACCTCAATGATTGACGGCTGGCCGGCTGCTTCCGGTTCAGTTTCTTTACCCGGCAGTTTCTCCTCTACCTCCGGGGTTTCTGGTCTTAAGCCAGAGGTTGAAGCATCTTTGATCTTATTTTCCGGAGACTGTTCCTGAGCCTGGGTCCCGGCTTCAACCTGAGCAGTTTTCCGGTTTTTGCCTTTGTCACTCACTTCCTGCGAGTCCTGCTTTTTAACCGCCCGGTCCAGACCTTGAGCAAATTGTTTTTTCCCCGGATCTTTGCTAACCGCCTGGTTAACTCTGCTTTTTCTGCCCACCAGAGAAGCAGGCGATCGTTCCAGCAATACTGGAATCGGATTTGTCACTTGCTCACCTCCTTTCACAAAATATTATTATATAGTAATCACATCATCCCACTTCAGTCAGGATAAGTGAATTACTCAGGTTTAGGGAGTTGTGACCAGCATTTGCCGGGCAATCCCGGCTGCCTTGTTTTTATCCATTTTCTGCAATATTTCAGCAGCGGTTCCCTTATCAAGCGCGGTTAATATGCCTATGATATCCGTGTCATCCATTTTGGCTAATATTTCGGCCGCATCCTGAGTCTTCATTTCCGCAAAATAGGAAGCCATGTCTTTGTAGATATCCCCGCTACCCTGGCCTTCTCCACTTTTGTTTATAAGCTGTTCGTTTAAATCAGCGATATTTTCTTTATAATTGCTTTCCGCCTGTTCATACATTTTTTCGCGCTTTTCCAGATCCCTTATTTTTCTATTTAAATCAGCTATTTTTTTATCTCTGGTTTTTAAATCCCTGGTTAAGTTATCGATTTCTATTTCGTTTTTCTCTAGTTCTGTTAAAGGTTTTTCATCCGAGGGCAAATACCGGCTTATAGCCGGAACCGCCTGTACAAACGACGGCGCCTTGATTATATCCAGATACATCAGTAGAAAAAACGCTGCCATAATGATAATTAATATCAACATAATTAATATTGTCGCCTTGAAAAAAGTTTTCATTTTCAATCCCATCCACCCATCACAGCTTCTGTCGGTAATACCTGGTTATGGCTATTTCATCAATCAGTTTCTGCTCTTCCCGGTTACATTCTTCGCAATATAACAACCATTCTTTTTCACGCAGTTTCGTTAAAGTACGGGTTTCCTTGACTCGTTCCAAAAGCAGACTTCGGGCTTTTTCCACTTCTTGCTCCGCCGCCTGTAATTCTGCGCTTATATGGTCAATAAGCTCTCTTATTACGGGAACATAATTTATTATGATCAATAATTTTTCCAAAGGCAGGTTCTCTTTAACTGAGTCACGTATATTTTGTTCCATTTGCTTAAGCTGCCCTTCGGCCCTTTCCAGTTTTAACTGCAGATTATCCCGCTGGCGGATTAGAGCCAGCATTTCTTCCCGGGCCATTTGTTCCCGCCGCTCAGCTATATCAAGACTGGTCTGCAGACGGAAATGAAAAGCTTTCATTAATTATTTACACCTACCTCCGGTTCGCTAAGCCTTGGCAATGGCATTTTGCATTCCCTGCAAGGTAGCCTCATAGGGTGCTTTTTCGTAAATACCCTGCCGCAAGAAATCCTGGCACTGGTCTATTCGGGCTATGGCCTCGTCTATACGCGGATTGGAACCTTTTTTATAAGCCCCGATATCAATTAAGTCCCGGGCTTCTTCATAAGTTGATAAAAGGGAACGGAAACGGTTAGCGTCATTCATATGACTCCCCGGAACTATGTCGATCATTACCCGGCTTATACTGTGCAGAACATCAATGGCGGGGTAAATATTAGCCTGCGCCATATTGCGGCTCAGTACAATATGCCCGTCCACTATTCCCCTGACCGCATCGGTAATCGGTTCATTCATGTCGTCGCCTTCTACCAGCACCGTATAAAGGCCGGTAATAGTACCATGTGAAGATGTCCCGGCTCGTTCCAAAAGGCGCGGCAAGAGGGCAAAAACCGAGGGGGTAAACCCTCTGGTAGCCGGAGGTTCACCTATAGCCAATCCTACTTCCCGCTGGGCCAGGGCAAAGCGGGTAAGGGAATCCATCAACAGCAGTACATCCAAACCCTGGTCTCTGAAATATTCGGCAATACTGGTGGCTACAAATGCCCCTTTAAGTCGGATTAAAGCCGGTTGGTCTGAGGTGGCAACTACCACCACGGACCGGGCCAAACCTTCCTCTCCCAAATCTTTTTCAATAAACTCGCGTACTTCACGTCCTCTTTCCCCTATCAGGGCTATCACATTTATATCAGCCGTGGTGTTCCGGGCAATCATACCCATAAGGGTGCTTTTGCCTACGCCACTTCCGGCAAATATGCCCATCCGCTGCCCTTTGCCAATGGTATTGAGACCGTCAATGGCTCTTACCCCCACCGGCAAGACCTCGGTTATGCGCTGGCGTTCCAGGGGGTTGGGCGGCTGGTTCATAACCGGGTAGGTATTGCTTAATTTCATCCGCCCCTGGTCGTCTATGGGTTGTCCCAGACCGTCAAGAACACGCCCCTTTAACTCCAGTCCCACTTTTACTCTCAGGGTGGTGCCGGTCGCGTTCATTTCACTCCCTGGTCCTATCCCTTCAAGATTTCCCAATGGCATCAGCAGGGTGCGGCTATTCTTAAAACCAACTACCTCACACGGTACATACTCTTTGTCACCGCGGTTGGTTTTCACATAACATAGTTCCCCCAGACTGACTTTCGGGCCGGCTGCTTCCATGGTGAGCCCTATGGCCTGGGTAATTTTGCCCTGAAGCTGGTACATTTTAGCCTGTTCCAGGGCGTTTAAATATTTTTCTATCTTAATTTTTTTCTCACTCATCATTTACAACTTCCAACAACGCTCTTTCCACACTGGCTGACCTGGTTTCCACCCTGGCATCAACCCGCCCGATATCGCTCTCCACCACACAGCCGCCGGCTTCAATCTTGTCAGCCGGGCATACTTCTATGGAGGCTTCTTTTGCTCCCGGTTCCACCAATTCATGATTCTTGATAGCAGCCAGCAGGTTTTCCAGGTCATGCGGGTTAACATAAACCGTAATATTTTCAGGTTTATCAAGGAAATCAATGGCTTCCCGGACAATGTTTATAATAACCTGAGGATTGGTGGCAATCTCGCCGGCTATTACCTTTTTGCTGATAGCCATCACCAGTTGAAATATATCCCTTTCCATGGAGTTAATAGTTTTAAGTTTGGTTTGCCGGGCCTTCTCTATGATGGCCTGGCTCTGTTCCAAAGCTGCCTGGCGATCAGCCTCGATTTCCTCTTGCGCTTGTTTTAGACCTTCCCGGTAGCCTTCTTCCTTAGCCTGGGCCCGAATAGAAGCTGCTTCTTCATAAACCTTGACCCTAAGGACGGAAGACTCTTCCTGGGCATCATTGATTATGCTCTTGGCATCAGCCCGCGCTTTTTCCAGCAATTCCAATACCATGTTTTCAGTTTCATTTAAAATAACGCTGCTCTCCTGTTTTAGCTCTTCCAATTTTTCTTTTTCCAACTGCAACGGATCAAAGGGAGTAATTGCATCTGCTGTTTCCGGGGCTTCGACTGCACCAGGAAACGCATCCAGCCTTTTGGGTGCTTCTGCCTTAACCTGGTGGCTTTTTATTATTCTAGACAACTACTTCATCCCCTCCGCCCCGGGCCACTACGATTTCGCCGCTATCTTCCAGCTTGCGGATGATATTCACTATACGCTGCTGAGCTTCTTCTACGTCACGTAAGCGTACCGGTCCCATAAACTCTATATCTTCTCTTAACATATCCGACGCCCTTTGTGACATATTGGTGAATATCTTCTGTGATACTTCGGTACTGGCACCCTTTAAGGCGAGGGCCAGATCCTGCGATTCAACCTCACGTAATACCCTTTGGACCGAGCGGTCATCAATAATAACAATATCTTCAAAGACAAACATAAGTTTCTTTATTTCTTCTGCCAGTTCCGGGTCCTGTACTTCCAGTGCTTCCATTATGGTCTTTTCTGTACCCCGGTCCACCCGATTGATAATTTCCACCACCGATTTTATACCACCGGCATTGGTTAGTTCCTGAGGTGCTATGGAAGACAGCTTTCTTTCCAGGACTCGTTCTACCTCCTTGATAACGTCAGGTGAAGTGGTATCCATTATGGCTATGCGTTTGGCTACTTCCGACTGCCTTTCGGGCGGTAAGGCCGACAGTATGGTCGATGCTTTCTCCGGCTCCAGATATGCCAGAATTAACGCTATGGTCTGAGGATGTTCAGACTGAATAAAATTTAAAAGTTGCTGGGGTTCGGTTTTACGCATGAAATCAAACGGTCTTACCTGCAAAGATGCAGATATCCGGCCGATTATCTCCACGGTTTTGTCTTCCCCGTACGCCCTTTCCAGAACTTCACGGGCATAAGCTATACCTCCCTGGCCAATGTATTGGCTGGCCAGGGCCATTTCGTAGAACTCACGAAAAATATCGTCTATTTTATCTTTGTTGACCTGACGTACGTTGGCAATTTCCAAGGTTAATTGTTCTATCTCTTCATCGTTGAGATGTTTAAACAATTGCGCCGACTTTTCCGGTCCTAAATAGATCAGAAAGCTGGCTGCTTTTTGCCTGCCGCTGAGCGGTTTTTTAGTAGTCAACTATATCACCTCGCATCTTCCATCAGCCAGGTTTTGACTACCTGAGCTGCACTGGCAGGATCTTCATCTATGAGTTTATCGATTTCCTGTTTTATCTTTTCCCGTTCTTTTTCTTCGGGGGTTAGATTCCGGTCAATCAGATCCTCAATTTTGATTTCATCTTCAACCAGGGTATCAAAGCCTTCTTCCAGGTCTTCTTCCGGCTTTTTCCTGGTCAAGCGCCACGCTGCCAGAATTACAATAAGGGAGACCAGCGCCAGCACCCACGGTACCCATGGCATTTTAGCAAAAATGCCGGAGGCTTTGGGTTCAGGTTCAGCTTGGGTATAGAAGTCCATAAAAGCTACGGAAATATTATCTTTAAGGCTAACATTTTCATCCGGCCGGTTCTCCCGCAAGCCACAGGCGGTGGCAACGATATTTCTTATTTTTTCAGAGCGGGATTCCTCCGTATCCCCCAGATTCATCTTCCCTACTTTCGCATTATTAACAAGTACTGATACAGTTAAATAATCATATTTTACATCGCCCTAGGAAAATTTAGTGGTAGTCTGGGTTTCATTTATCTCATAATTCCTGGTTTTGCTGCTTTTGTCATAAGAAGAATTGCCGGCCGGCGGATTGACCTCGGTGTATTGTGGTACATTGGTATCTGTCCCGGGTACTCCCTCTTGCTGGGCGGCCTGATTGGTTCCGGATTCTGCAGTTAGCTGTTCACTGCGCACAAAAGTCCCGTCAGGATCGTGGGTGTATTTTTTGTCTACCTGATCGGCATCATTAAAATTTAATTCGACATTTACCCGTACCACCGAATTGCCCTTACCCAGGGTTTCGTCCAGCATGCTTTGAATAGCCAGCTGTTTTTCTTTCTCGTACTCTTTTTTCATAGCCATTTGTTGTTTAACCAGATCAGTGGAACTGCCGTCGCCCTCCGGCAGATTATCGGAGATGAGATCACCGTTTTGATCGACAATTACTATATTTTGGGGATCCAGGTTTTCCACGCTGTTGGCTACCAGATGGACGATACCTTTTACTTCCTGCGGGGTAAGAGTCTCATTGTCCTTGGTAGTAATAGCGATGGAAGCACTGGGTTGCTCTTCTTTGTCAGAATATAAAGATGGTTCCGGCAAAACCAGATGGACCCGGGCGGCTTTGATTTTTCCCAGGCTCTGGATAGTCCTGGCCAATTCACCCTGTAAAGCCTCCTGATATTTAACCTTCTTATCACTTTGGGTCTCGGCAAAATTGTTTTGCTGGAATAATTCGAAACCGGCCTGTCCCTGAGGCAGATTTTCTCCGGCCATCTTTAAACGGGTCTGGTATTTAACTTCAGACGGAACCAGAATGGTTGCACCATTTTCCTCCAGCTTGTATGGGGTTTTATTTTCATTTAACTGGTCAACAATCGCCGCAGCATCTTTTTCGCTTAAGTCATTATAAAGGACCTCATATTGAACCTGCCTGGAATTAAAGGCCAGTACTGCCACAGCTATTACTATCATTAGGGCTGCTCCGCCAAAAAGCACCTTTTGGTTTAAACTAAGCCGGGACCAGATGTCTCGTGCGCGACTGCCGAGTTGTCGAAAATTATTGAGCAATTTATCCATTTATTAACTCCCCACGAATAATAACTAAATTAGCCGACCATGGCTGCATGCCACAACCACTTATGAAAATAAGTATAAGAATAGGTTATGCCGGGTTGAGGTATTAAGAACTCTTGCACCCCGGACGCTAACCTTAACACCCCACCCCTGCATTTGTTCCCCTCTTATACTCTGTGTGGTTGTCATTATTAGGTTCTGTGTTAATCATAATTAATCTGTGTCCTTCTGTGTTGAATTTTCAAATTACATCTGTATACGCATTATCTCCTGATAAGCTTCTACGATCTTATTACGGATTTCTATGGTAAGTTCTAAGGCCAGATTAGCTTTTTCATAGGCAATCATCGTATTGTGCAGATAGCTTTCATCACCCATTGCCAGTCTTTCGGCACTAATGGCTGCTTGTTGCTGCAGATCATTGACTTCGTTCAATGCCTTGTTTAAATATTCACTGAAACTAATGTTCTGATCATCCGTATTCTCAACGCCTTCTGCCTTTTTTGTGGTGGAAAGCGGTGAAATATCCGCAATAGAATCCAACCTCATCTCCAACCCCCCTATCTGCCAATTTCCAATGCTCGTGCGGCCATGCTTTTGGTTCCTTCAATCACCTTGGCATTAGCCTCATAAGCACGGGTTGAACTTATCATGTTTATCATTTCTTCCACAATATTTACATTCGGGTAATTTACATAACCCTGTGCATCCGCGTCGGGGTGGGATGGGTCATATACTCTTCGATAAGGTGATTCAGCATCACTAATTTCACGAATTTCTTTTACTCTGACCCCTGACCCGGTAGCTTGCATCTGTGCTTCAAGTATATTGTTAAAGCTGGCTTTTTCACCCGACCGCGCTTCAAAAACCACTACCTGCCTGTGATAAGGCCCGGTCCCGTTTGCTACCCGGGTAGTTTCCGCATTGGCCATGTTATTGGCAATAGTATCCATCCGCAAACGCTGGGCGGTTAAGCCTGATGCACTTATATCAATGGTGCTTAAAAAACTCAAGATTTACCTCCTCCCTGTAATCGCAATACGCAGCAATTTTAATTCATTGCTCATACTCTGTCCCAGAAAATCATACAAAACTATATTTTTGGCCATCTTGGCCGATTCCACATCAATATCCACGTTGTTTTCATCATTGCGATAGCTAAGGTCATCCATCTTTTTGATTTCTGGTTCCAATTGCGCATTGTTATCCTGTGCTTGTATATGGCGATCATCGGTCAGGTTGAGTTTACTATTATTGCCTGCCATAGCGTTCCTGATTTTGTCTTCAAAAATCACTTCTTTGCGTTTGAACCCGGGTGTATTAACATTAGCAATATTATCAGCCAATACCTCATTACGCAGACTGGCAACATCCAAACTTTTTTGAAGTAGCATCTGAGTCCCAGAATTTAGTAATTTGTCCAGCAAAGTATCACCTCTAGCATCATTTTCCCGATAAATTCTACTTTACCAGACAAAATTCCTTTTTTAAAGTCATACTATACCTAAATTTACAAAAAAATTAGGCCAGTTTTACTATCTGGCCTGTAAGATTGCTCAAAATATTCTTTTTGGTATACTATGCACCGGCCTAAAGACCTATTTCCCTGCTTTTGCAATTGTGCTCTCAGGCAGACCCTGAGGGCACAAACCAATATTCTTCAAATCATAACCTAAATATTTTCTGTTAAATCATAAAAATCGCCCTGGCGCGCACACACCTATGATGCTTCTTGAACTATTTACGAAGTTCATCAAACAGATAATCATTTAAGACTTTTATATAAGTCCCTTTCATGCCCAGGGAACGGGATTCTATTACCCCGGCACTTTCAAATTTACGCAGAGCGCTGACAATAACCGAACGGGTTATACCAACCTTGTCGGCTATCCGGCTGGCTACCAGGAGTCCTTCGGTCCCTTTTAATTCTGCCATAATGTGCTCAATGGCCTCTTTTTCAGAATAAGACAGGGTAGCTATGGCAATTTGGACTGAAGCCTTTTTACGGGCCTCTTCTTCAATTCTTTCCGTTCTGATGCGCATAACCTCATTAGCAACAACAATGGCTCCATATTCGGCCAGTACAACATCTTCATCATCAAAATCCATTTGCCGGCGAGTCAATATCAGTGTAGCTATACGGTTGGCACCCCCAAAAACAGGTACGATTACCCATCTTTGCTTCGAACAATTACAGTGTTTGTCATCATAGTTAAATATGCATTTACGGCCCTTTTCCAGAAACATGTTGGTGTGGGTTTCTTGAATGTTTAAAAACTCCTGATTGAAACTTTCCGGAAATCGTTCCGTGTGACTTATCAATTGGTCGATATTACTGCAAGGCTCATCTTCGCTAAAAGCGTAACCAATTATCTGCCCCCGCCGTCCTACGATAAAAGCACTGCATAAAAGATTTTTGGAAAGAACCTGGCACATTTCGTAAAAATCTACCGGGTTACCGCTTATTTTTTGCAGCATGCGGTTAATGGCCCGGGATTTTTCTAACAGAGCTTTACTCACTGCTTCATTACCTCCTACAATATGTATCTGCTTAAATCATCATCATGTACTATTTTATTTAATCTTTGCTCAACATACGCTTTATCAATCAGCAAAGTCTGCCCGCTCATATAAGCAGAATCAAATAGAAGGTCTTCCAGTACTTTTTCCATTATAGTGTGCAAACGACGAGCACCGATATTCTCGGTCCGGTTATTAACTTCATAGGCTATTTCAGCCATATAGGCAATGGCCTCCGTGGAAAATTCCAGTTGCAGATCTTCAGTAGACAGCAACGCCTTATATTGTTTGACCAGTGCATTATGAGGCTCCGTAAGAATCCGGCACAGGTCTTCCCGGGTAAGATTCTCCAGTTCCACCCGGATAGGAAATCGTCCCTGCAGCTCAGGGATGAGATCAGAGGGCTTGCTTACATGAAAAGCACCGGCAGCTATAAAAAGAATATGATCGGTTTTTACCGGTCCATATTTGGTTACTATGGTAGAACCTTCGACTATGGGCAAAATATCCCGCTGCACACCTTCCCGCGAAACATCCGGACCATAACCGCCTTCTTTGCCGGCAATCTTGTCGATTTCATCCAGAAATACTATACCCTCCTGTTCAACCAGGGAAATCGCCTGCCGGTTGACTTCGTCCATGTCCACCAGACGCTGTGCTTCCTCGTAGGTTAATATAGTCCGGGCTTCTTCCACCGTTACCCGGCGTTTCTTTTTATTCTTGGGTAATAGACCGCCAAAAACATCCTGAATATTGACCCCCATCTGTTCCACTCCGGAGCCGGAGATAATATCCATAAATGAGGGATTTTTTTCTTCCACTTCTATCTCAATAGTCTCGTTTTCCAACTCCAAGCGGGATATCTTTTGCCTGATAATCTCTCTCTTTTTCTCGATATCCGCCAGCTTGCTGTCATACCCCTCATCAGTACTGTGGGTTTCCTGGTTCTGGCCCAAAAGAAAATCAAAGGGATTGCGAACCGGTTTCTTTTTCTCGGGTAAGGGAAGGATATAGTCGAGTATGCGTTCTTCCGCCAACTGACGTCCCTTATCTTCCACTTCGGCCAGCCTGGTTTGTTTTACCATCTGTATGGCTGTTTCCACCAGATCACGAATCATGGAATCCACATCGCGTCCCACATAACCAACTTCAGTAAATTTGCTGGCTTCAACCTTAATAAAAGGAGCCCGCACCAGCTTGGCCAGACGTCTGGCTATCTCTGTTTTTCCCACACCGGTGGAACCTATCATAATAATATTCTTGGGATAGATCTCTTCCTGTAATTCTGCCGGTAATTTTCTCCGTCTATAACGGTTCCGCAACGCTATGGCTACAGCCTTTTTGGCAGCATTCTGTCCGATGATGTACTTATCCAGTTGTTCAACTATTTCACGAGGTGTAAGACTGTGCAAGGTAATCTCCTCCTCATTCTATTACTTCCACTGAAATATGGTCATTGGTATAAATGCATATTTCAGAAGCTATTGTAAGGGACTGTACGGCAATATCCTTGGCCTCAAGTTCAGTAAAGCGGCTAAGTGCCCGTGCTGCCGCCAGCGCATAGGCACCACCTGAGCCAATGGCGGCAATGCCGTCATCCGGTTCTATTACTTCACCATTGCCCGATATTATAAACATATTGTCCCGGTCTGCTACTATCAAAAGGGCCTCGAGCTTTCTTAATACCCGGTCTGATCTCCATTCTTTGGCTATATCTACGGCAGCCCGGGTAAGATTGCCTCCGGATTGTTTTAATTTTTCCTCAAATTTGGAAAACAAGGTGAAAGCGTCTGCCACCGAACCGGCAAAACCTGCAATAACCTTGTCCTCGTATAGTCTGCGAATTTTTACGGCGCTTTTTTTCATAATCGTATTCTGACCAAAGGTTACCTGCCCATCGCCGGCAATGGCTGTGGTTTTGCCGCGTCTTATGGCCAAAATTGTAGTTGCTTCAAACATTGCACTACCTCCGTGGATGTGATTTATTAAATATTCTTTGAATATCATCTCGGGTAAGATGGGTGTAAATCTGGGTGGTCGATAATTTTACATGCCCTAAAAGTTCCTGTACCGATCTTAAATCCGCCCCTGCATTCAATAAATGGGTAGCGAATGAATGGCGCAGGGTGTGCGGGCTGACTTTTTGATTAAGGGCGGCCTTTTCAACATATTTATTAATCAAATTTCTTATGCTGCGGGGGGATAGCCGGCTGCCATATTGGTTTAAAAACAGAGCATCGTTTGGCTGCCTATTTTTAAGCAGGCAGGGGCGGGCTAATTTAATATATACCTGCAAAGCCTCGCGCGCTCTCGAACCTATTGGCACCAGACGTTCTTTATTGCCTTTGCCCTTAACCCGGGTAAAATCTTCATCAGGATCAAAGTCGGCCAGGTCCATTCCGGTTAATTCACTAACTCTGACCCCGCTGCAATAAAGCGTCTCTAATATGGCCCGGTCTCTCTTGCCCACGGGCCGGCTGATATCCGGTGCATTAAGCAATACTTCCACTTCAACCGGATATAAAAAGCGTGGAAGTTTTTTCTCCTGCCGGGGGGTAGCTACTGCAGCGATAGGATTGCCTGCCAGTACATTTTCCCGGCACAGGTATTTCACAAATGAACGCAGAGATGCGAGCTTGCGCGCCATAGTGGACCTGCTCAAACCGTCGTCCTGCAATGACGCCAGATATTCTCTGACCGATTTATGATTTAAGGCCTGATTCGGTATCTTTTCCCGGGTCAATTCATTACATTCGGCCAGAAAATCTAAAAACTGCGTTAAATCGGTGCGATAACTGATAATTGTTAAAGGCGAAGCACTTTTTTCAATCCTTAAATGGTTCAAAAACCCTTCCACATGCGAAAAAAGCAAACTATTTTCCTTCCCCCATATTATATATAGGAATAGGCTAGCATAATAAACATTATTTGACAACCTGCCCCATAAACAATTCTGAAAATTTAGTCATTACCTGTAACGCTCTTTTTACATATAAACTGTAACGAATTTTTTTATCCCGCACCGGATCGGCTAGCGGTGGCAATATGCCAAAATTCGCATTAATGGGTTGGAAGCTTTTACTGTCGGCCGTGGTAATAAAATTGACCAGTGCACCCAGCATAGATTCTGCGGGCAATTGCACAGGAGAGTCCCCCCGGGCCAGGCGCGCAGCATTTATACCGGCAAATATTCCGGTGGCGGCAGACTCCATATATCCCTCTACTCCGGTTACCTGCCCGGCAAATATGATTTTGGGGGCAGTGCGTAGTTGTAAGGTAGGCAATAAAAGCCGGGGACTATTTAAATAGGTGTTGCGGTGCATCACCCCGTAACGTACAAATTCTGCTTTTCCCAATCCTGGGATAAGCCGGAAAACTTTATCCTGGTCTCCCCATTTTAACCGGGTCTGAAAACCAACCAAACCGTATATGCGGCCGTCCTTGTCCTCCTGGCGCAACTGCACGATGGCATAGGCTCTGGACCCATCTGCACATTTCAATCCGACTGGACGCATAGGACCGAATCTTAAGGTATCCTTGCCCCGCCGAGCCATTACTTCGATCGGCATACAGCCGCTGAAAAACAGCTTTTTATCCACCGGATGCCCTTCATTTATATCGGCTTCCAGCAGGCAATTATAAAATTTTTCATACTGTTCCTGATCAAAAGGACAATTATAGTAATCATCACTGCCCTTGCCATAACGCGAAGCTTTAAAAACTATACTCTTATCCAGGCTCTCCTCGGTTATGCTGGGAGCCACCGCATCATAAAAATGCAGATTTTCTTCACCGTTGTATTCTTTGAGAACTGAGCTTAAAGCGTCCGAAGTCAAAGGGCCGGTGGCCAGCACGGTAATTTCATCGGCCGGAAAGGATGTTACTTCTGCATTTATAATAGTAATATTGGAATGCTCGCGCAGACGACGGGTAACCAACTCTGAAAAAAGGTCCCGATCCACCGCCAGGGCAGAACCTGCAGGTACTCTGGCCGTTTCTGCGCAGTGGAGCAGCAGTGAACCCATTATTCTCATTTCACTTTTTAGTAACCCCTGCGCGGTATCAGGCAAGTCCGATTTCAAAGAATTGCTGCATACCAGTTCAGCCATATTGGGCGTGCGGTGTACCGGGGTCATGTGGGCCGGGCGCATTTCCCACAGCTTAACTTTCAAACCCTGCTCAGCCAGAAAGAACGCCGCTTCTGAACCGGCCAGGCCACCGCCGATAACATTTATTATACTATCCAATTCTTAGCTCCTCATCTCGGTTGAGTATTTACAGTTGGGACAAACCGCTAATAATCCGTTTTTGCCTGGCTTTTCAACCAGACCCTGCCCGCATTCGGGACATTTGGTACCCGTAGGTTTGTTCCAGGAGCGGAATTCACACTGTGGATAGTTGCGGCATCCGAAAAATTTTCGTCCTTTTTTGGACCGCAGAATTATTATATCTCCACCACATAAGGGACATTGTACACCTGCTTCTTCATTTAAGGATTCAGTGTGACGGCAATCGGGAAAACCTGAACAAGCCATGAATTTTCCAAAGCGTCCGTGTTTGATCAGCATGGGTTTACCGCATTCCGGGCAATCCTTGCCGGCCTCTTCGTCTTTAATCTCCACTTTTTCAATCATATCGGCAGCTTTTTCCATATCCTGGGCAAAAGGCAGGTAAAAATCACCTACGACTTTTTTCCATTCCATTTGTCCTTCTTCTACCATATCCAGATTCTCTTCCATCTTGGCCGTAAATTCCACATCCACGATGCCGGCAAAATGTTCCTGCAAGAGATCGATTACGATAAAACCAAGATCGGTGGGGACGAATTGTTTATTCTCTCTTTCTACATAACTGCGTTTAATAATGGTATCAATAATAGGAGCATAGGTGCTGGGCCGCCCAATGTTTTTTTCCTCCAGTAATTTTATCAGACTGGCTTCGGAAAAACGGGCCGGCGGTTGAGTAAAATGCTGTTCCCCGTTTAATTCTTCCAATTTGACCGGCTGGCCTTTTTCAAGCCGGGGTATTAAATTCTTAACTTCGTCTTCTTCACTATCGTTGTATACCTTTTTATAGCCGGGGAATTTTAGTTGGGAGGACGAGGCCCTCAGTCCATATTGCCCGGCGCTGATATCAACTGTAAGCGTATCGAATATGGCCGGAGTCATCTGGCTGGAGACAAAACGCTCCCAAATCAGTTTATAAAGCCGATGCTGGTCTCTGCTGAGAAACGGTTTTACCTCTTCCGGGGTCCGGTTGACCGATGTGGGCCGAATAGCCTCATGGGCATCCTGGGCACTTTTCCGGCTCTTGTATTCGTTCGGAGCAGCCGGCGCATAATCAGAACCGTATTTCTCATTAATATATTGCAATGCTTCCTGCTGGGCTACCGGTGATATGCGGGTGGAATCGGTACGCAGATAAGTTATCAGACCTATTGTTCCTTCTTTGCCTAATTCCAACCCTTCGTAAAGTTCCTGAGCTACTTTCATGGTGCGTTTGGAGAAGAAATTGAGGCGTTTGGAGGCCTCTTGCTGCATGGTACTGGTAGTAAAAGGCGGTACCGGTTTCTTGCGTTTTTCCTTGTTTTCCACTTTGCTTACCAGGAATGGCAATTGCTCCAGTTCATCACATATGCGCTGTTTTTCCGGTTCGTTCTCTATTTCCAGTTTGTTATCGGCGAAGGATACCAGACGGGCATTAAAAACCTTGCCCTGTTTTTCAGCCAGTTTTGCCTCAATAGTCCAATATTCCTGCGGCTTGAAACTGTTTATTTCCTTTTCGCGTTCGCAGATTATCTTAACCGCCACGGATTGAACCCGGCCCGCACTTAGACCTTTACGCACCTTGCTCCATAATAAAGGGCTAAGATTATATCCCACCAGACGGTCCAGAACACGCCGGGCCTGCTGGGCGTTTACCCGGTCGACATCTATACTGCGGGGCTTTTTGATGGCCGCTTTTACAGCATCCTGGGTTATTTCATAGAATTCTATCCGGCAGGGTGAACCGGCCGGTATCTTCATGGCATTTTGCAGATGCCAGGCAATAGCTTCCCCTTCTCTATCCGGGTCGGTAGCCAGAAGTACTTTGGAGGCTTTCTGGGCTTCATCCTTAATCTCTTTTAAAAGATCACCCTTACCTCGAATAGTTATATACTGGGGCTCAAAATTATTATCGACATCTATTCCCAGCTTGCTTTTAGGAAGATCCTTTATATGTCCCACCGAAGCTTTTATTTTATAATTTTTACCGAGAAACTTGCTCAGTGTTCTTGCTTTAGCTGAAGATTCAACAATTACCAGTGTATGTGCCAAATTATATTTCACCTCACGCATATGTTATTTTAACCGATTTTTACATAAAAATTACCTGGTATGCCCTTAACCAATCCTTTAAACTCCAGTGCTAACATTACCGTACTTAATAACCCGATGTCAAACCGGGTAAGCTGCATCAGTTTATCAAAATGTACCGGCTCATATCCCATGCAATCAATTACCTGGCTTTCTTCCTGGTCCAATACCAGCATTGACAGTTCAGGTTGAGTCACCTTCCCGGGCCCAGTAATATCATAGTAATCCTCCAGTACATCGTCAATACATGTAACCAAACGGGCGCCCTGTTTGATCAGGTTGTTGGTGCCTTCGCTGTTTCGGCTGGTGATCGGTCCGGGTATGGCAAATACATCCCGGCCCTGTTCCAGAGCTAGATCAGCTGTTATCAGAGCACCACTTTTTTTCCTCGCCTCCACCACGATAACTCCGCGCGACAAGCCTGCGATGATGCGATTACGCATGGGAAAATTGCCCGGTTCAGGTGCGGTCTGGGGTTGATATTCGGTAAGCATCAGTCCACTGGTACAGATCTCTTCGAATAATTTCATATTCTCAGCCGGATAGATATTATCAAAACCGCTGCCCAGCACAGCTATAGTCTGGCCCCGGGCGGCCAGAGCACCCCGATGCGCTTCCGTATCGATTCCCCTTGCCATACCGCTTACTACCACCAGGTTATGGTCCGCCAGTTCACTTCCCATTTTTTGAGCCACGTTTTTGCCATATACGGTAGCAGCACGTGAACCTACTACCGCAAAACATATGGCAGACATTAGTTCAATCCGGCCCTGATAATAGAGTAGGCACGGAGGGTCCGGGATAACCGCCAGTAAAGGCGAATATTCCGGGTCTTCCAGTGTTACCAGCTTAATGCCCCGCCGGTCTAAATAATCCAAATAACTAAGCGCTGTTTTTTGCTGACGGAGTGCTATTATTTTATCCGCCAGCTCAGGAGCCAAAAAAGTTTTATACATTTTGGCAGCATCCATATTTAAAAACGCGGCAAAACTTTTATACTCTTCTTTTATTTTATACAGACTTCGATTTCCGATACCGCTGATGGAATGAAGTAAACATAAACTGGCCAGCTCTACTTTATCCATGCGCTATTCCTCACAATACTAATAATGAGATATTTGATACCATACACCTTTGATATCATAAAATGTATACTGCGTGCAAGAGTTTTGTTTAATTTTTACAAGTCTGATAACAAATTAGATTATTGCTGCATCATGGATAAAGTATTCACTATATCGCTGTTGTTCCAATATTTAATTTTGTAAAAGCAGTTGCCGGGGGAAAAATAAGAACGAGTTAATTCTTAGATTTTATAAAAGGAGGTTTTATAATGCTGGCGGATTTTATGGATTACAAGGGTTCATTGATGCGGAAAATGATTAATGAGGACAAAGCCGATCCCGGTTCATTCAGTTTTCTGGAACCAGGCTGGTGGGCTTTACATGCTACCGCCATTACGGGATTATATATTTTGGCCCATCGCATGAGCAAACGGTCATAGCTCAGGGGACCGTGAGAACGGTCTCTAAACATAACAGCAGGGAGGTAACCAGTTATGAAAGCCGGACAGCGGATAAAAGAAGAAGGGTATGACCATGATGTATATGAAAACGTATGGCTTCCTGTAGGGGATGATAAGAATGTTGATATTGAAAGGTTGATAGAGCAGGGACGCATTACAGCTGAGTAGTGACATTAACAACAAATGCGGGGGTGGGGTGTTAAGGTTAGCGCAGCACCGGTAAAGGCGATTCTATATGGTTCGCCCATAACTTAGTTAACAAAAATATCAATGCAGTTATAATATTCCACATACACCAATGTAAGTCCGGGGTGCAAGCGTTCTTAATACCCCACCCCGGCATAATCTACCTCATAGAATACTGGTTTGATTTTAAAGCCAGGCATGGGGACGGTTCTTAGGCCTGGTTTTTAGAAAATGCTGTGACTACGAAGGCCGGCGGTGAGGCATAGCCCGTTTGCTCCATGCTCCGGACTATACCTCACCGCCTGGGATGGAGTTTGATACATTTACAATTTTGGTAGTTGCATGGCCAAAAATGTCATGGGTTCTGACTCCGATGGAATAATTAGTTCTGACCGGCAGCATGACCGCCAGTGATAAGTCGAGTGAACCGCTGAATCTGCGGCGGGGAAGCATCTGATAATCGGAATGGAAAAAGCCTTGATAGTCAAGGTCCAATTCCCAATATTCCAGATATTGGGCTGCGGTGAGTTTCATGTCATCGGTAATTTCCGCCGGTTTATAATTTTTTATCTGAATTTCTAATAGATTATTAGCCCCGCACGGGCTTATTCTAATGGGATCTAAATCGAGTATGCCTTCCCCTCTAACTTTATTCACGGTTTGAATTAAATAAGGTTGGGCATTTCTTTTTAACAGACGGTAATTACTGGTGGTAACGGCCAGTTCACTATTGTCCGCCATAATCCACCGACGCCCCATTTCTTCAGCTGCTTCAGCCATGGTTCCGGCTCCGGCAAAAAAATCAGCTACCAAGCTGTCCGGATTACTGGCACAGGCAATTATTCTTTTCATTAAGGCGACCGGTTTTTGAGTGGGATATTTTAAGTTCTCATGTGCCGTGGGGCTTAATATTTTATTAATATCACTCCACCAATCCTGCATAAGTGCCCCCTGGTCATGCAGATTATATCTGGGACCTTTAACCCGGGTCAGGCCTCTTTCTAAAGTTTGACGGCTGTACGGTCTATACTGAGGATTAAAGATATAATCAGCACTTTTACTGTACCAGAATATGGTATCGTGTTTGCGATGAAAATGCTTTTTAGTGCCGGTCCCACCCGTGTAACACCAGATGATTTCATTAACCATATTATCATTTCCAAATATTTCATCCAGCAGTAATCTCACATAATGGCTCACATGCCAATCCAGGTGCACAAAAATACTGCCTTGGGGGCTTAACAGCCGGTGCATTATTTTTAAACGGGGATAGAGCATATCCAGATAGGAATCTATGCCTCTGGGCCATTTGTCCTGAAAAGCGGAACGTTGTATTTTATGGTCGGATAGATTTAATTTGGATGAATAATCGATTTCACTTAAATAGGGAGGGTCAATATATATGAGGTCGATCGTTCCTTCCCGGCCTTCATTTAGCAGGGCCTGCATGGCATCAAGATTGTTGCCGAGTATCAGGCGATTGGAGCCATCCTCTGGTGATGTATGTTTGAATTCGGCAAAAATAGCTTCATTACGTTCATAGACCGAATGGGGTTTAACATATTCCCAATCCGTCAAATTACATGAAGATGAAAGAGGTTCTATTTGTTTTTCCCAGCTTAACCGGGCCGTATGCTTGTCTCCCATTGAATACTCCTGCTCTTAATCTTGACCTTATTTTACCACAATACAAAAATAAAACAGTCCCGAGATTCCGCTTCAGATAAGAATCCAGAACTGTTTGACATTAACCCAGGAACATTATGCCTTTATTTACATATTTTCATTGGGCGTACATATGAGATTATCGCTGGTAAACGCCTTTTCGCTGTTAAAATGGGATTCTACCAGCGGCAGTGCCAGAGTCAGGACTACTAATATAAGCAAAGTGATTATAATATTGTTTCTCATACCCGGCCTCCTGGTAACATAGCATTTTTCATACATATCTCGAAAGTTGTTTAAGGGCGGCTTTTTCCAAACGCGAAACCTGGGCCTGTGATATCCCTATTTCGTCAGCTACCTCCATCTGGGTTTTGCCGTTAAAAAATCTTAAGGCTACAATAAGTTTTTCCCGGTCATTAAGTTTCTTCATAGCCTCTTTGATTGATATTTCTTCCAGCCATAAATCATCCGAATTTTTATCATCGCTTAGTTGATCCATGACTAGAATAGGGTCTCCCCCGTCATTATAGATAGGCTCAAATAGCGATACCGGTTCCTGGATGGCATCCAGGGCAAAGACCACTTCTTCCCGCGGCACTTCCAACTGTTCGGCAATTTGATTAAGCGATGGTTCGGCGGAATAGTCGGAAACCAGTTTTTCACGGACCTGTAAGGCCTTGTAGGCTATATCACGCAATGAGCGTGAAACCCGTACCGCATTATTGTCGCGTAAGTATCGTCTTATTTCACCAATTATCATAGGTACGGCATAGGTTGAAAATCTTACATTCTGGCTGAGATCGAAATTATCAATGGCTTTAATTAGGCCTATACAGCCTACCTGAAACAGATCGTCAACATATTCGCCCCGGTTGCTGAAACGTTGGATTACACTGAGAACCAACCTTAAATTACCTTGAATCAATACCTCACGGGAACTTATATCTCCTTCCTGCATAACTTTAAAGAGCCGTTTCATTTCTTCATTTTTTAAAACCGGTAATTTGGACGTATTAACTCCGCATATTTCTACCTTGTTTATCAAAGAGAAAACTTCCTCCTCTGCCAGCTGGTTTATACAAATTATTCACTTAAGTCGGTAAGATTATTCTTCTTGCACCGGCCGAGTGCAAATGGTATTTTATTCTATTTTCCTTATTTCCCTTTTCAACCGCTTTAGAATGCGTTTCTCCAGGCGTGATATATAGGACTGTGATATACCAAGAATGTCTGCTACTTCTTTCTGAGTTTTTTCATCCCCGTCATTGAGTCCGAAACGTAATTGAATTATGATTTTCTCTCTGGTATTTAATTTATGCATGGCCTGCCAGAGTAAACTTTTCTCCACTTCACCTTCGATTTTCTTATATATCATATCACTCTCGGTTCCCAGTACATCCGAGAGCAATAGCTCGTTACCATCCCAATCCACGTTTAAAGGCTCATCCAGTGACACTTCCACCCGGTTTTTGATATTGCGGCGCAAATACATCAGAATCTCGTTTTCTATACATCTGGAGGCATAGGTCGCGAGCTTTATGTTTTTCTTAGGTTCAAAGGTATTTACCGCTTTGATGAGTCCGATAGTGCCGATTGATACCAGGTCTTCAATATTAATACCGGTATTTTCAAATTTTTTCGCTATATAGACTACCAGTCGAAGATTATGTTCGATAAGAGTTGATTTAACCTCCAGGTCGCCTTGGTCCAGCCGGCCGATTAACTCGGTCTCTTCCTTTTCCTGCAGAGGCGGGGGAAGAACTTCAGTCGATCCTATATAATGGACATATCCGGGAAGCTTGTGTTTCACATAAAACCGCAGCAATATGAACTTCCATCTTCTGATACGGTTGAGCAATTGGGCTAAACCTTTCATCCCCCATCCTCCTAACCTTGATAAAGTATTTCAGAAGGTATTAACATCTGGTATTTACCGTCTCGGCTTAAGCGGTCCCGATAAATACCAATCACCAGATTAGCATGTTGCAGGTTTTTTTTACCTGCCGATACTACTATCTCATCGGATCTGACTCCTATAAGAAGCCCGTTTTTCCGGCCTATGGATGTAAAGGGTATCAACCTTAACCGGTTGGCCCAGCTGGTATCGGCCAGAGCGTCTAATTCCCGGGTTTCATTATTTATCCCTTCCATTACCTGTTTTAAGTCTTCAGGTAATAACTTTTCTATAAACTGGTATTCTGCTACCACCACCGGCCGGTTCGTCACCGGATCCCTGAGGCTATTGCCGGTATCAAGAAAGCCCTGCCCGCTGCAAATATCGTTATTAAAGCGAATCTTGACATTGAACTGCAAAAGTTCGGGTATAACTTTCATTTGCATATAGCGCTTACCGTAGTAACCAACCGCAATTATTGACAACACTCCGGCCGGGAGCCATACATAAGATAATTCTCCGCTTCCCCCCGGATATAAAAAACAAAGCGCCATGGTAGAACCTGCGGCCAGAAAGCTAATTCCATAAAAATAGAGACATGCTTTTTTGAAATTTTCCCATCCGGCCGGACGCAATGCTATGTATACCAGTGCCATAGAGAATAATATTTTTAGCGGCACCGAATAAAAAAAGGACAAAATGGGAAAAAGATTTCCGACCGAATACAGCCCCCCCGCGGCAGCTCCGATTAAAAGCCGCGAGAAAATCAGCTTTATACCCGACATCTTGCCCGCCGCCCAAAGAATTAAAAAATCCATAACCAGGTTGATTAGAAAAGTCAGGTCAGCATATACGGAATAATCCTCCAATTTATCCCCCTATCTTATTAAGCATCCATGATCTGGTATAACAACCATTTGCACCATACTCGCAACATACAACCATTCACTAAATTGGCAGTATCCTATGAGGTGGATTATGCCGGGATTGGGATATTAAGAACGCTTGCACCCCGGACTCACATTAGTATAGAGCGGATATTGTAGCTGCATTAAGTATTTTTGTTAACTAATTATATGCGAACCATATAGAGTCGCCTTTACCGGTGCTGCGCTAACCTTAACACCCCAATCCCTGCAATGGTTTTCTATCGCAAAAGCCCTCCGCTATAAACCTCACCACCGGCCTCCGTAAGCACAGCATTTTTCTAAAATCCAGGCATAAGAACCCTCCTCATGCCTGCCTCATTCCCTTGTATGGTTGTTCAAAAAAAATCTGTGTTAATCATAATTAATCAGTGTCCTTCTGTGTTGAATTTTCTAATTAACACCTATGCCTAAATATGTAATAAATTATAACAGGACAATGTACAGGAAAATGTAAGAATAGAGGCAGGGGAATGGTAATCTTTCCGCAGAAAAAACAAAAAACCGGGATAATATCTTCCCGGTTTTAAAATGTAGACAAAGTTAGCATATTCAATATGTACTAGGATTTCGTAAAACCCGATTATAATTTTAATTTTTCATCTGCGTCTGAGAAAAGGAGGAATTTCAAGATCATTTTTATCCAGGAAGGATGTGGGGGCCTCCACGCCTTTTACCCGTGAAGGAGTTTCTATGGCCGGTTTGGGTGAATTAAAGCCGGTCGCTATCACGGTGACCCGTACCTCATCATTAAGATTCTCATCTATATTGGCACCAAAGATAATATTGGCTTCCACATCAGCCGCCTGATGAATAATTTCTGCGGCCTCGTTAATCTCAAACAAAGTTAAATCATTACCGCCGCTGATATTAAAGAGTACTCCTTTGGCTCCTTCAATCGAGGTCTCCAGGAGAGGGCTTGATATAGCCATACGAGCTGCTTCTGAGGCTCTTTTATCACCGCTGGCTCTTCCTATCCCCATCAAAGCAGAACCAGTATTCTGCATAACCGTTTGGACATCGGCGAAGTCACAATTAATTACTCCCGGGACGGCAATCAAATCGGATATGCCCTGCACCCCCTGACGCAGGATGTCGTCGGCTATACGAAAGGCCTCGTTAAAAGCGGTATTTTTATCCACTACCTGTAACAGCCGGTCATTGGGAATAGTAATCAGACTATCCACTGCCTCGCGCAGGGCTTGAATACCACGTTCCGCTTGAATATTGCGCTTGCGCCCTTCAAAGGTAAAGGGTTTGGTTACAACCCCGACCGTCAACGCTCCCACTTCTTTAGCTATACGCGCTATAACAGGTGCACCGCCTGTACCTGTACCGCCTCCCATGCCTGCGGTTACAAAAACCATATCGGCACCTTGCAGGGCCTTTTTGATATCGTCGGTATTCTCTTCCGCAGCCTTCATTCCTACTTCCGGGTCGGCACCGGCACCCAGACCTTTGGTCAGTTTTTCTCCTACCTGTATCTTTTTTTCAGCTTTGGAAAGATAAAGTGCCTGAGCATCAGTATTGACAACTATAAATTCAACACCCTTTAAACCTGCTTCGATCATTCGATTTATAGCATTATTTCCTCCGCCGCCTACTCCAATAACTTTGATATCTGCATATTGCTCCATGTCAACGTCAAAATCTAATGGCATTCAACAACCTCCTCCACCTTTAAGAAAATAGTTCCTTGAACCAAGCAGACACCCGATTAAAGGAATTACCCAGGTTCTGACTTTTTTCCATTTCCTCTATTACCGTACTATGGGACGCATACATTAGTCCTCCTAAAATAGCTGCATTTTGAGGTTTATTAATATCTGCCGTCAAGCAGCTGATATTATCCGGTGTTCCTGACCTTACGGGCAATTTCATAATATTCTCCATGACCTGTATGATACCGGCGATCTGTGCGCCGCCTCCGCTTAAAACGATTCCGGCCGGCAACTTTCCGGCATAGCCCGATAGTTCAATTTCTGCTGTAATCATGGCAATTATTTCTTCAACCCGGGCATAAATTATATCAGTTACCGTTTGCAGGGATACTTGTTTTACTTCCCCGCCCTGAATATTTCTGACTTCTATAAATTCATCCTCGCCCGCCGGTTCCATCAAGACCGTGCCATATTCTTCCTTGATGCGGGCGGCTTCCTCCAAGGATGTCCGTAATACAATAGCCAAATCTCTGGTTATAAACTCTTCACCTACCGGTAACACTGACGTAAAAACCAGACTATTTCCATCGAATACCGATATCTCGGTGGTCCCTCCTCCTATATCTATCAAGGCTACTCCTATTTCCTTTTCGGCCGGCAAAAGCACTGCTTCAGCCACCAGCAACGGATTATATACTATTTGATTAATATGCAGATTGACCCGTTGAATACTCCGCTGCAGGTTCTGCAGGGCCGCAGCGGCAGCAATAATGATTACAACTTCAGCTTCAAGCCTGCTCCCTGCCATACCCACAGGATCCTTTACCCCGTCATACCCATCAACTATGTATTGTGTTTCTATGGTTTGTACGATGGTTTTGTCAGGCGGCAGTGCAATGTTGCAGGCGGATTTCAAAACCCGGCTTTTATCTTCACTGCTTATCTCATAATTAGGATTCCCGGCCGCGATTATGGCATGATTCTTGATCGCATTTACACTGGCGCCGGAAAATCCAACCAAGGCATCCGCTATTTCCATCCCGGTAAGCCTTTCCAATTCGCTGAGGCATAAATCAATGGCCCGGGCGGTACTGTCAATATCAATAATGTTGCCCTTGCGTATACCGTTTGAAGGTGTATGGGTTACTCCCAGAACGGTAACTCCGTGTTCGTAGCTGATTTCACCCAGTGCAGCCTTTATATTACTGGTACCGACGTCTAAGGCGACTACTATATTTCGTCTTCTAATCATCAAGCACCCCTTAATAATTCTCCTAAGTTAAAATACCACAAACACAAATATATTCCTTTTTTGAGCTATAAAAATATTTAGTATTTTTTAAATAAATATCGACGTATTATGGCCAAATTTTGAAACAATCTTACTCCAAAGACGACAACTGCCGCCAGATACAATTCAACTCCCAGGCGGTCACCAATATAAGCCAATCCTGCCGCCAGCAAAGTATTGAAGATAAACCCGCTTATAAAAATGGTATTATCGAAGCTGTCTTCCATATAGCCTCTAATAGCGCCAAAGACGGAATCTAATGCTGCCAGTACGGCAATAGACATATATTTCGCATAAACTACAGGAAGTAACAAAGGCAGTTGAAAGCCTATCAACAAACCCAGTAAAAGACAAAATAAAGTTATCCACCACATATTTAATCCGCCTTTTCCTTATATTGCACAGGTTTACTGTAGTTGAACTTGGTCAGACCGGCATAGGCCGGAACCGTGACATCATCAACTTTTTGCACCTGCACCTGGATGCCGATTGCCTTTAATTGCTCCAGATATCCGTATTTAATCTGGACACCGCTCTGCAATATATCGGGATCCCCGATAGCCTTTATTACAAACGGGGGTGCAATTTTACTGGTATTCACCAAAATGGTAGTACCGGCACATCTTATTTCTGATGTGGCGGTAAGCCTTTCATTATTTACCGATATGGCCTCCGCACCGGAAGCCTTCAGTTCATTGGTAACCCGTAAAAGGTCATCGTCATGCACCAGCAGAGCATTGGGATCGGAGCCGGCCTGTAAAGCCTGGGGGCTGTCATTTAAAGTTACGATTATTCCCGGACCATGTACCGGAATGAGTCCTGCCGCCAGATTAGCTTTGCGTAATTCATCCTGCAAATCACTGGTTGCTTTATCATTACCGCCAATGTTGCTTAACTTATCCCGTAAGGATATTACTTCCCGGGCCAGTGAATCTCTTTCCTCGGTCACTGTTTGCAGTTTTAATAATAACTCTTTGTCCCGACCGGGAAGCAACTCAGTTTCCCGATTAGAAGTCCTATATTGAACTGCCAGCATGATTCCCAGCACGAGACATACTATAGCTATTGATATTTGTGCACTCCTGCTACGCAAGCCTACCACCCTTTGCTACCTTGTTTTTATTACCGGTTCGCCTTTATATCGTAAATCCACATATTGAAGCACTTCGTGCTCTTTGGTCTGTAAATCTTTTTCCAAATTAAATATCTGAGGAAAGAATTTGATTTTTTCATCAAGCCGGTCCAGATTACCAAACTTAACCTGTGTACCTGCAATTGTATATATTATAATACCTTCATCTTCATTCAGGTAATGAAACTCGGAAATTTGATTGGAATTTTCTCCAAGTGCATCATAAATCTTTTTTATCATATGCACGGCATCTGCATTAACTGGTTGTCCCAGATTAATCCGTGCAGGTAATTTATCCAGAGTTATCAGAGGATATTTGGTAATGTCAATGCTCTTAACCCGATCCAGGCATACACCTTGGTTGTCAACGCAAGCATAGCCTTCCGGATAAGGAATTACCGCCCACATTTTTCTTTCCGCTATACGGATCTCAATGGTCCGGGGATAATGCCTGACTATAGTGGCCTGTTTAACCATGGGATGTATTTTAATGGCCCCGGCGCAAACATCCCGGTTTATCTCAAAAATATTGGTGCCGGTCTTGATTCCGGCCAGAGCAGTAACTTCATCGGCGGTAATGGCCTTCAAACCGGTCACGTATATTTTATTAATATTAAAAAATGAGCTGTGAACAAACAAGTATATCGATACCAGAACTATAAGAACCAGTATCGACATACTTAATCGACGGGCTCTGGTGCTCATAATATTTCACTACCCTAATCTACATAAATACTGTGCTGATTATAGCAAAAAAACCTCACAAAAGCATTACTTTAATAAATGTCTACCCATGAGACTTATTTCGAAACCTGCCCTATGACCCGATACTTGGAGGACCTCAGGGCAGGGTGGTTTATTTTGGTAGACCTCCAGCCAATTTATTCCTTTTAAGCGGTTTGCCGATAAACCTCAGCCCCGAGCGCGGCAAATTTATCATGAATTCTTTCATAACCCCGGTCTATATGGTCGATCCGGGTTATCCGGGTTTCACCCCTGGCATATAGTCCGGCAATAATGAGGGCAGCTCCGGCCCGCAAATCAGTCGCCTCCACCGAGGCTGCTTCCAGACCTTCCCGTCCTTTAATTATTGCCACTCTGCCTTCAACCTTGATATCGGTCCCCATCCGGCGCAGTTCCGGAACATGCATGTATCGATTTTCAAATATAGTTTCAACCATTATACTGGTCCCCGGCACAGTAGCCAATAAGGCCATCATCTGGGGCTGCATATCGGTAGGAAAGCCGGGATAAGGCATGGTTTTTATATCGGTGGGAGAATAGTTTTTATTCCCGATCACACGTATACCGCCATTCCAGGGTATTACCTCCACCCCAATTTCACTGAGCTTGGCCATAACCGGCTGAATATGTTCAACTACTACGTTTTCAATCCATACATCGCCTCTGGTTATAGCTGCGGCCGTCATAAAAGTTCCGGCTTCGATCCGGTCCGGAATGACGGTGTGTTCTACCCCTCCTAATTTCTTTACTCCTTCGATTTTGATAGTATCCAGCCCGGCTCCTCTTATTCTGGCACCCATCCGGTTTAAGAAATTCTGCAGATCAACTATTTCCGGTTCACGGGCCGCATTGCGAATAAAGGTGGTACCGGAAGTAAGACAGGCCGCCATCATGATATTTTCAGTAGCCCCCACACTGGGAAAATCCAGCAGCACTTCTTTTCCCCCCGTGTTTAAAGCTTTGCCTTCAATAAACCCATGTTCATCCTTCATTTCATAACCCAGACTTTTAAACCCTTTAATATGCAAATCCATTGGTCTGGTGCCGATAGCGCAACCACCGGGATAAGCTACCCGGGCATTGTTGAAACGAGCCAATAAGGCGCCCATAACCAGATTTGACGCCCTCATCTTACGCGATATGCTTTCCGGAAGTTCGCAGCCGGCTACGAACCTTCCATCGATAATCAGAACTGTACCATCACGGGTTACCCTGGCCCCCAGCATGGTCAGGGCATCTGACATAACACTAATATCTTCGAGTTCCGGTACTCCGGAAAGAACCACTTCTCCCGATGACATAAGACTGGCGGCCATAATAGGCAGAATAGCGTTCTTGGAACCGCTTATGGTTACTCGCCCTTTCAGGGGTCTTCCCCCTCTGACCAGCAAACAATCCAAATTTTACACCCCCGACTGGATTAGGCATGGCCCTTAATTAATTGCGCAGCCGTTCAACCACATTCATCCCCAGCATCCAGATGTTTCCTGCCCCCATGGTTATTAACAGGTCTTCTTTTTTGAGGTTTTTGGTCACATAATCTTCCGCTTCATCTAATTCAGGAATATAGATTATATTATTACCTGCCTTTTTGGCGGCCTGATATATTAATTCACTGCTCACACCTTCGATAGGCTTTTCCCCGGCCGAATATATACCGGTCAATATGACCATGTCGGCCCCCACAAAGGACTGCCCGATTTGAGTGCCTAAAAGATTGGTGCGCGAGTACCGGTGCGGTTGGAAAGCAACCACCAGGCGACCCGGTTTTAAGTTTTTGCCGGCTTCAATGGTAGCCTTTATTTCGGTAGGATGATGGGCATAATCATCCACTACTGTAATTCCATTAACTTCTCCCAGCAGCTGAAAACGCCTTTTAGTACCCTGAAAAGTTCTTAAGGCTGACCTTATTTTTTCGAATTCAACGCCGGTTTCGCATGCTACTGCCACTGCTGCCAGAGCGTTTAAAGCATTGTGCCGTCCCGGCACCGATAACTCAATTTCGCCCAGGCGGCTCCCGTTTTTCAGCACTGTAAACACACTGCCCATACCTTCTGTCCGCCAATCAACCATGGCATAATCATATTCCTTATCTTCGCCGTAAAGTAAAATACGTCTGGCAACCTGATCCTTTATCAAGTCGGCAAAGGGGTCGCCACCGTATAGAAGAGCAAATCCATCTGGTCTGACCTGTTCGATAAATTGTTTGAAAGCATTTTGAATGCGCTCAAATGATTTGTAATAATCCAGATGATCGTTTTCAATGTTGGTAACTACGGCAATATAGGGTTGCAAACGCAGAAATGAAGCATCACTTTCGTCTGCTTCGGCTACAAAATAATCACCTTTTCCCAGACAGGCGTTTAGCTTGCTTTCCCGGATTTCACCTCCAACAATGAAAGTCGGGTCCATATTTCCGGCTGCCAGTACAGTATAAATCATGGAAGTAGTTGTTGTTTTGCCGTGGGCCCCGGCAACAGCTATTCCCTTGTAGGAATTCATCATTCGAGCCAGCATTTCCCCTCTTTTGATAACCGGAATATTCCTTTTGCGGGCTTCAAGGACTTCACAATTATCGGAAGGTATAGCCGAAGATATTACTACTAAATCAACTCCTTCCCCAATATTGGAGGATGAATGGCCGTAATTAATTACTATTCCCATCTCTTCAAGACTTTTAGTAATAGTAGTGTTCTGCAAATCAGAGCCGCTAACCTTAGTGCCTTCCTCAGTCAGCACACGAGCAATACCGCTCATTCCTACCCCGGCTATTCCCACCATGTGAACCCAGTGTCCTTCCATAGTGGCCATTTTCTCATCTCCTTCTTATCCATTCCATTAATAGTAGTATTTACACCTTATAGTATGCAAAATTAATAAAAGTGGTGATACTAGCCTGTCCCTTAAAAAAGCGGCCTAATTTAAAGTAATGGCCCCGATTTTATGGCATAATATTTAAATGCCTGAATTCGATCCGCGCAGCGAACCTCAAAGGGAAGCCGTATCCCCACCTGAAATAGCGAATGTCAACCCTTCCGCAGATATTTTGCTTGGGCTATATCTTCCGCATAAAACATGAAACTTGTCCAGCGGCTGAAGAATCCTCTTCTTCAGCGTCTAATTATTTACCGAATTCATTACCACCTCAAGTATCGCTTCTAAAGCATCCGGCCGTGCCTCATACAATATATTCTTTTTCATGGCGGCCATGGTTTCATGATTGTTTTTCAACTGCTCTATCTTCTTATATAGAGTATCCCCATCCAGGAACTCATCAATAACCAGCACCGCTGCATTTTTATCCACCAGTGCCCGGGCGTTCTTTTCCTGGTGATTCTCCGCCGCATAAGGATAGGGAATAAGTATGGCAGGTAATCCCATCACCGCCAGTTCGCACAAGGTGCTGGCTCCGGCCCGGCATACCGCCAAATCTGAAACAGCCAGGGCCTGTTCAATATCATACATGTAGGGTTTGAGTTGCAGCTGGCATTTCATCGAATCGATATTGACCCGTGCGGCCAGCTGTTCTTTTATTTCCGCGTAACCATCTTCCCCGGTAATCCAGATAATCTGAATATTTTCCCCGGCATAACGCTCTACTACGTCAAGCATGGCACGGTTTATACTCATGGCCCCCCGGCTGCCGCCAAAAGCTACCAGGCTAAAAGGCTCTTGACTGAGACCCAGGTTTTTCCTGGCCACATCTGCATCGACCTGGACTATCTCAGAACGCACCGGCAAACCGGTAACTTTTACCCGGGCTCCTTTAAAATAAGGGGCAGCTTCTTCAAAGGTGAGCATTACATAGTCCACCCGTTTGGCCAGATTGCGGTTAGCCAGGCCAGGATAAGCATTTTGTTCATGGATAATCGTTTTAGTATTGGTATACGATGCTGCCAGTACCACCGGATATGATACATATCCCCCCGTACCGATGACAATATCCGGTTTAAACTCCCGGATAATGCTTCGGGCCTGCCAAAAACTCAACGGTATTTTAAGCAGTGATTTACTGGCCTTCAGCATTGATGTACGATCAATGCCTCTAATATCCACCGTTTTAAAGTCAAAGCCGGCTTGAGGTACAATAGTACTTTCCATGCCCTTTTCCGTTCCCACATATAAAATTTGGACCGAGGCATCCCGGTCCATTATACCGCGGGCAATAGCCAGGGCCGGATATATATGTCCGCCTGTACCTCCCCCGCTTATTATAACCTTCAATCTTAACACCTCATCTGTAAGTACTGTAACGAGATATATTCAAAAGCAGCCCTACTCCGGTCATGGTAAAGAGCAAGGAAGATCCGCCATAGCTGATAAAGGGAAGAGTAATCCCGGTTACCGGCAACATGCCTGATACTACCCCAATGTTTATCGATGCCTGCAGAATAACCATAACCGTAATACCGGAGGCCAGAATACTGCCAAAGCTGTCCGGAGCATTGATGGCGATTTTAAAACCGCGCCAGGCAAATAATACGAATAGCATTAATACTACAAAGGCGCCAATAAAACCGAGCTCTTCACCCAGAATAGCAAAAATAAAGTCAGTATGCTGTTCGGGCAGATAAAAAAACTTCTGCCGGCTCCGCCCCAGACCCATTCCAAAGAGTCCACCGGAACCAAGCGCGTAAAGTGACTGAATAATCTGAAAGCCTTCATCTCCGGCATATTTCCAGGGATTAATAAACGCTATCATTCTCTCCATGCGATATGGTGCCACCACTATGGCAGCCCCAATGGCAGCCACTCCGGCTGCCGCGATCATACCCAAATGACTCCAGCGGGCACCGGCTACCATCAACAAAAAGAAAACGGTCCCGGCAATAGCGCAGGATGTGCCCAGATCCGGCTGAGCCATTACCAATGCACATATTATGGCCAGAATAACCAGGTATGGCAATACCCCCTGCTGGAAAGATTTAATCTTCTCTATATTATTGTCCAGGCTGCGGGCCATAAACATGATCACAGCCAATTTAGCCAGTTCTGAGGGGGATAAATTAAATGGACCTATCATAAGCCAGCGGCTGGAGCCTTTTACTTCTGTGCCCAGAGGAGTTACGACCAGAATCAGACATACCACGGCTATAAACATTAGTGGTATAGCGAAGTCTTTTAGCCGCGCATAATTGATCTTCATAACCACAATCATGGCTATGATACTGACCAAAGCCCATAACAGCTGCTTCTTAAAAAAATGATAGGCATCGTTATATTGCACATTGGCGGTAACTGCACTTGAACTAAAAACCATTACCAGTCCAATTCCAACCAATGCCAGTGTTGTCATAAAGAGAACGAAATCAGGCGGCCCTTTCTTTAATCTCACTCCTCAACCCTCCTGTCCTCACTTCGCAGCCTGCCCTAGGGCCCCGGTCGGGAGCTGGTCTAAGGACAGCTTTTTCTCTATAAGCGATGCTCTGTGACGGTGTTAAAACTATTCCTTTCGAGCCCGCACCATTTGGCAGAACAAATCTCCTCTTTGTTCATAATTATCAAACATATCCCAACTGGCACAGGCCGGCGACAACAACACCACATCGCCAGGTTCCGACAGTTCTGCCGCCTTGTTGACCGCCGCTTCAAAACTATCTACCTCATTTATATTCTTAAAGCCGGTTTCCATTACCGCTTGTTTAATAATGGCACGGGCTTCACCCAGCAGTACCAGTTCTTTTACCCTTTTATTTACCAGCCGGGCCAGAGGCCGAAAATCGGAGCCCTTGCTGCGACCGCCTAAAATCAGTACCAATGGTTCAGCAAATGATTCAATCGCCTTTATAGTCGACTCAGGATTGGTTCCCTTGGAATCATTTATGTAGAGTACCCCGTTTTTTATACCTACTTCTTCCATACGATGCCGAATCCCCTTAAATTCGGCCAGTGCTTTGTGCAATACCTCCGCATTGACCCCGGCCGCCCAGGCCATGGCTGTCGCGCATAATATATTCTCCAGATTATGCCTGCCCCTCAGCTTGATCGCGCTGGCCGGACAAATCCGGGCACTCCGGTTCTTAATCTTAACTTTAATATACCCATTTTCAATATAAGCACCCTGATCCAAAACCCGCTCGGTGGAAAAGAATACCACCTCAGAGCGGCACTTTGCCGCCATCTTACGTAAAATATTATCTTCATAATTTAAAATGACAAAATCATCTGCATTCTGATTGGCAAAAATTCTGGCTTTAGCCTCGATATATGCTTCCAGGGTCTTATGGCGGTCCAGATGGTCGGGTGTAATATTAAGTATACCGGCAATGTGGGGATGAAAAGAAATGGTGGTGGCCAGTTGGAAGCTCGAAATTTCAGTGGCAAGCTCTCCTTCCGGCATTTGCTCGATCAGCCCGGTCAACGGTACGCCGATATTCCCCCCGGCGGCAGCTTTCCTGCCATCCTGCTGCAGAATGAAATGCAACAGAGAGGTTGTCGTTGTTTTTCCGTTGGTACCGGTGATGGCATATATATTTACATCAGGCGATTTAATCCGGTAAGCCAGCTCCACTTCGCCCATAACAGGTATATCCAGAGCGCGGGCCCGGGCCACCGGTTCAACATCCAGCGGCACGCCGGGACTTGGTACAACGATATCAAACTTATCTTTATCCACCACCGGGTATTTTCCGCAGCAGCAAACTGCTCCCAGTTTCTCAATCCGGTTTAAAATGTCATCACCCAGCTGGTCTCTATCCTTAATATCGCAGGCAGTAACTGCAGCCCCCCGGCGGACCAGTGAGTTTATGGCAGCCACTCCACTGCGTGCTATACCTATGACCAGAACTTTTTTACCTTCAAACTCCATTTCACGCACTTCCTAACCAATGTTTCTATAACTTAAAATACCAATAAGGGCAAAAATGAAAGCAGCCATCCAGAAGACTTTGACTACTTTAGTTTCCGCCCAGCCTTTTAATTCAAAATGATGATGCAGGGGACTCATTAAAAATACCCGCCGTCCGGTGGTCTTAAATGATATAACCTGAATGATTACGCTTAAGGTATCAATGACATAAACTCCTCCGATTATTAACAAGGCCAGCTCGGACCCGGTTAGAGCACCTATGGCTGCCAGAGCCCCGCCTAGGGCCATCGACCCGGTATCCCCCATAAAAACCCGGGCCGGATAGTGATTAAACAATAAAAAGCCCAGACAGGCACCCACCAGCGCACCGCTGAAAATAAGTAAATTATAATGCGAAGTCATAATACAAACTATACCCAGCGCCATTGCCGCAAAAACTGTAACTCCAGCCGCCAGTCCATCCAACCCGTCGGTCAAATTAACGGCATTGGAAGTAGCCACCAGGACCAGAATTAAGAAAGGAATATACATATAACCCAAATCTATTAAATGACCGCTGAAAGGTACTACGATCGATGTACCCCGGTGGAAATGATAAATCAATAAAATACCCAGGGTCAATCCCACCAAAAGCTGTAACAGCAGTTTTTCACGTGCCCTTAAACCAAGTGAACGTTTTAAAACTACTTTAATATAATCATCCCAAAAACCTATGGCACCAAAAGCAATCATAACCAGTACCGCCGTAAGGACTTCCGCACTGGCTCCGGCCATCAGAAAACTTGCTACCATTACTGCAGTAACAATTATGATTCCACCCATAGTTGGGGTACCGGCTTTAACATAATGCCTTTTAGGTCCTTCTTCGCGAATGCTCTGTCCTACTTTGAGCCGGTGCAGAAAAGGAATCATAAAAGGCCCCATGGCAGTTGATACGGCTGCTGCAATTCCTATAGCGAGTAAAGTATTTATAATATATCCTTTCATCATGAGGTATGCCTCCCGAATTTATGACATCCATTCTTCTAACAAAGTCTCCAGTTGCATGCCTCTGGATGCCTTGAAAAGTACAATGTCTCTTTTACTTACATGCTTTTTTAACCAGGTCACGCATTCATCACGATCCAGAAAATGCTTTACCGCCTCTTGCTCCATTCCTGCTTCCAGAGCGGCACTGGCAATATGAGCCGACCTCTCTCCCAGAGCAACCAGCACATCAATACCCAATTCAGCCGCCATTTTCCCCACTTTCATATGACCCGGCACCTCATAGGTGCCCAATTCCAGCATATCCCCCAGGACAGCGACCTTTCTGGCCTTCCTGTCCAGTTTGCAGGCCAGCTGTAGTGCTGCCGTGACTGATACCGGATTGGCATTATAAGTATCGTTGATGGCTTTGCCTCCACCGGGCAAGTCAATAATATGCAAACGGTTGTGGCTGCATTGAAAATCCTTAATTCCCTTTTTGATGTCGTCTATTGATACTCCCAGCAGATAGGCCGCAGCGGCTGCAGCGGCAACGTTTCCAGCCAGTTCCGGCGCCGGCAGGGGAAAATAAAAAACGTCTTTTTCATCCAATATCCTTAACTCGATATTGATGCCTGCTTCCGCATTGCTGATATTTACTATTTCAATATCACAATCCCGGTTGGTACCGAAAGTGTATTTCTTGCAATTGAAAACAGCGGCCGTCTTCACCAGCAAATGGTTATCACCGTTTATAACCGCAAAACCATCCGGCCCAATATTTTCAAGTATCTCACATTTGGCCAGGGCAATATTCTCCAAACTGCCCAAAGTCTCAAGATGTACCGGCTCGACATTGGTTATGATAGCACAGGTAGGCCGGGCAATCAAAGCCAGTTTTGCTATTTGCCCTTTGGCCCGCATCGCCAGTTCCACTACCGCCGCCTGATGATCCGGTTCCAGATCCAGCAGGGTAAGCGGCAGGCCTATTTCATTGTTGAAATTACCGCTGGTCTTAAGGGTCTTGCGGTCCTGGCTGAGACAATTGGCCAGAATATCCTTGGTTGTGGTTTTTCCCACGCTGCCGGTAACTCCAACCACCGGCAGCTGGAAATCATTGCGGTAGCCTGCCGCCAAGTTTTGTAAGGCTTCTAAAGTATCTGGTACCAGAATCACTCCGGCTTTAGTGCAGTCCTTGGTTATTTTAGAGACTACCACGGCGGCAGCTCCCTGGTTGATGGCATTAAGAATAAAATTATGTCCGTCAAAATTTTCTCCGTCTAGCGCAAAAAATAAAGCCCCGGGCTTTAAATTACGCGAATCGGTGCTAATATTGGTAATGGTCTGTCCATTATGGTGCAGTATTTTCCCACCGGTATGATGGGCAATATACTCTAAGGTCAAGTTCATAAGCTGTTTATTTTCCTTTCAAATATTCTGTCGCTACTATGCGGTCATCAAAATCAAGCACCTGGCCTTTGACCAGTTGATAAGTTTCATGTCCTTTGCCGGCAATGACTACCATGTCACCTTTGCGGGCCAGAGTAACAGCATGGCGAATAGCTTCCCGGCGATCTACTATGATCGCATAGCGTGCTCCCGCTACTTTTTCGACACCGGGAATTATGTCATTTATAATAGCCTGGGGTTCTTCACTGCGCGGATTATCGGAAGTAACTACCGTAAAGTCACTGTACCGGGCAGCTATTTCACCCATTAATGGTCTTTTAGTCTTATCGCGGTCACCGCCACAGCCAAAAACGGTTATTAATCGTTTTTCCACCAGCTGTTTGGCCGTTGTCAGTATGTTTTCAAGTCCATCCGGGGTATGGGCATAATCAACTATAACAGTGAAATCCTGACCGGCATCAACCTGCTCGAATCTACCCGGAACCCCTTTAACTTTTTGCAGGGCGGCTTTGATGACAGCAGGTGCAATACCTTCCTTCAGAGCAAAAGCAATGGCGGCCAGAGCGTTGTATACGCTGAAAAGACCGATGAGTTGGATATTTATATCAAAACTCCCGCCGCTGTAGTTAACTTTAAATTTGGTACCTTTTAATCCGGTTTTTAAATTTACCGCTTTTACATCGGCCGACTGGCTGATGCCATAAGTATAGGCCAGTGCACCGGCGGTATTTATAAAATCAGCCGCATAAGCATCATCGGCGTTAATTATACAAAATGTATTATCTGCCGCTGGAATCTGTTTGAAAAGTTTCAGCTTGCAGTTTTTATATTCTTCCATGGTTTTGTGGTAGTCGAGATGGTCCTGGGTCAAATTGGTAAATACTGCCACATCAAAATTGATTTTATCTACCCGGCCCAGGTCTAAAGCATGGGATGAAACTTCCATAACTACCCCATCGCCATGATGCCGGCGGACAATATCCATAAACTCTTCAATCTCCAGTGCTTCAGGAGTGGTGCGTCCTATTTCATGTTCGTAATCATCTATGCGGGTATAAAGGGTCCCTATAATGCCCGTCTTTTTCCCTGCTTCCTGCAAAATAGCCTGAATCAGATGGGTGGTGGTGGTTTTGCCATTGGTCCCGGTCACACCGATAATCCTCAAATCCTTGGAAGGTTCGTTATAGAAATTGGATGCCAGAATAGGTAGGGCTAATCTGGTATTTTCAGTACACACCAGGGTTACCGTACCGGGCACATCAATTTCCCTTTCAGCCAGTACCGCCACCGCACCTTGCGCAACGGCCTGTTCAGCGTAAAGATGTCCATCGGTCGTAAACCCGGTAATGCATACAAAAAGGAACCCTGGTTTAACCTGCCTGGAATCATAAGCAATACCTTCAATATTACCATCCAAATTACCCTTCAACACAGTATATGGTATATGGTTGATTACCTGCTTCAATTTCAATTTCAACTGCTCCTTTCAGCCTCTGGATAAAGCTTTATTCGCCTATCGGTTGAAAACGCACCTCAATAGTTGAGCCGCGGGCCACCACCCGGCCTGCTGCCGGTGATTGCTCATATGAAAGTCCATATCCCTGGGGCACCAGATGTAGTCCTAAATCAGCCAGTATTCCGGCTACCTCTTTCATCGACTTTCCTTCCAGGTCAGGAATGGTTACATCTCCACTGGTATTATCTTTATCATTAGGAGAAAGATATATTATTACTTGTGAACCACGATTAATTTTAGTATTGGGCCTGGGAACCTGCTGCCACACAATATTTCCGGAACCGCTGGTTTTGGCATTCAAACCCCGGCTGCTGAGGGTCGATAAAGCCTGGGACAAAGGTAAGTTCACCACATCGGGAACCACTACCAGTTCAGCATTATCCGGGGTATTCTTGATGCTGCCTTCAGCCAGAGGCACCTCCAGATAACGCAGCGAATCCCGTATTATTTCCCTTACCCCCGGAGCGGCCACCCAACCTCCATAATAAGGGTAACCTTTGGGAGTATCCACCACCAGCAAACATACCAGACGAGGATTGTCGGCCGGTGCAAAACCAATAAAAGAGGCTACATACTCATTGGCCATATAGCCGCCGGTAGGAGATATCTTCTGGGCCGTACCCGTTTTCCCGCCTACCCGGTATCCGTCAATAAATGCGTTCTTTCCGGTTCCGTTGGTAACCTCACCTTCGAGAATCATACACAGTTCATGGGCCGTATCAGGTGATATTATCTGTTTAACCACCTTGGGTTCATTCTTCTTAATGATTTTACCGGAATTATCTACCACCTGTTTCACCAGGTGCGGTTGCATTAATTTTCCCCCATTAGCTACAGCAGAAACCGCTGTAATTAATTGGATAGGTGTAACCGCATTGGCCTGCCCCATGGACATGGTGGCCAGATCTATCTGTTTGGCACGACTTTGCGGAACCAATATCCCGGTCGCTTCGCCGGGAAGATCAATTCCGGTTTTCTGGCCAAAACCAAAGGCACGAATATATTGATAATACTTTTCCATGCCTAAATCAAGTCCTACTTTTACGAATCCCACATTGCATGAATTCTCAACAATCTGGGCAAAAGTCTGGCTGCCATGGGCTTTGCCGCTGGAACAGCGGATAGTTTCCTTGCCAACTTTTACATATCCAGGACAATAAAACCGGCTGGATGAATTAACGGTTCTTTCTTCCAAAGCCATGGCTGCAGTTGTGATTTTCATAGTGGAACCAGGCTCATAAACATCGTTGATAGCAAAATTTCTCCGGTTACTGGCCGGGTAATCACTATATTTGTTGGGATCAAAAGTAGGTCTGGAAGCCATGGCCAATATTTCACCGGTAGCAGGATCCATGACAATAGCAGTGGCCGCACGAGCCTGGTGGTCCTTAAAAGCCTTGTCAAGTTCACGTTCTGCTATATACTGGATAGTTTCATCAATAGTAAGTACCAGATTGGCACCATCAACCGGTGCAATATAGCGGTGGGTCGCCTCCGGAATTGCTCGGCCGGCCGCATCATGTTCGATGACGATGCGTCCTTTGGTGCCTCCCACCAGTTTATCGTAATATTTGTCAATCCCTTCCAAACCGGTATTATCTGTCCCGGAAATACCCAGGATATGACTGACCAGGGTTCCCTTAGGATAATAACGCCGGCTCTCTTCGGTCAGATCGATACCCGGCAGCTTCATAGCCCGGATTTTTTTAGAATTCTCCGGTTCGATCTGCCGCTTCAGCCATTCAAATGAACTTTGCCGGGTAATACGCGCATATAATTTGTCTTCATCCATTTTCAATACCGGCGCCAGCTTATGAGCAATCTCTCTCTGCTGGCCGGAACGGCGTACTTCAGCTGGAATGGCGTATACTGAATCAGCACTTACCGAAATGGCAAGCTCTTTGTTATTACGGTCATATATTATACCTCTTTTTGATTCTACCGGTACATCTCTCATGCGATTCTGAATGGCTTTTTCTGATAAATCAGCCCCTCTTACGAACTGAACCCAGAATATCCTGCCACCCAGGATTAAAAAGCCTACTGTAAATAAGAAAAAAAGCGTGGCTATACGCTTTCTTAATAGCAAACTGGTGGTTTGCATAAACCAGCCACCTCTTTATTTATTTTAGAATTACCTAACGGGACATCTTAGCAATAGTTTGATAGGTCTTCTGCAATATATTTGATCCTATTGTATGCTGTTTGGAAACGTCACCCTTGGGTACCTCAGCTGTCTTGACCGGTTCAGGTTGTGCTGCAATCTGTAACACTGAACTGATATCCGGTTTGTACATGTCCAGTTCTTTTACCGCCACCGTTTCAACCCGTTGCAGTGATGTTTCGGTAGCAATCTGGTATTCGATGCGTTTGTTGGAGGTTTCCAGATTGTTAATCTGTTTCTCCAAATCTACTATCTGATAACCCAAAGTGGCGCTTTTTATACATAGATATACAAGCACCAATGCATAGGCAAACAGTAATACAGCAGCTTTTACAACCACTACTCTCTTTCCATTGACGCGGGTATAAGTGCGTCTTACCATGGCAGTCCTGGCTTGTTGCTCCGACCTATCAAGACCTTCTGCATTCCGGGCATAACTTTGTGCCTGTATCATATTATTCTCACTGCCTCTCCCTTAGAACTATAATCTGGTTGCAACCCTTAGCCTGGCGCTGCGCGCGCGCGGGTTCACCTGACATTCCTCTTCTGAAGGTTCAACCGGTTTACGGGTAGTAATCTTTAATTCCGGCTGGTGGTGACATACACACACCGGCAACTCCGGCGGACAGATGCAGCCCCGGGCTTTATCCGCCATAAAGTGTTTAACTATTCTATCCTCCAGGGAATGAAAGGTTATAATGCATAATCTTCCACCTGGCTTAAGAGCCTGAAAAGCCTGGGGTAAAACCGCTTCCAGAGCTTCCAGTTCACCATTGACCCGGATTCTCAAAGCCTGGAAGGTTCTCCGGGCGGGATGCTTTTCTCTCTGATAACGGGCTGGAACGGCTGTTTTTATAATATCCACCAGTTCCAGGGTGGTATCAATCGATTTATCCTTACGCTGCATAATAATCGCCCGGGCAATCCGGCGGGCAAACTTTTCTTCCCCGTATTTGAAAATTATGCGGCTGATTTCTTCTTCCTCAAATTCATTTACGATCTGCCAGGCATCCAGGGCCTGGCTCTGATCCATGCGCATGTCCAAGCGGGCATCTTCATGAAAACTGAATCCCCGGGCGGCATCATCCAGTTGAAAAGACGATACTCCCAAATCAATCATTATCCCATCAACTGCAGATATTCCTTGTTCTTCCAGTCTCTGTGACAGGTATCGGAAATCAGATTGTACAAACTTGATTTCGGAGGGGGAAAATGATTCCCTGGTTTTATTCAGTACCCCGGCATCTTTATCCAGCCCTATAATGGTAGCATCCGCTTCCAGTCTGGAGGCCAGCAATCGCAAATGTCCTCCGCCTCCAACCGTGCAATCTACATAAATCCCCTGCGGATCAGTAATTAGATTAGTAATGGTTTCTTCCAACAATACCGGCAAATGCAAAATCGTTCACTCCTATAGGCCCAGATCAACCAGGCTTTCAGCCAAACTCTCGTATGAAGCGGCTGCTGTTTCCGTATAGTTTGTCCATTTTTGGTGGGCCCAAATCTCAACTCGTGAACCTACCCCAATAATTATCAAGTCTTTATCTATGCCGGCATATTCTCTCAGACTATTAGGCAATAAAACCCGTCCCTGTTTGTCAATATCCAGTTCAGCTGCACCGGCAAAAAAGAAACGGGCGAAAGAACGTACGTCAGCTCGCGTAAAGGGAAGAGCATGCAGTTTTTCTTCAATTCTGTTCCATTCTTCCATCTGATAAAGGAAAATACAATTATCCAGACCTTTAGTGGCAACAAACTTTATCCCCAGTTCATCACGAAACTTTGCCGGTATAGTAATTCTGCCTTTCGGGTCTAATGAATGTTGGTATTCTCCCAAGAACATATGTTCTTCCCCTTTTAGTAAAATTTCAGGGATATCACTCCACTTTGCTCCACTTCATTCCACCTTATTCTATTAGCCCGAATTGATATCCTTCTTTGTGAAAAAAGTAACAAGAGGTTTTCTTCCAGCTAAACCGCAATTTTCGGGTTGGTTATTAGTCTAAGAATGGCGAACTTTAGGAATGGAAGGAGAATTTTGAGCTGGCAAACTTTTCTAAAAATGTGCGTATAGTCATAAGCTGCTGGTCCTTTGCCAGAAACACTTTCCGCACGGCTCTTCTAGTCTATTGGACCCATATAGGATTAGAAAAGATCCAGGGCCGGTATGTCAAGTGATGGCGGATATGCACTTCAATGCGGTAAACACCTTCAGTTATATTCCTTAATATATGTTTTTTCCCATAGCTTACCCGGGCTATCTGACCATTCTTAATTATGGTTGCCCGCGCAGGAAAAGGGGTATACACATATAAATACATTCCCTCCTGATATTCTGCTTTATCCCCTGGCAGCCAGGCTTGCTGTTCATTTCTGATTTCGAATCTAAAGCCCCGGCTGTTTTTATAGTAATCACAGGCAACCCAGCTTCGTCCCCGGCGCAGGGCGGAATAGACCGTTTCCTGATCTTTTCGCTCATTGCCCTTAAGAGCAGATGCCGTTATTATATGGACGTTAATCATTTTAAAGCATAAATCATAGGGTGATATCCGGAGGCGAAAAATACCTATTTTCACAGAAGCTCCATGTGCATCGGAGCCCCCGTACAGCATTACCGGCTTTCCCTGGATATGGTATTCGTCCAATTTTGCCATTACCTCGGGATAGGGCCCGACTAAACTGCCGGCCGGGTTTAAAAGCAGCCATACTCCGGTGAAAAAACCTTTAATTCCGTCACGCCACTGGGACAGGAAGTTCCATATTTCAATTCCCTGAAAACCGGTGACATTCCAATCCAGCCAGGGATATGTCTTACTCTTTTTATAAAGGGGAGAGCCTTTTTCAAAGGGATGGGCTATAATGCCAAATCCCCCCTGCCGGTTAACTTCATCAATCACCTGCTGAGGACGGCCGGTGTTTGCTGCAATCACCCGTCTGACATCCATAGCCAGGTAATGATTGGCATAATCATTAACTTCCATTCCGACCAGGACCAGTACCCCTTTCTGGTATCCCTGCCGCTGCTGGCCTTTGAGGGTACCATGATCAGTGATAATAATAAAATCAAGCCCGCATTGCGCTGCAATTGAGGCAATCTCCTCTATACTGTTATGTCCATCGGAATATGAAGAATGAATATGAATATTCCCGATATACTCCGCCATTTCTTGCCCTCCCCTTTTTCTCTATTTTATCATCACAACCATTCATGAAAACGCATATATCTCATATCCTATCCTATGAGGCAGATTATGCCGAGGTGGGATATTAAGAACGCTTGCACCCGGACTTGGATCACGGAGGCCGGCGGTTAGGCATAGCCCTTTTACTCCATGGTATTGGGGTAAAAATTCAGCGGCATTCATAATATTCAGCGTCTTCAGCGTCTAAGTTTCATATTAATACTTATTCCCGATGGCGCATAAAAAAACAAGGGTTTGAAAGAATAATTCCAATCCCTTGTTTGTTGCATCCCTTCTGAAAAAGAAACGCTAAATATTACAGCTGGTAAAGCTGTGTTTCTTCCACAAATTTTATGCCTTTACGTTTGAAAGTCTCGCTGGTCAGTGTAAAATCCTCAACCTTAAAAATAACCAGGGCATTTTCCTCCGCAGTACCGAGGAAAGCGTAAAGATACTCAATATTGAGATTTTCTTCCGCCATCTGTTCCAGAACCGTAGCCAAACCGCCTGGTGAATCTGGCACCTCCACCGCAATTACTTCGGTCTCACTTACAGTGAAGCCCGCTTCTTTGAGTATCTTGTAGGCTCGTGCCGGTTCATTGACGATAATCCGTAATATCCCAAAATCTGAAGTATCGGCAATAGACAAAGCCCGGATGTTTATTCCCGCTTCACCCAATACCCGGGTTACATTTGATAATCTCCCGGCTTTGTTTTCCAAAAATACTGATATTTGTTTTGCCATCAATCATCCCTCCTTTAATTATTGCTGCACCGGTTTTTTACTTAATGTAATATCCCAGGGATAGACCTTTAAATATTATTCTATCCGAGGGCATGGTTCTCCTGCATATATTGTAAATCCTTACAAAAATGTGAAATAGGACAAGTATTGCATGCTGGTTTACTTTTTTTACATTTGCTTGCACCCTGGGCAACCAATAAGGCATGATATTCATTATACATGGAAACATCGGGTTTCAGGTTATGGTGCATAAATGACTGGACCTGGGCATAATCGGCCGTGGCGGCAGTTAACCCTAAACGGCTGAAAATACGGCGAGTATAAGCATCTACCACAAAGATAGGATAGTTTCCTGCATAGAGCAAAATAGAATCTGCCGTTTCCTCGCCTATCCCCCATACCGAAAGAAGCTCACAACGCAGAGTCTTCAGGGGCTGTTGCATCATAAGGTCGATATCACCTTGATAAGAGTCTTGTATATATTGGATCAAAGCTTTGATTTTTCTGGCTTTCTGACGATGATAAAGCGAAGTGTGAATAATCTCGGCCAGTTCTGTTGCGGGTATGGCCGCCAGTTTAGGTAAGTCCAGCAGACCGGCATTTTTTAAAGCGCTAATCGATTTTTCAACATTTTTCCAGGCCACCGCCTGAGTGAGGATAGCCCCCACCATGATTTCAATCCTGGTTTCTCCCGGCCACCACCCTCTGGGCCCATAATAATCCAGCAAATTCGAATATATATCTTTCAATACTCTTTTATTGTTCATTACAAATCCCATTTTCTCGCAACCTGCCGACATTAAGAAGGGACCCCAAGGAATTTATTTCCAATATCATGCCTTCTAGAGGCCGAAGCCTTCTCCAATCCGGGGACATTCCTTACTTCGGTCCGCACAGCGGACCTGAAAGGAAGGTGTGTCCCCTGCTGGAATAGCGAGAGTAAAACCTTTGCCAATATTATCCAATATAAAAAAAGCCCCACCGAGCCGTGAAGCCGTAGTTTAAACCTGCATTGCAGGTGGGTGCCCTCCCACATGTTTCATGTGTCCCAATTAAGGGCATGCAGTTCACATGTGACGTCCAGGCTCCCTTAATTTTTGTGTTGGCAAAAACTTAACGGCTATTCACGCACACAGCAGGGATTTTCTGTATAAGATTACTTTTCTTGCTCCAATAATACCACAGAATGCTGTATTCTTCAAGTTTAGCGGGTTAGGAAGAGTTTTACAAAATTTACTTTTCCCGTATCTTGAGAGCCAGCTCTCTGAGTTGCTTGGCATCAACAGTTGAAGGTGCCTCAGTCATAGGACAGGATGCACTCTGGGTCTTGGGGAAAGCCATAACATCCCTGATGCTGTTTCGTTTTGCCATCAGCATAATCAAACGGTCGATGCCAAATGCTATTCCGCCGTGGGGAGGAGTACCATATTCAAATGCTTCCAGGAGATAGCCGAATTTGTCACGGGCTTCATCCATACTCAGGCCAATCGTGGCAAACATCTTTTCCTGCCAGTCTCTCCTATGTATTCTTATGCTGCCTCCGCCGATTTCAACACCATTTAATATCAAATCATAAGCCCGGGCCCTGACCTTGGCAGGCTCTGTGTCCATCATTTCATAATCATCCGCGCGCGGCGATGTGAACGGATGATGCATGGCAACATAACGTTTTTCTTCATCATTGTATTCAAACAGCGGGAAATCAACTACCCAACAAAAGGAGAGCTTGTTTTCATCAATCAGGTCCAACCGTCGGGCCAGTTCCAACCGTAAAGCTCCTAAAACTCTGGCTACCACTGCAGCGCTGTCGGCGCCGAATAAAAGCAGATCTCCCGGCTCGGCCCCCAGTGCCTTAAGTACCGCATCCATCTGTTCCTGACTGAAGAACTTGGTTATAGGTGATTTAAGTTCATTTTCGGTTACGACTATCCAGGCCATTCCTTTGGCTCCATTTTGAACTGCCATCTTTCCTAAATCATCAATTTCCCGGCGGGATAAAGAAGCACATTTTTTGGCATTAATAGCCCTTACCACACCTCCGCCTGCAATGGCACCGGAGAATACTTTGAAGTTAACCCCCCGGACTGTTTCCGTAAGGTCAACAATCTCCAGTCCAAACCGCAGGTCAGGCTTATCAGAACCGTATTTGCTCATGGCGTCATCATAGGTCATGCGCAAAAATGGCGGAGTTAGTTCCTGTCCAAGGCCCTGGCTGAATATCTGTTTCATCATTCCCTCGACCAGCTCCATAATATCATGCTCATCAATAAATGACATTTCCATATCAAGCTGAGTAAATTCGGGCTGCCGGTCTGCTCTTAAATCCTCGTCTCTGAAACAGCGGGCAATCTGAAAATATCTTTCCATTCCCGCCACCATCAATATTTGTTTATATAGCTGCGGCGACTGCGGCAGGGCATAGAACTCGCCCGGATGCAAACGGCTGGGCACCAGATAATCCCGTGCCCCTTCCGGAGAGCTCTTGGAGAGGATGGGGGTCTCTATTTCCATAAAACCACGATCATCCAGGTAATCGCGCATAATTTTAATGACTTTATGCCTGAGTACAAGGTTTTTCTTCATCTCCGGACGCCTTAAGTCCAGATAACGATAGCGCAGCCGCAAGGTTTCATCAACATCAATATTATCTTCAATATAGAAGGGAGGAGTTTTGGCAGTATTGAGGACTTCAAGCTCCCGGGCATAGATTTCCACTTTGCCGGTAATGAGGTTAAGGTTTTCAGTATCTGCAGGTCTTAAACGGACCTCGCCCTTTACGGCAATTACATATTCACTGCGGATTTGTTCGGCAGCGTGAAAAGATTCGATATCAACCTCAGGGCTAAAGACTACCTGAATCAAGCCGGAACGATCCCTCAGATCGACAAAAATCAGTCCGCCATGATCTCTGCGGGTATCCACCCAGCCGGTTAATACTACTTCCTGTGCAGCCATATCGGTGGTGACTGCAGTTGCGCTATGAGTCCTCTTCATTATAATTTCCTCCTATAGTACTAGCTTTTTTATATTTTCTACCAGTTCATCATCATCATCTAATTTGAACTGTTCCCCGGTTTCCATATTTCTAACCGTACAGTATCCTTTTTCTATTTCATCCTGTCCCAGCATGACGACCAGGCGGGCACCAAGCTTGTTGGCATATTTCATCTGGGCTTTGGAACTTCGGTCATTATAATCCCGGTCGGCTCTGATACCTGCCCGGCGCAAGCGTTTAAGTATTTTAAATCCCTGCTTTTCATATTGCTGATCCATAATCGCCACAAAGACATCAACCGGTGCATGATGAACCTTGGTCGGCAAACCCTCCAAAGCCAGCAATAAGCGCTCCAGACCGAGTGCAAATCCAACTCCGGGCAAGTCCGGTCCGCCGCATTCCTTCACCAGGCCGTTATAGCGCCCGCCTCCTCCCACTGCACTTTGAGCTCCAATGCCGGGAATGTGGATTTCAAACGCTGTATTGGTGTAATAGTCAAGCCCCCGGACCAGATTGTCGTCCTGTACATAGGCTATATCATTGTCGCTAAGCGTCTGTTTGACCTCGGCGTAATGCTTCCTGCAATCGTCACAAAGGCTGTCCGCTATAGAAGGACAACCAGCGATGGCCTGACGGCAGGAATCTATTTTACAATCAAGTACCCGCAGGGGATTCTGGCGATATCTGACTTTACAATCATCACATAGCTGGTCCTGTAAAGGTGCAATATAATTGATCAGGCGAGTGCGATATTCCTGTCTGCATACCGGACACCCCACTGTGTTCAGATGGAGTTCATACTCATGCAGGCCCAGGTTATGTAATATCTCTACCAGCAGCATGATCACTTCCGCATCCAGATGAGGATTATTGCTGCCGAAAGCCTCAACTCCGAATTGATGGAACTGTCTGTAGCGTCCGGCCTGAGGACGGTCGTAACGGAACATGGGACCGGCATAGTACCACTTGATGGGCAATGTTCCCCCGGTCAGCTTATGTTCAATAATGGAACGTACACACGAAGCGGTGCCTTCCGGCCTTAAAGTCAGACTGCGCTTGGATTTGTCCGTAAATGTATACATCTCTTTGGTTACTATGTCGGTAGTTTCACCCACACCACGCTGAAACAGCTCGGTATGTTCAAACAGAGGCATCCTTACTTCCTGATAACCAAAGGCTTCAGCGGTTTGCCTTATAACTTGCTCCAAATACTGCCACCGAATCGCATCAGCCGGCAGAATATCATATGTACCCCGTGGGGCTTTTATTTCCATGACAATAGCCTCCGTGCCAAATTATTTCTTGCCTAATTCTAATTTAAGGCCCTCAGGTTGTCAACTTTACGCCGCACCAGAGCCGGTACCGCCTGGCAGTAACTGTCCGGGTCGGTGGGATTATATAAAGAAGTTATTTTTCCGCGGGAATCTACCAATTTGGTGGCTGCTCCGCCCCCCACCCCGATAATAGTCTGTCTTTCCTCTATCATCTGAATGTTAAAGCGGCAAAAATAACCAGGCAGACTGTAACCGGTATTTTCCGCGTCGGTTCGCATATATTTCTGCCGGTAGAGGTAATAAGGTTGATAGTCTTCATTCCTGAGTTTAGCCTGCATATTGGCCAATCCTGCTTTTATGGGATTATCCTTCTTCCAGCTCATACCTTCAATCCTAGCCAAATCGGAGCCTTTCTTGGCGGCCAGGGTGTGCAGGGTAATGTTTTCCGGTTTTAGTTCCAGGACTTGAGCTATGGTTGAATCATAATCGTCCTGGTCTTCCCCCGGCAAACCGACGATCAAATCCATGTTAATATTATCTATGCCGGCCTGACGGGCCCATTCCACCGCGGCAACAATATCCCGGCTAGTATGTTTGCGCCCGATCCTTTTTAAGGTGACATCATTCATAGTCTGGGGGTTAACGCATAGCCGGCTGATCCCGAACTTTTTAAACAGTTCCATCCGCCGGCGGGACAAGGTATCCGGGCGTCCTGCTTCCAAGGTTATTTCCCGGGTTACGGAGGATATATATTTTTCATGCAAAAGCTCAAACAAGCTATTAATATCTTTATCTGCCAGAACCGTAGGGGTTCCTCCCCCGATATAAATGGTTTGGACTCCCAGCCCCAATTCTTTAAGGACCTCTCCTATAGCGTCCATTTCCTGCCCTAAAGCTCGTACATATGGTTCCACCTGTTCCTGATAACTTTTCAGTACCGCCCCCGGGAAGGAACAATAGAAACAGCGGCTGGGACATAGAGGAATTCCGATATATATGCTCACCAGACGGTTGGGAACCGACTCTTCCAAATAAGAGCGGTTATTATAGGCTACTTCTGTTAAGAGTCGAGCCCGGGAGGCTGTTATTAAATACTTTTGCCGCAGTTCTTGCATAATCTGAGCCTGTCCCAAGCCTCGGTCCAGCATGCGATGAACCAGCTTGACCGGACGCACCCCGGTCAGAAGACCATAGTCATTAAGGTTGGACCCGCAGTGCCGACACAGTAAACGATAGGCAAAGGCACGGGCTATCCAGCGTTTCGAACCGGAAGCTGCTGTTTCCTCCGTCAAAGGGTAATTCTGCCGGTCCTCCGTTCTCTCGCCGTCCACCTGGATACTGCCGTATAGGCACAATTCTTTCTCATCCACCCGACCCTGCAAAAAAATCCGATTAGGGCATTCAGCATCTTCTCCGCCCATTTTTATATTAAATTGAGGGAAAGCCATCCGGACCAGTTCATGAACACCATGAAATATCTGCTCCGGCTCAGTCTGAATGATAATATCTATTTTCTTCCCTCCTATGTACATCTAAAAAAGCTTCCCACCAAAATGTAAGAGAAGCTTTTTAGCAATAAGTATAGCGGTAATTATGCCGGGCTTGGGGTATTAAGAACGCTTGCACCCCGGACTTACAGTAGTATAGGGTGAATATTGTAGCTGCATTGATATATTGCTGGTAGTCTTATGGTAGAAACTAGTGCTTCCTCTATGGTATTTAGAGTAAGAACTCAGCGTCATTCATAATAATCAGCGTCTTCAGCGTCCATTTTCTAATTAATATTACAGAAACGGATTATGCTTTCTTTCAAAACCTATCGTGGTAGACGGGCCGTGTCCGGGATAAGCTACTACATCATCGTCGTAGCAAAGTAATTTATTTTTGATATTGCTGATAAGCTCTTCATAGGAACCGCCGGGAAAATCAGTCCGGCCGATTGAACCCTGAAAAAGGGTATCACCTACAAAAATTATATTTCCGGTCTTCAGGCATATACCTCCGGGGCTGTGGCCGGGAGTATGAATAACTTCCAACTCGACCGTATTGCCTATTTTAATAATATCTCCATCTTTAAGCAGCTGGTCGGCCGCAGGACTGGTTACTTTCGAACCCATTAAAAAAGAAAAATTGGAGGCAGAGTTAACCAGCATTTTGGCATCTGCCGAATGGATCAGTATTTTGGCCCCGGTAGCGTCTTTTACCGCGCGATTGGCCCCGATATGGTCAATATGTCCATGGGTATTTATGATATAGATGGCTTTCAGATTGTCTTCCTGCAGCAAGCGCAGTATTCCACGGGAATTGCCGCCCGGATCGATAACCGCGACTTCTTTGGTCTCTTCACAGCCAACAATATAGCAATTTTCAGCCATACTGCTGATTTCAATGCCTTTTAATATCATTAAGTATCCTCCTCCAAAATAACCGATATTTTATTTATGTTCTTCAATTAGGCTTAAAATATTTTCTCACTGTCCAATATTATAGTGCAAGGTCCCTGATTTTCAATAGACAGTTTCATATTAGCCCCAAAAATGCCAGTTTGTACCTTTAGCCCCTGCTCTTTAACATAGTTCAAACAATAATTGAAAAGTGGTAAAGCCGCTTCAGGTAATTCTGCCATATCAAATCCAGGCCGGCGTCCCTTACGGCAATCGCCATAAAGAGTAAACTGGCTGACCAGCAGCAGTTCCCCTTGGACATCAAGTAAAGATCGGTTCATTTTACCATTTTCATCCTCAAAAATTCTGAGGTTTAGTATTTTGTCCATCATATACCGGCTTTCCGCCGGGGTATCGCCCTTTTTTATGCCCAGCAGCACCGTCAGCCCCAGTTTTATCTCACCGGTAATTTTACCATCCACTTCAACCCTGCTGCAGCCTGAACGCTGCACTACCGCTCGCATTTATCCATCACTCCGAACTTCTCCTGGCAGAACTCTTCGTATCTCCAGTACGTCCTTGATTTTCTGTATACGTTCCATGACCGCCTGTAATTTGCTTAAATCTTTAAATTCCAATTTAAGGTTCATTACCGCCTGATTATTTTTGGTTACCCGTGAAAATACGGAATTTATGTGTATCCTTACATCGGCAATAACATCCATGACATCAGAGGTCAGTCTGGGTCTGTCAATTGCCCTTACTTCCAATTCGACTGTGTATATACCTGTATCGTCCGCCCATTCTACCTCCAGCAGCCGGTCTTTTTCGTTCTTAAGATAATTGATCATGTTGGGGCAGTCCTGTCGATGAACAGATACTCCCCTTCCCCGGGTGATATAGCCCAGAATCTTGTCTCCCGGCAACGGATTGCAGCAGTGGGCCAACCGAATGGCGACATCGTCCACTCCTTTTACCCGGACCGCACCGGTCTCACGGTCCCGATGAGGCAAGGTCTGAACCGTATTGACGGTGGTCAGAATATCTTCCATCGGTTTATCTTTAAAATAAAGTTCCTTGAGCTTGTTGATTAATTGGTTGATGGTTACGCCGCCTTCACCCAGCGATACATACAAGTCGTCGACCGTAGCATAACCAAACCGGACCCGGATATCCTGCATTTTTTCATCTTTCATCAAGTCTTTGGAATTCAGATGACGTTTGCGCAGTTCACTTTCCAGCATATCCCGGCCTTTTATGATGTTCTCCTGGCGCTTTTCGCGTTTGAACCATTGTCTTATCCTGCTCTTGGCCGATGAAGTCTTGACAAAGCCAAGCCAATCCTTGGAAGGACCGGGCGAGTTTTTGGAAGTCAGTATTTCTACTATATCCCCGTTCGCCACTTCATATTCCAATGGTACGATGCGTCCGTTAACCCGGGCACCGGTGCACTGATGTCCGACCTCGGTATGAACCCGGTAGGCAAAGTCAATCGGGCATGCGCCTTTGGGTAATTCCACTACTTTCCCTTTGGGGGTAAACACAAATACGGTATCATCAAAAAGGTCAATTTTTAATGATTCCATGAACTCCCTGGTATCATAAACCTCCTGTTGCCATTCCAGGATCTGCCTTAACCAGGATAGTTTTTCTTCGAATTTCTTATCTTTGCCAACGTTCCCCTCTTTATAGCGCCAGTGCGCAGCAATGCCGCTCTCAGCGGTACGATGCATTTCCCAGGTACGTATCTGTACTTCAAAGGGTTCTCCACCTTTGCCAATCAATGTAGTGTGCAATGATTGATACATGTTGGACTTGGGAGTGGCGATATAGTCTTTGAACCTGCCCGGCAAAGGTTTCCACATGGTATGGATGATGCCCAGCACTCCGTAACAGTCCCTAACCTGGTCCACCACCACCCGAATGGCAATTTTGTCATATATCTCGTCTATATCTTTCATCTGTTTAATCATTTTTTTGTAGATGCTGTAAATATTTTTAGGACGACCTGCAATATCGCCCTCTATGCCTATCTGTTCCAGGCCGCCCCGGATTTGTTCGATCAATTCGTTTACGTATTCTTCCCGTTGCTGGCGTTTGGCTTTCAGTTTGGCGGCAACGGCATAATACATTTCCGGGTCCAGATAAAGAAAGGCCAGATCTTCAAGTTCCCATTTGAATTTAAACATGCCCAGGCGATGGGCCAGAGGAGCAAAAATATCCATGGTCTCCTGGGCAATTTCCTTCTGTTTGTGTTCAGGTTGATAACTAAGCGTGCGCATATTATGCAGACGGTCAGCCAGTTTTATAAGAATGACCCGAATATCACGGGCCATGGCCAGAAACATTTTACGCAGATTTTCAGCCTGCGCATCTTCCCGGCTTTGAAATTGTATCCGGCTCAGTTTGGTTACCCCGTCTACCAGCAGAGCAATCTCTTCCCCAAAGTCATTTTTTATATTCAAATAACTCACACTGGTGTCTTCAATTACATCATGCAAAAGAGCCGCACAAATAGAAGAAGTGTCCATTTCAATCTCTGTCAGTATCATGGCCACTTCTACAGGATGAGTTATATAAGCTTCTCCCGAAATACGTTTTTGTCCATCGTGGGCCTGCCGAGCATAATCATATGCCCGTTCAATCAATTCGGTATTTGCTTTGGGGTCATATTTCAGTACTTTTTTAATAATATCCTCAGGTTCCATATATATCACCAGACCAGTTTTTAATTAGCTCCTCTTCAAACTTGTAATATACCGTTTTCTCCGCCAATCCTTCCAGATAATACAAGGAATTGTTAATATCCGGCGGCAGAATTTCAGATTTTATAAACTTTATTTCAATAATACTACCCTGTTTCGCCATCTTGCACAAGTCCAGATCGCCAAGAATCTGTATTATTGGAGCAATTTCAGCCCAGGTCATATTTCGATCCAGAAAACCGCTCAAATCTTTGCACAATCGGTTTATATCCTGCCGCAGACTATTGCCCGGAAAAGTATGTATATATCTCCATACCCCCATTATGGTGTCCGGCGAAGGACAGAGACGATTCAGATAAGAGCGGTTAAATGCCATATCCTCCGGTTTAAAAGCCATTATGGCCGGCACTTCCGCTGAGGCGGCCATCTCCGTGTAAGCACCGGTAAGTTCATAAAGTCCGTAGGGCACATCCAGCAGCACGAAAGCATTAATATCTCCCGCCGACGGCAAACAGCTGGTACTGCCATCCCACCATAAAGCACCGCTGGGGCACGCAGCAAAACCGCGCCGGGCTGCCCGGCGATCTTGAATATTGGTTAAACCGGCTTCAATAAAGGAAGGAAAACCGCTGTTGGTCCGGGGCAGACTTTTTTTACGATTGGCATAAACCAGTATACGTTTACCTTCCGGGTTCCAATTATCGGGGCGATTAATCAATCTGATCTGATTTACGACCGGCAGTACGGTCATATTGTACCTGTCATGCCATTCCTTATCAATTAAGGTTGGGGCTTCAGGCCAAATCCAGGCCAGGCATTTTAAACCGTCCGGCAGATTAGCTTCCTTATAATAATGTCTGAGATAAGTCTCGGTCATTAAGAACAGGTAAGGTTCCCCTGCCCGCAAAACGTTATCGGCTGCTTTCTGCTCGGTTCTGCCCAGTTGACCATGCAGCTCTTTTATTATTCCGGGATTAAAATAGCTGTTTACAGCCAGTTTATGCCTGGTTATACTCCGGCAGGTAGGATAAACAAAAACCACCGGATGACCCGCTTTCAGCTCACCGGCCGTATGCTCAGCCAACCGGACAAAAGGCGATGCCATACCTGGTATCCTAACCCAGCCGGTGTCAGGCCGGTAGGAAGACTTCATATCCTTAATTCTCAGCTGTACATTTTTAAAACCCCGAAATTCATTGATAGCCGGTTCAAAAAGGATATCCTGGCGGCACTGCCGCAATGGTCCCTGCAGCCATTCCACATGGTTAAAGGCTATACACTCCAGGGGCGGTTCACCAATCCGGTATTTTATATGTTCGCCGTTTTTGCCTACCCGGGACAGGCTGGATATCCGGCAGCCTCTCGCCACCAGGGCAGGCGCTGAATTACCTTCTCCGAAGGGCTGGAGCCGCTCCAATTCATTACATAATTCCATATTTATATCTTTAATATCGATTTCCAGATCGGCTTCCATTTGTTTGCAGACTGACATCGGACCATTATTCGCTGTCCATTCCTGCAGCGCATGTTTGAAAGCTGGAAACTGATCCCGGTTTATAGTCAAGCCGGCTGCCATTTTATGCCCGCCAAACTGAACCAGATGTTCCCGGGCATAATTCAAAGCCTGATACAGGTCCAGGTCGGCCACACTACGAGCTGAACCCCGGCCGGTATCGCCATCCCATGATATCAGCACTACCGGGCGGGTAAACTTTTCACACAGCCGTGAAGCAACTATGCCCAGTACTCCCTGGTGCCATCCTTCTCCCGCTAAAACCAGAAATGGCTCGGTTTCCAAATCAACCTCAGCTTCGATTTGTTCCAGGGCTTTAGTTAATATACTATTTTCGATAGCTTTCCGTTCATCATTCAACCGGCATAAAGTTTGGGCCAGGGTCAGACACCTGGCGGGATCGGTGGCCAGGAGCAATTCGACGCTGGTAGCAGCATTTTCCACCCGTCCGGCCGAATTCAACCGGGGTGCCAATATGAAACTAACCTGCCAGGTGGAAAGAGGTTTGCCGGTCAGCCCGGTTTCCTGCAGCAGAGCCTGTAAACCAGGTCGATGGGTGTTTTGCAGTTTAAGCAGACCCTCTTTTGCCAGAATCCGATTATCACCCTGCAGAGGTACTATATCAGCTACCGTGGCCAGAGCTACAACATCCAGCCACTCAAACACCTTTTTATTAGAAAGATATTTTTGGCCTAAGGCCCGGGCCAGCATAAAAGCCACCCCTGCTCCGGCCAGGTGAGAAATCGCTCCCGGTTTATCCAGCTTCGGATTTATTACAGCTACCGCCGGGGGCAAGCCGCCCCCGGCGGTATGATGGTCGGTTATTATACAATCCATTCCCAGGGAAGCGGCAATATTTACTTCATTCAGGGAGGTAATTCCGCAGTCAACACTAATAAGCAGACTGTACCCCTGAGCAGCAATAGCACGGATAGCCTGTTCATTGATGCCATAGCCCTGGCTGAAGCGGTCGGGTACATAATAATCGGCCTCACAGTTCAGGGCAGCCAGACAGTCCTTCAGTATGGCTATACTGCATATGCCATCGACATCGTAGTCTCCATAAATTATTACTTTTTCCCGTTGCTGGACGGCTGTTTCTATTCTTGCAATTGACTCTGCCATTCCGGTCAAGCTAAAGGGGTCACTTAAATCGGTTAACCCTCCCTCTAAAAACTTTTGGGCCTGACGGACTGTTGTTATCCCTCGCTGGTAAAGCAAGGCCGCCGTTATGGTTGATATATTAAGCTGCCGGCCCAATTCTTGAACTATACCGGCATCCGCACTTTTTATTTTCCATATGGATTCCAAAATGATAACTCTCCCCTATCCTTGGTAAAATTACATAGAAGGACCCGGATTTTTCACCGGGGTATGCTCTGCAGGTATTCCTGAAACATAGCGGTTAGTTAAAATTATAAGCATGATGCGGGACTTTATCCAGTATTATTCGCTGAGACCAATCCGGTATGGCCTGTTAAAACAAGATAAGATAGTAAATTATCAACAGGGCCAAGCCTATCGGCAGACCGATTTTGGCCCATTCCCGGCTGGGGATTTTCAATCGGGAAGCACAAATAATATTAGGAATATTACCCGGCACCAGCATACCGCCGCTTATCAACAGCCCTATCAATATAGCCCTAACCTGCAGGTCCGACATGTTTAAATTTACCTCGGCCGCAGTCAGAGTGGCATTATCAAGCACCGCCGATATGGTATTAACCCAGTACAAAAGCCTGCTATCCAGATTAATAATAAAGGCATTAATAAGCGGTTGAAAGCCTTCCCCTAAGAATACCAGGGCCATGACGAACAGGTACACCTTAAAGGCTCTTTTCACCGTTTCCTTTACACTGCTTTTAGCAGGCAGAGTTATGGTCGATGGCTCGATTGCAATCATGGGCTCGGAAGTGGTCCGGGTACATCTCGCAGTATAGATTGCTCCTGCCAGGGCCAGGATGAACAGGGCCGGAATAATATACTTGCCCAGCAGGTTAAGCAGATAAAAGAAATCTTTATCCAGTTTGCTGACTGCGATTGTTGCCAAAGGCTCGCCCAGCGGTGTAAGAGTTGCCCCCAGGCCGATGGAAAAGCAGGCAATTACGGCAATAACCACTTTTTGTTCCTTTTTTACGGGCAAAAGGGCAATAAGCTCCACCAGGATAATAGCGGCAATAATGGCGGTAATAATACTTGAAATAAGCCCCAATCCTAAGATGATGCCAAATATCAGCACCGGCAAAGCTATTTTAGTCAGGAGCCAGTTTGAACAGCGGATAAATTTCTCCTTCATAAAATGGAACAAGAGTCCGGCCGCAAGCACAGCCCCAGTTATCATTAGCGGTTCTTCCAGGGCTTGGAGTATAAGTTTGAAATTCATTATACCTGAGATCGAAGCTGCACCGATTCCCATAATAAAGAGAAACAGCTCCAGATTTTCCTCCACCCGGTGGAATAAAAAGGGCAAAAATAAAACTAATGCTAAAATAAGAACCAGACCGGTTAGAAACATTATCATCATCCCTCCTGTATAAATATTGTTATGTTTTAAAAAGCATAAAAAAAGACGGGTAACCTGATTAAAGGCTACCCGCCCTGGTATACCGTCTTCTCAAAAGCAACTAATCATATCCAGGGACTTAGACTATTTGCTCCCATTATTAAAACTTTCGCTTTAATAACTTTGACCGTTTAACCATATTGATTTTTTAAATTTTACCATAAAAGTCGGATTATACACAAGCGGAAATTAGAGGAATCTCTACACCATGGCACTTATTTATTCGGGTCTTTGACACTTGAATAAAACCGAGAAAACAAGGAAGCCTTTGAAATAGG
>ENA-UOOE01000185-UOOE01000185.1-fermentation-metagenome-genome-assembly--contig:-NODE-185-length-65171-cov-41.296425_pt1 | contig 65171 bp, 58 predicted proteins | sample MGYA00245776_ERZ724021 | MGnify/ENA primary metagenome ERZ724021 (study PRJEB28704, sample SAMN03018321) | fermentation metagenome | biome: anthropogenic terrestrial biome; feature: soil; material... | reverse complement strand
CTGTGGCCTTGATCTATCACCAGTCTGACAAAATCAAAGTGTCAAACACGGGAATTTTAATTATTTACAAACATATTAATGTTAATTTTTTTAAGGTATGAGCAGATGTTGTTAGGTTTTCACAGCCACAACCTCGCTTCGTTGCCCATATTGAACACCAAATCGATGATACTTGCATTCTGGATGAACCCCAGTTTATCCTGGAAAACCTGGTAGTATGGCCTGGTCATGAAGCCGGAGGGTCGTTTGGGATGAATTGCTTCTCTATGGTCCGCTATCCCTTCAGGTATTTCAGCAACGTATTCCGGAGATAGATTAGTTGGCTGCTCTATCCGCAGCCATCCGCAGATGAGTTCGTGAAGCTGAAGGTTAAAATCGACGAGAAAAGGGATCCTCTTTTCGTAGAACGGCTGTAGTTCGTCTGCATAATACTCAAAAAAAGGTGTGGAGCTGTATGCCGATACAATGGCGTTCCAATGCAGGTGCCGCCAGTTTCCGTGGTCTGCAATGCGGACATCCTTCATCCGGCATTTTACTTCAGAAGGTTTTTCGACAGGAATGCTCAATGCCATCGATCCGTTGGCCCCAACAATGTTACACCGGTTTCGGTAAGATTGTTTCTGGTAGTTTTCGTGAACCTCTATAACGGTGCTGGAGGCGCGAAAAAATACCGAATAGTATTCGACGGGCGCCAGGTAGAAGGAAGAAAGCAACACCCTCCCGGTTATTTTTTTGCACTTCGAAATAACCTGTTCCACCGGATTTTTCCGTTAAGCCAGCCGTTGTCTTTTTCCAGGGAAAGCCATATCAGCATCGGTTGTCCCACGATATGGTCTTCGGGAACAAATCCCCACACGCGTGAGTCGGCCGAGTTGTGGCGGTTATCCCCCATCATGAAGTAGTAATCCATCTTAAAGGTATACGAGTCTGCCGGCTCCCCGTTTATGTATACTTTTCCGTCGCGAAAGGCAAAATCGTTCCCTTCGTAATTCTTTATACAACGTTCGTAGGCTGCCGCTTTAAAGGCCACATCAGTGTCGAACGTGAGGGTGGCACCTTTCTCCGGAATCCAGAGCGGCCCGAAGTCGGCGCGGGTCCAGTTGGTCGTATAGCCTAAGGGATAATAATAGCTCGAGCCGGGCTGCTCCACGTCTTTTACCACCTCCCACACGAAAGGTTTTTCCTTCAGCTTAGCGGCCATCGCTCCGGTTAACGGGATATTGTAATAGATCTTTCCGTTGTTTCCGTTTTGTTGTTTCAATCCGGAATGGGCCATGGTCAGGCTGTCTATACCCGTTAAATCCTGCATCTTCAGGGAGACCTGCCCGTAGCTATTCGGCATCATGTAGTCGTCCTTGTTGATACCCAGTTCCTGGAAAATTTGTTCCGATATAACTGTTCCGTCCGTATGGATCATGTAGGTCAACTGCGATAATTTAGGGCTCGGGATGAGTTCCCCATCGATGTAAACACTGTCGTCGCGCAATTCGATGGTTTCCCCGGGAAGTCCGATACAGCGCTTTACGTAATTCTCGCGCCGGTCCACCGGGCGAAAAACCACTTCGCCGTAGGTCCTTTGGTCGGAACGTATTCCGGCGCTTCCGTTGGTGTTGTACCTGGAGAGGGTATAAAAATCAACACCCTGCTGGTTTAAAGCAACCGTATCCCCGGCGGGGAAATTAAAAACGACAATATCGTTGCGCTTTACTTCTCCGAGTCCCTTCAGCCTGCGGTATTTCCACTGCGGCTTATCGATGTATGACTTTCCGCCGATTACCGGCATGGTGTGCTGTGCCAGCGGAAACGACAGGGGGGTGATGGGTGCGCGGGGCCCGTAGCTGACCTTGCTGACCGCCAGAAAATCGCCGACCAGCAAAGATTTTTCCAGTGATGAAGTGGGGATCTGGTAGTTCTGGAAGAAAAAAGTGTTGATAAAATATACAGCTATCAACGCAAACAAGATGGCATCCACCCATTCCATGGTTTTGCGGACGACCTTGTTTTCGGTTTTCTTCCACCACGACCACGGTACAAACTTCGTGATGTATACGTCGAAAAAAAGCAGGATGAAGAGCAGGATCCACGGGCTCCCGGCCCAAACGGCGAAGAGGATGGTCGAAAGTATCCATACGCCAAACCACATCCATTGATGCTGTTGGGCAGAGGAAATGCGCACCTTCAAATTTCCCGAAAGGGACTTGTGGGAAGAGGCATTGGTGTTGTCGGCGGTTTTATTCATCTTTTTTGTATTTTTTGCAATTGTTTCAATCGGTTGATGCTGTTTACGTTTCTTTTGAAGCAATCAGGGATGTAGGTTCAGCATGTCCTTCATACCCAGAAAACCTTTTTTCCCTTTCGTGAATTCGGCAGCTAAGACTGCACCGAGGGCAAAACCCTTCCGGCTCTTGGCATCGTGGGTGATTCGTATGCTGTCGGCCTCCGATTCGTATATGACGGTATGAATGCCGGGAACTTCCCCTTCTCGAAAAACCTTGATTTCCAGTTCATTTTTATTGCCGGCTTTGTTGAGTGACCATGTTTCTTTCCGTCCCAGGTTTTCCAAAATACCTTCGGCCAAGGTGATGGCTGTTCCGCTGGGTGCATCCAGCTTATGGATGTGGTGTGTTTCTTCCATCCGCACGTCGTAATCGGAAAATTGGCTCATTACCTTTGCCAGGTAATTGCTGAGTGCAAAAAAGATGTTTACACCCAAGCTGAAGTTGGAAGCATAAAAGAAGGTTTGCCCCTCGTTTTCACAAGCCGCTTTTATTTCGTTCAGGTGTTCCAGCCACCCGGTGGTTCCGGATACCACGGGAACGTTTGCTGCAAAAGCTCTGCGGTAATTTTGCAGAGCACTTTCGGGAGAGGTGAACTCAATGGCGGCCTCGGCGCTCCTGAACTCGGGAGAATCAAATTTACCGGTTTCGTTGAGGTCGATGGTGCAAACGATTTCGTGCCCGCGTTGCAGGGCGATTTTTTCAATTTCGTGCCCCATCTTGCCGTAACCGATTAATGCTATTTTCATCTGTTTAATTGTTAAAACGCAAAAATACAAAAATAGAACTGATTGTGAATCTGTTTTGCGTTATTTGTTCTTAAATTGTACGTACGGTATCGTTTCGGTTACCAAGCCGCGAGCTTACAACCATCCTCTTTCCCGATACCACTTTACGGTGGCCTCAACCCCCTCTTTTAACCGGTAGCCGGGCCGGAAGTCGAGGTCGCGTTGTAGCGGAGTGGTGTCGCACGACCAGTTCCGTTGCTTCATGATCTTGTATTTGTCGGTATTGAAGGCAGTCGCTTTACCCAGCAGGCCGGAAATTCTTTCGCTGATGAATGCTGCCGGCTTCACCAACCACAGAGGAACGTTAACCCTGAAAACGCGCTTTTTCTGCAGCGCTTGTTGTACAATGGTATTGAACTCCGAATCGGTATAAACATCCCCATCGGCCACGAAATATTCCTTCCGGTGAGTGTTCTTTTCAATACAGTTGAAAATGACCCTTACCAGGTCACCGACATAGATAAATGTGAGGATCTGTTTCCGGAATCCGGCACCAACATTTATTCCGTTTTTTACGGCACGCATCAAGATCAGGTAATCTTTGTCGCGCGGCCCATATACTCCCGTAGGGCGAAGAATAACATACGGGAAACCGGGTAGCTTTTTCAGGTAATTTTCGGCTTTCAGCTTACTTTTGCCGTAAGCCGTATTTGGATTAGGAGTACAGTCGCACGACAAAGGGGTGTATTTTATTTCGTCGCCCGCACCTACGGCTCCCAGTGTGCTCATAAAAACGAATAAATCGGGGACGGCATCGGTTTCGACAAGTGCGTCTACAAAGTTCCGTACTTGTTCGTAATTTACCCTGTCGAATTCCGCTTTGTGAAGAGCCTTGGTAATTCCGGCGCTGTGTACGATGTAATCGAACCGTCCGTTTTTATCGGTGAAATTCTGAAGCTGCTCTTTTAGTTTTTTCTTATCACCGTAGTTTAAATCAATAAATTTTATCCGTTCATCCTGCAAGTAAACTTTGTTACTGCTTGCACGGATTCCTGCCCAGGTTTCGTAACCCAACTCCAATGCTTTGTCAATGGCTGCGCTGCCAATAAAACCGCTAGCTCCGGTGATAAGGATTTTTTTTTGTTCCATTCCTTCCAAAATTCAATCACAAATTTAATCATAACCACGCATTTTAAAAACAATATTCCCTAAAGATGTCCGATAAAAGTCCTGTCCGTTGAAGTTAAATATCTGAAAAACGAATATTTTTTGTTACTTTGTACTAAGAAGCAGTTTTGAGTTTTTATGAAACTAAACCTAAAAATTCAAGACAATTTCTAACTAAAACAGGATTTCGTTGTTTAATATTGTAAACGAAACAGATTATATGAGTAAAAGAACATCAGTTGCAGAGACTGTATCAAAACCGAAAAAGAAAGAGCTGGAACAGCTCGTTGTCGATTTTCTGACCGAAAATAAAGACAAGCAGTTTAATTATAAGCAGATAGCTGCTGCATTAAATATCCGGGGAGAAGAAGGCCGCCGTGTATTGGTAAAAGCGCTTGACCGGCTTCGCGATTACGATGTGTTGCTGGAGACTTCTCGTGGGAGATACAGGTTAAATAACCGCGGATTGATCCTCGAGGGACGCTTTGAAAGAAGAAGCAACGGTAAAAACTTCTTTGTGCCCGATGACGATGCCAACATTATCTATATTCCCGAACGGAACAGCAAACATGCGATGAACGGAGATCGGGTACGTGTCCAACTGCTGGCAAAAAGGAAACGGGCCGACACCGAAGGGGCGGTCGTTGAGATTCTGGAGCGTGCACAAACCCGGTTTGTAGGAGTACTGGAAGTGCAGAAATATTTTGCTTTCCTGGTAATGGACAGCAAGTTTCTAGCCAACGATATATTTATTCCGACGGACGAGCTTAACGGGGCCGGGAACGGAGATAAAGTACTGGTGGAAATTGTGGAATGGCCCGAAAAAGCCAATAATCCGGTTGGGAAGGTGATTGATGTATTGGGCAAGCCGGGAGACAATACTACCGAGATGCACGCTATCCTGGCACAATACGGATTACCGTACAGGTATCCCGGGGATGTGGAAAAAGCGGCGGAACTGATTCCTGAAAAAATCGACGAGAAGGAGATTGCCCTGCGGGAAGATTTCCGCGATGTGTTTACCATAACCATCGACCCGAAAGACGCCAAAGATTTCGATGACGCTTTGTCGCTACGTAAAATTTCTCCCACACTGTGGGAAGTGGGTGTGCACATTGCCGATGTAACCCATTACGTGAGACAGGGCGACATTATCGATAAAGAAGCGGAAAACAGGGCAACATCCATCTACCTGGTCGACAGGACTATCCCTATGCTGCCTGAAAGGTTGAGCAATGGGTTGTGTTCCCTTCGTCCGAAGGAAGACAAACTTTGTTTTTCGGTTATTTTTGAACTTAATGAGTATGCGGAGATTAAAAAATCACGCATTGTCCGCACCGTCATAAATTCCGACAGCCGGCTCACGTATGAGGAGGCACAAACCGTGATAGAAACCGGGAAAGGTGATTTTTCATCCGAGATCCTGGTCATGAACAGCCTGGCACAGAAATTACGTGAAAAGCGTTTTGCAAACGGAGCCATCAACTTTGAGCGCTACGAAGTGAAATTCAACCTCGATGAGAAAGGCAAGCCGCTTGGAGTTTATTTTAAAGAATCGAAGGAAGCAAACCACCTCATCGAAGAATTCATGCTTTTGGCCAACAGGACGGTGGCCGAATTTATCGGAAAGGTTCCGAAAGGTAAACATGCTAAGGCATTTGTTTATCGCATTCACGATATACCTGATTCCGAAAAACTGGACACCCTGAATGCCTTTATCCTTCGTTTCGGCCATAAAATAAAAACCGAAGGGAACAAAGTAGAGGTGGCAAAGAGCATCAACTCATTGTTGGATAAGGTCCAGGGCCGTCCCGAAGAAAACCTGGTGGAGACCATTGCCATCCGCACCATGTCCAAAGCGGTTTATTCTACCAAAAACGTGGGGCATTACGGGCTTGCGTTTGACTATTACACACACTTCACATCTCCCATCCGGCGTTATCCCGACATGATGGTCCACCGGTTGCTTGAACGTTACCTGGACGGTGGCCGATCCGTTGATCAAACAGAGCTGGAGATGGAATGCAAGCACTCTTCCGATATGGAACAGGTGGCAGCCAATGCCGAGCGCGACTCCATCAAGTACAAACAGGTGGAATTTATGGCCGACAAAATCGGGAAAGTGTACGACGGTGTTGTTTCCGGGATTACGGAATGGGGTATTTACGTGGAAATTAACGAAAACAAATGCGAGGGTATGATCCCTATCCGTGAACTGGACGATGATTTTTACGAACTGGACGAGAAGAATTACCGCCTGGTCGGCCGCCGCACTAAACGTGAATACCGCCTCGGACAACCGGTTTCCATACAGGTTGCAAAAGCCAACCTGGAAAGGAAACAACTGGATTTTGTACTGGCCTAGTTCAGGCCTTTTTGAAGAACGAAGTCTTGCTGAATGCGTGCTGGAAAAAGACCGGACCTTGAAATTCGGTCTTTTTCCATTTGGAAGGATCCTGAAGCTCGGGAAAAGGGGCAAGGTAATAGCTCCTGTCGGTATTGTCCACAATCAGGTAACCTCCTTTTTTCACATGAGGAATTGCTCTTTTCACACAACAGTTTCTAACCCTTCCGTCCACAACGACCAAATCGAAATATTCTTCCGGAAAAGTATCAATTGCTTTTACGTAGTCTTCGAAGGAGAGTCCTGCTGATTTTTTATCTTTCGATACAAAATCGTCGGGGTTCCGGTAGTCCCTTTCGTTGAAGTCAGCAATAGGCTTTCCCGCGATTTCCTGGATACTTACGTTTTTTAAATCCAGTTCTTCGATTTTCTTATTCAAAAAATCTTTCCAGTCCGGATCGTGCTCAACGGTGTGCACCTGTTTGCAGCGTGAAGCAAAAAACAGGGTGGACCCGCCCGACCCCCATTCAAAAACGCTCATGCCGGGCCGGCATGTCGCCGAAAGAAAATCAACGGCATCGTAGGTCATCCAGGGTGACCGGCGGTTCAAGGTAGTGTCACCTGATTTTTTATCTTTATACCAGCGGCTGAACTGTTTTATGTGCGATAATGTCTTGTTGTTTAATGCATAATCAATCGCGAAGCGAACATATAACAAAAATTCTTTCATTTTTTTTCTTTTTTTCTTTTTTCGAACCAATACTCAATCTCTTTCAGCATCTCCAGTTTAAATAGCTTACAGAGAAGAATGTATGACGTGCCCGTGATAACCAGGTTGAGGATTATAAAAACAACGTTGTTCCCTATTTTCATTGTAAGAAGGAAGGACACGGCAGAACTGATAATTGCCAGGAGTAAATAAGGCCCTATATCTTTAATCAGGTGAAAAAGGGTGTATCGGATAAGTTTTCCCGTCAACATTACGGAAATTATCAGTGAAATAACCATGTAGATTATCCAGCTAACGGCTAAAGCGGTGATTCCATGCGGAAAAAGAAGAACGATCAGTAAAATCAGCAAAACCCCTTTTGCCACTTCAATGCCCAGAAAGAACTTGGAGTTCTCCTTAGCTATAAACAATTCCTGAAAGATAAAAATAAAAGGAGAAAGCATTCCTGCGAACGTAAGAATTTGAAAATAAGGAACAGCTGCCAGCCATTTCTCTTTGAAAAGGAGGTGAAACGTTGGTTCTGCAATCACAATCATGGTAAGTCCGATGGGGAATGATAGGAATGCTATGGATTTTATGATCTTACTGACCACTCGCTTTAACCGTTCCGTTTGTTCGTTTATCTCCGATAAAATAAGCATTGCTACGGTACGAAAGGTGTTTGCCAGTGTAAGAAACGGAATGTCCTGGTACTTTTTTGCCTGATTGAAGTAAGCCACCTGACTCATCGGGTAGAAAGCTGCGATCAAACTCGGGTAAATGTTGTTTACCGTAGTTGAAATAACCGATGCGGACAGCAATTTGTTGCTGAAAGCAAAAAATGTGCCCAAGCTCTTTCTGCTGAAACGGGCGATAGGCCGCCAGGGGGAGTAGACCCACAAAAAAAGGGAGCGGAAAAAAGCATAGAGAAGTGTCTGGGCTACCAGTGCCCATACACCGTACCCGGCAATGGCCATTACAACGGCCACTACATCGGAAAAAAGGAGTGAGAGTGTATTTACCTGGGTGAGCCCCTTGAAATTAGCTTTTTTCGTGAGAATGGTTTGGTGGATTAAGCCAAATGCGTTAAAAATGAGCGACAAGAACAGGATCCGGACAACGCTTGTGATCGCGGGGGCATGGAACATCTTTCCCAGCAGAGGGGCGGTAAAGAAGAAGAGCAAATAAAGGACAAAGCTCAGTGAAATGTTGAAATAAAAAACGGTGGTGTAATCCGTTTGCGTCAGGTCTTTCCGGTTCAGAAGTGCTCGCCCGAATCCGCTGTCGATCAGGATGGTAGAGAATGCCACAAAGACTGCCAAGGAGCCAACCAAGCCGTAATCTTCAGCGGCAACGATATTCATCAGTATCAGCATACTGGCAAAGTTGAGCATCTGCTGCCCAAACTTATCGAGAAAGCTCCAAAAAAGAGAGACGGTAGTTTTTTTCTTTAAGGCTGAATCTGCCATATCGGGATTAAGTTTATGCAAAAGTAAGGTTTTTTTCAGACAAAAGACTTTTTGTTGATGTGCTTATTCATTAATACTATAGTTTTCTTATCTTTGATTTTTAGAAACTGTTCCTGGCTCATGGTTCTTATCTTTAAATGACTTTTTCCGAAGAAATAAAACAGCATGCCCTCTCGCTGGGTTTTGATGCCTGCGGTATTTGCCGCGCCGAAGAGAGTGAGCAGGAAGCCCATTACAGGAGCTGGCTCTCAGAAGAATGTCATGCCGGAATGGATTACCTGGAGCGGAATATTGATAAGCGAATGGATCCCCGGCTGATGGTTGAAGGAGCCAGATCAATTATCTCGGTTGCGTTGAATTACTTCCCCCATCGTTTTCAGCATGAAGATGCTCCCCAGTTTGCGTATTATGCTTACGGTGAGGATTATCACGATATAGTCAAAGAGAAGCTCAGCCGGCTTTTCGATTTCATAAAGCTTCGTTTTCCCGGGGTGTCGGGGCGTTATTTCTCAGACTCTGCTCCTGTATTGGAACGTTTCTGGGCGGCACGTTCCGGATTGGGATTTGTGGGCAAAAACACCTTGCTGATCATTCCCGGAAAAGGGTCTTATTTTTTTCTGGGAGAGCTTATTGTTGATCTTGAACTGGATTACGATTCACCCATATCACAAAATTGCGGGAAATGCCGTCGTTGCCTGGACGCCTGTCCCACCGGAGCCATTGAAAAACCGCACTGGGTGAACGCCCGGAAGTGCATATCGTACCAAACCATTGAAAACAAAGGGGAAATTTCGCCCGAAATTGTTCCGCGTTTAAATAATAATGTATACGGTTGTGATATCTGTCAGGTTGTCTGTCCCTGGAACCGGTATGCCCGGCCGCACAGTACGCCGGAATTTAATCCCTCGGATGAATTCCTTTCGCTCGATTACAAAAGGCTGCAGGAGATGGATGAAGATACCTACCGGCGGATTTTCCGGAGATCGGCGGTAAAAAGAGCGAAATTTGCCGGATTAAAAAGAAACCTCGACGCCTGGAAAAGTTCCCAACAAACGGAGGGTGGAATTTCCTAAAATCACTATTTTTAGCTACTTTTGCACATTCAACTATGCAAGAGCCATTCGACATACACGTAAATAAAAGCTTTCAGGAAAACGACCGGGAATACGAAAACGCGTTGCGTCCGCTGACATTTAACGGATTTAACGGGCAGGATAAAATTGTTGAGAATCTCAGGGTCTTTGTCAGTGCTGCGCGCATGCGCCGCGAATCGCTTGATCATGTGTTGCTGCACGGTCCTCCGGGATTGGGAAAAACCACCCTGTCGAATATTATCGCCAACGAGCTGGGTGTAGGGTTCAAGGTCACGTCGGGCCCGGTTTTGGATAAGCCCGGTGATCTGGCAGGGATTCTTACCTCGCTGGAAACGAATGATGTGCTGTTTATTGATGAGATTCACCGCCTGTCGCCTGTGGTGGAGGAATATCTTTACAGTGCGATGGAGGACTATAGGATTGACATAATGATTGATAAAGGACCGAGTGCCCGTTCCATCCAGATCGATTTGAATCCGTTCACGCTGATCGGTGCAACCACGAGAAGCGGGTTGCTGACCAGCCCGCTACGGGCCCGCTTTGGCATTAATATGCACTTGGAATATTACGATGCGGATACCCTTACGGGTATTATTCTCCGCTCAGCCAACATCTTGAATATCGCTTGTGCCCGAAATGCGGCTGAAGAGATCGCTTCGAGAAGCCGCGGTACTCCGAGGATTGCCAACGCGCTTCTTCGCCGTGTCCGCGATTTCGCCCAGGTGAAGGGATCGGGTAAAATAGACAAGGCCATTTCGTCCTATGCTCTGGAAGCGCTGAATATAGACCGCTACGGGCTCGATGAGATTGACAATAAAATACTTCTCACCATTATTGATAAATTCAAAGGAGGTCCCGTTGGGATTACGACCATTGCTACGGCCGTAGGGGATGATGCCGGGACCATCGAAGAGGTTTACGAACCGTTTCTCATCAAAGAAGGATTCCTTAAGCGTACGCCGAGGGGACGTGAAGCTACAGAACTCGCTTACCGGCATTTGGGACGAAAAAGGGACCTGGAGCAGGGTTTGTTGTTTTGAGAATCAAGGCTGTAGGTGATCTAGCTGTTGGAGAATGGTTTTTATTTGACCGCTTTTATAAAAAACAACGGGCTGCCAATGAAAATTTACAGCCCGCAGTCTTATATCTTCTTGACTCTCTTGTCTTAACTAAAAAGAGCTGTAGATAATGTCCAGTTTCAGTTTTTCCGGTTTATTCTCAAGCATTACCGCCGACGGTTTCATCTGGTTGTAAATAGCTGTAGGGGTACTTGTCCCCGATGAATAATAGGAGCTGCCTGTCGTGGTGAAAGTAATGTCTACCGGAACCAAGTAATAGGTGAGGTCGAACGCTTCCTTCTTCTGTCTTTTGTAGTAGTTAATCATTGCCGCAATATTCCCGAAATTGTAGGAATAAGTCTCTTTGTCAAAAGAAGCGTAAAAACTGGTTACGTTGTCGTGCAGTCTTCTGTTTTCAAAGAACCCTTTCAGCGAATCCTTATTGACCAGAAGCAAGTGGTCAGGAGGAGATAGTTTTACTTTCTCATCCTGGTTCGCTTCGGGCAAGGCGTAAACCATGAGTCGCGCCTGATTTAGCGATCGGTTGGTAAGTTTTGAGTATATCTCGGATATGGGGAAAATAACTTCAGTGTTTACTCCTGCCGGGCTCTTTATAAAAGTGCCCTTGTCGTTCGGTGTCAGCAATTGGTCATTGTTGTTTTGTATGTGATTGATTTGCGTCACTTCGGGAGTAATGTTCAACCGGAACTCGGAGGTGCGTATCGTATCTGTTTTTTCCGAGGATCCTTTTGGATCGAGGTACTTGTAGAAGATGTTCAGGGATGTCAGGTTTACGTTCAGGATCGTGCTGTTACCAAAGTTTGTCGTGATGTATAAACCCGGGAAAAATTTCCTGAAAGTATCCGTATTTTTCAGTTCACCGTGATCCGGTTTTTTAAATTCATCCAGAAACGATTGTCCTATAGATTTGGGCAACTCCGTATAAATCTCGTAAATCTTGACGGTTTGGGTGGTGTTACCTGTATAATATGTTTCTGTACGGTAGGTGTTGTTTTTGCCGGTAAACGTTTTTGTACCGAGCGGGTTGCTCATGTCCGATTTCGTCCTGGGATCGAAGTTGGTGTAATCCTTATTTTTAGGCAGTTCCTCAATGACCTTGTATACGGCCAGTCTCATGGGTGCCAGGGAATCACCGATTATGGAGGAGTAGGAAACTGTCAGCCGTACGGAATCAATGATAGCGCCATCTTTAAACGACTGATTTTCGGGATAATAAAATTCACCTACGTATTCAGACCGGATAGAACCGAAAACCGGATCAATATATTCTCCCAGAATGGGGTATTTGGTTCTGGAAAAAACAGAATCCACTTGTATGGTCCGGGATGAAACATACAACGTGTCCGTACCCACTGAAACCCTGTCGTTTTCCGGTTGAATGGTAAATCCTATTTTATCCAGGGTGTCAACGCAGGAAGCGAGAACGGTAACAAAAGCAATGAATAATAGTTTGTATAAGGTTTGAAGTTTCATTCGTTTCAAAAAATTATGAACGCAAATATCTGAAAAAAATATCTGAAAAAAAAGCCCTTAACGGGCTTTCTTGTTTTTTTTAATGATAATTGTCTATCAGAACAAAAAACACCTGCTTAATGGATTTTTTTTTAATACAATTTAGGCGTCGATCTTATCGCAAAATTCCCCGATTTTCTCCACGTTATTGTCAAAATCGGGAGTATATCCCAAGTAGGGTATTTTTTTATCGATGATATACTTGTCCAACTCTTTATGAATATTTTCACTGCCTTGAACAACTCCGTCCGAATAATCGATGGCCAGTTTTGTGAGGTTTACGAAATCCATTTTACCTCGTTTTTTCACATCTTCGATCTCTTTGTCTCCAATGGTATCGAAACGAAGTTTTTCTGAAAAACCTTCGTTAAAAGGTTTTTCGAAGTTCTCGTCGTAAACGGAATAAATAACTTTGGCATTCTTTAAGCAGGGATCGTCTTTGTATCCTTTCTTTATATAAATAGGCGCCAATGCGGTAAACCAGCCGTGGCAATGAATGATGTCGGGAACCCAACGCAGTTTTTTGATGGTTTCCAATACGCCGCGGACAAAAAAGATGCTTCGTTCATCGTTGTCATCATATTCCTCTCCCTTCTGATCAGTAAGCGTCTCACGGTTTTGAAAGAAATCGTCGTTATCGATGAAGTAAACCTGCATGCGAGCCGATTGTATGGAAGCCACCTTGATAATCAGCGAATGGTCCGAATCATCGATGATCAGGTTCATTCCGGAAAGGCGAATCACTTCGTGCAGTTGATTCCTACGCTCGTTGATGTTGCCGAATTTAGGCATAAACGTACGAATTTCGTGGCCTTTATCCTGAATGGCTTGGGGGAGGTATCTCGAAATATGCGAGATTTGTGTTTCCGGCAAATAAGGAAAAATTTCTTGGGTAATGTAGAGAATTCTTTTTTGACTCATTTAATTAATTTTCTTCAAATTCTTTACAAAGATAATAAAAAAAATCCGCATAACTGCAAAATGTTTTCAGCTGTTTTTTATTTATTTTTGATTTTCAGTTATTTATGTAAGTGGAAGTCCATATGGATTCCGTAAATGAATTGACGTTTCTCTTTTTTATTCCGCAAAAAATTCGTTGCTTTGCACGCTGAAATAAATGACGGAAAGAAACCGGTGTATTCCAATAAACATGTAGTAAAAATAAGTTTACCTATCCTGCTCAGTTTGCTGGCGCAGAATATCATTCAGGTAATAGATACTGCCTTTCTCGGCCGGGTGGGGGAGGTGGAGTTGGGCGCATCTGCTCTAGCCGGGATTATTTACATTGCCATTTACACGATTGGTTTCGGGTTCAGTATGGGAAGTCAGATCTTGATCGGCAGGAGAAACGGAGAAAAAAAATTCCACCAAATCGGAGAGATTGTTATTCAGGGGATTTTATTTCTTCTTGTTCCGGCATTGTTGTTGATCGCGGTATTTAAACTCGGGTTCACCGATACCCTGATGCGCTTGTTTGAATCGGAAAATGTGAGTGAGGCTGTTTCCGATTATCTCGACTGGCGCGTCTATGGCTTTGTTTTCGCTTTTGCAAACAGCACCTTTCGTGCGTTTTATATTGGTATTGCCCGTACCAAGGTCCTTACGATAAATTCACTGGTCATGGCTCTGGTGAATCTGGTGCTCGACTATGGACTGATTTTCGGAAACTTCGGACTGCCTGAAATGGGAATTGGCGGTGCTGCGCTGGCATCGGTTATTGCCGAAGCGTCATCCACATTGTTTTTCATTGTTTACACCCGGAAAACAGTTGACCTGGAGAAGTACGGCTTCCGGAGAATTACGTTTAAGTGGTCAGTAGTAAAAAAAGTGTTGGATATTTCCATATATATGATGCTTCAGTATCTGTTATCCATCGTGACCTGGTTGATGTTTTTTGTGTTTATAGAAAACTACCTGGGTGAGCGTTCTTTAGCTGTGACCAATATTGTACGCAGTCTATATACGATTGTCACCATTCCGTCCCATGCTCTGGGTTCGGCAGTAAACACCATGGTAAGCAATACTATCGGCGCCGGGCGGCAGAATGAAGTGCTGAATTTGATCAAGCGGGTTACCCTTATCAGTTTGTTTTCGATGCTTGCCATCATTCTCATCGTAGCGGTTGCACCCCGCCTGATGATTCATATTTATACGAACGATACTTCTCTTATTGACGATACGGTAGCGCCGTTGTACGTGCTGTTGACCTCCCTGCCTTTTTATGCAATAGGGACGGTGTTGTTCAGTGCAGTTTCGGGGACAGGAAATACGCAGCGGGCATTGTTTTATGAAATCATCACTTTATCGGGGTATGTTTTATATACATGGTTTATTGTTGTTTACCTCCGGTTGTCGGTCGGTTGGGCATGGACAACCGAACACGTTTACTGGGGGCAACTGATGTTTTTTTCTCTGTTTTATTTGCGAAGCAAGAAGTGGGTACATAAGAAGATATAGGGAATTTTCCTTATCTTTACCGTCGAAAAACGAACAATATGAAACACAGGTTTCTCTTCTTTCTAGTGGTGTTTTTTTGTTCTTCGGTTTATGCCCAGGAATATCGGTGGAAAGTGGGGTTAGACTATTTTTTCGATAATACGGAATACGGGAAATCGTCGTTTACCGATTCCGAAACCATGAATGGAATCTGGCTTAATCCGATGGGAAGCATCGGTTGGGGAGAAAAACACTCCATTCGTGCCGGCGTAAATCTGCTGAAAATCCCAGGGATGGATAAAATTGTCGATAAAGTGGAAGTTTCTTTGTGTTATCAATATAAATCGCCGGCTATGGTGTTTCGCGCCGGTTCTTTTCCGCGGAGCGAAGTGTTGGGAAATTACAACAATTTCTTTTTTAAGGATTCAGTGAATCATTTTGTGCCGTTAATGCAGGGAGTGTTTTGGCAAATCGGAAGCAACCGGAATTTTCTCAACATGTGGTTCGACAGAACAGGATATGCCACACGCACCAGGCACGAACATTTTTTTGTAGGATTATCAGGAAAAATATCCAATGGACTTCTCTTTGCCGATTTTCAGTCGTACATGTTTCACTACTCCAACACAAAGCCTGCGACGCCGGGTGAAGGTGTGAGCGAGAATCTGCAGCTGCAGGCGACAACCGGGCTGGATTACGAAGGAGAGGACGGGTTTAAAGGATTAATCGCTGTGGGAACATTGATGGGATACGAAAGAGATCGTCGGTTCGAAAGCGAACGGTACAAGCCTGTCGGGTTCGTTGCCCGCGGCGATGCCGAAATGTGGGGAATCGGTACAAAAAATACGTTTTACCGGGGGGAGCCGCGCATGAGATTGGCCGGTACCTTTGGAGGGAACCTCTATTGGGGAACACAATTCCTTCGGGCAAAGTCGTATGCCGAAAGTGAATGGTACATCCGCCTGATAGAGTCGGATTTTGTAAAGGCACGGTTCAACTGCAACCTGCATTTCACCGAAGGCAACGTGTTGTTTCAGCAGATGCTTACCGTTTCTGCATCGATCGGTAATTTTACACCAAAGAATAGGAAAACAACCCGTTATCCTTGGATGAGAATATTTCATTAGAATCAAGAATCAAGATAAAAGATATTTTAATGAAGGATTTGTTTTCAAATAACAACATACAACCTGCAGAATCTCCATCGGTTGGCGGAAATTCGGCGGCTAAAGATAAGTTGGAAACCCTCCGCAAACAGTTACACGAGCATAATTACAATTACTACGTACTGTCGCAACCTACCATTTCCGATATTGATTTTGATGCATTGATGCAGCAACTGGCGGAATTGGAAAAGGAGTATCCTGAGTTTTACGATCCCAATTCGCCCACGATGCGGGTGGGAAGCGATATTAACAAGAACTTTGTTCAGGTGCAGCATCGATATCCGATGTTGTCGCTGCAAAACACTTACACCGAAGAGGAGATTGCCGATTTTTTCAATCGTGTAAAGCGCTCACTGAACGAGGATTTTGAAATTGTATGTGAGTTGAAATTCGACGGGACATCGATTTCACTCGTTTACGAAAATGGCAGGTTATCACAGGCTATTACCCGGGGCGACGGCAAGCAAGGCGATGATGTTACGGCTAATGTCCGTACCGTGCGAAACATCCCGTTGGTGCTCAAAGGTGACAATATCCCCGGGTATGTTGAAGTGCGGGGCGAAATCTTGATGCCTTGGAGTGTTTTTGAGGAACTGAACAGGGAGCGCGAGGTGCAGGAGGAACCGCTTTTTGCCAATCCCCGCAATGCGGCATCGGGAACACTTAAAATGCAGGACTCAAAGGTGGTTGCAGCCAGGAAACTGGAGTCGTCTGTGTATTACCTGATGGGAGAAAGACTGCCGTCAGACAGTCATTTCGAAAATATGGAACTTGCCCGCAAATGGGGGCTGAATGTATCCGCTACAATGAAAAAGTGTTGTTCGTTGGAAGAGGTTTTCGAGTTTTTGAAATACTGGGACGTGGCGCGTAAAAGCCTTTCTGTTGCTACCGATGGCGTGGTGCTGAAAGTGGATTCCCTTTCGCAACAACGCAATCTCGGCTCAACCTCCAAGTTCCCCCGGTGGGCCATTGCTTACAAATTCAATGCCGAGAAGGCCCTTACCCGTCTGGAGTCCGTTACTTACCAGGTGGGACGCACCGGTGCAGTAACACCCGTAGCCAACCTTGAACCTGTTTTGCTTTCGGGAACAACCGTAAAACGGGCTTCCTTATACAACGAAGATGCCATTCTTGCACTTGATCTGCACATCGGCGACAGGGTTTACGTGGAAAAAGGCGGTGAAATCATACCCAAGATCACAGGAGTGGATAAAGAGGCCCGTTTCCTTATCGGGGACAAGGTGCGGTTTGTCACCCGTTGTCCCGATTGTGGCACTCCGTTGGTACGGAACGAGGATGAAGCCGTGCACTACTGCCCCAACAACGAGAATTGTCCACCACAGATAAAAGGACGTATCGAGCATTTTGTTACCCGCAAGGCCATGAACATCACTATGGGCCCGGAAACCATAGGGCTGCTTTACGATAAAGGCCTGATCAGGGATGCTGCCGATTTATACGCGTTGCAATTCGAGGACCTGGTGAGCCTGGAGCGTTGGGCGGAAACCAGTGCCAATAACCTGCTGGCAAGCATTGAAAAGTCGAAGGCAGTCCCTTACGAAAGGGTATTATTCGCTCTCGGAATCCGTTTTGTAGGAGAGACCGTGGCGCAGAAGCTGGCATTGGCCTTTCACGATATTGATTTGTTGGCAGCTGCTACGGTGGAGCAACTGACGTTGGTGGAGGAAATCGGCGACCGCATCGCTCGGAGTGTAAAAGACTTTTTCGAAAATCCCGGATGCGCGGATTTTGTGAACAGACTTCGTGCGCATGGCTTGCAATTTCAACTGAGTGAAGAAGCCCTGGCGGCAAGAACGGATAAGCTGGCGGGACTCACCGTGGTGATAAGCGGAACATTTGAGTTGCATTCGCGCGATGAGTATAAAGCCATGATTTTGCAACACGGCGGAAAGAACAGCGGGTCGGTATCCAAAAACACCGATTATATCCTTGCCGGAGAAAATATGGGGCCTGCCAAATTAGAAAAAGCCGAAAAGCTGGGGGTGAAAATCATCGATGAAAAAACATTTTTGAAAATGTTGGATTGTTCACTTTTATGATATGGTTATTACTTTCATTATATTGATTGCAACAGCAGCTCTGTTTGTCTGGGGGAAAATACGTTCCGATATTGTAGCGCTTTGTTCGTTGCTGGGCCTTTTGCTCACAGGTGTTCTGACACCTGTGGAGGCATTGTCCGGATTTTCCAACCCCATTGTCATTATGATTGCGGCGCTCTTTATCGTGGGTGGTGCTATTTTTCAAACGGGGTTGGCCGCGAAGGTAAGCAAAAGGTTGTTGCGTTTTGCCGGGAACAGTGACTACAAGTTGTTTTTACTTGTCATATCCGTAACAGCGCTTATCGGATCTGTGTTGAGCAATACGGGAACGGTAGCGTTGCTAATGCCCATTGTGGTGAGTATGGCCGCCTCTTCCAACATGAGTGCCCGGCGTTTGTTAATGCCGATGGCTTTCGCCAGCAGTATCGGGGGTATGATGACACTTATAGGAACGCCGCCAATCCTTATCGTACACAATACACTTGTTGAAGCGGGGTATCGGGGATTCTCTTTTTTCACCACGTTACCCGTGGGCATAATTTTGTTGCTTTTCGGAATTATAGGGTTATGGCCCCTGACCAAAACGCTTGATAAAGCGAGGAAGAAAGACGACGATGACAACCGTTCGACAGTGAAGTCTCCCAAGCAGCTGGTAACGGAATACCGGTTGGCAGAAAACATGTACAGGGTGGAAACGAACGGGAAATCTCCGGTGGTCGGGAAAAAACTTTCCGAACTCGATATAACGAAGCAATATGCCGTGACTATCGCCGAAATACGCCGCAGGTCGACGTCGCCGTTCAAGAAAACCGTTACCCAGGAATTGCCTGAAGCCGGGACCGTACTTGGCGATAATGACGTGTTGTACCTGATTGGCGATTTTGTTAACGTTGCCCGGTTTGCTGAAGAGAAGGACCTTAAATTCATCGATCAGTCCTCCGACGACTCCATGCCTACTTTTTCGGGAAAACTGAAGTTCGATGAGATTGGTATGGCCGAGGTGGTTGTGCTTGCCAACTCCAACATCATTGGTCACCCGGTAAGGGAGTCGGGTTTCCGGAAGAACTACAACGTAAATATTATCGGCATACAACGCAAGACGCGCTATCTGGTGCAAAATGTGAAAGACGAAAAAATACAGTCGGGCGATATGTTGTTGGTCCAGGGTGCGTGGGAAGACATTGACAGGTTAAGCCGTTTGCAAGCTGAAATTGTAGTCATCGGGCAACCCTCGGCAGAGGCATCCAAGGTAACGCTTGAAGACAAAGCACCCGTTGCGGGAATTATTATGGGATTGATGGTTGTTGCGATGATCTTTAACTTTTTTCCGCCTGTGGTGGCGGTATTGATGGCTGCTGTCGCCATGATCCTTGCGGGATGTTTTCGAAGCGTACGCGATGCTTATCGTACGATTAACTGGGAAAGCGTCATCTTGTTTGCCGCCATGATGCCTTTGGCTACGGCTATGGAGAAAACCGGAGCATCAGAACTTATCTCTTCGGGTATAGTCGGTTCGCTGGGAAGTCGTGGCCCTTATTTGGTATTGGCCGGAATTTATTTGGGTACCTCCATTCTCACGATGTTTATCAGCAACACGGCAACGGCTATTTTGTTTGCGCCCATTGCGCTGCAGGCTGCCGTTGCGTTGGGTGTCAGCCCTTATCCTTTCCTGGTTGCGGTAGCGGTTGCTGCCAGTATGTGTTTTGCAAGTCCTTTTTCCACACCGCCCAACGCCATGGTTGTATCGGCAGGCCGGTACAGCTTTGTGGATTACGTTAGGGTGGGATTACCGCTGCAGGTTTTCTACATGGTAATTATGGTGTTTGCCTTGCCTTTGGTGTTCCCGTTCTGAACCCGGGAAAAATAAGAGTTGCGGTATTATGTATCAGTCATCGGGTAAATCAAACTCTTCGATAATCTTCACGATTTCCTCCCATGGCAGTAGTTTCCCTTTTCCGAAATCACCGCAGGCAAGCTCGCCTTCAGCGGTTTCATAGACGTGGTATCCCCATTTTTTCAGTTTTTCGATGTTGTCCTGAACAATCGGATTTTCATACATAAAGGTGTTCATGGCAGGGAAAATAAGTACCGGGCTTCGGGCTGCCATCACGGTGGTAGTGAGCATGTCGTCTGCAATTCCCGAGGCGATCTTCCCGATAATGTTGGCTGTGGCGGGCACAATGACGAACAGGTCGGCTGCCTTGGCCAGGTCGATATGCTTGGTGTCCCATTCCCGTACCGGGTCAAACATGTCAGTGACAACCGGATTGTGCGACATAGTTCTAAAAGTGAGCGGCGTGACAAACTCCTGGGCGGATCGGGTCATGATCACTTCCACGTTGTGCCCGTCCTTTTTCAGCTGATTGACAATTTCTACGGCTTTGTAGCAGGCAATTCCGCCTGAAACTCCGATAACGATCGTTTTCATTTATTTCCTCCTTGTTTCATCATTTCCCTTACAATAGCTTCTGCTATTTGTTTCTTCCCGATCGGCCGGTCAACGACTTTCCCCGATCTTATCAACATGCCGAGATGATTGCTCTCCCCCAGTTGCGCCAGTTCGTTGGCAAAAACCATGTCACATCCGTTTTCTTCGGCAAGTTGGTTGGCAACCCGGATCAGTTCTTCTTCCGGCACATCTTTCAGCAGTTTGAATCCCACCAGAAAGGTATTCGGATTGTTTCGTTTAATTAGCGGAATCACTTTTTGGGTGCGTCTCAGACCCAGAATAATGTTGTGGTCCGACGGGATTTTTTCCGTCAGGCTATACCTGTTTTCCGGATTTTCGAGCACTTCTCTCACGGTCGCTCCAGCGTCACCGCTGTACGGCAAGCTGTTTATTTCTTTTGCCAATTCCTCCGTACTTGCGACATAGGCAAGCGTGAAATCGGATATGGCCATGGAATGGATGAAGAAATCTACCGGAACACTTTTGGTTAACGCATCCACGGCATGGTAAACACTTTCCGCATCGGTGACGGGGACAAAGTCCACGAACGGAAGTTGCTCTTTATCTAACGCCTTTCTGAAAGCCGTTTCGGTGAAGAGATAAGTTACGTGGAAATCGGAACGTTTTTCAGCGCAAAAGTAGTCCAGGATTGTTTCCAGGCAATACCAGCCAAGCAGTCCGGTGCTGATGTTGGTCAGCCTCCGCACTCCATCGATATGCTCCGATGTTCCGCCTGCCGTGATGGCTATATTCAGCATAAATTATATCCTTTCGGTTATCCGGTTGTCCTCATCCAAAATAAATACACCGGGTTTGTGCTCTTTTGCTTCTTCGGGCGACAGGGAAACATATGCCATGATGATGATTTTGTCGCCGGGTTGTACCAACCGGGCCGCCGCGCCGTTCAGGCAAATGGTGCCGCTGCCTGCCTCTCCTTCGATGACGTAGGTCTCAAACCGCTGCCCGTTGTTGTTGTTCACCACGCTAACCTTTTCCCAAACCAAAATTCCGCTTTGCTCAAGCAAGGTTTTGTCGATGGTGATACTGCCCGTATAATTGAGATTGGCTTCCGTAACGGTCGCCCTATGAAGTTTTGCTTTCAATAAAGTGAGTTGCATCTATTTTTCTAAAATTATGTTGTCGATTAATCTTGTTTTGCCGAATCTTACTGCAACAGCCGCAAGCGCTTTGTCGCTGACGGTCTCTATCGTTTTTAACGACGGATATGCATATATGCTTACGTAATCGATGCAGGCAAGCGGCGCTTCGTTTATCTTACCGGTAATTTGCCGTATCAGTTTTTCGACGTTGTCTTCCCCTTTTTCGAATGCCGCCTGTCCTTCCCGCAGCGCTTTGTTCAATATGACAGCTTGCGCCCTTTCGGTAGCCGATAAATAGGTGTTGCGCGAACTCATGGCCAGCCCGTCTTCTTCTCTGACAATCGGACAGACGATCAGCTCGATGTCCATGTACAAATCGGCTACCATTTTTATCAGAATAGCCGCCTGTTGTGCATCTTTTTGTCCGAAATAGGCCCTTCGCGGCTGAACGATATTGAAGAGAATGGCCACAACCGTTGTAACACCTTTGAAATGAGCCGGGCGTGAAGCTCCGCAAAGTACCCGGGTGATGTCGCCGGCGACTTCCACAAAAGTGGAACTTCCCCGGGGATAGATCTCTTCCGCGGAAGGATAGAACACCACATCAGCTCCGGCACCTGTGGCGAGTTGTTCGTCGCGTTCAATGTTCCGGGGATAGGATTCGAAATCTTCGTTGGGGGCAAACTGGGTGGGATTAACGAAGTCGCTGACGACTACCGTATCGTTTTCGGCTTTTGCCCTACGGATAAGCGAGAGATGCCCTTCGTGCAGGAATCCCATGGTCGGGACAAAGCCTATGGATTTTCCCGATGTGCGTTGCGCACCGAGATACTCCCTCAATTCTTTTACGGTTGTAATGATCATTTTACGAATTATGAACGTTAAACTGTCTATTGTCTATTGTCTTTGTTCTTTGCTCCTTGCTCTTCAATACAGCTTTTCCAGAATATCCGCATCCATATCAAACGTGTGTTCTCCGGCCGGAAAGTCGCCTTCCCGGACTTCTGCAATGTAATCTTGGACAGCTGCCGTAATTTCGGTGTTCAGCTTTGCGTATTGCTTTATAAACCGGGGAACAAAATCGCTGAACATTCCTAGCATATCGTTGATTACCAATACCTGGCCGTCACAACTTTTTCCGGCTCCTATGCCTATGGTCGGGATGCGGAGGGATTTTGTGATCAGTTGGGCCAGCTTGTCGGGAATGCATTCCAGTGTGATGGCAAAAACGCCAGCTTCCTCCAGCAATTTGGCATCTTCCCAGATTCTCTTTGCGCTTTGTTCGTCTTTTCCCTGTACTTTAAACCCGCCGAAAGCGTTGACCGACTGCGGTGTTAACCCGATATGCCCCATTACCGGAATTTGTGCATCCACAACGGCTTTTATTGTTTCCGAGAAAAGTGTGCCGCCTTCCATCTTGACGGCTTCAGCACCACCTTCCTTGATCATTCTGCCTGCATTCCGCACAGCTTCTTCTTTTGAAACATGATAGGATAAAAAAGGCATGTCGGCGACTACCAGCGCATTTTTCACACCCCGGACAACGGCTTTTGTGTGATATATTATTTCGTCAAGAGTAACCGGGAGCGTTGATTCGTTTCCCTGGAAGACCATTCCCAGTGAATCGCCAACCAGGACGGAATCGATTCCTGCGGCATCCACTATTTTCGCCATCGAATAATCATAGGCGGTGAGCATACTTATTTTCCGGTTATTGTCTTTCGCTTCCTGAAAGGATTTTACAGTAAATTTTTGTGCCATATTTTTTATTGCTTAGAGAGCGGGGTGTTAAGTACTTCTTCCAGCGAATAATCGCCCAACAGCTGCATGGTTTTCCTTCCCATCAGCGTGTATAACGCTGTCATTTCCGGCATAAGAGCATTCAAACTTTCCAAATGCATCCGGACGGTGTTTTTGTCGCCTCGCTTAATGGGACCGGTAAGCGCATCTTTAAGATCTTTCCCTTTTAGGTTAAGGATAACGCTTTCCAATAAAGGCCGGGCTGCTTCCTGAATATTGTCTCGGGGCATGCCCGATTTCTCGAAAATCGCAAAGGAGGCATCCAACAGCGTTACCAGGTAGTTCGACAAAACGCAGGCGGCCGCGTGATAAAGGGATTTCTTGCCGGGGTCTACGGTGAACGTTTGATTTCCGCACGCCTTGAAAAAGCCGGTCAATTGTCCGTTATCTTCCCCCGGCTTCTCGATGGCAAACCATACGTTGCCTAATTTTTCCTGTGCTACAACGGGATCGCCGAATGCCAAAAGCGGATGTGCGCAAGCCGTTTGATAGCCGTTTTCTTTTAGCGGGTTCAGTATGGAAAGAGGATATGCGCCGCTGGCGTGCAAGACCAGCTTTTCGTCCTTCCGGGGGGGAGGGAGAAGGGTGATTTGCCGGACAACGGCTTCAATCTGGTCATCGGGTGTCGTGATCCATATCATCTGGTTGTCATTGATCAGCTCCCCTGCAGATGCATAAGGATGGGAATGGGTCAGCCGGGCCGCCCTTTCGGTGCTTTTACAACTTCGGCTATAATAACCTCCTATCTCAAAACCGTTGTTTTTGAAATACAATCCTAAAGCGGTTGAAACTTGGCCGGCACCTATAAAAGCAATCTTCATTACCAATTTTACGTCGCTGTTCTGCGAGGCAAAGGTACAAAATAATATGAAATGAAAATGTTTTTAAGAAGTTATCCCAATGCGCAATTGGGTTGGGTAACTACTTTGAAGAAGTCGTTCCCTTTGTCGTCCACCAAAATGAAAGCGGGGAAATCCTCCACTTCGATTTTCCAGATGGCTTCCATACCCAGTTCGGGATATTCCACGCATTCGAGGCTCTTGATGCTATTTTGTGCCAGAATGGCCGCCGGACCCCCTATGCTGCCCAGGTAGAACCCTCCGTGTTTCTGACAAGCATCGGTCACCTGCTGGCTGCGGTTCCCTTTAGCGAGCATGATCATGCTGCCGCCGTGCGATTGGAACAGGTCTACGTAGGAATCCATCCGCCCTGCCGTGGTCGGTCCCATGGATCCCGAAGCATAGCCTTTGGGCGTTTTTGCCGGCCCGGCATAGTAGATGGGATGGTCTTTGATGTATTGTGGAAGACCTTCTCCGCGGTCGATCCGCTCTTTGAGCTTGGCGTGTGCTATGTCGCGCCCGACAATAATGGTGCCGTTAAGCGACAGCCGCGTTGAAACCGGGTATTTGGACAGTTCCGCCAGGATTTCCGGCATCGGACGATTGAGGTCGATCTTCACGCCGCCGCCTTCACCGGCTTCACGCATCGACTCGGGGATAAGGCGGGTTGGGTTGTCTTCCATTTTCTCAATCCAGATACCTTCTTTGTTGATTTTTGCTTTGATGTTGCGGTCGGCCGAGCAGGACACTCCCATTCCTACGGGGCAAGAGGCTCCGTGACGGGGCAGGCGGATAACGCGCACGTCGTGTGCAAAATATTTTCCACCGAATTGAGCGCCCAGTCCCAGCTTTTCAGACGCGATCTTCAGTTTTTCTTCCATTTCAATATCGCGGAACGCCCGGCCAAATTCATTGCCTTCGGTGGGGAGATTGTCGTAATATTTTGTGGATGCCAGTTTTACAGTTTTCAAGTTGGCCTCGGCAGAGGTGCCGCCGATGACAAATGCTAAATGATAGGGCGGACAGGCTGCAGTTCCCAGCGATTTCATTTTTTCCGTCAGGAACGCTTCCAGTTTTTCAGGGGTGAGCAACGCTTTGGTTTCCTGATACAGGTATGTTTTATTGGCTGATCCGCCGCCCTTGGCAACACAAAGGAATTTGTACTCATTCCCTTGAACCGCGTACAGGTCGATTTGAGCAGGGAGGTTTGTCCCCGTATTCACTTCGTCATACATGTTGAGCGGCGCATTCTGCGAATAGCGTAGGTTTTCGTTTATAAACGTGTTGTAAACACCACGCGAGAGGGCCTCCTCATCGTTTCCTTCCGTCCATACCTGTTGCCCTTTTTTGCCCATAATAATTGCTGTTCCCGTGTCCTGGCAGAAGGGAAGAATTCCTTTGGCCGATATTTCCGAATTGCGCAGGAAAGTGAGCGCCACGTATTTGTCGTTATCGCTCGCTTCGGGGTCGGTAAGAATTTTGGCTACCTGTTCCTGATGCTCGGGACGCAGCAGAAATTCCACATCGCGAAAAGCCGTCTGTGCCATCAGTGTAAGTCCTTCCTGAGAAATTTTCAATACCTCTTTCCCTTCAAATTCCGAAACCGATACGTGATCTTTGGTCAGTAGGTAGTATTCTGTGGTGTCTTTCGACATTGGGAAAGGGTCTTGATAATGAAACGATTTTGTTGCCATATAATGATGTTTTGTAAATGTTTTTTCGAACAGGTACAAAATTACAAAGAAAAAATGACTTTTTAGCAGGCAGTAGAGTAGACAACCTTTCGATAGCTCAGTTGTTTGTGCTATTTAAATTCATTATAAATAATATATCTTAAAAGCTCGTTTTTTAGGCAAAAAATATGTTCCTTTGTATCCGGAAATGAGATTGTGCTATTTATGCGACTTTCAGAACTACAGACCGGCGATAAGGCATTCATTGTAAAAGTAAATGGATCGGGGGCATTTCGGAAACGGATTCTCGAAATGGGCTTCGTGCGCGGACAAGAGGTGAGGTCGATACTGAACGCCCCGTTGAAAGACCCTATCAAATACGGCATCATGGAGTACGAAGTTTCGTTGCGGCGCAGTGAAGCCGTATTGATTGAAATTTCGAAATTGAAAGAAGATGTGGTGTATGCGGTGGACAATGACAAAACAGATGAGCCTGAAAACGAGGTTGAAGAGACGGACTTTCGCGATCCACCACTTTCTGACGAATCCGATTTAAAGAAAGAAAATAATAACGTTATTCGTGTTGCGTTGGTTGGAAACCCCAACGCCGGAAAAACCTCCATTTTCAACCTTGCGTCGGGGGCACATGAGCATGTGGGAAATTACAGCGGCGTAACGGTCGATTCCAAAGAAGGAACGCTGAGGCACAACGGTTATAAGTTTATATTGACCGATCTTCCGGGAACATATTCATTGTCTGCTTATTCTCCCGAGGAACTGTACGTAAGAAGTTATATTTTTGAAGAAAAACCCGATGTTATTGTGAATGTGGTGTCGGCATCGGCCTTGGAGAGAAACCTGTATCTTACCACCGAGCTTATTGAGTTGGAGAAACCAATGGTAGTAGCACTCAATATGTACGACGAACTTGAGAAGAGCGGCCGCTTATTCAAGCACCAGACGCTTTCTGAAATGCTGAATGTTCCTATTGTTCCTACGGTGGGAAAGAAAGGGTTCGGTATTCCCGAATTGCTCGAAAATGTGATTAGCATTTACGAATCCGGCAACAACTCTCACAACGTAAAGGTTCCCTACGGGCGTGTATTGGAGAAATCCATCGGCTTTATGTGTCGCGATTTATTATCCAACGGCTTTTCGACGTTAGGTATGCCGAAGCGTTATGTCGGTATTAAGTTGCTGGAGGGGGATAAAGAGGTAGAAAATGCTATTCGTGAGCACGATAAAGGCAAGGAGCTTCTGGCTCGTAGAAACAAGGAACGGGAATATATCGAAAGATTGTTGAAAGAAGACCCAGAGTCGGCCTTTACCAATGCCCGGTATGGATTTATTGCAGGAGCACTCAAAGAGACACTGAGCGAAAAAACAAAATTCGAAGATAAAACTACTGTGCTCGATGCTGTCCTGACGAATAAATATTTGGGGCTCCCGCTTTTCTTTGTCTTTCTGTGGATAATGTTTGAAGCTACATTCCGGCTTGGAGCTTATCCGATGGAGTGGATTGAGTGGATTGTGGCCCAGGCAGGGAATTTGATTCGTGTAAATATGACGGAAGGACCACTCAAGGATTTGCTGGTAGACGGCGTTATCGGCGGAGTGGGGGGTGTTATTGTTTTTCTGCCGAACATTGTGATATTGTACGCGTTTATCGCGTTTATGGAAGATTCGGGATACATGGCCCGGGCAGCGTTCATCATGGATAAACTGATGCATAACATCGGCCTTCACGGAAAATCGTTTATTCCGCTTATCATGGGGTTTGGGTGTAATGTACCTGCAGTAATGTCCACCCGCACAATCGAAAGCCGCAGCAGCCGGATGATTACCATGCTGATTGTTCCTTTTATGTCGTGCAGTGCGCGATTGCCGGTTTATATTTTATTTGTAAGTGCATTTTTTCCCCGGAACGGCAGTTTTGTCATGCTCGGATTGTACAGCGTAGGGGTTCTTGTGGCTATTCTGACGGCGATTTTGCTCCGTAAACGATTTTTTACCAAGGAAGATACGCCGTTTGTGATGGAGTTGCCGCCTTACCGGATGCCTACATTTAAATCGGTAGTCATCCATATGTGGGAAAGGGCCAAGCAGTATTTACTGAAGATGGGCGGTCCCATTTTGGTTGCCTCCATCATTATCTGGTTTCTGGGGTATTTCCCGCAAGATGCACAGCGCGAAGCGCAATTTGACAGGCAACTGGCACAACTCGACAGCCTGGTTTTACCGCAGACAGAAAAAGAGATCCGGGTGATAGAAATTGAACACGCAAAGAACACCGAACATCAGGTAAATTCATACATCGGAAAAATTGGCCATTTTATGGAGCCATTGATGCGCCCGCTTGGTTTCGACTGGAAAATTTCCGTGAGCTTGTTGTCGGGAATGGCGGCAAAAGAGATTGTAATCAGTACGATGGGGGTGCTTTATACCGGTGACAGTGAGGACCAGCAGTCGTTGCAAACCCGGCTTTTACAGGAGAAGCATCCGGACGGGACACCTGTTTTCTCACCGCTGGTCGTTATCGGATTTTTGCTGTTTATCCTGATCTATTTCCCCTGTATTGCCACCATAGTTGCTATCAAAGAAGAATCCCATTCGTGGAGGTGGGCGCTTTTCAGCGTGGTCTACTCGACAGGGCTGGCCTGGTTTATAGCTTTCCTGGTTTATCAAACCGGCCGTTTCTTTATTTAAACTTTCCGTCCAATTCTTTGTTGTTAAAATATGAGTTTACAGTTGTTCATCGTTATCATCATCGGCATTGTTGTCTCCATCGTGGTTGTTCGTGAGATTTACCGTTTCTTTTTTGTGAAGAAGGAGTCCGGGTTTTGTGGCGGGTGCAAGGGATGCGATTTTAATCCCGGGCATATCCAGAAAACAAAATAAAGGAGAATCAAACCATTTAATTCTCTTTCAACAGTCTTCCCAGTACTTCCAGGTTGGCCGGTGATGTTGATTTTTTCCCTGCAGGTGTGTATAATTCTTCAATGCGCGATGCGTATGCCGAATAGACCTTGTGTTTTACGATTTTCATCGTGGAGTTCACCATGCCGTTCTTTTCGGTAAAGGGTTCTTCAATCACGGCAAATGCGGAAGGCAGCCACCGGTAAGGGAACATCCCGTCGTTCTTTCCTCCCTTGAGGTATTCCGCAATTTCCTTTTCAATAAGTAGAGCCGCTTCCGAGGGGTCTGACGTTCGCTTTTTTAATTCAACGGGATTTACGGTGATAAGCGCTGTGGTATAGGGGCGTTGGTTGTTGTACAACACAATCTGATTGATAAACGGAGACTGGGCCATGATGGACTCTTCAATTCCTTCGGGAGAAAATTTCTCACCGTCATCGCTGATCAGCAGCGATTTTGTGCGCCCAAGCACATACAGGTATCCGTCGTTGTCGATGTATCCCATATCTCCTGTCCGGAGCCATCCATCCACAATGGTCTCGGCCGTGGCTTCGGGGTTTTTCCAATATCCTTTCATCACGTTCCCGCCCCGGATAATGATCTCACCCTTCTTCCCCGTGGGAACTACCTGCATCTTGTCGTCCACAATTTTTATATCCATATGCGGAAGCGGTTTCCCTGAAGAACCGAGTTTGTGTGCATGAGGGCAATTGGCGGAGATGATGGGAGTCGCTTCTGATAGGCCGTAGCCTTGGTACATAGGAATGCCTATTGCATAGAAGAAGCGTTGCAGTTCAATATCGAGGAGGGCGCCACCCCCAATGAAGAATTCCATATTGCTGGCAAACGATTCACGTACCTTTGAAAAGATGATTTTATCGTAAAAGGCCAGAAGCGGTTTTATCCAGAAACGTCCACCGGAGCCTTTGTTGAAGCCTTCTTTGTTATACGCATATGCTGTTTTAAGGGCTTTCCGGAATAACATACTGGTCAGTTTGCCTTTCTTTTCAATTCCGGCTTCGATGTTTTTTCGGAAGTTGGAAGCCAGTGCGGGTACGCTCATCAGCAGATGAGGGTTAATCGCTTTCAGGCTTTTGGGTACGTTCCGGAGAACCTCCATAGGGGATTTACCCATAGCTACCGATGCCAGTGAAGCTCCGCATTTCATGAACGAATAAATTCCGGCGGTGTGTCCGAAGGAATGATCCCACGGAAGGATAAGTAGTTGCCTGAAATGGGAAGGTATTCCGTTTAAATGCTCCACTGCCTGTTCCGAGTTACAAACGTAGTTGCCGTGTGACAACATAATCCCTTTCGGGTTAGCTGTTGTTCCCGAGGTGTAAGAAATGTTGGCCAGTGAATCGGGAGTAACGGCTTTTATCCGTTCTTCCAACGCTGACGGATTGTTGGCCAGCAACTTCTTTCCCTGTTCGATTATGGAGTTAAACAAAGTTTCATTTTCCTGCAAGGTTTCTTCCGGGTCAAGCAGGATGTACTGCCTGACAGTAGAAAAGGCTCCCTTCATCGGGCGGATTTTCGCTATTTGCTGATCGGAAGCCATAATCGCGCAACATTCGGAATGATTCACGCGAAAACTGATGTCTTGCTCCGTTTCCAGTTTCACGGAAAGAGGGACGCAGACAGCCCCCGCATGCAGCACCCCAAGCTCACCTATCACCCAGTTGTTTTTTCCTTCGGAAATCAGGGCGACACGGTCGCCCGCCTCGATCCCCAACGCCATTAACCCGGCAGCGAACTGCCTGGCTTTGTCCTGGACTTCCTTGTAGGAGAGTGAGGTGTAATCTGTCCCTGTTCTTGCTTCGTAAAGAAACGGACGTTCGCTGTACTTCTCAACAGCTTCGTTCAAAAAAGAGATGATTGTTTTGCTCATCGATGTTGGATTTAATTTTTTGCTGCAAATTTACTGTTTTTTATGGAATACTACTCCCTCCACTTTATCCATTTTGGGCCGTCGCTCCATCCTGACTCCACGACCGTTTCAATAAATTGCATACCCCGTACACCGTCGTACACGTCCGGAAAATCCAGTATATCGGCAGAGGGGGGGGCTTTTTTCATTTTTGCCTTCACCGTCAGCGCGAAGTTACGGTAGATATTGGCGAAAGCTTCGATAAAACCTTCGGGATGCCCTCCGGGCGTACGTATGTTCCACCGGGTATTTTTACCCAGGTAAGGATGGTTCCCGCCGATATGCATCACTTCCTCGGGGCTGTTCCCTTTTTTTAGGAAAAGCTGGTTGGGATGCTCCTGAACCCATTGTATTCCTCCCTTTTCCCCATAGACACGGATGTTGATGTTGTTGGCTTCACCCACGGCAACCTGACTGGCCGAAAGCAGGGCTTTTACCCCTTCTTCCATCCGCATCATGGCCACTCCGTCGTCATCAATCGGACGCCCGGGAACGAAAGTATTCAGTTCGGCGCAAAGTTCCACCACTTTTAATCCGGTTACGTATTCGCACAAATGCCAGGCATGGGTTCCTATATCACCCATACAACCTGCCTTCCCCGATAATTGTGGATCGGTACGCCATCCCGCATTGTTCCCTTCCGTTAGCTCGATACGTTCTGCCAGCCAGCCTTGAGGGTATTCTACGTATACACGGCGTAACTTGCCCAGCTCTCCTGCGGCAATTCTCGCCTTCATCTCTTTTACCGCGGGATATCCGGAGTAAACGTGAGTCAAAGCCAGTACCAAACCGGTTTCTTCCACTTTTTTTTGAAGTGTTTTGGCTTCTTCAAGGGAGAATGTCATGGGTTTATCCAGTACCACGTGAAAGCCCCTTTCCAAGGCCATCATAGCCGGTTCGAAATGGTATTTGTTGGGGGTGACGATCACCACGAAATCCATCCTTTCGTTTTCCGGCAGGTCCGTTTCTTTCTCAAACATCTCCCGGTAGGTGCTGTAAATACGATTGTCCGGCAGGAAATAAGTGCGTCCCGATTCTTTCGATACCTCCGGGTTTGAGCTGAAACATCCGCAGGCCAATTCTACCATATTCTCCATCAAGGCTGCGCGAAGGTGAATGGCTCCGATAAAGCCGGTTATACCGCCTCCGACCATTCCCATTTTTAATCGTCTGTTCTCCATTACACTGTATTTTTGTTGATTATTTGGCAAAAAAAGCATCAAACGCATGTCCGGATACCTGAAAGTCCAGCCGCTTGGTGTACTCACACGATTCACGGGCTCCGTGCTCGCGGTCCATAGCACTGTCTTCCCACTCTATCGAAAGCGGGCCCTGGTATCCTATGGCATTAAGGGCACGTATAATCTCTTCGAATTTTATTTTCCCGCGCCCTACACTGCGGAAGTTCCAAAAGCGACGGGGGTCGCCGAAAGGGACGTGTCCTCCGAATACTCCTACTTGTTTGGGAGTGTCACTCCAGTAAGCATCTTTCATGTGTACGTGAAAAATACGGTCGGGAAACTGATAGATAAAATCCACGTAATCTACTCCCTGGTATCCCAAATGGCTCGGATCGTAGTTGAACCCGAAAGCGGGGTGATGATCCAAGGCCTCCAATGCCCTTTGGGCAGAAAAGGTGTCGAAAGCAATTTCGGTGGGATGTACCTCTAATGCGAAACGAACCCCCAGCTTTTCAAATTCGTCCAGAATTGGTGCGAACCGGTTTGCGAAATCTTGGTATCCTTTATCGATAGTGGATTGTGGAACAGGAGGGAAAGAATACAACAAATGCCATATCGGACTTCCGGTGAACCCTACGACGGTGTCAACCCCCAGCACCCGGGCTGCCCGGGCCGTCAGGATTAATTCTTCAGCGGCACGTCGGCGGACTCCTTCCGGATCGCCGTCTCCCCAGATATAATCGGGGAGGATACTTTTGTGGCGTTCGTCAATTTTATCGCACACAGCTTGCCCTACCAAGTGGGAGGAGATGGTTCGCAATTGCATGCCGTATTTTTCCAAAAGGTCTTTAATGCCCTTGTAATAGGCAGGATCGGTCTGACGGACATCCAGGTGGTCGGGTAATCCTAATTCAAGTCCGTCGTAACCGAATGCTTTTGCCTTTACGCAAACCTCTTCCAGTGATAAATCGCCCCATTGCAGGGAATAGAGTGTAACTAATCGTGCCATGTTTATTCTGTTTTTTATGATTTAAGAAAATACTATAGGATAAGTGTTTGCCGGGTTCGTAGACTGACTTGATTCCACGCAAAACTACTTCTTTTTTTCAAGAAAAACAAGGATGGTTCTCGGGGTTTCCCGGAAAAATTTAATTTTGTGCGTTACTTAACTCTTAAGAAATCTAAATCCCCAAACGAGCTTGACATAAATTTTGTACCTTTGTGCCCGGGTTATGAACATAACAAAGGTGTTACGCCAAAACAACACTAACGATCCGCACCTTTTGGGAAGGGGCGACATCAAAAAACTTCTCGCACAATACTCTTTACCCGCTATTATCGGTATGGTTATCACATCGCTTTACCATATAGTGGACAGTATTTTTATTGGGCACGGTATCGGTGCATCCGCACTTTCGGGCATGGCTGTGACTTTTCCGATTATGAATATTCTTGCCGCTTTTTCCACCCTTATTGGTGTGGGAGGTGCAACACTAACCTCCATCAGATTAGGTGAAAAAGACGAAGAGAACGCACGAAGTATACTTGGACATGTTGCCTTGGTAAATACAGTGAACGGGACATTGCTTGGGGTAGTGACGCTGTTTTTCCTGGAACCTGTTTTAAAGCTTTTTGGAGCTAGTGAAACGTTGTTGCCTTACGCAAGTGATTTCTTGTCGGTTTACATGATAGGAATTCCTGTTGGTTTTGTCTTTATCGGGCTGAATAACATTATGCGTGTGACCGGATATCCTAAAAAGGCAATGCTCTCTTCTTTCCTGACAGTTGCAGTAAATGTTTTACTTGCACCAATTTTCATTTTTGTTCTTGGCTGGGGCATGAAAGGGACAGCGCTGGCCACAGTCCTCTCCCAGCTTGCGGGATTGGTGTGGGTGCTGATGCACTTTTTCAACAAGAACAGCCTTATTCGTTTTGAGATAAAGGGGTTTAAATTGTCCGGAAAGACGATCGTCAACATGATGGCTATCGGTGTTTCTCCTTTTCTTATGAATCTCACCTCCAGCCTTGTTGTTTCGATTATCAATTTCGGATTGATGAAACATGGTGGTGATCTTGCTATCGGGGCATACGGAATCATCAACCGGATACTTTTCCTGTTCGGGATGATTGTTATTGGTTTAACAATGGGTATGCAGCCAATCGTAGGATACAACTACGGGGCAAAACAAATCGACAGGTCGTTCAAGGCGCTCAGGTACACGATCATCGTAAGTGTTTTAATCATGACTTTCGGTTTTTTATTTTCCCAACTATTCCCAACTTTGATCATGCGCATGTTTACCAGCGACAGGGAGCTTCTTGACATCTCTGTCCGCGGATTGAGAATTACCACTGTTTTGTTTCCTGTTATTGCCGTTCAGATGGTTATCAGTAACTTTTTCCAGTCGGTTGGAAAAGCAAAAATAGCCGTGTTCCTATCGTTGACGCGGCAGCTTATTTTTCTGATTCCCTTTTTACTTTTGCTCCCCCGGTATTTTGGTTTGGATGGAGTTTTTATGAGTATGCCTGCCGCTGATTTAATCGCGTTTTTTGTAACAATCCTGACGTTTACCTATCAGTATAAAGGAATGAGGGTTAGGAAATAAAAGGGATTAACTTCCTTACTGGTGATTTGACCTAACCTTGTGGCTTCTTATCAATTTTGCCAGAACCACGGTAACCAGTAGCATGAAAATGAACCGAACAATTAAATCTATCCGTAATAACTGCCATTCACCCTTACAGGTTGTCCATTCGGGCAATTTACCGACATTATCGATGATCTGTCCTGAAACAATTGCTGTTCCAACATAATCGCGATAAATATCCGTTGAAGCGGCAAAATTGAAAACCATAAATACAACGGAAACAATGCTTAAGATAAGTGTAATGATCAATAACTTTTTCATCTTCTTTACATAATGATAATTGGGGTATTTATTTGTACGTAAGATGACTCGGGCAAGGATTTACCTGAGCATTACCAAGGGATAGCCTCGACATAAACGTCGGGGTTTGTTTACATCATCACGGATTCTTTTCTATTTATGTGCCTACTGTTTCTAAAAAAAGTAAAAGTAGTGTATTTTTTTGTATCTGTATAAAAAAAATTATTTTTGTTTTGTTCCTAATTGAATGCTCTTTGTTACCCCGATCTCATTGATGAAATATGCATCATGGGAAATAACCAGTACCGTACCCCGATACTTTTTGATGGTATGGGCCAGTATCGATAAACTTGAGACATCAAGATTATTCGTAGGCTCATCCAATATGAAAATATCCGGGACGTGGTTGGAAATCATCAGGCAGCATAAGTAAAGGCGCATACGTTCACCTCCACTCAACGCTTGACAGTTTTTATCCCAGGTCTCTTGGGGAAACAATGCGCGGTTAAGCCGCAGTTTTATTTCGTGGTCGGACAGGTTGTTTTCGTTGTGTTGTTCTGCTAATTCCAACACCGTCAGTTTTTTGTTGACCCGAGCATACTCTTGATCAAGATAGATATATGAAAAATCTGCCCGGGAGACATGGCCTTGTGTTGGTGAAAGTTCACCCAGCAAGAGTTTGATCAATGTTGTTTTTCCACTCCCGTTGTCCCCGAGAATGTGTATTCTTTCTCCGCTTCGAACTTCCGTGTCTAACGGAGAAGGCCACAGGTATTTGTTTTCCGTGTACCCAAAATTCAAATTTTCAGCCGCAATCAAAACTTTTCCATCATGCAGTTTGGCGTCCTCAAAATTAATCTTCAATTCACTGTTCCTCTGTTGTTTTCCTTTTAGGGCGGATAAGCGTTGTTGAGTGTCGTTAATGATTCCGGAGTGTTTTTCTTTCAACTTGGCGGAACTGTTTTCAGACAGGTTGCGGCGTGCATTTAAAACGATACGGGCAAGCCCTCCTTTCTGTTTGCTCCGTTCACCGTGTGACGCTCTTCTTTCCTGACGTTCGCGAATTTCTTGCGCTCTCTTTCGGGCGATCCGTAAAGCCGTCTGTCCCGCATCAATTTGCTGTTCCAAAGCGCGATTCTCAGTCTCTTTCTGTGACCAGTAAAAATCGTAATTTCCCCCGTACAGCTTAATGCCTTTAGGGGTCAACTCGAACGTTTCCTCCAAAAGATTAAGCAGCGTAATATCATGGCTGACAATGATAACCGTAGCTTTTGTCTGGGATATGTACTCATAAAGCTTCTTCCTTGCTGCGTAGTCGAGGTGGTTGGTCGGCTCGTCCAACAAAACGACATCGGGGTTGTGAACGGTTAATCCCGCCAACAAGACTTTCGTTTTTTCCCCTCCACTTAACTGCAAAATGGGTAGGTCAATAGGCAGATTCAATAATCCCCAATGTGTTAAAGCTACGCGGCACCTGTCTTCGATATCCCAATCATCGTTCAGGGTGTCGTAATGACCCTGGTCAACAGAACCTCCATAGATGGCCTGCAGGGCTTTTATTTTTTCAGATACCCCCAGGGTTTCTGCCAGGGTCTGCTCCTTAAAGTCAATCTGTTGAGGAATGTAATAAGGGGATGCCGATACCCGGATATTGCCCGAAGAAGGTGTCAGTTCGCCTGCCAGCATTTTAAGGAGGGTGGATTTTCCTGTGCCGTTGTTGCCGATGAGGGACACTTTCCCGCCTGGTGAAACGGAAAAACTAACCGATTCAAATAATGTAGGTCGATTGAAATAGTGATAGGAAATATCACTTACGATAATACTCATTGTTACAATTAATAGTGGATTCCATGCAGGAACCGGATTAAACCGAAGTAGGTGGGACTCTCTGGTGTCGGTTTAATAAAACCAACAAACTATTAATTGTTTATTTTCATTGGAGTATCTTTTTAATTCGAATGCAAAAGTATGAACAATAGTTGAATATGCCAAATTGCCTGTGTCGACCTTTATATGAATTTACACAATCCTTGATTTCCGGGTGTCTTTTTAACAAAAAACAATTCTTCCTGTAGCGTGTCATGTAAGACTAAGTCTTGATACTGAGGAAAAATGTACACAAAAACTTGAATATTTTGAAGAATCCAACTATGTTTGCAGAGGAAAACATTAGATAGAAGACGTGAGTTGTTATGAGCAGAGGATTTGTCAAAGAAAGCGATCAGGAAGAGATTCCGATAGTACCCCCCCGGGCTTATTTACCGGAAGGAACAACAAATTATGTAACCCGGGAGGGACTGGATGAACTGTTGGCCGAAAGAGAGGAACTTATCAATGAGAAAGAAAATCTGAACAAAGCCGATGAAAATGAGAAACGAATAGTGCAGAACCATATTAATGCAAAATTGTATCTGTTGAACCACAGAATCGACACCGCCATAATAGTTATTTTAGACGAACAGCCTCAAGATGAAATAAGGTTCGGTGCACGGGTAACTCTCAAAATGGAAGAAGCCAGGAGGATCAAAACTTTTCAAATAGTGGGTGTGGATGAAGCTGATGTTTCCAAAGGAAAAATCTCCTTTATATCGCCTTTGGCCAATGCATTGACGAATAAAAAAGAGGGAGACAAAGTTGTTTTAAAACGAGACAAGAAAGATATCGTTTATGAAATTATAAGCATAGCCTATACCTAAGAGCGAATTGTGCGTCCTAAGAGATAAGATAATATGACTCTATTCAACGTTGTCTGATCCTATTTTTTTTGTAAGGTGCAAAGAAATAGAATCAGAATAATGAATAGTCAGTTCGGTTACTTTAATTTTTTATAACTCAATGCCCCTGAAGGACAAAGATTTATTTGATTCATTAATTCTTCGGATGTTGCATTACCGATTTTAATCCAGGGTCTTTCTTGTGGATGATAAACCTTAGGTAGTGTTTTAACACAAATACCGGAATGAATACATTTCTCCGATTCCCAAATGATGGTAATTTCTTCGTTTGAATATTCTTTTTTTGACATATTGATTAAGAAACTATTTTGAATTTTCATTTCTTTAAAATAGCCCGCTATTATGCGTGAGCTGAAAATCCAGATCCATCCAGAAATAGGCATAAAACAGGACATGAAAAATATTAAAACAGTTTCTGAGTTTAAAATGAAGTAGAATTATACGCTATGCTTAATAAATGTTCCGTTATCTAATTCTTTAAAAGCTTGATCCAGTTCTTCATTGGTATTCATCACAATTGGGCCACCCCATGCTACAGGTTCTTTCAACGGCTTGGCCGCCAACAGAACAAACCTGGCACCCTGATTTCCTGAACGGACTTCTACAGAATCGTATATGTCACTGTCTTTATCGCTTGAAGTAAATAAAACAGCGCATGATTTATTCTCAAATTGAGACAGGTTGTTGTCAACGGCAAGGTTGCCGTCCAATAAATAGATGAACAGCGTTTGGTCATTCGGAGTTTCGTCGTAAGTCCATGTGCTGCTGGGAGCCAGATCAATATCTAGATATTTAACCTTTACATATTTGCCTTCGAAGACACCGCTTTTGCCCTTGTAAGTGCCGGCTAGGATTCTCACTACGGCGTTTTCTTCTTCCACAAGGGTAACTTTTTCTTGCGTGATATCACCGTATGCCGGAATGGTCATTTTATCTCTGGCAGGCAAATTTACCCAAAGCTGGCACCCAAGCATTCTTTCAGATTCTTTAGGCATTTCCTGATGTATAATGCCTGAACCTGCTGTCATCCATTGGCATTCCAGATCGTGGATCGTGCCTTTATTTCCAAGACTGTCGCCATGTTCAACCTTGCCCTTAATTAGATAAGTAATGGTCTCAATACCTCTGTGTGGATGCCAGGGAAACCCTTTAATGTAGTCTTTCGGATCTTCGGAATCAAAGCCGTCAAGCATTAAAAATGGGTCAAAATCTACAATGTTTACTGGTCCCAACACACGGCGCAGATGAACTCCGGCGCCATCGACAGCATTCTGTCCTCTAATAATTTGATTTGCTTTTCTTTTGTTCATAATAGGACATCTTTAATTTCATTTACCTTATTAAATACACTCTTTGCAAACGGACAGTTTTATACTGTCTTGCATAATGATCCATATTCATTACACTACATGATACAATTGGGTCATTAGACTCCTGTAAATGTAATAAAAATCTATTCCGTTTGCTAATAATAGGCTCCAAAAGATAAAAATAATGCAATAACCATATAACCTATTGTACATAAGTGTTATAAGGTTTCTTTATTTGGTGAAACTTAGAGGTTATGTACACACATCTCCTTTAAATAGTTACTAATATGTGTAAAGATAGTGAGATAATCCTTATCTTCCACCAAAGTGCCAATTGCATTACAGAAGAAATTTCATTAAATCCCAGTGAAGGGCTATCAGTAATGAAAATTTCTATTTAACCTTATTTTAATACGACTAACCCAGAATAATAGTAAAAAATAAAAAAGATATCAGAAAAATAACTAAACTTGCAGGCTGTATTTCTATACTATAGACATCACAATTGTTGCCTGACATGAGTTTCAGGTAGTAACCGGAGAAACATGTATATTCATTTAAATAGGGGAATTAAATATAAGAAATTATTTGGATTATAATGATATATAAAAAACAACAAAATGAGAATCATAAAATTTGTAACCATTGGACTACTAATTGCAGGAGCAACTTCCTTTTCAGGATGCAATAAAGAAGATGAGGCTAAAGATAAAGATGAGGATAACCCTCATAATTCTGATCTAATTGGCTCCTGGAATATTACTTCAGATGGAAACGTCATCCCGTGGGGTATTGCAGTCGACGGTAATGGGAATGTATATATCTCGGAACTCATGGGAAACAGAATAGGCAAATATGCTTCTACGGGAACATTAATTACAACATGGGGGACTTTTGGGATCAATAACGGACAGTTCAGTTGGCCCAAATATATAGCAGTTGATGGAGATAATAATATATACGTAGCTGATGAGAAAAATCTAAGGATACAAAAGTTTAATTCAGCAGGCTTATATGTAACAAAGTGGGAAGTAGATTTTGCAGGGACTATTGCTGTAGATAAGTTAAATAAATGGGTTTATACTGTTGATGTATCAAATGTATTACAGAAATTTGATCTGTCAGGCAATTTCATGATGCAATGGGGCGGTACAGGAACTGGAGATGGGCAACTCATGTTAAGCAATCAGAATGACCTATCCAATCAAGGTATGAATGGTCAGATGGCTGTTGATAAAGCAGGCAATATCTATGTGGTTGACAACATGAATTTCAGAATACAAAAGTTTTCGTCTAGTGGCGCTTATATAATGAAATGGGGCAGTAAAGGAAATGGTGGCGGTCAATTTCTTTTTCCCTGCGGAATTGCAATTGATAGTGCAAATGGTTTCGTTTATGTAGCTGATAATAGCACACAAAATGGGGGGGCCGGTAATATTGCACGCATTGAAAAATTTGATTTAATGGGAAAATTTATTAAACAATGGATTGTAACCGATGATTCTGATAAAAGTCAAGTTATGGCCCTTGCAGTTGATAAAGATGGAAACGTTCTTTCGATACGGGGTTCTCGAGTATTTAAATATGCTTTTAAAGGTATAGGCAGTTAGACCGCTGTTCATCTACGTACACTTATTGGTCTTTTGTCTTTTCTTGTTCATCCAGATTTCCCCTTTCTTCCAGGTCTTTCATTGCATCGTACAATGAAAGTTTAAGTGTTCCAATGTAGCTGTTAATTTTTTTGCATTAATAGAACTGCCGGGGACAAGATCGTTTTTACTATCCTACTTTTCACGATGAATCGTTACCTTTGCAGTGTACGGTTATTTGATATATTTACCTGTTTTAACGCCATTTAATACATAGCTATAATGTTAAAAAGGTGTACATCCATATAGATGAGAGAAATATTCCCGATTTGGCACCTTAACTTCATTTATAACTCAGGTTGGGATGATTGATGGAATTGATGGAGTGGGGAAGATATTATCTATGTAAGACACTGTAAATCAGAGACATTTAGTGAGTGCTGGTCTAAAAAAACTCCCTTTAGAGAAATCTAAAAGGAGCTTTTTGTGCGGCTGAAGGGACTCGAACCCCCACGCCTCTCGGCACCAGATCCTAAGTCTGGCGCGGCTACCAATTACGCCACAGCCGCAGGCCTGTTTTTATTTGCGAGTGCAAAGTTAATATTAATTTTTTATTTTTTATGGCTTTTGTCGAAGTTATTTCTCATTGACAATCTTCTCGATGACTTCAGGAAAATGTTTGTATTCCAGCTGGTGTACTCTTTGGGCAATATCGCCGGGAGTGTCGCCGGGAAGTACTTCGCAGGAAGCTTGGAAAATTATATCGCCTTCATCGTAGTGCTCGTTAACATAATGTATGGATATCCCCGATTCCTTTTCACCGGCCTCCATTACTGCTCGGTGAACGCGGTCGCCGTACATTCCTTTCCCTCCATACTTGGGGAGCAAAGCCGGATGAATATTGATTATCCTGTTGGGGAAAGCTTTCAGAAGCGGGGCAGACACTTTTAGCAGATAACCCGCTAACACGATGAAATCGATGTTATACTGTTGCAACGTTTCCAAAATCAACTCCGCTTCGTCAAATTCCGTTTTGGAAAAGGTATAAGACGGAACCCCCAGATTTTTAGCCCGTTCGTGCACAAAAGCTTCTTTTTTGTTGGAAAGAATCAACGATATTTCAATTTCGTCGTTACCGGAAAAATACCGGACAATATTTTCAGCGTTTGATCCGCTACCCGAGGCAAATATGGCTATTCTCTTCATAAAACAGGTGTGTGTTTTGCACAAAAAAACGGCAAATGTGCATTATTTTTGAATTTATTGATTGAAAAATTGTGTGGTTAAAGAAAAATTGATTTACTTTGCATCCACAAAATTAAAAAGAAAATATCTTTTATTTACTAATTTAATTAATAAAAAGTTATGTCTGAAGTAGCACAAAGAGTAAAATCGATCATTGTCGATAAATTAGGTGTTGAAGAGTCTGAAGTAACAGAAACTGCCAGCTTTACCAATGATTTGGGAGCTGATTCACTTGACACTGTTGAGTTGATCATGGAATTCGAAAAAGAATTCAATATCTCCATTCCGGACGATCAAGCTGAGAAAATTTCTACGGTAGGTGATGCTATTGCTTACGTTGAACAACACGCTAAATAAAAAATCCACAAGTAAAATTCATGGAATTAAAAAGAGTAGTAGTAACAGGTCTGGGAGCTGTAACACCGTTGGGAAATGATGTTAAAACAACATGGGAAAATACCATAGCGGGAAAAAGCGGGGCCGGACCTATTACTCTTTTCGATGCATCTTTGTTCAAGACACAATTTGCCTGTGAGGTAAAAAATTTTGATCCCTACGAGCTTTTTGACAGGAAGGAGGCCCGGAGATTCGACCGTTATTCTCAGCTTGCCCTGAAAGCAGCGAAAGAGGCGATAGAGAACTCAGGACTTGATTTGGAAAAAGAAGACACCAACCGTATCGGAGTTATCTTCTCTGCCGGAATTGGAGGTATCAAAACTTTTGAGGAAGAGGTTGGTAATTATTATCTTACGCAAGATAAAGGCCCTCGATTCAATCCATTTTTCATTCCGAAAATGATAGCCGATATTGCCGCCGGGCATATCTCTATGATTTACGGACTGAGAGGTCCTAATTACGCAACCGTTTCGGCATGCGCATCTTCTACAAATGCCATCGCCGATGCTTTTAATCTCATCCGACTGAATAAGGCAAATGTTATTGTTACCGGTGGTGCTGAAGCGACCATCAGCGCCTCAGCAGTGGGCGGATTTAACGCAATGCATGCACTTTCTACCCGTAACGATTCGCCTGAAACGGCTTCACGCCCTTTTAGCGCCAGCCGGGACGGATTTGTCATGGGAGAAGGTTCTTCGAGCCTGATTCTCGAAGAGCTGGAACATGCCCTCGCACGCGGTGCACATATCTACGCCGAAGTAGCAGGCGCCGGCATGTCGGCCGATGCTCACCACATCACGGCTTCCCATCCCGACGGTTTGGGAGCCAAGCTGGTAATGTACAACGCCTTGGAGGATGCACAAATGCAACCCGAAGATATAGATTACATCAATGTTCACGGAACATCTACGCCGGTAGGCGATATTTCGGAAGTAAAAGCCATAAAGGAGGTTTTTGGAGAACACAGTTACAAGCTAAACATCAGTGCAACCAAGTCGATGACGGGACACTTGTTGGGTGCTGCCGGTTCACTGGAAGCAATGTTTTGTGTTCTTGCCCTTGAAAACCAGATTGTTCCGCCAACAATAAATTTCACCGAAGGCGACGAGGATCCGGAAATCGATTATAATCTTAACTTCACATTCAACAAAGCTCAAAAACGCGAGTTAAGAGCTGTGCTATCGAACACATTTGGCTTTGGAGGCCATAACGCAAGCGTAATCCTTAAGAAATTCAACAAGTAATGTGTTAAGAAAATTTATGCGAAAAGTAAGGGCAATTCCTCACAAAGGAAAAGAACCCTACTTTTCATTTTACAGGATGTTGGGATTTTATCCCGATAGAATTGATCTGTACCAGGAAGCATTGACACACAGATCATCATCAATTCGCTCAAATTCAGGAAAATGGGTTAATAATGAACGGCTCGAATTTCTGGGTGATGCCATTCTTGATGCCATTGTAGCCGATATTTTGTACAAAAAATTCGAGAATAAAAAAGAGGGATTCCTTACCAGTACCCGCTCGAGGATTGTTCAACGTGAAACGCTGAACAAAATTGCTATTGAAATAGGGATCGATAAAATCATCACTTCATCCACCCGGAATCTTGCTCACAACACCAATATCTACGGAGATGCCCTCGAAGCACTGATTGGAGCGATCTATCTTGATCAGGGTTACCGCGTAGCGAAAAGTTTTGTTTTTGAAACGCTCATTAAGCAACACATCAATATCGATACCGTATTGAAAAGTGAGGTAGACTTTAAGTCGCGTCTGATAGAGTGGGGACAAAAATACAAAATTGACGTAGGGTTTGAGGTGACCGACTCTTCCTACGATGAGCAAAACAATCCTATTTTTGAATCGAGGGTTATTGTCGGTGGGATGGATCTGGGTTCAGGAAAAGGGTATTCCAAAAAAGAATCGCATCAGAAGGCAGCAAAGAAAGCCATCAAGAAGCTGCGGAACGATAATGAACTTCTGGAAAAACTTTTCGAGAAAGGGAATAGTGAGTCTTCAGAAACTTCCGGGCAGGAGGAAGAGAACGTGCAGATAGAAATCTAATGTCCAGCTTATACCCAGACGCCGAATGAAATACCCATCCTTCTTCCCTGTTGTACCAAAGGAGTATCCACAGTTACCAGGCGAAGTTTGCCCGCAACTTCTTCTAAAGGTACGTCATCTATTTTATTTTTGATCTGTGCAACCATACGTCCGAACTTCCCTTCGTGAATGAGTTGTGCTGCATGGCCGCCGAGCAAAGTGCCTAAATTACGGTCTGCGGGAGACGGTGAACCTCCGCGCTGAATGTATCCGAGGACGGTTTCGCGAGTTTCAAATCCGGTTTGCCTTTCAATTTCTTTGGCGAAATACATAGCAGGCCTTTCGCTGCTTCCTTGTATTTCAATTCCCTCGGCAACAGCCACAATGGAATAGGCTTTCCCCATTTCCATTCTCTTTTTTATCTTGTCGATAATTACTTTCATGTTGTAACCAAGTTCGGGAAGTAGAATGATATCGGCTCCCCCGGCCATTCCAGCATACAGTGTAATCCAGCCGGCATGGTGCCCCATAAGTTCAATAACCATTACACGACGATGGGAACTTGCCGTGGAATGCAGGCGGTCGATAGCATCCGTAGCAATATTGACAGCGGTGTCGAACCCGAAAGTGACATCGGTTCCGTACACATCATTATCGATGGTTTTAGGAATTCCTACTACATTCAGCCCCAATTCAGAAAGCATCCAAGTGGTTTTTTGTGTGCCGTTTCCTCCAATACAAACCAGGCAGTCGAGGCCCAATTCGTGGTAGCATTTTTTTATCTCTTCCTGGTCTTTTTCGTCGGGTGATGTGATTTTTTTACGGAACACCTTTTCGCGTGCGGTCCCAAGAATGGTTCCTCCCAGATTAAGAATCCCAGAGAGCGATGCATCGGAAAGGTCAATAACGTCCTTGTAAAGCAGTCCGGAAAATCCATTCTGAATGCCGATTACCTTCATTCCGTAATTGTTAATGGCTGTTTTTCCAACGCCTCGTATGGTCGCATTAATTCCGGGACAGTCACCACCGGAAGTGAGAATTCCAATTTTCATACTGTTTCTGATTTTCTTACATTAGTTCCGATACAAAGGAAACAAAAAAGGATTAAAAAGTGAAGATTTTGGAAAGAATATTTTCAGTATGCCAACAGAAAATCGATTCACCTGAGCTTATTCAATATTGTTTCCGCTGCACGGTCCGCAGCACCGGTTCCGCCCAGTATCCGCCGCATTTCCGCGTAATTGTCCAGCATGTTTTTTCGGTAGTTCTTCACGTGGAGAAGTTGGGTAAGTTCTTTTCGGATGTTGTCAACGGTGAAAAACTTGGCGAAGAGTTCCGTCACAACTTCTCTGCCACAAATAAGGTTCACCAATGAGATATAGGGTGTGTGCAGGATGTTTTTGAAGGCCCAGTATGATAGCCGCGGCATCGACGTACGGTAACAAACTACTTGAGGAATGTTCAGCAACGCCGTCTCCAGGGTGGCCGTCCCGGAGGTAACCAACGCTGCCTGTGACTGGGCGAGAATGCGGTACGTTTGGTGGAACAAAACCCTCAGCGGAAATCCTTGGGTGAACTTATCGTAAAAATCAGGTTCAATACCGGGTGCCCCTGCAACTACCAGTTGGTAATCGTCGAATCCTTTTACTGCTTGCAGCATAGGTGGCAGGTTGCTGGATATTTCCTGTTTCCTGCTTCCTGCAAGCAGTGCGATAATCGGACGGTCGGGAAGTGTGTTGGCCGCAATGAACCCGGCAAACGTTTCATCTTTATACTCGCGCGCGTCGATCTCATCCACCGACGGATTTCCGACGTAATGGACCCGGTAATCGTGTTTTTCGTAGAAATCTACTTCAAAGGGCAGGATACAAAGCATCTCATCCACATATTTCTTGAACGATTTAACCCGATACTCTTTCCATGCCCATACTTTAGGTGAGATGTAATAGAAGACGGGAATGTTCAATCGAGCCTTTACAAACCTAGCCATCTTTAGGTTGAATCCCGGATAATCAACCAGGATAACCGCGTCCGGCTGATAGCCGGCGATCTCCTTTTGACAGAGTTGCAGGTTGTTAAGAATGGTTTTCGCATTCATAACAACCGGGACAATTCCCATAAATGCCATTTCACGGTAATGCTTAACCAGTGTTCCTCCCTGGACGGCCATAAGATCACCTCCGAAAAACCGGAAATCGGCTTCCTTGTCCAACTGTTTGATCGACTTCATCAGGTTGGATGCGTGTAGGTCGCCCGATGCTTCGCCGGCTATTAAGAAGTATTTCATATTCTTATGTCAAATCCCACTTTTTCAGCTCAGGGATAAAATCGTGTGCTGTCATGTCAATTTTTACAGGGACAATGGCAGCGTATCCGTTTGCCAATGCCCATTCATCGGTATTTACGTTGTCTTCTTCCCAGTTTTCGAAGTTCCCGGTCATCCAAAACACATCGCGGCCGTTTCCATCAGCAGACCGTTGATATTCATTCACCCACTTCCCCTGCGTCTGTGATGTTATTTTTATTCCCTTTATTTCCCCTTGTGGAACGTTTACGTTCAAACAGATACCTTTGGGAAGCCCCTTTTTGAGAACAGTCGAGGCTATCCTTTGGGCTACTTCACAGGCGTGCGTGAAGTCGGCATCGTACGCATATTCACAAAGAGATACGCCAAGGGAGGGGACTTCAAAAATACATCCTTCTATAGCAGCGCCCATCGTTCCCGAGTATATTACACTAATTCCAGCATTGGACCCGTGGTTGATGCCCGAAACCAATAAGTCGGGCTTGCGATCTAAAAACTCGTTCAGCGCCAATTTTACACAATCCACCGGAGTTCCTGTGCACATATATGCCGTAAGTCCTTCTTCCTTTTTATAAATTCTGCTTCTCAACGGTTGTGATGTGGAGATGGCAGACGACATTCCCGACTGATGCAATTCCGGGGCGAAAACAACTACCTCGCCCAATGCTCTCATCGCTTCAATAAGCGATACTATTCCTTTAGCCTGATACCCATCGTCATTGGTGACAAGGATAAGAGGTTTTCTACTGTTCATTATTTTTTTCTTTAGAAATGAAGGACAAACTTAATCAAATTCATCGACTTTTCATACATAGGAGGTGTTACAAAATCGTTAAATTGAAGTTTATGTTTCAAAAAAATTCAACTATTTATTAACTTTATTGTTTTAAACTCAAGTATAAATACAATTCAACATATGAGAAAATTAAGCTTGCTGTTTACTTTGCTGATAAGTACAGTTTTGATGTTAGCACAGGAAGTGCGTCCGGTAAAAAACGTTATTGTGATGATTCCCGACGGTACCTCGGTGGGCGTATATTCTGCTTCCCGCTGGTATAAATTTTACAACAAAATGGGTGACCGCCTGCATATCGACCCCTTTTTCACAGGAACGGTTACAACACATTCCTCCAATGCGCCTATTGGTGATTCGGCTCCTACGGGATCAGCCTATGCGACAGGTGTTTTACAGAAAACAAGCAACGTGGCCATTTACCCGGAAGCAGATCCGGAAAACGATCTTTATCCGGTGGATGCTGCCCGCACCTATCAGCCTGCAGCTACCCTGTTGGAAGCAGCTAAGTTGCTGAAAAATAAAGCTGTAGGGTTGGTGGTGACCTGTGAGTTCCCTCATGCTACGCCTGCTGATTTTTCTTCGCATTACCATACACGCAGTGCCTATAAGTTTATTGCACCGCAAATGGCTTACCAGAATATGGATGTGATGTTCGGCGGAGGAAACAGTATTTTAACCGATGATATCAGGCAACACTTTAAAAATAACGGAACCGTGCTGATTCAAGATGATAGAAACGCGTTGTTGAACTACAACGGTGACGGAAAAGTCTGGGCGCTTTTTGGAGAGCGGGCATTGCCCTATTCCATTGACAGGAACCCCGACAACGTTCCGTCGCTTGCAGAAATGACCGCAAAGGCGCTGGATCTTTTATCCAAAAAAGAAGCGGGCTTTTTTCTGATGGTTGAAGGCAGTCAGGTGGACTGGGCCGCTCATGCTAATGATGCTGTCGGGATGATTACCGAATACCTGGATTTTGATGATGCCGTGGGGGAGGTGATGAAGTTTGCTGAAAAGGACGGAAATACGGCGGTCATTATTATGTCTGACCACGGTAACAGTGGTTTTACCATTGGCTCAAGAGATTGTCCAGGGTATGACAAACTGTCGATTCAGCAGTTGTTTGAAGCGGTATCGAATTACAAACTTTCGGCAAACGGCATCGAAGCCATTCTGATAAATACCAAACCCGAAAACATAAAGGCCGAGTTCAAAAAATACACCGGCATTGATATTACCGAGGAAGAACTGCAGACACTGCTCTCTTCGAAAAACTACAAAGAAAGTGATTACACCCAGGTGGGGACAAGTAACAATATGGCACACAATATAGTGAACATAATGAATTCGCGTACCTGCTTCGGATTTACCACAGGAGGGCACACTGGTGAAGAGACACTGTTGGCATCATATCACCCGCAAGGGGATATCCTGAGAGGGAATGTGCGCAACGTGCAAGTGAACAAGTATCTGCAAAAAGCATTGGGGTTAGATAGATCATTACAGGAACTGTCGGATGAAATCTTTGTTAAGCATACCGATGTTTTTGCCGGGCAGAAATACTCCGTGAACCGGAAAGATCCCGAGTTTCCGGTCCTAACGGTTAAAAAAGGAAGAAACACGCTGGAGATAAAGGCATTTTCGTCCGTTGGAAAACTTAACGGCAAGCCATTCGATATTGGATCGGTCGCGGTGTATATGGATAAAAACGATACCTTTTATTTGCCTAAGGAGTTAGCGACGAAGTTATAACAATATCTCCCTGAAACGAGATGGGTTGCCGGTTGGTATCTGTGACTTGCAACCGGGCTGTTCCGTTCTCCCAGATATCGAAATACAAAAATATCTCCCGGCCGGTATCTTTCGTTCGAATATCTACCCGCCAATTCCCTTTTTTCTTTCCCGGATTCACCTGATAATCGAAGTCGGTACTGGTAAATTTTATTCCTCCCTCACTTGGATTAACGGGAGCTACATATGCTCGTCCGTAATAGGGCAGGTATGCCCGTATCGTGTCGGGAGATACTTTTACGTCGTAGTAGGGAGACAGGTAAATAGATTTGAAACCGGTGGGATAAGCGTAAGTTGCCTTAAACGTAAAGTCGAAATCGTTTACGCTCCGGCTCACTTCTCCGGCTACAACTTCCTTCTCCCTTGCCGTCTGTGCTGTGCCACACATTGTCAGCCCAAAAGCGACAGACAGCACAATAAGTAAATGTAATGCTGATCGTTTCATCTGTAATTCTTTTGTTTTTACTGTAAAACAAAAATACATAGGGTTTTGTTGTTAGCAACTTATTGATTTTTTTCATGTCTTGTTTTATGTTTATTTTTTGATGGATCTATAGTGGGGCTATTTTGAAGAAATGAAGATTCAAGGACGCGAAAAAGAGCGAAAAACAGCATGAAGGAAGTAGAGATGAATAGAAATTTAAGATTTAAGACGTTTCTTAGAATGGTGATAAATCGGTGAAAAGGTTTAGGCAGTAATAAAAAGCTAACAGCATCAAAACGAAGAAATATGATAAAATCTCCAGCCTGAATGTGGTGTTGGCGTAAAAATGCGCCACAATGATGGAAAGAAATGCGATGATAATGTAGATCCAGATGAACGTGTGAGTCAGGTACAAAATCTGTAAAAGAAAGGAAAGCAGTATTACGGAAATGCTGAAAATCAATACTTTTTTGGTAAAGCTCCGCTCTCTTGTAATCTGCTTGCTATCAGCGGTAATAATGAAAAACAAGAAAAGCAGCATTGTCCCGATAAAACCCCATTGCGGGACAGAAAAACCGGGCGTCCGCGTAAAGTTGTAGATCTCGGCGAGACCTTTAAAAGGTTCGATAAAGCCGGAGATGTTATCCCCAAAGACATAGAACACAAAAGCAATCCAAAACACCAGTATTATTCCAAAAATAGATGCTATAAAAGATCGGAAGTTTATTCTGCCCATCGCCGATAACCCAATTAACCACAAGGGCACAAACAATAACGCGTGGATTTGAAAGATTCCGGCAATGGCTATCAACGCACTAAACTGATAAGCAAACCGGTGGGAATGGTGGTACTGATACGATGCCAGTAACGGAAAAAGGGACCAGAGAACGAAGATGAGCCCCGGAAAATCGGGAGTCATTCTCAGAAAAAACGGATGGACACTAAATAGAATCAGCGGAACATAAAAGGGCATCGCTGTTCGCATGCGGATCACACCGTAGCGGACGTTCAATTCGGAAAGAAGATAAGATATAATGAAAACACAGAATGTGCTCGCTAAAAACGAGAGAAGGGGATTTTCGAGAAAAACAGGTTCGATATAGGGCCAGATAAAGCCGGTATTGTTTGCCGGAAAATCAGGTAAGCCCTTTTTCAAAAACATCAGAAAACGCAACGCGATGACGGTAATAGAAACAACTAGTGAAATGAATCTGGATTCCACAAAAAAAGATTTGAAGTTTCTAACCAGCAAAGTGTTCATTTTTATCTTAAGTCAAAGCCGATGTCTTTTCTGAAATAGCTGTTTTCGAAAGAGATTTTTTCGATATTTTTATAGGAATTTTCAAGCGCTTCATTCATTGTATGCCCATATGAGGTTACAGCTAAGACACGTCCGCCTGATGTTACGGGTTCGTCATTTTTTAACGTTGTCCCGGCATGAAAAACAATGGAATCCTTTATCTGTTCAATTCCCGATATTGTTTTCCCCTTTTCGTAACTGCCTGGATATCCCCCAGAAACCATCATCACGGTAACAGCGTACCTGTTATCGATTTCCACTGTTTTTGTATCCAGAGTTTCGGTGGCTACACTTACAAAAAGGTCCAGAATGTCTGACTTGACAAGCGGCAATACCACCTCCGTTTCAGGATCACCCATCCGCACATTGTATTCAATCACTTTCGGCTCACCATCTATATTAATCAACCCGAAGAAGATAAAACCCTTGTAGTCGATCTTTTCTGCCTTAATTCCGTTGACAGTGGGAAGAACAATCCGTTGTTCCACCTTTTCCATAAACTTGGCATCAGCGAAAGGAACAGGGGAAACCGCACCCATGCCCCCGGTGTTTAGCCCGGTATCACCCTCCCCAATACGTTTGTAGTCTTTGGCAACAGGCAGGATTTTGTACGACTTTCCGTCGGTCAGCACAAAAACCGAACATTCAATCCCCTTTAAGAACTCTTCGATAACCACTTTGTCGCTTGCAGAACCAAACATCCCGTTGAGCATTTCCCAAAGCAGGCGTTTGGCCTCGTTTAAATCGTCAATGATGAGCACCCCTTTTCCGGCTGCCAACCCATCGGCTTTGAGTACATAAGGAGGCTGCAATGATTCCAGAAAATAATTTCCCTCTTCAATGTTTTCTAGCCTGATCGTTTTGTATCGCGCCGTGGGGATATTGTGTCGGCTCATGAATTCTTTGGCAAAATCCTTGCTCCCTTCCAGCTGGGCCCCCTTTTGGGAAGGACCGATAACGGCAACGTGGCACACGTCCTCGTCATTGCGAAAATAATCGTAAATTCCCTGAACAAGCGGATCCTCCGGCCCAACCACGATCATGTCCACATCGTTTTCCAAAGAAAACGATTTTAACGCCTGAAAGTCTGTCGGAGAGATGGCAACGTTTGTTCCCAACGATGCAGTCCCCGCATTTCCGGGCGCAATAAACAAGTTGTTCAAGTACTTGCTGCTACGCATACGCCAGGCAAAAGCATGTTCACGCCCACCGGAGCCAAGAATTAATACGTTCATAGTCAACTGGAAGAGAAATTTACGCCAATAATCATCTGTTGGACGTACAAAACTACTAAAATTAAATTAAACAATAAACTTCTAAAAGCTTTTCTTGATAACGTTTTGAAAAAAAATTACCTTTGCGTGCATTATGGAAAAAAACAAAATTACCCAATTGTTTGGCATAAGATATCCCATCATTCAGGCCGGAATGGTTTGGTGTAGTGGATGGCGATTGGCATCGGCAGTAAGTAATTCAGGGGGATTGGGCTTGATCGGTGCAGGTTCGATGCATCCCGAAACGTTACGCGATCACATAAAAAAATGCAAGATGGCTACCGGTAAACCTTTTGGAGTAAATATCCCGCTGATGTATCCACAAATTGAAGAGATCATGCAAATCGTGATGGATGAGAAAGTAGCCATTGTCTTCACATCGGCAGGAAATCCAAAAACGTGGACCGCAAAACTGAAAGCCGAAGGCATTATCGTCGCGCACGTGGTATCCGGTTCGAAATTTGCATTGAAATGCGTTGAAGCGGGTGTGGATGCTGTTGTTGCAGAAGGTTTTGAAGCTGGAGGGCACAACGGACGAGAAGAAACCACCACGCTAGCGCTTATTCCGCAGGTGCGAAAAGTCACCGGTTTGCCGCTTATTGCTGCCGGAGGAATAGCAACAGGCGAAGGAATGGCCGCTGTTTTTGCGCTTGGGGCCGAGGGTGTACAGGTGGGTACACGTTTTGCGCTTACTGAGGAGAGCTCAGCCAGTGATGCATTCAAGCAGAAGTGTATTTCTCTGAAAGAGGGTGACACCATACTTTCACTGAAGAAAATCAGTCCCACCCGATTGGTGAAAAATGATTTTTATCATCAGGTACAGGAATTGGAAGATAGGGGTGCATCTGCTGACGAACTTCGCTCGTTGCTGGGGCGCGGTCGTTCAAGACGCGGTATATTTGAAGGAGATCTGGTGGAGGGTGAACTGGAAATTGGACAAGTTGCATCGCTGATAGATACTGTTGTTCCTGCGGAGCAGGTGGTCGAAGGGATGATGAAAGAATATTACGAGGCAGTTGAAAAATTGAACAGGATTGTATTTTAATCTTATCCTCCCACAACTGCCGCTGACTTGCCTGCATACAGGAAGGGTTAAACCTGGAGTGATGTTCCGGCTTCGTGTGGAAGGGTTTATAAGTAAAATTATTTATGAGAAAATATTTTATTTTTCTTTTATTATCTGTTTGTACAAGCTTGCTGTTTGCCCAACAAAACAAGTTGTTCACGTTGGACGAACTTATCCCGGGAGGAAAAAACTTTTACAGTTATTATCCGCAAATAGGCGAACAATTTCAATGGCACGACGATGAGTTGATGATGCTCAGGGACGACTCCGTCTTCCGGGTCGACCCGTTGAATCCTAACCACAAAAAATTTGTTTTCCGGTTCGATGAAATCCGGAAAAAAGAAAAAGGCGGGGGAATTGTTTCCCGTGTGAGTTTTGACAGGGAAGGCAGCGATAACCTGGTATTTTCATCGGCTAAGGGCACGGGTGTGTATGACTTGAAAACCAGACAGGTAATCTTGTCTGTTGATTTTCCCGAAAACAGTGCCAACCAGGAACTTTCTCCCGACAATGTTTATCTGGCCTATACAAAAGAGAATAACTTGTATATAACGGACGGAACAGGTAAAGAGACGGCAATCACTTCGGAAGAAAACAAGGGGATTGTTTGTGGTCAGGCGGTTCACCGGGATGAGTTCGGAATTAAAGGAGGAATCTTTTGGTCACCCGGTGGAAACAAACTGGCGTTTTACCGGATGGATGAAACCATGGTTGCCAGTTATCCGGTTGTGGATATCTCTGCCCGGACCGCAACGGAGAAAAGCATTCGGTATCCGATGGCCGGAGAAAGCAGTCACGAAGTGGCGATCGGTGTTTATAACGTAAAGACCGGGCAAACCGTTTACCTGAAAACAGGTGAACCCAGGGACAAGTACCTGACAAACGTGGTTTGGAGTCCCGACGAAAAATTTATATATGTAGCCGAACTTAACCGTGAACAAAATCACCTGAAGATGAACCGGTACGACGCAGGGTCGGGTGATTTTGATAAAACACTTTTTGAAGAAACACATCCGAAGTACGTGGAGCCTGAAAATCCGGTTTTGTTTGTGAGGAACAACCCCGCTCAATTTGTCTGGCAAAGCGAACGGGACGGATTCAACCACCTGTACCTGTACGATACGTCGGGCCGATTACTGAAACAACTCACCCGGGGAGATTGGGAAGTAACGGATGTTATCGGTTTTGACGGAAAAGGACAACACCTGTTTTTTGTCTCAACCCAGCCCAGCCCTTTAGAAAGGCATGCTTACAGCGTAAATTTAAAGAGCGGAAGCATCCACCGACTCACCAATGTTCCGGGCATGCACACCATTGCCGTCAGCAATTCTGGAAGATACCTGGTCAGCCGTTATTCAGCCAGCGATAATCCCGGTAAAGTTGATATTATCGACTTGAAAAACGCCAAAACGGTTACACTAACCTCCGCTCTAAATCCTTTTGCCGGAATCAGTATGCCTCGTGTTGAACTAGGAAGCCTGAAAGCTGCCGACGGTAAAACCGATTTATTTTACCGGATGGTAAAGCCCGCTAACTTCGATGCGGCAAAGAAATACCCTGTGGCCATATATGTTTACGGTGGTCCGCATTCACAATTGGTGCAGAATCGCTGGAGATACGGTTCGGGCGGTTGGGAAACGTATATGGCACAGAAAGGATACCTTGTTTTTGTGTTGGATAACCGGGGTACATCGTTTCGAGGACGAGCCTTCGAGGATGTTACTCACCGTAGGCTTGGTGTGGAGGAGGCCAAAGACCAGATGTGCGGTGTGGAATTCTTGAAATCACTGCCTTACGTGGATGCCGGCCGGCTGGGTGTTCACGGCTGGAGCTATGGCGGATTTATGACAATTAACATGTTACTGCGCTACCCGGAGGTATTTAAGGTGGGCGTTGCCGGTGGTCCTGTGATCGATTGGAAATATTACGAAGTGATGTACGGTGAACGTTACATGGATACGCCTCAGGAGAATCCGGACGGTTACGCGAAGACAAGTTTGCTGAACAAAGCTGGTAGGCTGAAATCGAGGCTGCTTATCATTCACGGTGACGAAGATCCGGTAGTGGTGATGCAGCACAGCTTGCAGTTCTTGAAATCGTCGATTGGTGCAGGCACGCATCCCGACTTTTTCGTCTACCCCGGACACGAGCATAACATGATAGGCCGGGACCGTGTGCATCTGCACGAACACATCACACGCTATTTTGAGGATTTTTGCCGGTAGCGAAGGTAGGTCGGATTACGCACAAAAATCATAAATTGTTCGTACCTTTGTCCGTTAGAATATGCAACATAACTTATTTTCTTCCGATAAATTCTCGTTCTTCAGTTTGGGCAGCGGTAGTTGCGGTAATTGTTATTACCTGGGAAACAGCCACTACGGGATGCTTATCGATGCTGGATTGGGGCCACGTATTATCAAAAAAAGATTGGGTGATCACGGTATCGATTTTTCGTCAATTTACGCCCTTCTGGTGACACACGACCATTACGACCACATAAAATCAGCAGGGTACCTGAGCGAAAAACTTAATATACCGGTCTATGCTACAGAGAAGGTACACCGGGGCATTCGTAACTGTCCCCTTGTTAAAAACACCATCAACGGTGCAACTAAACGAATTATAGAGAAGGGAGAGTCGTTTCAGATAGAAGATTTTAGGATTACCGCTTTCGATGTCCCGCACGACAGCAGCGACAATGCCGGTTATTTTTTTGAGTTCGGTAATCACAAGCTTACACTGGCAACCGACATCGGGGCTATAACCGATGATGTAGCCTATTACGCCGGAAAAGCTAACCACCTGGTTATTGAAAGCAATTACGACGAAGAAATGCTTCTTAACGGAAGGTATCCCTATTTCCTTAAACAGCGAATCAGTAACGGAACGGGACACTTGAGCAACCGGCAGACTGCTGAGTTTTTGGCAAACAACTGTTCACCTCATCTCCGGAATATCTGGCTTTGCCACCTGAGCGGTGATAACAACAGTCCCGATCTGGCATATGAGACGGTGAAGAATGAACTTGTCGGCAAAGGTATAGAGGTGGGAGTGAATATAAATTTAGGCGTTTTCCGCCGGAATGTGTTGTCTTCGAAAATTGAATTTTAAATTCCGCTGTAAATGAAAGTATTGTACGTTTTTGGAGGAATTCCACCTTATGCCAATGCTTTGTTGAATAAGCTGGCTGATAAAGGAGTGGAAGTTGTGGTGGTTGTTCCTCCGAAAAAAAGTACAATGATTGGAAAAGGCGTAAGGGTGATTGGCCGGGAGGTGGCAAATTACAGGGTTATAACGAGTGAAGAAAGAAAATCGCTGCTGGGCAAAACCGGCTTCAGGGAACTTCCTTCCATCATATACAGAGAGAAGCCTGATATTTTTGTCGTAGGCTGGCCTTTTTTCTTGCAGTATTTCACTCAACCTGAATTAAGGAAAGCTTTAAAGGAGACCAAATCCAAATTTGTGATGCGCGAAATCCCTTTTCAGGTTCCACCCTATGGAAAACTCAGCTCCTTCTACAAAGAAAACCCTGTATACGATGAAGATATGAACCTGCTGAATAAAGGGTTGTTTTTCCACATACGGCAGAAACTCGTTGCAGAAATCAGGAAATACTGTTACTCACACGCTGATGGTGCGGTAGTCTATTCGTCTGTAGGGAAAGAGATCTTGCCTACTTATAACCTATCCGAAAAGTCGGTGTTTGTTACCTACAACTCAAACAATTCCGAGGAATTGCTCCGGATCAGACAAGAACTGTCCAAAGAACAACCTCTGTTGCCTCAAAATGATCACAGGATGATTCATATCGGAAGGTTGGTGAAATGGAAAAGGGTGGATTTATTGATGGACGCCTTTTCAAAAGTACTATCGCATTTCCCCGGTGCGGAGTTGGTGATCGTAGGAGATGGCCCCGAAATGGAAAATCTGAAAAAACAAGCCCGTGACTTGAAGATCGGCAGCCGAGTTATTTTTACCGGAGAGATTTACGATAATTTATTGATAGGAAGATACTTCTTGGCGTCATCGGTTTATGTTTTGGCAGGAATGGGGGGGTTGTCCATCAACGATGCCATGACGTTCTCCCTTCCGGTAATATGTTCGGTATGTGACGGTACCGAGCGGGATCTGGTTTACGAAGGGAGTAACGGATTCTTTTTCCGGGAAAATGATGCCGTAGATCTGTCCGAAAAGATAATTGCGCTGTTTAATGATCCCGGCTTAAGAAAAAAAATGGGAGAACATTCCTTCGAAATCATCAAAAATAAGGTCAACCTGGATACGGTCAGCGATAGGTATGTAAATGCCTACAAAACTATTTTATCGAATTGATTTGTCTTTCTCCCGTCAAAGAAAATGGGTATATATGTGGCGTTAACCGTTTTATTAGGAATTTTACGCTTATTTTTGTAGTTGAATTAATGGATTAGTATATGAAAGCTTGTTTTATTGGATTGGGTTATATAGGTTTGCCGACAGCTGTAATCGCGGCTGATAACGGTATTGAAGTAATCGGTGTAGACATTAATCCCGAAGTAGTGAAAAGTGTGAATTCCGGGAAAGTTCATTTCTCAGAACCCGGATTGGATAAGATATGCAAAAAAGTCACTTCCAACGGAACCCTTAAAGCATATACTGAGCCGCAAACAAGTGATGTTTACGTCATTGTGGTGCCCACCCCGTTTAAAGGAAATCATGAACCCGACGTCTCGTACGTGGAGTCAGCTGTCACCACCGTTCTTCCTTACTTGAAGGAAGGAGATTTGTGTATTATTGAGTCAACATGCCCTGTGGGCACCACGGAAAAGATGGCAGAGTTGATTTATTCCGAAAAGCCTGCGTTAAAAGATAAAATCTATTTGAGTTATTGTCCTGAAAGAGTATTGCCGGGAAATACCGTTTATGAATTAATTCACAACGACCGTGTGATAGGAGGTATCGACGAAGGATCCTCGGAAAAAGCTGCCGGCTTCTACAGCCATTTTGTGAAAGGATCCCTGTACAAGACAAATGCGCGTACTGCCGAAATGTGTAAACTGACAGAGAATGCTTCTCGCGATGTGCAGATTGCTTTTGCTAACGAGCTTTCCATCATATGTGAGAAAGCCCATATCAATGTCTGGGAACTGATCGAGCTAGCCAACAAACATCCCCGTGTAAACATTCTTCAACCCGGAAGTGGGGTGGGAGGACATTGTATTGCCGTGGATCCCTATTTCATCACTTCAGAATTTCCGATTGAGTCTCAACTGATAGGAAAGGCCCGTGAAATAAACAATTACAAAGCTTTTTGGTGTTCAGAGAAAATTCTTTCCACGATGAAGGATTTCAATTTACGCGAAGGCCGGGAACCTGTTGTGGCTTTGATGGGGCTTTCTTTTAAGCCGAACATCGAAGATTTGAGGGAGTCACCTGCCAAATACATTGTCTCGAAAGTAATGCAAGGGCATAACAACGCTGATTTCTTAATCGTTGAGCCCAATATAGAGACGCATAAGGTTTTTAAGCTTACCGATTATGCGGAAGCGTATGACACGGCCGATATAGTTGCGTTTCTGGTAGCTCATAAGGAGTTTAAGAAGTTGATTTTCAGAGATGATAAGGTGATCCTTGATTTCTGTGGGGTTTTTAAAAAATGAGGGTATGCGAAAAAAAATAATGCTTGTTTTTGGAACCCGTCCCGAGGCTATAAAAATGGCTCCGTTGATTAGGGAGTTTCAGAAATATCCCGATAAATTTCATGTTCTTGTTTGTGTAACCGGGCAACACCGGCAAATGTTGGATCAGGTTCTTCGTCTGTTTGAAATAAGACCCGATTATGACTTGAATGTTATGAAAAGCAATCAGGACTTATACGACATAACATCCAGCATATTAACGGGTATGAGGGATGTGCTGAAGCAGTCGCAACCCGATTGGGTGATTGTACATGGCGACACAGCCACTTCCACGGTAACCGCGTTGGCTGCTTTTTACCAGAAAATACCGGTAGCGCATGTCGAAGCAGGGCTGAGAACACACAACATGTACAGCCCTTGGCCGGAAGAAATTAACCGTCAAATCACAAGCCGGATAGCCACATACAATTTTGCACCTACTCCCTTAAGCAAGCAGAACCTGTTGGATGAGGGAATCAAAGAAAACAGTATTTCAGTAACAGGAAATACGGTTATTGATGCGCTGTATTGGGTTACTCAAAAAATAAAAACCGATAAAAACCTTCGGAAAGAGATCGAGGAAACCCTAATCCGGAGTGGGTTGCCCGAAAAAATGGGCGGAAGCCTTACCCCGCAACTTGTATTAATTACCGGCCACAGGAGGGAAAATTTTGGTGAAGGATTTACACATATTTGCCAAGCAATAAAAACGTTATCGGAAAAGTTCCCCGAAACTCATTTCATTTACCCAATGCACCTTAATCCGAATGTGCGCGAAACCATTCGTGAGGTGTTTAGTGATGATAAGCACGAAAACCTCCATTTAATAGAACCCCTGGATTACCTGCCTTTTGTCTACCTCATGGAAAAGAGCAGGTTGATCCTGACCGACAGTGGAGGAATTCAGGAAGAAGCTCCAGGCTTAGGTAAGCCGGTTCTGGTCATGCGGGATACCACGGAGCGTCCCGAAGCACTGGAGGCCGGGACAGTCAGGCTGGTCGGAACGAACTACAGCCTGATTGTGTCAGAAACCTCCCGGCTTTTATCGGACGATAGCTATTATTATTCTATGTCAACCAGAACCAATCCATACGGTGACGGCAAGGCATGTGAACGTATCGTTGAGAAAATGTTGGAAATAGCATGAACGTACTTATAATCAGCACATCCGATATTCACGGCGGGGCAGCCATTGCAGCTTTCCGGTTGATGAATGCTCTCCGTGCCAAGGGGGTAAGGGCGAAGATGCTGGTTCGTGATAAACGTTCTGACAATGAGTATATTATGCAAGTAGGCGGCAAAATTCAAAATAACCTGCATTTTTATGGGGAGCGCGGACAAATATTTTTGCAAAACCGGTTATCGCGGGAGAACCTTTTTGATGTTTCCATCGCCAATACCGGAATTTCCGTTACCCGGCTTCCCGAATTTAAGCGAGCTGACATTATTCATCTACACTGGATCAATCAGGGGATGTTATCGATCAGCGAAATCGGAGAGATCCTTGCCAGCGGTAAAAAGGTGGTGTGGACGATGCACGATATGTGGCCCTTCACCGGAATTTGTCATCATGCCGGACCGTGTGCACGCTTTCATCATTCATGCGGAAATTGTCCATACTTGAAAGCTCCATTGGAGAACGATCTTTCTCACCGGATTTTTCGAAAAAAACAGACGGCATACGATCAGGGAAAAATAGAATTTGTGGCCTGCAGCCAGTGGCTTGGAAGGCTAGCAGAAAAAAGTCCACTTACAACAGGACGCCGGGTAGTTTCTATTCCAAACCCCATCGATACGCAAAGGTACTTTCCCAAAAATAAGGAGGAAGCAAAACAAAAACTGGGCTTACCTGCGGACAAAAGGATTATTTTGTTTGCCGCGGTTAAAGCTTCCGACAAACGAAAAGGGATGGACTACTTGATAGAAGCCGGCAAACGACTTAACAACAAAGAGGTGCTGTTCCTGATTGCCGGGACAAACGGGAACGAAATTGCACAGCAACTGCCGGCCTTGTCCGTGAATACCGGATTTGTTGCCCCGGATAGAATGCCGGATCTTTATAATGCTGCCGATGTTTTTGTGACACCTTCACTGCAGGAGAACCTACCGAATACCCTTATGGAGGCTATGTCATGCGGTACACCTTGTGTTGGATTCAATACCGGGGGAATCCCCGAAATGATTGACCACCGAAAAAACGGATATGTGGCCGAATATAAGGACGCTGATGACTTAACCCAAGGTTTGCAGTGGATCCTTTTTGAAGCTGACTTCCGGCAGCTTTCGGAAAATGCCCGAAAAAAAGTATTGTCGGAATACGCAGAGGAAATAATTGTCAACCGCTATTTAACGATTTATGCAGAACAATCCCAATAATATTACCGATCAGTCGCACTGGGAGGCATACTGGTCGGACTATCAATTTGACAAGATTCCTCGCAGCGTGGTTTTCGGAAAATTTATACCGAAACTCAGCGGAGCCAAAAGTTTTATCGAAATCGGCGGTTTTCCCGGTATTTTTGCGGCGTATTTTTACAAGCAGGGTATTCCGGATGTTACCGTACTCGACTTTTACATGAATACTGCTATCGTCCGTAAGTTTGAGGCGGTCAATAATCTTCCGGAGCATACCATCCGGTGTATTGATGGCGATTTTTTCGAAATTTCGTCCGAAAAAAAATACGATGTAGTCTTCTCATCGGGATTTATCGAACACTTTCAGGACACGCGCGACGTCATTGCACGGCACGTGGACTTGCTCTCGGAAAACGGACATTTACTCCTGCTGGTCCCTAATTTTCTCGGGTTGAACGGAAGAATACAACAATGGTTGGATAGGGAAAATCTGGAAGCACATAACCTGAAATCGATGGAGATCCCACGTTTGAAAGGCATTATGCAGGAATTCGATTTAAAGGAGGTTGAAATTGAATACCTGGGGAAGCCTATGCTTTGGCTGGAGCCGAAACCCAAAAATAAGCGTATCCGAAAATGGGTGAAAATGTTGAGTTATGCCGTTAAACTTTTTCCGGTGAAGGGACGGTTCCTTTCGCCGTTTATTGTTGTTTACGCCCGCAAATGAAATCGCTTTCCGTAATAACCGTTACCTACAACGCAGGAAAAACGTTGGAACGGACGCTGAAAAGTGTTCGCGAACAAACGTATCCGTATGTGGAACATATTATTGTGGACGGAAAATCGAAAGACAATACCCTTGCGTTGATCCAGCAGTATGAGAATCCCAAACTGAAATGGAAGAGTGAGCCGGACAACGGGTTGTACGACGCAATGAATAAAGCCGTAACGATGGCTACGGGTGACTATCTTTGCTTTTTAAATGCAGGTGATATGTTTTTTCTGCCGGAGACAGTAGAGAACATGATGAATTCTTTCGAACCCGCTTCGGCCCCTGACATCTTGTATGGTGAAACGGCTATTGTCGGTGATAACGGGGAATTTTTGTTTATGCGTCGACTAAGTGCACCCGAAACCCTTTCTTGGAAAAGTTTTAAACAAGGAATGCTGGTGTGCCATCAGGCGTTTATGGTCAAGAAATCGATTTTTGAGCCTTACGACCTGAATTATCGTTTTTCTGCCGATGTGGACTGGTGCATCCGCATGATGAGAAAATCCCGCTACATCCGTAATACACACCTGACGCTTATTAATTACCTGAACGAGGGAATAACTACGGCCAACCGGAAGGCCTCGCTCAAGGAGCGGTACCGGATCATGGTGAAGCATTACGGACAGGTGTCAACTTTCCTTCACCATGTTTGGTTTGCAGTGCGAGCCGTAATAAAACCTGGGAAATAACCTCCCCTTTCTCTTAAGTGATGGGGAGAGAAACAGAGATGATGTACAGAAGAAAACTCAACGTTGAGGAACTCAACAGAATAAGTGTTAAAGAATTTCGAGAAGCACCCAAAATTCCCTTGGTGGTGGTGTTGGACAATGTGCGCAGCCGACACAACATCGGTTCGGTTTTTCGCACATGCGATGCTTTCCGGGTGGAGGAGATTATCCTTTGTGGCATTGCTGCCCCACCGCCCGATGCCGAAATTCATAAAACGGCACTGGGTGCTGAAGATTCGGTGAAATGGAGGTATTTCGCGGAACCTATTTCGGCGATTAAAGAATTGAAAACGAACGGGTATACCGTTTTTTCCATAGAGCAGACCCGGAACAGCCTTTCGTTGGAAACCCTGACGTTGGACCGGCGGGGAAGATATGCCGTCATCCTTGGACATGAAGTACACGGTGTGCAACAGGAAGTTGTTGATGCTTCGGACAACTGCATCGAAATTCCGCAGTACGGTACCAAGCACTCACTGAATGTTTCGGTTACGGCGGGAATAGTGATTTGGGATTTTTTCAAACAACTGTCTGAATGACTGTTTACTACGATAATTGGTGCAAAAACTGCACCCGGTTCATGAACCTGATCCGTCAGTTAGATTGGTTTAATCTTATCTCATGCAGAGAGTTACGTAATGAAGAGCATACGAAAATTGCACCCGGGTTGAATCTGACTTTGGCGGAAGAGCAATTGGCATCTGTTCACAAAGGGATATGGAAATACGGATACGATTCGCTGTATCGGACTATTCTCCGGCTTCCGCTGTTCTGGTTGCTTGTTCCGGCTTTCTGGGTATTGAAAATCACCCGGTTGGGCTCTTGTTTGTATAAACAATTGGCTGTAAACAGGCATATAGTTCCGTTGCACTGCCGGCAAAAAGACTGCGAGAGGATTTAACGTTCGTGAGCTGTCCCGCGGCGTTCAGCCTTTACCATTTTGTAAAGCTGGTCGTTTGGGCGGATTTTCTCGGGCGTTTTTATCGAGAAGTGATCGCCTTTAACTGCTTCGGAAACTTGCCTCAAATCGACTCGGATATCTTCTGCCGTCACAAAAACCGCGCCGGTGGTCGGCCCGGTGATCAATAACTCATCGCCTTCCTTAACCGGTTGGGCTTCTACCAAAAATTCCGTAACGCCGATGTTCCCGAAATGCTTAATGGCTTTGCCCACATAAACTTTTCTTTTTGTTGCCCCTGAACCGTACCGGTGCGTCCATTCACCCAACCGTTGGCCGAGGTAATACCCGTCCCAGAATCCGCGATTAAAGACGGTGGCCAGCTTTTCGTTCCATGTATCGATTTTTTCCTGCGAAAACGTATCGTTGCAGTAGGCCTGGGCCGCTTCTTTGTAGCACGAGGTTACTGTCCGGACGTATTCCGGGCCGCGGGCACGGCCTTCAATCTTAAAGACCCGGACACCCGCATCCATCATCTTGTTCATGAAATGGATGGTCTTGAGGTCTTTGGGAGACATGATGTACTCGTTGTCAATTTCCAGCTCAATTTCGCTGTCCTTGTCCTTTACGATATATCCGCGGCGGCAAATCTGGTTGCATGCTCCCCGGTTTGCCGACAGATTTTTTTCGTGTAAGCTTAGATAGCATTTGCCTGAAACAGCCATACATAAAGCACCGTGCGCGAACATTTCTATGCGTATCAGATCACCCGACGGGCCCTTTATCTGCTGTTCGACGATGTCTTTGTGAATGGAAGCTACCTGATCGAGGTTGAGTTCGCGAGCCAACACCACCACATCGGCAAACTGGGCGTAAAACCGTAACGATTCGGTGTTGGTGATATTCAGCTGGGTAGACAAGTGTACTTCCACTCCAATGCTTCGGGCATACATCAACACCGCCACGTCTGCTGCGATGATTGCTGATAAATTGGCTTCCCTGGCTGCATTCACCACTTTTCGCATCAGCTCCATGTCGTTGTCATAAATAATGGTATTGACGGTCAGGTAACTTTTTATTTTATTTTCCCTGCAGATCTCCGCAATTTTGTGCAGGTCTTCCACGGTGAAATTGTTGGACGACTTGGCACGCATGTTCAGCCCCTCGATGCCAAAATAGATAGAATCAGCACCTCCCTGAATGGCAGCTGTCAGTGATTCGTAGGAACCTGCCGGTGACATGATTTCGTAATCGTGAATTTTTTTCATCCCTGTGATTTTTTGAGATACAAAAATACGACTTTTTACGCAATAGGCATAGAACTATTTGAATAAGGAAACGTTTAACAGATAACAAAACCCTAAAATAGCTATTATGAAAAAGTTTTATTCCCTTCTTTTCTTACTTACACTTTTGGTTTTACTTACAAACTGTTCGCAAGGGAAATCGACATCATCTGACAATCCTTATCGGTTGGATTCAATAGAGATGACTGGAATCCTGAAAAAATATCCTCATCCACAAGGTTATCAAAAATATGTCATTTCCGTGCCCGGGAAGCCTGATGAATCTCAATTTATCGTTGAGATAATCCCGGGTAAGACGATGCAAATGGATGAATGCAACGATTATAGCTTACAGGGTGAGTTTGTAGAAGATTCTTTT
>ENA-UOOE01000183-UOOE01000183.1-fermentation-metagenome-genome-assembly--contig:-NODE-183-length-65436-cov-3.760940_pt1 | contig 65436 bp, 56 predicted proteins | sample MGYA00245776_ERZ724021 | MGnify/ENA primary metagenome ERZ724021 (study PRJEB28704, sample SAMN03018321) | fermentation metagenome | biome: anthropogenic terrestrial biome; feature: soil; material... | reverse complement strand
GGGACCTCCGGCATCCGTATTCTGGTGGATGCACAGGTGGATTATGGAAAATCCAGGAATATGGCGATGACATCGGTCATTTTTGTCACAGGGCTTTCCGGGGCTGCTGTGAAATTTGGAAGTATCCAGCTTTCAGGCATGGTTCTCGCCTGTGTAGTGGGAATGCTGATGGGACTCATGTTCTTTACATTGGACAAGCTGAAATTGACAAATGACCGGGAGGAAGGATAGCTGGCGAGGCCCGCGTAAATAAAAATGCCGCCAAGCAACTGAACTGCAGATGCTTGGCGGCATTTCTTTACATTAAAGCTCCTGATTACGGAGTACTTTATAAATTGATGATTTTATAGGTGTGCTTTGAGTGCGGCAATAAAACATTAAGTATATCATCTGTTTTTACCTTCATGTATCCGGTTGTTGTTCCGTCACTGCATCCGTAATATTTATTCGCCACAACATCTCGGTCGAAAATCACCTGTATTGTTTTCTCCCAGTCAGTGAGTGTGGAAAAGACAGTCGCAGCTCCGATTTTTGTCCCCAGGATTTCTTCAAACAGCTCCTGCGGAGCAAATGATACCCGGGAAATATCCAAAGCCTCACAGAACTTTTTTGTATTGAAAGCTTTTTCCCCTGTTGTAATAAAAAGATAAAACAAGGTCTTCTTTTTATTGCACAGAAATAAAGTTTTCACCATTTCCATATTCAGCTTTTCATTAATCAGAATACAGTCCTCCATTGAAATTGCTTCGTCCGTTTCCACTCTTTCAAAAGGTATTTTAAGCTGACCCAGCACCTTGTATACTTCTTTTTGCAAGTCAGTTATAAATTGCGCCGGAGGCGTACTAAAAATATTACTTATATAAAACATATCAATCTCCTGTTCTTTTTCAGTATTGTTTAATTTAGCAGTAGTTATCGAAGTTTGAATGTTAAGTACAAGTAAAATGTATTACCTTTTATATATTACTAAGCGTACAATACACCAGAATGTACTTAACACTCAGCATACGGGGGCGGGTTAACGCCTGATGTAAAACCGGCAAATATACGATAATTAGACATCTCAGACTCCTCCTTAAAAAAATTGATGAAAATAGATATATGATGTGCGGGTCCCAAAGTCATGCTTTTTCATGCAAGTATGAAAAAGCATGACCTTTTGACCCTGGTATCAATATATTATAATTTTATAGCTCCTGCATTTTCATAGCACGTACTTTAAGCGGCAGTCCGAACAGATTAATGAATCCTTCTGCATCATGATGGTCATACAATTCACCTGTGGTGAAGCTTGCCAGTGATTCGCTGTATAAAGAGTATGGAGAAGTTGTTCCTGCTTTAATAATATTTCCTTTATATAGCTTGAATTTTACTTCACCGGTCACATATTGTTGTGTAACGTCCACAAAGGCCTGGATTGCTTCACGCAGTGGTGTAAACCATTTTCCTTCGTAGACAATCTGAGCAAACTTGTTGCCCATATCTTTTTTTACATCATAAGTGGCACGGTCCAGAACCAGTTCTTCCAGCTGATCATGAGCTTCCATTAGAATGGTTCCGCCCGGTGTTTCATATACGCCCCGGGACTTCATGCCGACAACGCGGTTTTCTACAATATCTATAATACCGATGCCATGTTTTCCGCCAAGAGCATTCAGCTCTGTGATAATTTCTGAAACTTTCATTTCTTTTCCATTTAGGCTCTTTGGAACTCCGGCTTCAAATGTCATGGTGACATATTCTCCTTCATCCGGTGCTTTTTCGGGAGAAACGCCCAGTACTAACAAATCATCATAGTTTGGCTCATTTGCCGGGTCTTCCAGTTCCAGGCCCTCGTGGCTGATGTGCCATAAGTTACGGTCACGGCTGTAGCTGTGTTTCGCATCAAAAGGAAGGTCAATTCCATGCTGGCGGCAGTATTCGATTTCATCTTCACGGGACTGCATAGTCCATACATCTGTCATTCTCCAGGGAGCAATGATTTTGATATCCGGTGCCAGCGCTTTGATTCCAAGCTCGAAACGTATCTGGTCGTTTCCTTTTCCTGTTGCACCATGGCAGATAGCAGCAGCCCCTTCTTTACGTGCAATCTCAACCAGCTTTTTAGCAATCACGGGACGTGCCATAGAAGTACCGAGTAAGTATTTGTTTTCATAGACAGCCCCTGCTTTCACACATGGCACAATATATTCATCGCAGAATTCATCAATGATGTTTTCTATGTATAATTTAGAAGCACCTGATAATTTTGCTCTTTCTTCCAGTCCGTCAAGTTCTTCTCCCTGCCCGCAGTCGATACAGCAGCAGATAACTTCATAGTCAAAGTTCTCCTTTAACCACGGGATGATTGCGGTAGTGTCAAGTCCTCCGGAATATGCCAATACTACTTTTTCTTTACCCATTTCATTTGCCTCCTAAATATATTCATTCTATGTTGTTACGTTTCACCTTACATGGAGCTATATAAGCTACCACATACTATACACCATAATTTATAAATATGCAATAATAAAAGATAAAAATATGGATTTATACATAAAAACTAAGGATACATGCATATAACCATACCTAATATGCAAAATTGATGTGAAAAAGAGTACAGAATATTCTGAAAACGGTGCGCAAAAGGGACAGTCCCCTTTTTCTTTTTCTACATCCGTAGTATAATAACTTTATTATTAAGAGATAAGGAGTTTGGCTATGATTTATTTTAATTGTGACTATAATGAGGGGGCTCATCCCGAGGTGCTGGGCAGGCTCTGTGAGACGAATATGGAGCAGACGTCCGGTTATGGAGCAGATATTTATTGTGAACGGGCACGTGGGGTTATCCGGGGACTATGCGGAAATGACAGGCTGGGAGTGCACTTTCTGGTTGGCGGGACACAGGTTAATCTGACGGTGATTGCCGCTGCGCTGCGGCCCCATCAGGGGGTGCTGGCGGCTGAATCGGGACATATTAATGTGCATGAAACAGGTGCCATTGAGGCCTGTGGGCACAAGGTGCTGACAGTTCCTTCGGAGAATGGGAAAATTTCGGCCCGGCAGGTGGAGGAAGTTTATCGCATTCATGTGGAGGATGAAAGCATGGAGCACACTGTACAGCCTAAGATGGTGTACATATCCAATCCCACAGAGCTGGGGACAATTTACAGCAAGGCTGAACTGGAAGAATTGTCTGCAGTCTGCAAAAAGAATGGTTTGTATTTGTTTATGGATGGGGCGCGGCTTGGATATGGACTGGCTGCTAAGGAAAATGATTTGGATTTGAAGACAATAGCCGAATTGTGTGATGTGTTTTACATTGGCGGTACAAAAGCCGGAGCTTTATTCGGTGAAGCTGTGGTGATTTCAAATCTGGCGCTCCAGGAAGATTTTCGCTATATTATAAAGCAGAAAGGCGGGATGCTGGCGAAGGGAAGACTGCTCGGCATACAATTTCTTGCACTGCTGGAGAATGAGCTCTATTTTGAGCTTGGGAAGCGGGCAAATGTGATGGCAGATATAATCCGCAAAGCATGCAGGGAGAGCGGATATCCTTTCCTGATTGAAAATACGACGAACCAGATTTTCACAATCATGCCTGATGATAAGCTGGACAGTCTTCGGGAAAAGTATACATTTTCTTATGAAAAAAGGATAGACGAATCTCACAGTGCCGTGCGTTTTTGCACCAGCTGGGCTACAGAGGAAGTAAATGCACAGAAACTTGCAGAAGACATTTCAAATGATTGAGAAAGGAAGAATATGATATGGAAAATTTTCAGTATTTTACACCAACAAAAGTGGTCTTTGGAAAGAAGACAGAATTACAGACGGGGACATTAATTCAGGAATATGGCTGTAAAAAGGTTATGGTTCATTACGGAAGCGGAAGTGTTAAGAAATCAGGGCTTCTTGAAAGAATATGCAAGTCTTTGGAGGAAGCAGGAATTGCATATATTACATTGGGCGGTGTTGTGCCAAACCCTCACCTATCCCTTGTCTACAAGGGGATAGAATTGTGTAAAAAAGAAGGTGTCGATTTTATTCTGGCTGTCGGCGGCGGAAGTGTGATTGACTCTGCAAAAGCAATAGGATATGGGGTGACAAATCCCGGAGACGTGTGGGATTTCTATGAGAAAAAAGGGAGCCCAAAGGCGTGCCTGCCCATAGGGGTAGTTCTGACCATTGCTGCAGCCGGCTCTGAGATGAGTAATTCTTCTGTTATTACGAAAGAAGAAGGCGGAATAAAAAGAGGGTGCAACAGTGATCTTGCCCGCCCCAGATTTGCCGTCATGAATCCGGAATTAACTATGACATTGCCGGAATATCAGACTATGAGCGGCTGTGTGGATATCATGATGCATACAATAGAGCGGTACTTAAACCGTGCGGATAATATGGAGCTGACAGATGGAATAAGTGAACACCTGCTTTGCACCGTAATGAAAAATGCGAAGATCCTTTTGCATCACCCTGAGAACTATAATGCGAGGGCAGAGGTAATGTGGGCAGGAAGCCTTTCCCATAACGGCCTGACCGGATGCGGCACAGACGGGGGAGACTGGGCTACCCACCAGATAGAGCATGAACTTGGCGGTATGTTTGATGTGGCCCACGGCGCAGGCCTGGCAGCTGTGTGGGGGAGTTGGGCGAGATATGTAGTTTCTGAAGGAACAGAGCGTTTTGCCAGATTGGCAGTGAGAGTGTTGGGGGTGTCGGGGACAGGCAGTGATATGGAAAAAGCTTTAAAAGGAATTGAAGCCATGGAAGGATTTTTCCGCTCCGTAAATATGCCTATATCCCTGGGTCAGCTGGGGATAAAACCGACAGAGGAACAGATGAGGGAAATGGCAGAAAAGTGCACTTTCTGGGGTCAAAGAACAATTGGATGCGTGAAAACTTTGGCTCAGGAAGATGTTTATCAGATATACCGGAAAGCAGCTTTATAGAAAGCAGGAGCGGATTATAATAGTTCAGGAGGGCAAGTTCGATTGCACAGGGCCGTTCGTGAACATTTCTGCCCTCCTAAATAGTTACGAAAATTTCTTGACAAACTATAAAATATGTGTAAAATGAAATGAAATGGAAGAAACTATAAGACACACATGAATGATTGGAGTTGTAGTAATGAGAGCACAGTATAACAGTCTCGAAATCATGAATCATTTTAATCATACTCTGCCACTTGCTGACAGTGTTATTTTTGTGCCGTGCGTCCCGAGTCCCTTTGGGGTATGCGCATAGTACAAAAATTAATATTGACAGTAAAGAGGATATCGTTGTGCCAAACGTTTGATAAGGATAGGTTTCAAAGGGTGGAAGTATGGCAATATACTTCTATCCTTTTTTTTACGCGGGTGTGCAGACCTCCCACAGAACGATTTGGCAGATGAGAGAGATTAAATTGAAAGAAGGCTGCATACTATGGAAAGAAAAGGGATTCTGGAAAATAAGAAGAGGATTGTTATAAAAGTAGGGACAACTACGATTACGCATGAAGAAACAGGAAATATTAATTTAGAGAAGCTAGAGAAATTTGTCAGGATACTGACTAATCTTCAGAATAAAGGCAGAGAGGTCATTGTTGTTTCATCCGGAGCAGTGGGAATTGGCCGGAATGTACTTGGACTGGAACAAAAGCCTGGAACTATAGCCGCAAAGCAGGCATGTGCGGCAGTTGGTCAGGGAAGGCTTATGATGACCTATGAAAAATTATTTAACGAATACGGACAGCTGACTGCACAGGTACTTCTTACCAGGGAATCTGTTACAAACGACGAGTGCAGGAAAAAGGCTAGGCAGACCTTTGATGAGCTAATCCGTATGAAAGTGATTCCCATTGTGAACGAAAATGATGCCATATCTGCAGATGAAATGCTATATGGAAACTTTGGAGATAATGATACGCTGGCGGCTTATGTGGCAGAACTGGTAAATGCAGACCTGCTGATTCTGATGTCTGATATTGAGGGCCTTTACACTGATGACCCAAGGCAGAATCCGAATGCAAGATTTATTCACACAGTCGCCGGTATTGATGGACAACTGGAAAAGATGGCAAAAGGAGCCTTCGGTGACATGGGAACCGGGGGCATGACAACGAAAATAGCAGCGGCAAAGATTGCCACCGCTTCAGGCGTAGATATGGTGATTGCCAATGGAAAAAACATTTATTCTATTAATGATATAATGGCAGGCAAGAAGATAGGAACCTTATTTTTATCCGCAGGCCAGGAAACAATGAAAACATCAATTCAAACGATAGGAGGATGTCATGGTCAGTTATATGGAAACGTTAGGTAGCCGGGCAAAGGCGGCATCAAGAGAAGCGGTGACTTTTACGACAGAGGAAAAAAACAGGGGGCTGTTATCTGTCGCAGAAGAACTGTATCAGAACACGAACACTATTTTACTGGAAAATGAGAAGGATATACAGGCTGCAGAAGAAAACGGGATGAAGAGCGCTCTGCTGGACCGCTTGCGGTTGACCAAACAGAGAATTCAGGATATGGCAAAGGGACTTAAGGAGATAGCTGTTTTGGATGACCCGGTGGGAGAAGTTCTTTCTATGAAGAACAGACCAAACGGGCTGAGAATAGGAAAACGAAGAGTACCTATAGGCGTAGTGGGGGTCATATATGAGTCAAGACCGAATGTAACAGCGGATGCATTTGGGCTGTGCTTTAAAACAGGAAATGCGGTGATACTCCGGGGCGGGAGTGATGCAATCAATTCCAATAAAGCAATTGTACATGCTGTGAAAGAAGGTCTGCGCAAGGAAAAGCTGTCCCAGGACCTGATTCTTCTTGTAGAGGATACGGACAGGGGGACAGTGTATGAAATGATGAAGCTGCATAATTATATTGATGTACTGATACCAAGAGGCGGTGCCGGGCTGATTTCCAGTGTAGTTGAGAATAGTACTGTGCCGGTAATTGAAACCGGAACTGGAAATTGTCATATATATGTGGATGAATGGGCGGACCTGAATATGGCAGTGGATATCATTGAAAATGCCAAGAGTCAGAGAATGGGTGTGTGTAATGCATGCGAATCTCTTGTCATACATGAGAGTGTGGCCCGTCAGGTGATTCCTATGATTGTCAATCGTTTAAAGCTCCACCAGGTAGAAATACGAGGAGACGAAAAGGCCTGTACATTCAGCGAAGATATTACAACAGCAGAGGAAGAGGATTGGGGGGCGGAGTATCTGGACGCTGTCATTTCCATAAGGGTTGTGGATTCTTTTGAGGCGGCGGTGCAGCATATCAATGTGTATAACACAGGACATTCCGAAGCAATCATCACAGAGAATTATAAAAATGCACTTCGCTTTCAGGATGAGATTGATGCCGCGGCAGTTTATGTAAATGCCTCAACGCGGTTTACGGATGGATTTGAATTTGGATTTGGGGCAGAAATCGGGATCAGCACCCAGAAGCTTCATGCCAGAGGACCAATGGGGCTGGAGGCTCTGACAACATATAAATATATTATTTTTGGAAATGGACAGATAAGAGAATAAAAATAGTCCATAGAAAGCAAGCTTTCACGGGTTATTTTTAAATATATCTGCTTGGTTTTGAACAGTTACAAAAAATCAAAAATGGCACTTGCATAATATACAAAATAGATGTATAATTATGCAAGTGCCATTTATAATATGCGCAGTAGGTTTACAGTGAGAAAGGAAGTTTTATAAATGATCAGAGCAGGAATAATCGGATCAACTGGGTATGCAGGAGGGGAGCTTGTACGGATTTTAACAGTACATAAGGATGTAGAAGTTGTATGGTATGGATCAAGGAGTTATATAGATAAGAAATATGCAGACGTATATCAGAACATGTTCCAAATTGTGGATGCAGTCTGTATGGATGATAACATGGATGAGCTCGCGGACCAGGTCGATGTGATATTTACAGCAACTCCCCAGGGATTGTGTGCTTCTTTGGTTAATGAAGGAATTTTGTCAAAGGTAAAGATTATAGATTTGAGTGCAGATTTCCGTATAAAGGATGTGGCTACATACGAGAAGTGGTATGGACTGGAACATAAAAGCCCTCAATTTATAGAAGAAGCGGTCTACGGCTTATGCGAAATCAACAGAGCAGATGTAAAAAGAGCAAGGTTGGTTGCAAACCCGGGATGTTACACTACCTGCTCTATTTTGACGGCATATCCTCTGGCAAAGGAAGGCATGATAGATATGAGTACACTGATTATTGACGCCAAATCAGGGACCTCAGGTGCCGGAAGAGGAGCAAAGCTCCCGAACCTTTACTGCGAAGTGAATGAAAATATTAAGGCATACGGAGTGACTACCCACAGGCATACACCAGAGATAGAAGAGCAGCTGGGCCTGGCAGCAGGGGAGAAGGTTTTACTGAACTTCACACCGCACCTGATCCCCATGAACAGAGGCATACTTGCAACAGAATATGCAAAACTAAAAAAAGAGGTCACCTATGAGGAAGTAAAAGCAGTTTACGATAAATACTATACAGATGAGAAATTTGTCCGCGTACTGGAAAAGGATGTGTGCCCTGAGACAAAATGGGTAGAGGGCAGCAATTTTGCAGACATTAATTTTAAGATTGATGAGAGAACCGGGCGTATTATTATGATGGGGGCCATAGATAATCTTGTAAAAGGCGCGGCGGGGCAGGCAGTACAAAATATGAACCTGATGTTTGGGCTTAAAGAATCGGAAGGCCTTGAACTCGTACCGATGTTCCCATAAGGATATCACTAAGGAGTATAAATAAGGAGACAACCATGCCGCTAAGTTCGAAAGGGCCTCACCAAGGAGTATAAGGATGATTCGTACGATGACGATTGAGGATTATGAGGGTGTATATAGTTTGTGGAAAAAAATTAAGGGGTTTGGGCTGCGGAGTGTTGATGATTCCAGGGAGGGAATCGAAAGGTTCCTGAAAAGGAATCCGACTACCAGTGTTGTGGCTGAGGAGGACGGCAGGATTGTAGGAGGGATTCTTTGCGGGCATGACGGACGCAGAGGATGTCTGTATCATGTATGTGTGGATGAGGGTTACCGGAGACGGGGTATTGGGAAGGCTATGGTCGTAAAGGCGATGGAAGCTTTAAACCAGGAAGAAATCAGTAAAGTGTCTCTTATAGCTTTTACGGAAAATGATGTAGGGAACGCATTCTGGAATACAATTGGCTGGACCGAAAGAATGGATTTGAACTATTATGATTTTGTACTGAATAAAGAAAATATTACTGCTTTTAATGAACAGTAGATGCAAGAAAAACATCAGGAAAGGAAGGGAATTGGGTATGGTGATTGTCAAAGGCGGAGTTACCGCAGCAAAAGGATTCGAGGCAGCATCGGCGGCTGCCGGGATTAAGTATCAGGGCAGAACAGATATGGCGCTTATATATAGTAAAAAGCCGTGCAGGACGGCAGGAACCTTTACTACAAATGTAGTAAAGGCGGCCCCTGTGAAATGGGACAGAAGCGTGGTGGAGAGCGGTGTGAAATCTCAGGCTGTTATTATAAATTCCGGCATTGCAAATGCCTGCACCGGAGAAGAAGGCTATGGCTATTGTAAAGAGACTGCCGCAGCGGCGGAAAAAGCCTTGGGTGTGGAGGCAGAGGGGGTTCTTGTGGGATCCACAGGCGTCATAGGAATGCAGCTTCCGATAGATAAACTGAAAAATGGAGTTCGGGAAATGGCGGAAAACAAAAATGCCTCCCTTGAAAATGGGACATCGGCGGCGAAGGCGATTATGACTACGGATACTTTCCATAAAGAGATTGCCGTTTCAATTCAGGTGGGGGACAAAACCGTCACAATCGGGGGAATGGCAAAAGGCTCAGGGATGATTCATCCTAATATGTGCACCATGCTTTCGTTTATTACTACAGATGCTGTTATTTCCAAAAAAGCACTGCAGAAGGTGCTGAGTGAGGATATAGAAGATACCTATAATATGATTTCGGTGGACGGTGATACTTCAACAAATGACACGGTACTTCTTCTTGCAAATGGAATGGCAGAAAATGAAAAGATTAAATATAAAACAAAAGAGTACGAGAAATTTGCGGAGGCTCTTCACCTGGTAAACGAGTACCTTGCAAAAAAAATAGCCGGCGATGGAGAAGGTGCCACTGCATTATTTGAAGTAAAAGTGATTGGAGCTTCCACCAAAAGACAGGCAAAAATCCTTGCAAAATCCATTGTGTGCTCCAATCTGACAAAGACAGCGATTGCAGGGCACGATGCAAACTGGGGACGAATTTTGTGTGCTATGGGATATTCCGGGGCACAGTTTGACCCTGAGAAGGTGGATTTGTCCTTTGAGAGCAAGGCGGGGAAAATTCAAATTATTGAGAATGGCAGGGCTGTGAATTACAGTGAAGAAAAGGCAACTGAAATATTGTCACAGCCGGAGGTTGCGGCAATTGCAGACATTAAAGAAGGCACAGAAAGCGCAACTGCGTGGGGATGCGACCTGACCCACGGCTATATTGATATCAACGCAGATTATAGAAGCTAGGAGGGCATCATGGATAAAAATATGCAGCAGTATCTGGACAAAGCCCAGGTACTTATAGAAGCACTTCCCTATATACAGCGTTTCAACCGTAAAATTATTGTTGTTAAGTACGGCGGCAGCGCTATGGTTGATGAAGAACTGAAAAAACAGGTTATTGAGGATGTTACCCTCTTAAAGCTGGTTGGGTTTAAACCGATTATTGTCCACGGCGGCGGCAAGGAAATCAGCAGATGGGTCGGCAAGGTAGGCATGGAGCCTCAGTTTATCAATGGCCTGCGTGTGACAGATGAAGAAACTATGGAAGTGGCAGAGATGGTGCTGGGGAAGGTAAATAAAAGTCTGGTTCAGATGGTGGAAGAACTGGGAGTGCATGCAATTGGCATCAGCGGCAAGGACGGCGGCCTGCTAAAGGTGGAAAAGAAGCTGTCAAACGGGGAAGATATTGGTTTTGTAGGCGAGGTCAGGCAGGTAAATACAGACATCATCTATGACCTGCTGGAAAAGGATTTCCTTCCAATCATCTGCCCTGTTGGACTGGATGAGCATTATAATACATATAATATCAATGCTGACGATGCGGCCTGTGCCATTGCCCGTGCAGTAAAGGCGGAAAAATTGGCTTTTCTGACAGATATTGAAGGGGTTTATAAAGATCCCAGTGATCCGTCTACTTTAATCTCAGAATTACGTGTGAGGGAAGCCCGCAAGCTGATGGCGGAGGGCTATATAGAGGGCGGTATGCTGCCCAAACTGCAGAACTGCATTGATGCCATTGAAAATGGCGTGTCAAGGGTTCATATACTGGACGGCAGGATTGCCCACTGCCTGCTGTTGGAAATCTTTACGAATAAAGGTATCGGCACCGCAATTTTACACGGAGAGGAGAGCAGGTATTATCATGGTGAATAGCAAAATCCAGGCAGGGGAAGAAAACCTTCTGCATGTGTACAACCGTTTTCCCATTGCCCTGGATCATGGGAATGGGATGTATGTATATGATACAGACGGAAAAGAGTATCTTGATTTTGCCGCAGGCTTTGCAGTTACAGGTTTGGGGTATAATAATAAAGAGCTAAATGAGACATTAAAAGAACAGGTTGACAAAATTTACCACATTTCCAACCTGTATTATCACGAAAACTGCGGTGAAGCCGCCGCGGCGCTAAACAAGATAACAGGGATGGACAGAGTGTTTTTTACCAACAGCGGAAGTGAGGCAAATGAAGGGGCTCTCAAGTCTGCAAGACGGTATGCATATACAAGGCAGACTGGAAAATATGAATTTATTGCCATGGAAAATTCATTTCACGGCAGAAGCTTTGGCGCTGTGTCTGTTACCGGGCATGATTCCTACAGAGAGCCGTTCGAGCCGCTAGTCCCGGGTGTACATTTTGCAAAATTCAATAATCTTGACAATGTAAAGTCGCTGGTCAATGAGAAAACCTGTGCCATTATCCTGGAGCCCCTTCAGGGGGAAGGTGGAATTAACCTTGCCACCCAGGAGTTTATGGAGGGCATCAGGCAGATTTGTGATGAGAAGGATATCTTGATGATCTGTGATGAAGTACAGTGCGGGATGGGGCGCACCGGGTCTATGTTTGCCTGTCAGGGATTTGGCGTGAAGCCGGATATTATCACTGTGGCTAAAGCAATCGGCAACGGAATACCGGTGGGAGCATTTGCAATGACAAAGAAAGTGGCAGAGTATTCCTTAAAGCAGGGGGATCACGGTGCAACCTACGGAGGCAACCCTCTGGCCTGCACTGCGGTGAAAAAGGTGCTGGAAATTTTCGAGAAGGAGCATATTCTGGATCACGTGAATGAGATTTCTCCCTACCTGACAAAACGTCTGGATGAAATGACTGAAAAATGGGCTTGCATTGTACAGAGAAAAGGCAAAGGCCTGATGCAGGGACTGCAGTTTAATATTCCTGTGGGAGAAATAAATAAAAGGGCTGTAGAGAATGGGTTGCTGGTCATTCAGGCGGAGGGAAATGTAATCCGCTTTGTGCCGCCACTTATTTTGGAGGAAAAACACATAGATGAGATGGTGGAAAAGCTAGAGCAGGTTCTGATGGGACTTTGCTAGAGCAGTGCTTGCGCCGGGGGATAAAAACCAATCATTGAGTACATACTATGGAAAGGCAGGAGGTATGAGGATATGATTGGTTTTTTAATTGCGCTGTTATCCGGTGCGCTTATGAGTGTACAGGGGGTATTTAACACGCAGGTAACGAAAACAACAGGAATGTGGGTTGGTAATGCGTGGGTTCAGCTGACGGCATTTCTTGTGTGTGCAGTGGCTTGGTTTTTTGCAGGAAGAGACAGCATTGCTGCAATCGGAAAAGTAGACCCCAAATATATGCTGCTGGGGGGAGTGATTGGCGCAGGAATCACATGGACCGTCATAAAAAGCATGGCTGCTTTGGGGCCGGCCAAAGCAGCTCTGCTGATTGTTATCGCCCAGTTGATTGTGGCATATGTGATTGAAATCATGGGGCTGTTTGGCGTGGAAAAGCAACCTCTGGATTGGAGAAAAGTGGGAGGGCTGGCACTTGCACTGATAGGAATAGCCATTTTTCAGTGGGAGAAATGATACCTGTAATAAAAATGTAACAGAAACGTAAAAATATGTATTGTAATTTAGACCAATATTCGTTACAATATTAATGTCCGGCGAGGGGATTCCAGACAGCCAGAAGACTGTGAGGGAATTATGAAGGACAGAAGAAATATGGGAATCTGCAGATTCCTGTATGTAATTTTTACCGCAGTGGTACTGACCGCAGGATGTACAAAGGAAAAAGCGGATGATTTTACAGAGTTGGAGTTAGGGATAAGCGGTGATAAAGGCACAGAGGCGACACAGGAAGCCCCCGATAAGACGAAAGGGGACGCTGTAAAACAGGGGGAGAAGCCTTCCTCGGTTTTTGTTTATGTCTGTGGTGCGGTGCATACACCAGGAGTGTATGAATTAGACAGTGATTCCAGGGTATATGAAGCTCTTGCAAAAGCGGGCGGCGTGACGGAAGACGCGGCCGATGAAGCTTTGAACCAGGCAAGAGTGGTGACGGATGGGGAGCGCATTTATATACCTACGGCTAAGGAGCTGGAAAAAGGGTTTGTAGACGGCAGTATGCCGGAAGTGACAGGTGCGGATTACGAAAAAGAGGGAAAGATAAATATTAATACGGCTTCAAAGGAGGAACTAAAAAGCCTGCCGGGAATCGGCGATGCAAAGGCAGACAGTATTATTTCTTACAGGGAATCTAACGGAGGATTCCAGTCTGTGGAAGATCTGATGCAGGTTGAGGGAATCAAAGAAGGAGTATATAATAAAATAAAGGATAAAATCATAATATGATACCAGGGTCAAAAGGTCATGCGTTTCATGCTTGCATGAAAAAGCAAGACTTTGGGACCCGCAAAACATGAGAAAGAAGCCCGGGCAGGGCGGATTTCGAATGTTTTTAGGATTGCGGGAGCACAAAATGCACAGGTATCAAGGGGGCTAAGGGAAAGAAGAGAATGAGTAAAAAGAAAATTTTAGTAGTGGACGATGAAAAATTAATAGTAAAGGGGATTCGTTTCAGCCTTGAGCAGGACGACATGGAAGTGGACTGTGCATATGACGGTGAGGAGGCATTGGAATATGCTAAAAACTGCGAATATGACCTGGTACTTCTGGATGTCATGCTTCCCAAGCTGGACGGATTTCAGGTGTGCCAGCAGATACGTGAGTTTTCAGACATGCCGGTTGTTATGCTGACGGCAAAGAGCGAAGATATGGATAAAATACTGGGTCTGGAATATGGGGCTGATGACTATATCACAAAACCCTTTAATATTCTGGAGGTGAAGGCACGCATTAAAGCCATTATGAGAAGAACCACAAAGCGTGAGGAACCGGCAGGCAGCCCGGTTATCGTGAAGGGAGCCATGCGGATAGACTGTGAAAGCCGCAGAGTATTTATCGGCGAGAAGGAGGTTAATCTGACGGCGAAAGAATTTGATGTACTGGAACTTTTGGCAATGAATCCGAACAAAGTATATAGCAGAGAAAATCTTTTGAACCTGGTGTGGGGATATGATTATCCGGGAGATGCAAGAACAGTAGATGTACATATCAGACGTTTGCGTGAGAAGATAGAGAAGAATCCGAGTGAACCAAAATATGTACATACGAAGTGGGGAGTTGGTTATTATTTCCAGGGATAATTTTCATTTTAAATATAATGGAAAGTTTCTAAAAAGCCTGCGGTTCTGTATTATACTTTTAATTCTCGCGGTATCAATGATACCATGCTTTGCGGCCTACAGCGGGATTATTAAAGCCTATGAGACGAGGGCTGTTTCTTTGAGGACTGCAGATATACAGAATCAATGTACAATTCTAAGCAATCAGCTCAACAGCTATAATTATCTGGCAGACACATCTTCTGAGGTGATTAATGCAAATTTAACTCAATTGACAAATATATACAACGGCCGGGTAATGGTTATCAATAAGGACCTTGGGGTTGTAAAAGATACCTATGGACTGGACGAGGGGAAGACAATGGTATCGGAAGATGTTGTCCGCTGCATGAAGGGAAACTGTACCAATTACTATGATAAAAAAAATCGGTACATAGAGGTTACCTCTCCTGTTACTATAGGGGAATCTAAGGAGATATCGGGCGTGATGCTGGCCAGTGTATCCACGGACACGATTGAGGACAGCATTAAGATATTGCGCACAAAAGGCAGTACTATTTTGGGAATAGTATTTGTATTGATGCTGGGGTTGAGTCTGTTCCTGGCTAACTGGATTGTAAAGCCCCTGCACAAAATCACAGAATCCATTGCAGATGTGTCTGAGGGGTATGATGATGAAGTGCTGCATGTAAATACATTTACGGAGACCAGACAGCTTTCGGAGGCTTTTAACAAGATGTTGGGCCGGCTGAAGCAATTGGATGAAACCAGAGAGGAATTTGTCTCCAATGTATCACATGAACTGAAGACACCCCTGACGTCAATGAAGGTACTGGCAGATTCTCTTTTATCCCAGGAAAATGTTCCGATAGAGTTATATCAGGAGTTTATGGGGGATATTGCAGAAGAGATTGACCGGGAAAATCATATTATTACGGATCTTCTGACACTTGTCAAGATGGACAAAACTGCACAGGATATGAATATTAAGTCAGTAAATATCAATGAATTGCTGGAACAGATTTTAAAGCGGCTGAAACCAATAGCTGAGACAAAGAATGTGGAGCTTGTTCTGGAGAGTTTTCGTCCCGTAACTGCAGACATTGATGAAGTAAAGCTGACTCTTGCATTTTCCAATCTCGTGGAAAATGCAATTAAATATAATTATGATGATGGCTGGGTTCATGTTTCTTTGAATGCGGACCACAAATATTTCTATGTGAAAGTGGCAGATTCGGGAATAGGGATACCGGAAAGTGATCAGGCTCATGTGTTTGAACGGTTTTACCGTGTGGACAAGTCTCATTCCCGTGAAATAGGAGGAACAGGACTGGGGCTTGCAATTGCAAGAAACGCGGTGCTCATGCACAGAGGTTCTATTAAGGTGTACAGCATTGAAGGGGAAGGAACCACATTTACGGTAAGGATTCCTTTGATTCATGTTGTTTAAAGGAGGCAGAATATATATGAAAAGAAAAATATCAGGAGTGGTGTCTGTTTTTTTCTGTATTCTTTTTTTGCTGTCTGCCTGTGGGAAACCGAAGAATGAAAAAGGAGACAGTTTTGATATATATTATTTGAATTCTGACCGGACGGGGCTGACGAAGGTGACCAGTGAAATCAGTAAAAATCAGAGTACAGAAAAAATAATAGGGCGTATACTGAAAGCTCTGAAAAAGCCAACGGAGGATATTGATTATACAGCGCCTATTCCCGAGGGAGTTAAGATTAACAGTTATAAGCTGGAAGGAGAAATTCTGTATCTGGATTTTAACGGGAAATACGTAAATATAGATCCATTAGAAGAAAAGCTGGTAAGGGCAGCGATTGTTAAGTCTCTTGTCCAGATAGACGGAATCAGCGGTCTATGGCTCACTGTAGAGGGAGCGGATCTCAATGACAGTACAGGAAAAGTGACAGGGTATCTGAATGAAGACGATTTTGTGCAGAATACAGGTTCTTCACTGAATACTTATGAGACAGCAAATCTGACTTTATATTTTGCGAGCGAAGCAGGAAATAAACTGATTGCACAGAATATAGACGCAAAATACAGCAGCAACATATCCAAAGAGAAACTAATTGTAGAAAAGCTGATGAAGGGCCCCAGGAAAGGTACAGGTTATGCCACAATCAATACGGAAGTTAGTCTCTTAAGCGTCACGATCAAAGATGGGATTTGTTATGTGAATCTGGATAATGAATTTCTAACCGGCGGGGTTGATGTTAAGCCTGAAATTACGATTTATTCTATTGTTAATTCCCTGGTGGAGGGGACAACGGCCAACGAAGTGCAGATTATGGTAAACGGTGAAAAAAATATCTCCTACATGGACAAAATAGACTTAACCCAGCCTCTTAAAGAAGATATGAGTTGGGTGGAAAAAGCGGAGGAAGAATGATAAAACGGCCTCTATGTGCGGCTTCCATTCTTTTTCTGAGTATACAGGTAATTCTCACCGGGGGGCTTGATTTATCACCTGGCCGGAAACCCTCCGGGCTGGAAAAGCAGATAGATGGAAAAGCCCGGGTGGTTTTGGCGGGGACTGTATGCCGCAGGGAAGAAAAGACGAAGTGTGAAGCACTATATCTGAAAAATAGTCAAATTTATTTGAATAATCAGGTCTTTCATGAATCTAAAATTCTAGTTTTTATCGAAACAAAAAATCAGACAAGAATCGGTAACAGAATAAAAGTCTCGGGGGAAGCAGGGGTATTTCAAGATGCCAGAAATCCGGGGAATTTTAACCAAAAATTTCATTATGGAAAAGAAGGCATCCACGTTTCTGTGTGGGCAGATGAGCTCCAGATCCTTGATGCCAGAGTAAATATGATTTTTGAAAAATTAGCCCGAGTCCGTAAGCAGTGGAAGAATCTCCTGACAGAGCATATGGGGGAGTATTATGGAAACATCATGGGTGCTATTTTGCTGGGAGATAAAGGTAATCTGGACAGTGATGTAAAGGATTTATATCAAAAGAGTGGAATAGGGCATATTCTCGCCATTTCGGGTCTTCACATGTCATTTTTAGGAAATGGACTGTACAGGCTGCTGCGGAAAATAGGGCTGCCCTTTAAGCTTGCGGGAACAGTCGGGATCTGTTTTCTCCTGGTATATACTCTTATGACCGGATGCGGTGTGTCGAGTATCAGGGCATTTATTATGTTCCTGATAAGAATAGGGGCTGATATAACAGGAAGGGACTATGATATGCCAACCAGTCTTGCACTGTCAGCGGCAGTGATTGCGGCGTGGCAGCCCCTGTATCTTTTTGATGCCGGATTTCTACTCTCCTTTGGTGCGCTTACAGGAATCACTGTGGTGGCTCCTTGTCTGGAATTCTGCTTTATTAAAGAAAAGGAAGAAATAAAAAAATATAAAAGCGAAAAAGAATCTAGGCTTACAAAGTATAGAAAAAAGCAGACAAAGCGATATATGAAAGAGTTTTGCTCCGGGCTGGCTGTTAATATTACACTTCTGCCGCTTCTGCTTTATTTCTTTTTTGAGTTTCCACCTTATTCTGTACTTTTAAATCTTTTTGTAATTCCCCTGACATCTACTTTAATGGGAGGAGGAATTATAGGTTCAATGGCAGTACCTGTTAGTAGTTATGCAGGAAGTTTTTTACTCTTCGGCTGCAAATGTATTCTATATTTATACGAAAAAGCATGTCAGATAAGCCTGGGACCACCGGGGAGCAGAATTGTAACGGGACAGCCCCCAAAAAGCTCTGTATTTTGTTATTATATGGTATTGGTCTTGTTCTGCATTATAATCGGCAGATATAAAGGCATGCAGGAAAGTGAGACAAAAGAGGCCGTTGTTTTGAATGATAGCAGATATAGAAAAATTATTGGGGGCACGGTACCGGCAGTGCTAATGCTGGTCCTCATACTGGCGTGTCAGTATACTTATGGAGGGCCGGGCAAACTTAAAGTGACTATGCTGGATGTGGGGCAGGGAGATGGTTTATACATAAAAGGACCTGAAGGCATCAACTATTTTGTGGACGGCGGGAGCAGCGATGTTTCTTCTGTTGGAAAATACCGGATAGAGCCTTTTCTAAAATCACAGGGGGTGGCGGCACTGGATTATGTTTTTATCTCTCACGGCGATGCAGACCATATGTGTGGGATAGAAGAGCTGCTGGAAAACCAAGACATGGGAATACATGTAAAAAATCTTGTGCTGCCTCCGGAAGATGTACAGGATGATGTCTTAAAAGCCCTTGCGGTGAAGGCAGACAGGTATCGGACAAGGGTAGTGACGATGAAGAAGGGGGAGATTTTAAGGGAAGGGAAAATGAAGTTTACCTGCATGGCGCCATTTCCGGAATACAGTGGAGAAACAGGGAACGCTGCCTCTATGGTACTGGAATTGAAATATAAAGAATTTGATATGCTCTTCACAGGAGATGTAGAGGGAGCAGGAGAAAAACTTTTGGAAAAGAGCAAAGAACTGAGGAAATATGATATATTAAAAGCAGCGCATCACGGTTCAAAAAATTCCGGCTCAGAAGAATTTCTGAGGCAGACCATGCCTAAAATCACATGGATATCAGCGGGACAAAACAATAGATACGGGCATCCCCATGAGGAAACGCTGAAACGACTGAAAGAAGTAGAAAGCCAGATCTACAGTACACAAAGATCGGGCGCTGTAAATCTGACTACAGACGGGAAAAGAGTAGAGATTTCGTCACATATCACAGCTGCAGATTGAGTTTTATCTTTACAAATCAGAGAGTTTTCCTATATAATAGAACCGTTATGAAGAGTTTGAATGAAGATTTAAAGACAGGACAATTCAGGCAGATATATCTTCTCTACGGTGAAGAAAATTATCTGAAGAAACAATACAGAGATCGCCTGACGAAAGCGATGATTCCGGACGGGGATACTATGAATTATGCCTATTTTGAAGGGAAAGGCATAGATGTCAGGGCAGTGATTGACTTGGCTGAGACGCTGCCATTTTTCTCCGACCGCCGTCTGCTTGTATTTGAGAACAGTGGTTTTTTTAAGAGTGCAGGAGCTGATTTGGCTGAGTATATCAAGAATATGCCGGACACCACTTATTTCATTTTTATTGAGAAGGAAGTGGACAAGCGCAGCAAAATCTACAAGGCTGTGAAGGATAAGGGGCATATTGTGGAGCTGCCGTTCCAGGACGAAAGGACTCTGAAGAAATGGATTCTTGGACAGGTGCGCCGGGAAAATAGGCAGATTTCGGAATCTACAGTCACGTATTTCCTGAATAAAGTAGGCACAGATATGGAAAACATACAAAAAGAGCTGGAAAAGCTGCTGTGCTACACTTTGGACGAGAATGCCATTATGCCGGAAGATGTGGATGCGGTCTGCATCACCCAGATATCCAATCATATTTTTGACATGGTGGATGCAGTGGCAGATAAAAAACAGGAGCGTGCCCTTCATCTATATTATGAACTGCTGGCTTTAAAGGAGCCTCCCATGCGTATTCTGTTTATGATGACCCGGCAGTACAGAATATTATATCAGGTGAAAGATCTGCTGAAAAAAGGCTATGGAAGAAAAGAAATCGCAACCAGGGCCGGCCTGCATCCTTTTGTGGCAGGAAAATATATGGAACAGGCAAAACATTTTCAGTCCCGGGAGCTTCGGGATGTTATGGAGGACAGTGCCGGTATAGAAGAAAGTGTAAAGACGGGCCGTCTTACGGATATACTTGCCGTAGAGCTTTTTATTGTAAAACATTCATCATTATATATGATACCAGGGTCAAAAGGCCGGAGCAATCCGTAGGTATCAGGGGGCAAAATACCTTTTGCCCCCTACATCATTATATATGAAAATATGGGAGGAATAGAAATTGTCAGAGATAGATCAGAGTAAAATACGGAATTTTTGTATTATTGCACATATAGACCATGGAAAATCAACCTTGGCAGACCGCATTATTGAAATGACAGGGCTTTTGACCAGCCGGGAAATGCAGTCACAGGTCCTGGATAATATGGAGTTGGAGAGGGAGAGAGGAATTACGATTAAGGCACAGACTGTGCGTACTGTATATAAGGCAAAGGATGGGGAAGAATATATTTTCAACCTGATTGATACTCCGGGGCATGTGGACTTTAATTATGAGGTATCCAGGAGCCTTGCCGCGTGCGACGGCGCGATTCTTGTGGTGGATGCGGCACAGGGTGTGGAGGCCCAGACGCTGGCAAATGTATATCTGGCACTGGACCATGACCTGGATGTCATGCCTGTAATCAATAAAATCGATCTCCCCAGTGCAGACCCCGACAGAGCAAAAGAGGAAATTGAAGATGTCATAGGAATTGACGCCGAAGATGCCCCTCTGATTTCCGCAAAGACAGGATTAAATGTAGCGGATGTGCTGGAACAGATTGTGCAAAAGATACCTGCTCCGGGCGGAGATGCATCTGCGCCTTTGCAGGCACTGATTTTTGATTCGGTTTATGATTCCTATAAGGGAGTCATTGTTTTTTGCCGTTTAAAGGAAGGTACAGTGAGAAAAGGGAGCAGAATTCAGATGATGGCTACGAAAGCAACGGCGGACGTTGTGGAGGTGGGGTATTTTGGAGCAGGGCAGTTTATACCCTGTGAGGAGCTCAGTGCAGGAATGGTAGGATATATTACAGCCAGCCTGAAAAATGTAAAAGATACTCATGTGGGCGATACAATAACGGATGCACAGAGGCCCTGTGATAAGCCCCTTCCGGGTTACAAAAAGGTTAATCCTATGGTATACTGTGGGCTTTACCCTGCAGATGGAGCTAAATATCCGGATTTGAGAGATGCCTTGGAAAAACTGCAGCTTAATGATGCTGCGCTTCAATTTGAAGCGGAGACATCCGTGGCATTGGGATTTGGCTTCAGATGTGGCTTCCTTGGACTTCTTCATCTGGAGATTGTCCAGGAGCGGCTGGAGAGAGAATATAACCTGGATCTGGTGACCACAGCCCCCAGCGTTATTTATAAGGTGTACAAGACAAATGGGGAAATGATAGAATTGACGAATCCGACAAACCTGCCGGACCCCTCAGAAATTGAATATATGGAGGAGCCGGTTGTAAAGGCTGAAATTATGGTTACCTCTGAATATATCGGTGCGATCATGGATTTGTGCCAGGAGCGCCGGGGCGCTTATCAGGGCATGGAATATATAGAAGAGAACCGTGCGGTTCTGAAGTACCATCTGCCCCTCAATGAGATTATCTACGATTTCTTTGATGCTTTGAAATCCCGCTCCAGAGGGTATGCTTCCTTTGATTATGAGATGCTGGGCTATGAAAAATCTGAGCTTGTGAAGCTGGATATTCTTATTAATAAAGAAGAAGTAGATGCGCTCTCCTTCATTTTACACGCCGGCACCGCCTATGAGCGGGGCAGAAAGATGTGTGAGAAATTGAAGGAGGAGATTCCAAGACAGCTGTTTGAAATCCCGATTCAGGCAGCAATCGGCAGCAAGGTGATTGCCCGCGAGACGGTGAAGGCAATGCGCAAAGATGTCCTGGCGAAATGTTATGGGGGCGACATCTCACGAAAGAGAAAGCTTTTGGAGAAACAGAAAGAAGGAAAGAAGAGGATGCGCCAGGTGGGCAATGTGGAAATACCACAGAAGGCTTTCATGAGCGTACTGAAGTTGGATGATGATTAAAGAGATGGAAATTTATCTGCACATTCCCTTTTGTGTGAGGAAATGTGCGTACTGTGATTTTCTTTCCAGGGCAGCGGATGAAAAAACACAGCAGGAGTATGTGAAGACTCTGATAAAGGAAATAAGAGGGTATGGAAGCACTTACTATGACAGGGTCAAAATATCCACCATTTTTGTGGGAGGTGGAACACCTTCTATTTTAACAGGGGAGCAGATGCAGCACATATTCGATGCCTTGCATCAGAGCTTTCAAATTTCAAAAGATGCAGAAATCACAATAGAAATCAATCCCGGAACTGTGACTGATGAGAAGCTTTGTCTCTGGAGACAGGCGGGGATTAATCGGTTAAGCATTGGTCTGCAGTCTGTGAATGATGAAGAACTTCGAATGCTGGGACGAATCCACACCTATGGGAAGTTTTTGGATTCTTACAGGGCAGTGAGGGCACAGGGCTTTCAAAACATCAATATTGATCTGATATCTGCCATACCGGGACAGACTTTAGAAAGTTGGAGGGAAACACTTACTAAGGTGGCTGAACTGGAGCCCGAGCATATTTCGGCGTACAGTCTGATTGTGGAAGAGGGGACGCCTTTTTATCAGATGTACGGCGGCAGTGGGGAAAACAAGAAAGAGACTCAGGATTCCTTACTATGCGGGGAAGGTACACACAGGTATCTTCCCCTTCCTGATGAAGAGACAGAGCGGGCCATTTATGAGGCGACTGATGAGCTGCTGGGCCGATACGGCTACCAGCGATATGAAATATCAAATTATGCAAAAGAGGGGTATGTATGCCGCCACAATTTGGGATACTGGGAGCGTAAGGAATATCTGGGTATCGGATTGGGAGCATCCTCTCTTGTGGAGCACACCAGATATCACAACACTTCGGATTATGAAAAATATATAACCGGAGTAGAAGGACATAAGGATATCCGTGAGGAGATGGAAAAGCTGTCCCTTGCTGATGAAATAGAAGAGTTCATGTTTCTTGGCCTGAGAAAGACAAAAGGAATTTCGGCGAAAGAATTCAGAAAACAATTTGGAAAAACAATAACAGATGTCTACGGAAAAGAATTAAAGAAGCTGGAATCAGAAAACCTGCTTGTGCGTGCAGGGGACAGAATATATCTTACAGAACGAGGGACGGACATAAGTAATGCGGTATTTATCCGGTTTCTGGATCCTTGAAACTTTTGTAACAGTTCAGCCATCAGCTCGATTCCACCCCAAGGGTACCGTCTTTTAATAAAAAATGCATAAACAGTGTTGACAAAAATAAATACCGGTGATATCTTAGTATACGTAAGGTATTAGCACTCAAAACAAAAGAGTGCTAATAAATATAAAATAGCTGAATCAGGAAGGAGGGTTCTATGGCTACAGATATAAGTGAAAGAAAGCTGACAATATTGAAGGCCATCATCCAGAATTATTTGGAGACAGGGGAACCAGTAGGCTCCAGAACTCTTTCAAAATACACAGATCTTAACCTTAGTTCAGCGACAATTCGCAATGAGATGGCGGATCTGGAGGATTTGGGCTATATTTTCCAGCCTCATACATCAGCAGGGCGGATTCCTTCGGACAAAGGATACCGGCTGTATGTAGATATGCTGATGGAAGACAAAGAGCAGGAAATCACGGAACTGAGGAACACCATGCTGGAAAAGACAGATAAGGTGGATAAAGTATTAAAGCAGGCAGCAAAGGTGCTGGCTGCAAATACCAATTATGCCACTATGGTGTCTGCCCCGTTCAATAATAGAAATATACTGAAGTTTATTCAGCTTTCCCAGGTGGACGCGGAGCAGATTGTCGCTGTGATTGTAATGGGCGGCAATGTCATTAAGAATAAGATTATTCATGTAGGAGAGACCATAAGTAATGAAAACTTATTGAAGCTGAACATGCTCCTGAATACAACTCTAAATGGTATGTCTATTGAACAGATTAATTTAGGCCTGATAGCAAGGCTGAAGGAGCAGGCGGGAATCCACAGCAGGGTGATCGGTGATGTTCTGGACGCAGTGGCTGACATTATCCAGGTTGATGAGGACATGGAAATTTATACAAGCGGTGCCACTAATATTTTTAAATATCCCGAACTGAGTGACAATCAGAGTGCGCAGGAGATTATCAGTGCGTTTGAAGAGAAGCAGCAGCTGGCAGCTCTTGTTACTGAGACGCTGGCCAGTGAAGACAGTCATGGGATTCAGGTATATATCGGTGATGAAACTCCGGTGAAGAATATGAAAGACTGTAGTGTTGTAACTGCGACCTATGAGCTGGGGGAAGGTATGAAAGGCACCATAGGTATCATCGGTCCTAAGCGTATGGACTATGAGCATGTCATGAAGACGCTGAAGACTCTGCAAAGTGAGTTGGATGCAGTATATAATAGGCAATCAAATGAACAGGAAGGTGAATAGCTGGTGGGAGAAAAGATGAGTAATGAAGATATAATAAAAGAGGCAGTGGAAGAGGCAAAGGCTAAAGCAGCTGCCGAAGCCGGAGAAGAGACAATCCAGGATCAGACAGCAGAGGAAACGACAGACCAGCCGGAAGTTCCCGTGGAAAATACTTCGGAGGGGCCAGTGGATCCTGAAAAAGAAGCTGATTCCGGTGAAAACGCAGAGGAACAGCAGGAGTCAAAGGATGAGAAAGAACAATCCGTCAAGAAAAAGTTTGGCAGAAAGCCAAAGAAAGATGAAAAGGACGAGAAGATAGAGGAACTGACTGACAGACTCACTCGTCAGATAGCAGAGTTTGATAACTTCCGCAAGCGTACCGATAAAGAGAAATCCCAGATGTACGAAATAGGTGCGAGAGATATCATAGAAAAGATTCTTCCGGTGGTCGATAATTTTGAGCGCGGCCTTGATGCTGTGCCGGAGGGAGAAGAATCCAATCCTTTTGCAGAGGGCATGGAGAAAATTTACAAACAGCTTATGGCTGCATTTGAAGAGATTGGCGTAAAGCCGATTGAGGCAGTCGGCGCTGAATTTAATCCGGATTTGCACAATGCGGTGATGCATGTGGAGGATGAAGAACTTGGTGAGAATATTGTAGCGGAAGAATTTCAGAAAGGCTACACTTACCGGGACGGCGTAGTGAGACATAGTATGGTAAAGGTAGCGAATTAGTTATTATCCGCAATTAAAAATTTTTAGGAGGAAATATTATGGGTAAAATAATTGGTATTGACTTAGGTACAACAAATAGCTGTGTAGCTGTTATGGAAGGCGGACAGCCAACAGTTATTGCAAACACGGAGGGGGCAAGAACAACACCGTCTGTAGTGGCATTTACAAAGACAGGGGAGCGTTTGGTGGGTGAGCCTGCAAAACGTCAGGCAGTAACAAACGCTGACAAGACAATTTCTTCCATCAAGAGAGAGATGGGAACAGACCACAAAGTAACAATCGATGATAAAAAATATTCTCCTCAGGAGATTTCAGCAATGATCCTGCAGAAGATGAAAGCTGACGCAGAGGGGTACCTGGGTGAAAAGGTAACAGAAGCAGTCATCACTGTACCTGCATATTTTAATGATGCTCAGCGCCAGGCGACAAAAGATGCCGGAAAGATTGCAGGATTGGATGTAAAGCGTATTATTAACGAGCCTACTGCAGCAGCTCTTGCATATGGACTGGATAATGAAAAAGAGCAGAAGATTATGGTATATGACCTGGGCGGCGGTACATTCGACGTATCTATCATTGAAATCGGCGACGGTGTCATTGAAGTATTATCTACAGCAGGAAATAACAGACTTGGCGGAGATGACTTTGACCAGAAGATTACAGACTACATGCTCGCTGACTTTAAGTCAAAAGAAGGTGTAGATCTTTCTACAGATAAGATGGCACTTCAGAGATTAAAGGAAGCTGCAGAGAAAGCCAAAAAAGAACTTTCTTCAGCGACAACAACAAACATTAACCTTCCGTTCATCACAGCAACATCAGAGGGACCGAAGCATTTTGATATGAACTTGACAAGAGCTAAGTTTGATGAACTGACCCATGATCTGGTTGAAAAGACAGCAGAACCGGTTAGGCGTGCTCTGTCAGACGCAGGTATCAATGCATCTGAGCTTGGGCAGGTACTGCTGGTAGGTGGCTCTACACGTGTCCCTGCAGTTCAGGAAGAAGTAAAGCGCCTGACAGGGAAAGAGCCGAGTAAATCACTGAACCCGGATGAGTGTGTTGCACTCGGTGCATCCGTACAGGGCGGTAAGCTGGCAGGTGACACAGGTGCAGGCGACATTCTTCTTCTGGATGTTACTCCGCTGTCACTCTCCATTGAGACAATGGGCGGTGTTGCAACAAGACTGATTGAGAGAAATACGACAATTCCGACAAAGAAGAGCCAGGTATTTTCCACAGCAGCAGATAATCAGACAGCTGTTGATATTAATGTCGTACAGGGCGAAAGACAGTTTGCAAGGGACAACAAGTCTCTCGGACAGTTCAGACTGGATGGAATTCCGCCGGCTCCACGTGGAATCCCACAGATTGAGGTTACATTTGACATTGATGCCAACGGCATTGTAAATGTATCGGCCAAAGATCTTGGAACAGGAAAAGAACAGCATATTACAATTACAGCAGGCTCCAATATGTCTGACAGTGACATTGACAAGGCAGTAAAAGAAGCAGCTGAATTTGAAGCTCAGGATAAGAAGCGCAAGGAAGCAATTGATACAAGAAATGAGGCCGACGCGCTGGTATTCCAGACCGAGAAAGCTATCAAAGAAGTGGGAGATAAGCTGGATGCAGCAGACAAGAGTGCTGTAGAAGCAGATTGCCAGGCTTTGAAAGATCTTCTTGCAAAATCTTCTCCTGAAGAGACAACAGAAGCTCAGGTTGGTGAAATTAAGGCAGCAAAAGAGAAATTGACAGAAAGTGCTAATAAATTGTTCACTAAGATGTACGAGCAGGCTCAGGCAGCGGCAGGTGCACAGAGCCAGGGCGGCCCGGGACCTGAAGGTGGTCCGGCACCGGACGGCTTCCAGGGGGACGATGTAGTGGACGGAGACTATAAGGAAGTTTAAGACCCTGCTAAGAAGGGATGTTTCTACGAAGCCGGCCAAAACGGCTTCGTAGGACTTTTTATGTTATTACTTATTAATGAAAGGTAGAGTGTTATGGCAGAGTCAAAAAGAGATTATTACGAGGTGCTTGGCGTAAGCCGGGATGCTGATGATGCAGCGCTTAAAAAGGCATATCGTGTGTTGGCCAAAAAGTACCATCCGGATATGAATCCGGGAGATGTCGAGGCTGAGAAGAAGTTCAAAGAGGCATCAGAAGCGTATGCAGTGCTTAGCGACCCTGAAAAACGCCGCCAGTATGACCAGTTTGGACATGCAGCATTTGAAGGAGGCGCTGGCGGTGCAGGCGGCTTCGGAGGATTTGATTTTAACGGTGCCGATTTCAGTGATATATTTGGCGATATATTTGGCGATTTATTCGGCGGGAGCAGCAGAAGAGGGGGCCATACAAGCAATGGACCTATGAAAGGCTCAAATATACGCAAAAGTATCAGAATAACATTTGAGGAGGCAATCTTCGGATGTGAGAAAGAACTGGAGGTTATCTTAAAGGAACCCTGTAAAACGTGTAATGGAACAGGGGCAAAGCCAGGCACATCTCCTGAGACCTGTCCGAAGTGCGGTGGTAAGGGACAGGTGGTTTACACATCCCAATCCTTCTTCGGCACTGTGCAGAATGTCCAAACTTGTCCGAACTGCAGCGGTTCAGGAAAAGTGATTAGAGAAAAATGTCCATCCTGTTATGGAACTGGCTATGAGTCAAGCAAAAAGCGAATCAAGGTATCCATTCCTGCCGGAATTGATAATGGACAGAGTGTCCGTATCCGTGAAAAGGGTGAACCAGGTATCAACGGGGGTCCGAGAGGCGATTTGTTGGTAGAGGTGAATGTCTCCAGACATCCTATCTTCCAGAGGCAGGACGTTCATATTTTCTCAACTGTTCCGATTTCATTCGCACAGGCAGCCCTGGGCGGTGATGTGAAAATTCCCACAGTGGACGGTGATGTGCTGTACACGGTAAAAGCGGGAACAAAGACTGACACAAAAGTACGTCTGAAAGGAAAGGGTGTTCCTTCCTTGAGAAATTCACAGGTGCGCGGTGACCACTATGTTACTTTGATTATACAGACACCGGAGAAACTGAGTCCTGAGGCTAAGGAGGCTCTCCGTGAATTTGACAGGCTGACCGGAGGCTCATTAAACCCGGAAAATGGTTCAGAGAGTGGCCCTAAGTCAAAGGGAAAGAAAAAAGGATTCATGGGAAAGGTGAAAGAAGCTTTCGATGAATAAGAAGCATTAAAATAGCGAAAAACAGTAGTTTCAAAAAAGAAAGATTATGCTCCTTTTATGAAAACTACTGTTTTTTATTTATGACGGTAGTAAAAGACAGCCACCTGCGTTCTGTCGCGGAGATTTAGTTTATCTAATATAGAACTCAGATAGTTTCTTACGGTCCCCTCACTCAAAAAAAGGATGGATGCAATTTCCTTATTACTGTGTCCTTCTGCAATCAGCTGTATGACCTCCAGTTCTCTTTCATTAATATCATGAGAAGCATAGTCAAAGCCAGATTTCTTCTGAAGAAGAGAAGGAAGTTTAGATACTATTTCATTTCCAAATACAGTCTGCCCGGAAGATATCGCAAGGATGGCAGGGATAATGTTCTGATAATCCTGTTTTAGAATATAGCCCTTCGCTCCCAGCCTCAGTGCCTTTATAATGTATTCATCATCTAAAAATGTGGTCAGCAGAAGAATCCGGGCATCCGGGTATTGTTTCAGAATTTCTGCTGAGGCATCAAGGCCGTTCATTTCTTTCATGCGGATGTCCATAAGCAGGACATCGGGTCTGTATTTTCTATATAGTGAAACAGCCTCTTTCCCATCATTTCCACATGCCGGGATGCAAAAATCCTCCCGGGTCTCTAAAATTGTCTTTAATGCACCTGTTACCAGACAGTCATCATCTACAATTAAAATCTTCATATCTTAAACTCCTTTTGGTATAGTGATAAATATTTTGAAGCCCTTTTCTGTGAGAATCTGTATATTCCCTTTTAAGGTGTGCACCCTTTCCTTCATATTAATCAGGCCGATACCCGAATCTAAAGAGTAGGTGCCATTCCCGTTATCTTCAATACAAAGCTGGTAAAGTCCGGGGTGTTCCCGCATGTAAAGCTGTACATAGTCTGCGTTGCTGTGCCTCATAATGTTGGCAAGTGCTTCTTTTGTGATGCTGATAAAGCAGTACTTAACCTCTTTTGGAATTTCCCGTCCCATATCATAATGAAAAGATATAGGGCAGAATATAAAATCCTTGATTAGACCATTTACGGCTTCTTCTAAGTTTATAGATTCATCGTGCAGATCATGTACGCTGCTCCTGATACTGTCCATCGCGGAGTTTAATGAGGCATCCAGGGTTCTCAGGGATTCGTCCAGCGTATCGTCCTTATTGACTGCCTGCAGGGCCCCTGTTATCAAAATGGAGCGGGAGAGCAGATGCCCCACGTTGTCGTGAATCTCACGCGCAATTCGGTTTCGTTCCTTAAGTGTGGCGGTATAGATTTCATAGTCCTGTTTTTCCAGAAGAGTGTGATTTCTTTCTGTAAGGAGAAGATTCAATTCAGTACTGTCATCTCGGGTGCGCCGATATAACTCTTCCAGGCGTTCATAGCAGCTGGTACTCTTTTGAAGTACACAGGCAATAAGCAGACCGAGAAGACCGATACAAAGAATATAGAAATTGATATCTTTTGTGCCGAAGAAGTAAAGAAACAGGCCTAAACCAGCTGCCAGAGAAGGATAACTTCTATGGCGGAGCAGTACATAAGAAACGGCAGGAAAAAAGCAGAGAAAAAAAGGGGAAAGTAACGACAATGTAAAGTACAGCAGTACCGGGAGAAAAAAGAACTTTTTAAAATCCAGAAAATAATCTGCACAGCACAGTATTACTGCTGTTAAAAAGGCCAGTATGTAAAAGAAATCCGACCCTGTCTGAAACAGGGTCAGAAAACAATATAAAAGAAGCAGTCCAGTATCCCGCAAATAATTTACACCCACCGTACATTCCTTTCTGCTGCCCCCGCATCAGGCGGGCTATCCAAGTACAGCATTTACAAGTGCATTGGCTTTATCAAAATCCCCGGCTTCGGGGTTCCACAGAGATTTAATATTTTCGTCGACTACATCGAATCCAGAGTCCTTTAATTGTTCTGCCAGAACCTTGTTTCCTTCGCCGCTCCATCCGTAACAGCCGAATACAGCTGCCTTTTTATTCCTGAATTTCAAAGATTTTAAGAAATGAAGCAGCCCGGCCAAATTGGACAGGATATCGTTGCCAACAGTTGGTGAGCCTACGGCAATTGCCCGGGATTTAAACACCTCTGTCATGATTTCATTTTTATCTGATTTTGAGCAATTGAATACTTTCACAACTGTATCCGGGCTTACGTTTTGAACTTCCTTTGCAATGCAGTGGGCAATCTTTTCTGTGCCCTGCCACATTGTATCATATATTATGGTAAACTGATCTTCCTGATATGCCTTTGACCATGCGGCATATTTCTCCACGATCTGCAGTGGATTTTCTCTCCAGATTGCCCCGTGGCTTGGAGCAATCATGTCAATCGGGATATTCAGTCCAACAATCTCATCTATTTTTTTAGAGACCAGAGGAGAAAATGGATTTAATATATTCGCGTAATACTTCATAGCTTCTTTGTTGAGCAGACACTGGTCGGCTTTATCGTTAAATAATTCCTCCACGGCGTAGTGTTGTCCGAAGGCATCGTTGGAGAATAAAACATTATCCCCTGTTAAATAAGTTGCCATGCTGTCAGGCCAGTGCAGCATACGCATTTCTACAAAGATTAATTTTTTCCCGTTGCCGATGTCCAAGGAGTCTCCGGTCTTTACAACATGAAAATCCCAGCCCTGCTTTCCATATTGCCCTTCCAGGCTTTTGACTGCGTTAGCAGTACAGTAGATGGGCTTACCTGGAATCTCCTTCATCAATTCTACAAGGGCTCCGGAATGATCCACCTCCCCGTGGTTTGCGACAATATAATCAATTTTATTCAAGTCGCTCTCTTTCTTTAAATTTTCTATAAATTCAAATCTGTGAGGAGCCCATACGGTATCTATTAATACTGTTTTCTCTTCCTCTACCAGGTATGCATTTTGACTTGAACCATTTAAAATGGAGTAATCGTCTCCGTGAAAACTTTTCAGCTCCCAGTCTATATAACCAATCCAACTTACATTACCCTTTATTGTTCTTTTCATTGCGTCATTCCTCCTGACTTATTTTTAAAATAATACACTGTGTTTTTATGATATAAGCTATCAAATCTTTCCTGTTTAGATCCAAGGGGGTTTCTGTCATATTAACATTTTTCTTCTAGCGGTTCAACAAATTAATAAAAGAATCTGCATCAAGTTTCTTTTCCTGGAGAGCTGCCTCAAGAGGCTTGTTTCCTCCACAGCAATAATCAATGTTTTCATCCAAGAAAATTTGGATAATGTCCGGATTGTCTCGTATAGCCTCTGCTACTGTCATTTCTTTGGTAATCATAAAAATACCTCCTTTCATTGGATACTTCTTTGTTTAAGTAGAGTATACCCAACAGGGGGAGTAAAAACATTGATTCAAATCAAGTTTGAAACGTATTATTAAAATCATCTTGTACAGATGACATTTGTCATACGCTATTATGACGGATGACACTGACATATTGCAAACGGCAGAGTTATACTTTTCTTATAGTAATGATAGGAGGATTTGCTAATGATTCAAATAGAAAATCTGGTAAAACGATATGGAGAACTACTGGCCCTTGATCACCTGAATTTAGAAATTGAAGAGGGGGAGATATTCGGCCTTCTTGGACCTAACGGCTCCGGGAAAACTACGGCTATTAACTGTATGCTGGCCCTCTTGAAGTATGACAAGGGGACTGTAAGGATATTCGGTGAAGAGATGAGTCCGGACAATTACAAGGTAAAACAGCAGATAGGAATTGTGCTTCAGAATGTGGCGGTTTTCGATGAACTGACCGTCTATGAAAATATAGATTATTTTTGTGGTTTGTATGTGAAAGATAAAAAAGAAAGAAAAAAACTGGTGGATGAGGCTATTCATTTTGCAGGTCTGGAGGAATATACAAAAATGCGTCCTAAAAAGCTTTCAGGAGGCCTGCTCCGGCGCTTGAATATTGCGTGTGGCATTGCCCATAAACCTCGGCTGATTATTATGGATGAGCCCACTGTTGCGGTGGATCCCCAGAGCAGAAACCGGATTCTCGAAGGAATTAAGGAATTGAACCGGCAGGGCTCCACTGTTATATATACCTCCCATTATATGGAGGAGGTAGAGCAGATCTGTACAAGGATTGCTGTTATAGACCACGGAAGAAGTGTAGCCGTGGGCACAAAAGAAGAATTGAAAAGCATGATTAAGACTGGGGAAACCATAACAGTTGAGAGCGTTGCATTAAGTGATGGGCAGATAGCCGCTGTCGGGGCACTGCCCCATGTATTTGATGTAAAGTACAAGGAACAGGTTCTGAAAGTTCGGTGTACAAGGGGAAAACATAATCTTATGAGGATACTGAGTTATCTTCAGGAGGAAGAGATTTCTTTTGGCAGGGTCTTTTCAGAACTGCCGACTTTAAATGATGTATTCCTGGAAATCACAGGAAAAGAATTGAGGGATTAGGAGGAGATTACATGCTGCATCTCATGAAATATGATGTAAAGGTAAAGCTGCATAATTTTAACAGGATGTTCTGGCCCCTTTTGTTTCCCCTGATTCTTGCCACTCTTTTCTATTTTGCATTCGGCAAAATGGATGAAGCAGATTTTGAGACAGTACCTGTGGCTGTTGTGGAGGAAACAAACAGCAGTGGGGAAAAGACATTTTTAGACTTTTTGTATACAGTTGAAAAGGATAAATCCAAATTAATAAAGACAGAGGTAATGGGGGAAAAACAGGCCGTAAAGGCTCTCAAAAGCGGAAAGGTATCCGGCATTTATTATGCAGGGGAAAAACTTTCGCTGACAGTAAGCGGTGTTGGTATTAAGGAAAGTATTCTGCAGTCTCTTCTGGAAAGCTATGAGAATGGGAAAAATACAATAGAAAATATTGCCGTGAATCACCCTGAAGGAATTCAGAGTGCATCAGAGCAGATGTCTGATTACCGGGACATGGTAAAGCAGGTATCTCTGGGAGGAAAAACTACGGATCAGACTGCACAGTTTTTCTATGCGCTCATAGCGATGGCATGTCTTTATGGGTGCTTCAGCGGTTACGGAACTGCACTTTACCTCCAGGCAAATCTGACGGCACTGGCAGCCAGAAAATGTGTGACACCTACCCATAAGCTGAAGCTTATACTTTCAGAGATGCTGACTTCCTTTTTCATGCATTTTGTTGATATTGTCATACTTCTGATTTATTTGCGGTACGTGCTTGGGATGGACTTTAGGGGAGATATTCCCCGCATGCTGCTTGTGTCTTTCATAGGAAGCATGATTGGCGTGTCTATGGGAATTTTTATCAGCAGCATCGGCAAGACCAGAGAAGGCGCAAAAATAGGAATTCTGCTGGGAATATCTATGGTATGCAGTTTCCTGGCAGGCCTAATGGTCTCCGACATGAAAGATATAGTGGAGAGATACTGCCCGATTATAAACAGAATCAATCCGGCAGCTCTTATAGCAGATGCATTTTACTGCATTAATGTATATGATGATCCGGCGCGCTTCTGGCGCAGTCTGGCAATATTGACGGTCATGTCGGTGCTGCTGACACTGGGTTCATTTTTTATGGTCAGGAGGGAACGCTATGACAGTATTTAAAGGATATATGAAAATCACAAAACAAAATATAGGCCTGATTATAATGTATCTGGCGATATTCATGGGCATTACGGTTATGATGCAGCTTTCTGCCAAGGATCAGGAGACCGGCGGCTATAGGGCAGAGAGTGTGAGAATTGGGTTTGTGGATGAGGATGGCGGTGCACTGGCAAAGGGGTTGGAGGAATATCTCGGGAAAATACACAAAATTATCCCAATGGATAATAATAAAGGGGAGCTGCAGGAGAATCTATTCTATAGAAATGTTGAATATATCGTAAAAATTCCTGCCGGTTTTGAAAAAAGATGCCTGAAGGGAAATGAGAAATTGTCCGTTACAAAGCTTCCCGGCTCCTATACAGGCTTTTATGTAGATCAGCAGATAAATAGTTTTGTGAATAGTGCAAAAGCGTACTATGCTGCAGGGTATACCTCAGAAGAAGCAGCAGAAGCAATTATGGAAGGGCCTGAGCCTAAGGTGAAAATGTTGGATACAGGACATACAAAAGGAGAGACTCCGGGGTATGCTTACTATTATAGATACATCCCATACCTGCTATTAAGTGTACTGTGTTATGTCCTGGGTAATATATTGTCTAGCTTTCATAAGGGAGATGTCCCCAAGAGGATGCAGGCCAGCCCCATATCCGGGCAGAGACAGAATCTGGAAGCTCTGCTGGCAGCCGGGGTACTGGGCATTGTGCTGTGGATAATCTGTATCCTGGGAGGTATTTTCTTCTATGGGAGAGAGCTTCTTGAAAGCGGCGGATTTGTATATTATCTGCTTAACTCACTGACCATGCTGCCTGTATCACTTTCCTTGTCTTATCTGGTGGGAATATTGACAAGCAATCCAGAGGCCTTAAGCGGTGTTGTAAATACCTTGTCACTCGGAATGTGCTTCCTCTGTGGGGTATTTGTACCTCTTGATATTTTAAGTACAAAAGTTAAGACGGCGGCACAGTTTCTTCCGGTATACTGGTATGAAAAAGCCAATGACACAATAGCAGAATTCGAAAACATCACAGGAGGCGTGAAAACAGAAATATGGCAGGCAATGGGGATTCAGCTGGTATTTGCGGCAGCAATCCTGTGCGTTGCTATGGCAGTGGGGAAAAGAAAAGCGTAGGAGTATAAGAAGTAGATAGAGATGGCTACTATAAAATCAGCATTTCAAAATTTCAAGATAAGGTGTTTTTTTAGACTCAGCTATGGTATACTTAAAATATGTGATTTATACGAATTATGAAAAAATAAGTTGAGGTGCTATGATGAGTGAAGAGATGAAATTAGAAGGGTTACAGACAAGTGAAGAGAATGTAGAGACAATGGCAGACTATGAAGAACATTTTGACGATGCCAATCCATGGAATCGTGTTCTTGATTATATGGAGAAGAAGACGGTTTTGCCGGTTAAAGTAGAAGGCATTGTAAATGGCGGAGCTATAGCAATGGTGGAGGGGCTGCGCGGATTCATCCCGGCATCAAAGCTTTCGCTTTCCTATATCGAAGATCTGGAGACATATTTGCTGAAAGACATTGAAGTACGAGTTATTGAAGTCGATCAGGCTAATAACCGTCTTGTATTGTCTGCCCGCGAAATATTAAAAGAGAAAGAAAAACAGGCACGAAAAGAACAGATTGAGAATATTAAGATTGGTACAGTCATGGAAGGCACTGTAGACAGTCTGCAGAGCTATGGCGCATTTGTCAATCTGGAGAATCACCTCTCCGGGCTTGTCCATATTTCCCAGATTTCCAAAAAGCATATTAAGACGCCGGGTGAAGTTCTGAAAGTGGGTGATACCGTCAGAGTCAAAGTAATCGGAATTAAAGAAGGAAAAATCAGTCTGAGTATAAAAGCTCTTGAGGAGGCACAGGAAGAAGCAGAAGAAAAAGTGGAGCTTCCAAAGAGTGAGAAAATTGGAACAAGCTTGGGCGATTTATTTAAGAATATCAAGCTATAGAGAGTTGACAGGAAATATAGAATTAAGGGCAGTTTAGCGTTGAAAAGAACTGCCCTTAATTTTTTGCTATACTACGGTTTATTCCCGCGAGCAATGAGCCAAGCGGAAATGCTTGCATTTCCATTTGGCGACTGCCGCGAGGGTCAAATACCCCGCAGCTTGCTGCGGGGTATTTGACTAATTCGATATATAAAATCTTATGCCATTTGGGATGAAGCTTCCTCTTGAAGGTTATAGCTCAATATTTTGCAAATATGGATTCTCTGTCTCATAGAATTTTTCTGCTTCCACAGCCTCAGCGATTTTCGCATCTATTGGTATTTTACCAAGTACCGGAATTTCTAATTCTGCAGCAATCTCCTCAATATGGCTCTCGCCAAAAACATTGATTTCTTTTCCGCAGTCAGGACACTTCACATAGCTGTAGTTCTCTACAACGCCCAATACCGGGATATTCATCTGCTTTGCCATATTGTAAGCTTTTTTTACAATCATACGGACAAGATCCTGAGGGGAGGTTACAATTACAACTCCGTCTACGGGAAGTGACTGAAATACGGTGAGTGGAACGTCTCCTGTTCCCGGCGGCATATCTACAAACAGGTAATCCAAATCTCCCCATATAACATCCGTCCAGAATTGTGTTACGACTCCGGAGACGACAGGACCTCTCCAGATGACAGGGGCATCCTCATCCTCTAGTAAAAGATTTACGGACATTATTCTTGTTTTGTCCTGTGCGATACAAGGGAATATTCCGTCTTCTGTTCCTTTTGCCATCTCGTGCACACCATACATTTTGGGTATGGACGGTCCCGTAATATCGGCATCCAGAATTCCAACTGTGTATCCTTTCTCACGCATCATTCTTGCGAGAGAGCCGGTGACTAAGGATTTACCCACACCTCCTTTTCCACTGATAACACCAATCACCTTTCTTACCTGTGAATGTGCATTTGCAGGTGCACCAAAATCTTCCTTCTTACTCTGGCATGTTCCAGCCTGCGCACATCCTGAACAGGATTCCTGGCTGCAGCCGCTGTTATTTTTTTCTGTCATATTTGTCTACCTTCTCTTTCTTTTATAAACATCAATGTAAATCTGTACAACTAACAACTCACTTTTCCATTATACCTTATTGAACGTTAGTAGTTCAATAAGTATAGCATACTATTTTTAACTTTTGGTTGACGAATTCTATAAAAAATGGCAATCTTATTATGTGAGAACCAACAGAAAAAGGGGATATAAGATGGATAACATAGTAAATGCAAGAAAAATATACGTGGTAGGTCATAAAAATCCGGATACAGATTCTATTTGTTCTGCGATAGCCTATGCCAGGTTAAAGTCAAAATTGACAGGGGAAATATATACACCTCGCAGGGCGGGCCAGCTTAATGAGGAAACGCAGTATGTACTGGAACGGTTCAAGGTAAAGGCTCCGAAGCTTCTTTCTGACCTGCGTGTTCAGATAAAGGATGTGGAATTAAGAAAAATCCAGGGAGTAGATGGCAGTGTTTCCATCAGAACCGCCTGGGCGCGGATGAAGGAACTGAATATTAAGACACTGCCTGTGACAAGGGAAGGAAAGCTGGAAGGGCTGATTACAATCGGCGATATTGCAACATCATATATGGATGTATACGATAGCTCTATTTTATCTGCTTCCAGAACACAGTACCGTAATATAGCCAGTACCATCGGCGGAAAGGTTGTTGTGGGGAATGACCACAGCTTCATGCCAAAAGGAAAGGTGGCAATTGCAGCTTCCGGCAGAGAACTGATGGCCGACTTTATTGAAGAGAATGATTTACTGATTCTGGGAAACAGACCAAATGTCCAGCAGGATGCCCTTGACTTGAATGTGAGCTGCATCGTTGTGTGCCAGGGTGCGGAGATTTCGGATGAGATTATAGCTCAGGCGAGAAGAAAAGAGATTGTCATTATCCGTACACCTCACGATACTTTTACGGTTGCCAGATTGATCAATCAAAGTATTCCGGTAAATTGTTTTATGACAAAAGAAGGGCTTATCACTTTTGGTATGAAAGATTACGTGGATGATGTGAAAGCAGTGATGGCAACAAAGAAGTTTCGTGATTTCCCCGTTCTGGATGGAAATAAAAGCTTTCTGGGGTTTATTTCGAGAAGAAGGCTTTTGAACAGCAGGAGAAAACAGGTTATTTTGGTAGATCACAATGAAAAAAGTCAGGCTGTCGATGGGGTGGAAGAGGCGGACGTATTAGAAATTATTGATCACCATAGATTAAGCAGTATCCAGACTATCGGACCTGTATTTTTCAGAAATCAGCCGGTAGGCTGCACGGCTACAATCATTTATCAGATGTATCAGGAAGAAGAAATAGAGATTGATTCGGTCACAGCATCACTTTTATGCTCGGCAATCATCTCGGATACTTTGATGTTCCGTTCGCCCACCTGTACATCTCTGGATGAGGCATCTGCACGGAGGCTGGCAGAGATCGGGAACATTAATATAGAGGAGCTGGCTTTGGAAATGTTCAATGCAGGCAGCAACCTCAAAGGAAAGAGTGCAGAAGAGATTATTTTCCTGGATTTCAAACAATTTACAGTGAATGAGACTGTTATAGGCGTGGGGCAGGTGAACTCTATGAATGCATCTGAACTCAGGGAAATCAAAGCAATGGTGCTGCCGCACATGGAAGAGGCGAGGAAGAAAAATAATTTGGATATGATATTCTTCATGTTGACGGACATTGTGACTGAATCTACCCGGCTTCTCTGTTGTGGCCCTGAGGCTCTAAGTAAGGTGATTATGGCTTATGATTTAAATGAGGACACAGAGGACATTATACTAAGAGGCGTTGTATCAAGGAAAAAGCAGCTTGTGCCTACATTGGTAGGCGCACTGCAGCAATAGAGGAAGAAAACAGAAAGGAAAGAAAATGAGCAGACAACTATGGAAGCCGGGTAACATGCTGTACCCTCTGCCTGCTGTAATGGTGAGTGCAGGCAGCCTAGAGGGAAACCAAAACATTCTGACCGTTGCCTGGACAGGCACCATCTGCACAAATCCAGCCATGGTCTATATTTCTGTAAGGCCGGAGAGATATTCCTATCAAATGATAAAGGATACCGGAGAATTTGTCATCAACCTGACAACGGAAAAGCTGGCAAAAGCTACAGATTACTGTGGGGTGCGGTCAGGGAGAGATGTGGACAAATGGAAGGAGACGGGGCTGACTCCGGGAAAAGCTGAAAAATTGGAGTATGCCCCAATTATAAATGAGTGTCCTGTAAATATAGAGTGCCAGGTAACAGAAGTAAAAGAACTGGGCAGTCATCATATGTTTATCGCAGAGGTGCAGGGAGTTCAGGTGGATGATGCCTATATCAATAAGACAAATAAGTTCGAACTCAATCAAACAGGTCTTCTTGTGTACTCTCACGGTGAATATCTCTCTTTAGGGAATACTCTTGGAATGTTTGGATATAGTGTGCGGAAGAAAGTAAAGGGAAAAAAGAAAGCTACAAGGAAGAAATAAACCTTCCGAAGGCTTCCAGCCCTTTCCTTGTATACTTGTATACACCTGCGTCCTTCAGAACCTGACAGAAGACCTTGCCGATTTCCTGCTCTAAAATGGAGTCGATATTACCCTGACTTACATGGCTGTAAGCCGGAAGGAATTCCGCCACCCAGTCTGCATGTTTTGCCAGTACCTTGCTGCTTCGAATATCTTTCCCTTCCAGAATATAAGGCTTTAGCATGTCCATCTCTTTCTTAAGACGGGAAGGCAGCACAGCCAGACCCATGACTTCAATCAGCCCGATATTTTCTTTTTTAATATGGTGCAGATTAGCATGAGGGTGATAGACGCCCAAGGGGTAATCTTTTGTTGTGATATTATTGCGGAGTGTCAGATCCAGTTCATACAGATTCCCCCGCATTCTTGCTATAGGAGTGATGGTATTGTGAGGTGTCCCTTTTGTCTCTGCAAAAATAAAAGCTTCTTCATCTGTATAGCCTCTCCATACATGAAGGATATGGTCTGCCAGCTCGGCCACTCGCTTTTCGTCCTTACTCTGTAATCGGATAACAGAAAGCGGCCACTTTATAATTCCGGCTGTGACATCCTCATAACCCTTCACTTCAAATGTACGGATAACAGAAGCTTTTTCCATGGCGAAGGTATAATTGCCTCCTTGAAAATGCTCGTGGCTTAAAATTGAGCCTCCCACAATGGGAAGGTCGGCATTGGAGCCTACGAAATAATGAGGAAACAGTTTTACAAATTCAAATAATTTCTGAAAAGTTTCCTTTTCTATTTTCATAGGTATATGCTTCTTATTCAGGATAATACAGTGCTCATTGTAATACACGTAGGGAGAATATTGAAAACCCCAGGTGCTGCCCTGTATGGGAATAGGAATAATGCGGTGATTTTCACGGGCCGGGTGATTTGCCCGACCGGCATAACCCTCATTTTCCATACAGAGAAGGCATTTCGGATAGGACAAGTCTTTTGCATTTTTGGCAGCAGCGATTGCTTTCGGATCCTTCTCCGGCTTTGATAGATTGATTGTAATATCCAGTGTGCCGAATTCCGTACCCACCGTCCACCTTATATCCCTGCTGATACGGTATCTGCGGATATAATCGCTATCCTGGCTTAGTTTATAATAATAATCGGTGGCTGCCCGGGGAGATACTTCGTATTTTTCCCAAAATTGGGCTTGAACCTGGGCAGGACGCGGCATTAAAGTGTTCATCAGTTTTGTGTCGAACAGATCCCGGCATATAATATTGTCTTCAATGATTTCACGCAGGCAGGCTTCGTCCAGCAGCTCGTTTAATACGTCCCCCAATACAATGTCAGATAAATTACAGGGTACGTCTTTATAGTCATCTTCGCCAAAAAGCTCCAGAAGGAGATTAGTTGTATAAACACGTTCACACTCCGGTGTCAGACCGGTTTCAACCCCATATTGCACCAGCTTTTTGATTGCTTCATATAACATAGTTATTGCCTCCCTTAATCTCTGCCCTCACTGTGAAAAAACGGCTGTGAAGTATCAAGCTTACGTGCTCCATCGCCAATGTCCACAGTATAAAAGTCAGCATCATGTCCCACCTTTTTCCTGTATGCTTTCCCGATTGTTTCAATAAATGTATCTACACTGTGGTTTTTCACAATACTGACCGTACATCCGCCGAAACCGCCGCCCGTAATTCTGGAGCCGATTACACCGGAAACAGCCCAGGCAAGATCTGTGAGAATGTCAATCTCTTCGCAGGACACCTCGTAGTCATCCCGCAGGGAAATATGGGACTGGTTCATTAGTGCTCCGAACCGAGCGATATCACCGGCTTTCAGTGCCTTCACAGCTTCAATGGTGCGCTGGTTTTCGGAAACAGCATGTTTTGCCCGCTTTATGAGTACAGGGTCTTTGATGACCTCCTTAAATTTATCAAAGGTGTCCATATTCAGATTACCCAGAGAGTTGATATCCAGTTCCTGCTGCAGTGCGGCCAGGGCCTTTGCACATTCCTGCCGGCGTTCATTATATTTTGAATCTACCAGGCTGTGCTTCACCTTGCTGTTTGTGATTATAATTTTTGCATCTTCCAGTTCAATGGGGGCGTATTCATATTGCAGTGTGGCGGTATCCAGGAAAATGGCATTATTCTTTTTACCCATAGCTACAGTAAACTGATCCATAATTCCGCAGTTGCAGCCGTTAAAATTATTTTCGGAATACTGGCAGATAAGGGCCAGGTCAGTCATGCTGAACTTATGAATGTCAAACAAATCCAATAGGACAATTCCGGTCAGAACCTCCAGGGAAGCAGAGGATGAGAGGCCGGAACCATCCGGAATATTCCCCCATATTACCATATCAAATCCGGTATCCAAGGTACATTTCCTCTGTGCAAAAGCCCACACAACACCCAGGGGATAGTTGGCCCAGCCGTAGTCTTGCCTGTTGGTCAGGTCGTCGAGTGAAGTCTCGACTACACCGAAACTGTCCAGGTTCATGGAATAAAAGTGCATTGTTCTGTCTGTGCGTTTGCGTGCAATCCCATAGGTTCCGAGGGTCAGTGCACAGGGAAATACATGCCCTCCATTATAATCGGTATGTTCTCCAATCAGATTGACGCGGCCAGGGGAAAAATAAAATCCGGCATCTTCTATATTCCCAAATAATTCCCTGAATTTTGCAGCCAATTGTTCTTTCATATATAAACCTCACTTTCGTTAGATAAACATGTCATAAAAAATCGATTGCCTTTACTTATCATTATAGGGGGAAGGAAAAGAAAAGTATATAAAAAATCTGCTCAAAAACATGTAATTATGTTGCATCTGGTCAGAGCAAAAGAGTATAATGAAGATTAAAGATCAGCCATGTACTAGTGTACTGTCTCATTGACATTTTCCAAAAAGATTAGCATTTGGTTTGCAGAAAGGGTGAGAAACATAAAAGAGACTTATAAGTATTCTTATAAAACAGGTGAAAATCTCATGACCTCCCTGTCAGTCTACAACGTGGGCCATCAAAAATGCGAGCCGGGATATCAGTGGGGGCCGGGGGTGCGAAATCATTACTGTATTCACCATATTATTTCAGGCAGCGGATATTATAGCGTGAATGGGAAAACACACCATCTTTTTGTCGGGGACACCTTTATACTTTATCCGGATATTGAAGTGAAATATTATGCGGATATGCAGGAACCTTGGGAATATGCATGGGTGGGGTTCATGGGGGCGGACGCCCCGTCAATCTTACATTCCACTGATTTTACGAAGGATCATCCTTTTATCCAGAAGGCTGGCCCGCCCAGAGGCCTTTTGCAAAAACAGCTGGCCCTGATTTACGAAGTAAAAGGAAACAGTTATGAGGCGGCAGTGGCAATGACGGGTGCCCTGTATACTCTTCTGGCAACATTCATGCAGTATGCTGCAAGCTCAGAGCAGGTAAAGGATATTCAATTCCTCTACGTCCAGAAAGCTAAGTCCTATATATCCACAGGCTATTCTTATCCTATAACAATAGAGGAAGTGGCAGCTTACGTAGGAATCAGCCGGAGCCACCTCTACCGTGCTTTTAGGGCCTGCCTGCAGCAGTCTCCCAAAGAATACCTGAGTGATTTCCGCATAAGACAAGCCTGCAGGCTGCTAAAGGAGACAACCTTGTCTGTCGCAGCTATAGCATATTCTGTCGGGTTTGAAAGTAACCTTTATTTTTCCAAAGCTTTTAAAAAACAAAAAGGACAAAGCCCCTCAAAATATCGCGAGAACTACCTTATGACTCTTTTAAAACATTAATTTTTAATTGTATTATCCTCTTAAAAAGAAGAGAGGAGAGAGCAACAGCAGCAATCTCTGCTATAGGAATAGCCCACCATACCATGGCAAGCCCAGACAATTCTGCAAACAAATAAGCGATGGGTAAAATGACAATCAGCTGTCTTGCAGCAGAGATTATCAGGCTGTACACTCCATTTCCCAGAGCCTGAAAGGCTGAACCCACCACAATATTAAATCCTGCAAGGAGGAAGCTTAGGCTAATAATACGGAGTGCAGGGACGCCAATCTCCAGCATATGTTCAGATGCACCGAACAGCTCCAAAAACTGTGTGGGAAATATTTGAAACAAAAGAAGCCCTACTGTCATGAATCCTATGGCAATGAATATAGCCATTTTTATGGCATCCACAATTCTTTTTTTGTTTCGCGCACCGTAATTATAGGCAACAATAGGTATCATTCCGTTGGTCAGCCCAAATACCGGCATGAAAACAAAACTCTGCAGCTTAAAATAAACTCCGAATACAGCCGCAGCGGTGGAAGAGAATATCAAGAGTATCCGGTTCATGCCAAATACCATGACGGAGCCGATGGACTGCATAATAATGGAGGGGACTCCAACCTTATAGATTTCAGCGATGATAGCCTTATCCGGTCTGAAGCCTTTCATATTTAAGTTCAGCTCCGTATTTCTCTTGCAGTTAAAATACAAGGACATGCAGACTGCTGTAACCTGGCCAATGACGGTTGCGATAGCAGCTCCTGCCACCTCAAGCCGGGGCATGCCGAACAGACCAAAAATCAGGATGGGATCCAGAATAATGTTGATGATGGCTCCCGTTCCCTGGGTGATCATATTGTAGATCGTCTTTCCGGTGGATTGTAAAAGACGTTCAAAAGTGATCTGCATAAAAATCCCCACAGAGATAACGGTGATGATAGTCATATAGTCAGTTCCATAACGAATGATAGCTGGGTCATCTGTCTGTACCAGAAAAAAATAGTGGGAACCAAGCAGCCCGATAACTGCCATAATGATACAGCTGATAATTCCAAGAAAGATTCCGTTTTTGGCAACAAGATTGGCCTCCCGGAACTTTTTCTCGCCAAGACTTTTGGAGAGCAGGGCGTTGATTCCAACACCGGTACCGGCAGCTATGGCAATCATCAGGTTCTGCACCGGAAAGGCAAGAGAAACTGCAGTCAGTGCCTCTTCGTTGAGCTGTGCAACAAAAATACTGTCTACTACATTATAAAATGCCTGCACCAGCATAGATATAATCATGGGCAGAGACATAGTAACCAATAATTTTGGAATGGGCAGCAGACCCATCTTATTTTCAGTATGTACTGTTTCTTCCATTGAAAAACTCCTCCTCAAATGTGACATAGTGAGCATTATAGCATAAATACTTGGTTTGCAAAAGACCTCTCATATCATCTATAAAAATTTGGAATAATGCATATATTTGTAAAGAAGTGTTAAAAGGGACTGTATGCTGTTTGCGTTTAAAGAGAATGATGCAGGGAGTGGGGCTGGTCTATGTGCTTTTATTGTTAGGACTGATTTGCCCGACACTTTTTACAGAAAATCAGACAAAAGAGAAGGTACAGGAGGTCTCTGACTCAAATGCCGGTGCATATGAAGGCACTGCAGAAGAGAAGCCTAAAATAGCACTTACGTTTGATGATGGCCCCAGTGCAGAATGTACTCCTATGCTTCTGGATGGGCTCAAAGAAAGAGGCGTGAAGGTTACTTTTTTTCTGATCGGGCAGAATGTGGAGAAAGATAATAACTGTGAAATTGTGAAACGTATGTACGAAGAGGGACATTTAATCGGAAACCATACGTACCACCATGTAGAAATCACCAGAGTGAGCAACGAGACTGCCTATCAGGAGATTGCAATGGGAAATGAGGCTATCAAGAATATAACCGGGCAGGAAGTAGAATATATGAGGCCCCCCTTTGGTCTGTGGCAGAAGGGATTGGAGCAGAGAGTACATGTACTGCCGGTTATGTGGACGATTGATCCGCTCGACTGGGCAACGGGAAATACAGACGAAATTGTTAATAAGGTAGTGACGAGGGCAGAAGAAAATGATATTATTCTATTACATGATTGTTACGACAGTTCCGTAAAAGCAGCCCTGCGCATTATAGATTTGCTGCAGGCGGAGGGGTTTGAGTTTGTGACGGTAGACAAATTGATGATGAATTAGAGAAAGTACGGTGAGAACAGTGGATTTGTTTGATTATATGAGAGAGACCAATAAGGAAAAAGAGGCGCCTCTTGCTTCTAGGATGCGCCCGGCCACATTGGATGAAGTAGTAGGACAGCAGCATATCATAGGCAAGGATAAGCTTCTGTATAGAGCAATTAAGGCGGATAAGCTGAGCTCCCTGATTTTTTACGGGCCTCCAGGGACAGGAAAGACAACACTTGCAAAGGTAATCGCCAACACGACCAGTGCTCAGTTCAGGCAGATTAACGCCACGGTTGCCGGGAAGAAAGACATGGAGGAAGTTGTCAAAGAGGCAAAAGATTTATTGGGGATGTACCAGAAGAAGACAATTCTGTTCATTGATGAGATTCACAGATTTAACAAAGGACAGCAGGATTATCTACTTCCCTATGTAGAGGACGGTACCATAACCCTTATCGGGGCTACGACGGAGAATCCGTACTTCGAGGTGAACAGCGCCCTCCTGTCCAGGTCCGGCATATTTGAGCTAAAGGCATTGAGCCGGGAAGAGGTAAAAACTATTCTAAAGCGTGCAGTATATGACAAAGACAAGGGTATGGGCAGTTTCAAGGCAGAAATTGATGAAGATGCCCTGGAATTTCTTGCTGATGTATCGGGAGGAGATGCCAGACAGGCTTTAAATGCGGTGGAGTTGGGAGTGCTGACTACCCAGCGAAGTGAAGACGGGCTTATTCATATCACTCTGGAGGCAGCCTCCGAATGTATCCAGAAGCGGGTGGTACACTACGACAAAGCAGGCGATAATCACTACGATACGATTTCAGCTTTTATAAAAAGTATGAGGGGCTCAGATCCCGATGCGGCAGTCTATTATCTGGCAAAAATGTTGTATGCAGGGGAAGATATTAAGTTCATCGCCAGGCGGATTATGATTTGCGCCTCGGAGGATGTGGGAAATGCGGACCCCATGGCTCTCACAGTCGCAGTATCGGCTGCCCAGGCAGTGGAGCGCATTGGAATGCCGGAATCACAGATTATTCTCTCCCAGGCAGTGACTTATGTAGCATCGGCTCCGAAAAGTAATTCTGTGGTAAATGCTATATTTGCGGCAAATGAAAGTGTGAGACGGCAGAAAACAACTGTTCCTGCCCACCTGCAGGACGCACATTATAAAGGCTCAAAGAAAATGGGACGCGGGACCGGCTATAAGTATGCCCACGATTATCCCGGACACTATGTAAAACAGCAGTATCTTCCTGACGAAATCAAAGACGCCAGATTCTACGAGCCAGGTGTTCTGGGATATGAAAAGACAATCAAAGAATATTTAGAGAAGCTTAGACAGGAGTAAAGCATAGATATCCTGGCTTCTTCCGGCCCAGTTATTGGCGATAGTTTCAGCTTCGGTTTTTGTGGGGACAGTGATTTTCAAATCGATTAGGCTGAAACCATTCTCCACTATCCGGCATCTGACTTCATATTCGTGGTTCGTGTTCAGATAGTAGTCTGATTTTACTGCGGATTCTTCCTTCAGGTCATATTGTTTTTCTCTAAGGAATTCGTTGATATCCTTCTGGATGCCGGGTGAAATTTTATTTGTAAAAAAACGTATAGTCTCAGTTCCATTTTCTGTCAGGTGATAGAGCGTGCGGTTATGGGTTGTCTCGGCTTCCAAAAGCTCGGAATCCACCATGTCCGACAGGGCCTCCTGCAGTTTAAAGTAGGTTGTATAACCTTTATCTAGTATAAACTCTGAGATTTGGGATGTAGTAAGCGGAAAATCTACTTTCTTTAGCATATATAGTACAATCAATTTGTATAAGGTAAATGTTTCAGTCATAGTACTCCTTTCCCTGCCATATATCTTGTTCTTTCAGATAACGGTGCAGTGTGTTTAAAACAGTTCTTTTATTGCCGGCCCAGAGAGGGGCAATCAATAACTCTGACGGCCCATCCCCTGTCAGACGGTGTATAGTAATCCGTGGATTCAGGCGGGCGATGCAAACGCCCAGAAACTGGATATATTCCATCATATCGGGGATATGAAAAGGATGATTCCTATATTCTGAGGCAAGCACTGTATCCTTTAAGACATGGAGAAGCTGTAGTTTAATGCCCTGAATATCCATGTGGTTCAGATAATCCAAAGTTTCCAGCATATCTTTCCGGGATTCTCCGGGAAGATAGAGAATCATGTGGACAATTACTGTAATTCCAAGACTCCGCAAATGCCGGACTGCGTCCTCAAAGGCAGTCAAGTCATATCCTCTGCGAATGTATGATGCAGTATCAGGGTGAATTGTTTGAAGTCCCAGCTCTATCCACACAGGCTTTATCTGATTAATCTTATCAAGAAGTACAAGGACATCCTCACCCAGGCAGTCAGGCCTGGTGGCGATGGAGAGAATCCTGACCTCCGGATCCCGGATAGCTTCTCTGTATAGCTTTTTCAGATATGAGACAGGTGCATATGTATTGGTAAAAGCTTGAAAATATGCAATGTAGGAATGTACCGGACGCTTTCTTTGCAAAGCTTCTTTTCCACATGCAATCTGTTCGGAAATCGAGGCACGGGCGTTGCCGGCAAAGTCACCGGAGCCCTTGCTGCTGCAGAAGATACAGCCGCCTTTGCCGACGGTACCATCACGGTTAGGGCAAGTCATACCGCCGTTTAAGGTGATTTTATAAACCTTTTCTCCATAGATGGTCTTTAGATCATAATCCATTGAATGGTAACGTTTTTCTCCCCAGTGGTTCATCTGTGCCAGCCCCTTAAATTTCTTGATTATCTGCCCATTATCATAACACTCATGGAAATACAGCGCAAGAAGGAACGTGGTGAAAGAAGACACATTAAAAAAAAACTTTCCTTTTTTTGAAAGATGATGTATAATGGCACCAGATTCAATTAATGTTTTAGGAGGCTTTAAGCTTTCGCCTAAATTCGGACAAGTCACTTCAGACTGAGGTTCCCGCGATATTTTATTAAAACAGTTTTGAAAATTATATTATGGATTTATAGGAAAGGAAATATATTGTATGACGAGAGAAAAATATGAATCTCTGCCTCTTGCTACGCTGAGAGAGTTGGCAAAAGCCCGCAAAATGAAGGGTGTATCTACTATGAAGAAAGGTGAACTGATAGATGCCATGCTGGACCGGGATGAAAAAGAAAATATGGAAGCAGCAAGAGCAGAAGCAAAAGAGGAAGTAAAAGAGGAATTGAAGGAGAAAAAGGAAGGCACTGATATTGAACAGCTGGACAGCGGCAATTCTGCCAATGGAATACTGGAAGTGCTGCCCGATGGATATGGCTTTATCCGGTGTGAAAATTACCTGCCGGGGGAGAATGATGTATATGTATCACCGTCCCAGATTCGGAGATTTAACCTGAAGACGGGAGATATTATCTCGGGAAATACAAGGGTTAAGACACAGTCTGAAAAGTTCAGCGCACTGTTGTATGTTTCTACGATTAACGGCATGAGACCTGCAGAAGCATCGAAAAGACATAATTTCGAGGATTTGACACCTATTTTTCCCAATCAGCGTCTCCGCTTGGAAACGCCGGGATGCACTACCGCAATGAGAATCGTGGATCTGCTTTCTCCTATAGGAAAAGGGCAGAGAGGTATGATTGTATCCCCCCCCAAGGCAGGAAAGACAACCTTGTTAAAAGAGGTGGCACTTTCCGTCCAGAAGAGAGAGCCTAATATGCATCTTCTGATTCTTCTGATTGATGAGCGCCCAGAAGAGGTGACAGATATTAAAGAAGCCATTGCAGGCCCCAATGTGGAAGTGATTTATTCTACATTCGATGAGCTTCCGGAGCACCACAAAAGAGTATCTGAGATGGTAATTGAACGTGCAAAGCGTCTGGTGGAGCACGGGAAAGATGTTACAATTCTTTTAGACAGTATTACAAGGCTTGCACGTGCCTATAACCTGACTGTGCCGCCGTCAGGAAGAACTCTTTCAGGAGGTCTTGACCCGGCTGCCTTGTATATGCCAAAAAGGTTCTTTGGCGCTGCCAGGAATATGAGAGAAGGCGGAAGCCTCACTATTCTTGCAACGGCCCTTGTGGATACGGGAAGCAAGATGGATGATGTAGTTTATGAGGAATTTAAAGGAACAGGCAATATGGAACTGGTGCTGGACAGGAAGCTGCAGGAAAAGAGAGTATTTCCGGCAATCGATATTCCAAAGTCAGGAACGAGAAGAGAAGACCTTTTGCTCAGCAGGGAAGAACAGGATGCAGTCTATATCATCCGCAGAGCTATGAACGGCCTGAAAGCGGAAGAGGCAGTAGATAATCTGCTCAATATGTTCTCACAGACGAAGCACAATGGAGAGCTGGTTCAAATGGTAATTAAGAAAAAATTTATCTAGACTGAACTGTTATCAATACATGATCAAAAAAACTTGCAAAACGAAAAATCATATGATATGATAATAGAGCTGTTTAGAGAATGTAAGTAAATTTAAAATAGAGAGGTGAAAATCATGAAAGAAGGAATCCATCCAGAATACCATCAGGCAACAGTAACCTGCAACTGTGGAAATACATTTGTAACAGGTTCAACAAATGAAAGCATTCATGTGGAAATTTGCTCTAAATGTCATCCGTTCTATACTGGTCAGCAGAAATCTAACCAGGCTCGCGGACGTGTTGATAAGTTCAACAAGAAATATGGCATGAAATAAGAATGAACGATTGCAGGCTGAGGTGAGATATCTCAGCCTCTTTTCTGCTATAGAAGGATAGGAGGATGCATGAAATCATCAAACATAGGCGGTCAGGCAGTACTGGAAGGTATTATGATGAAGAATCAGGACAGGTATGCTGTAGCGGTCAGGAAACCAAACAAGGAAATTGAGGTTGATGTCCAGGAATATCACAGTGTGGTGCCGTGGAAGCCGCTGCAAAAAACACCTTTCATACGCGGCATTTTTAATTTTATCGATTCACTGGTGCTGGGGATGAAGACCCTCACATATTCGGCCGGCTTTTTTGAGGACGAGGAAGAGACAGAGGAAGAACTGACAGAGGCGGATATTGCTAAGAAGGAAAAACAGGAAAAGAGGATTATGAACCTGACGGTTGCATTTTCAGTGGTTCTTGCGGCCGGTATTTTTATGATTCTTCCGTATTTTCTCAGCAACATCTTAAAACGGCATGTTTCTTCCAGGGGGATGATCACAGTTGTTGAGGGAATCCTCCGCGTCGCAATTTTTCTGGGATATATCTGGCTTATATCCAGGATGGAAGACATCCAGAGGACATTTATGTACCACGGCGCGGAGCATAAGTGTATTAACTGCATTGAACACGGACTTGTGCTGAATGTGGAAAATGTGCGTAAAAGCTCCAGACAGCATAAACGCTGTGGAACCAGTTTTCTGTTTTTTGTCATGATCGTAAGTATTATATTCTGCTTTTTTATCACGGCGGAGTCTCAGATTATGAGGGTTGTCCTGAGAATTGCCCTTCTGCCTTTGATCGCAGGGGTATCCTATGAACTGATCAGAGTGGCGGGAAACAGTGATAATTACTGGATTAATTTGCTGAGTAAGCCGGGAATGTGGGTCCAGAACATGACCACCAGTGAACCTGACGATAGTATGATTGAGGTGGCAATCTGTGCAGTGGAAGCTGTATTTGACTGGAAGGCATATCAAGAGGAAAACTTTGGAAGCCTGCAGGAAAATCCTGGGAGTGAAAACGCCGGGGCACAAATGCCGGTTCAGGCGGATGGCGGAGGACAGTAGATATGACTCTGCAGGAAGCCCGTCATCGGGGAAGCCGTATTCTTCAAAAGTCGGGGATTTTGGAGGCAGATTTGGACGCACAGCTCCTTTTGGAGCATGTAACTAAAGTCAGTCTTGCCATGTATTATGCAATGCCGGAAAAGGCCATGACCCCGGAAGAGGAAAAAAAGTACTTTGCCTATATAGATAAAAGGGCCCGGCACATCCCTCTTCAGCACATCACAGGCACACAGGAATTTATGGGACTTAAGTTTCAGGTAAATGAAGATGTACTGATTCCAAGGCAGGACACAGAAGTGCTTGTAGAGGAGGCGCTGAAGCTCGTAGAGATATCAGTAAAGAAAAAACAGGGAAATGTTCCTACAGACAAGGGGATGTTTCGAATGCTGGATATGTGTACCGGGTCGGGGTGTATTCTACTCAGTATTCTGCATTATGCCGGGAGATTTACGGAGGTTCAGCTAGAGGGAACAGGGGTAGATATTTCTGAAAAGGCTTTGGCGGTCGCGTCAGCAAATGCGGATACACTTCACGTTCCGGCAGAGTTTTTTTTCAGTGATCTGTTCGAGCGGGTGACAGGTCATTATCAGATGATTGTTTCAAACCCTCCATATATTAGAACAGATGTCATAGAGACTCTGCAGAAGGAAGTGAGATGGCATGATCCTGTTCTGGCTTTGGATGGAAAAGGAGATGGCCTGTACTTCTATAGAAAAATCATAGAGGCATCGGGCAGGTATCTCACGAAAGGCGGGTACTTACTGTTTGAAATTGGGGCTGATCAGGGAGAATCGGTGGCGGCTTTGATGTGGCACTTAGGATATCGTGATGTCGCAGTAAAAAAGGATTTGGCAGGTCTTGACCGGGTTGTCATTGGCGTGTATGATAAATAATGAGTCTGCCGAAATGCAGGAAAGGATAGAAAAAGATGTTTGATAAATTAGAAGATCTGCTGATCCGCTACGAAGAACTGATGGGTGAGCTGCAGGAGCCTGATGTGGCCAATGACCCTGAACGCTTTCGGAAGCTGATGAAAGAGCAGAGTGATCTGACTCCGATTGTGGAGGCATATAAAGAATATAAACAGAGTAAACAAAATATTGAGGACAGTCTTGTCATGTTGGAAGAAGAGTCCGACGAAGAGATGCGGGAGCTGGCGAAGGAGGAATTGAATGATTCCAAAAACCGTGTTGAAGAACTGGAGCAAAGGTTAAAGATTCTCCTTTTACCAAAAGACCCTAACGATGATAAAAACGTTATTGTAGAAATCCGCGCCGGTGCAGGCGGGGACGAAGCAGCCTTATTTGCAGCCGAAATTTACCGCATGTATGTACATTATGCAGAGGGACGCAGATGGAAAATTGAGATGATCTCTCTGAATGAGAATGGAATCGGCGGCTTTAAGGAGTGCGTATTCATGATTACAGGCCAGGGTGCTTATTCCCGTCTGAAATATGAAAGTGGTGTTCACCGCGTACAGCGGGTTCCCGAGACAGAAAGCGGCGGCAGGATCCACACATCTACTGTTACGGTAGCAATTATGCCGGAAGCAGAGGAAGTGGACGTTGTGATTGATGATAAAGATATTCGTATCGACGTTATGCGCGCCTCAGGGAACGGAGGGCAGTGCGTCAATACAACGGATTCGGCAGTGCGTCTGACACACTATCCTACGGGAATTGTCATTTACAGCCAGACCGAAAAGTCACAGCTCCAGAATAAGGACAAAGCTTTTCGTCTGCTTCGGTCTAAATTATATGATCTGGAGATGGAAAAACAGCAGGCATCGGAAGCTGAGGCCAGGAGAAGCCAGATCGGAACCGGAGACCGTTCCGAAAAAATCAGAACCTACAATTTCCCACAGGGAAGAGTTACAGATCACAGGATTAAGTTGACACTGCACAAGCTGGATACAGTACTGAACGGAGACCTGGATGAGATTATAGACAGCCTGATTGCGGCGGACCAAAGTGCAAAGCTGGCTAAGATGAATGAGGATTAAGTATTGTTAAAATATACGCTGGGTGTTTGAATTTCTCAAACACCCTTTTATGATACAAATGATAGAAAAAGAGGAAATGGATATGGGAGAAAAGCTAAAAAAATTATTTGCTTATTACAAGCCTTACAAGGGGCTGTTTTACAGTGATATGGTATTTGCTATACTGGGAGCAGCGGTGACACTCGTGATTCCCATGATTGTCAGATACATTACCAATGAAGTTGTTTACTTCGGAGCATCTCAGGCGAGACAAGCAGTTCTGGTGCTGGGAGCGGTGATGCTGGGGCTGGTAGCCCTGGAAATGTTCTGCAACTTTTATATTGCATATTTTGGGCATATTATGGGGGCAAAGATGGAAGCGAATATGCGCCGGGATATTTTCGGACATTATCAGAAGCTGACCTTTGCCTTTTATGACAATCAGAAGGTCGGCCACTTGCTTTCCAGAATTACAAGTGATCTGTTCGATATTAGTGAACTGCTTCATCACGGGCCGGAGGATCTGGTGATATCTGTTATTAAGATGGTGGGTTCTCTTGTTATTCTGCTGACAGTAAATGTCAAACTTGCTCTTGTTGCATTTATATTTATTCCGCTTATGGTAATCTTTGCTTTCTATACTAACAGGAAGATGAAGGTTGCGTTTAAGAGAAACAGGGAAAAAATTGGTGAAATCAACAGCCAGATTGAGGACAGCCTTTCCGGTATACGGGTAGTAAAATCCTTCGCAAATGAAAATATAGAAATGAAAAAGTTCAAAGTCGGGAATGATAATTTTGTGAAGGCGAAGAGGATGAGCTATAAGTATATGGCAATCTACAACTCTGGTCTGGGCGCCATGAGTACAATGATTACAGTTGCTGTATTAATTTCCGGGGTGGGAATGATGATGTTAGGCAGACTTGCCGTGACAGATTTGATTACTTTCCTGCTATATATTAATAATCTTACAGATCCCGTAAAGAAGCTTGTGGCACTTACAGAACAGTTTCAGAATGGCTACTCTGGCTTTGAAAGATTTTTGGAGATTATGTCAATCGCACCGGATATTGCAGACGAGCCGGATGCAGTTTCTCTGCCGGAAGTAAAAGGAAATATTGAGTTTAAGAATGTTTCCTTTTATTATGAGGATAAAAATAAAAAAGTGTTGGACAACCTGAATCTGAAGGTAGAAGCAGGGGATTATATCGCTCTTATAGGACCCTCCGGCGTGGGAAAAACTACGCTTTGCAGTCTTATTCCAAGATTTTACGAGGTGTCAGAAGGCGGAATCTATCTGGATGGGACAGATATCCGTCATATTAAACTCGACGAATTACGCAGCCATATCGGAATTGTACAGCAGGATGTCTACCTGTTTGCAGGCAGTATTATGGACAATATCAGGTACGGAAAACCGGGAGCTACAGATGAGGAGGTAGTCCGGGCAGCCAGAAACGCCAATGCCCATGAGTTTATTATGGAATTCCCGGAAGGATATGATACAGATGTGGGGCAAAGAGGTGTAAAACTATCGGGTGGGCAAAAACAGAGACTCTCCATTGCCAGAGTGTTCTTAAGGAACCCGGAAGTTCTTATTTTCGACGAGGCTACATCTGCGTTGGACAATGAAAGTGAACATGTTGTTCAGCAGTCTATGGAAAGCCTGTCAAAAAATAGAACAACATTTGTCATTGCCCATCGTCTCTCTACTATCCGCAACGCCGGACGGATCTTGGTTCTCACGGAGAATGGGATCGCAGAGCAGGGAACCCATGAAGAATTGCTTGCAAAAAGGGGCATTTATGCAGGGCTTTATGATGCGAATATTGTCAAATAAATAAAGAGTATGGTATAATGCTCTTACTTGGCGAGGTACTTTCGAGCCTAGAAAGACATATACCTAAACACTTAGCGAGGTATTTTCGAGCTTAGTATTTATGGTATACTAACAAAACCTAAGAAGGAGATATAAAAAGGATAAGCATGGAGGAAATAAATTTTAAGAGACCTGAATTGGAAGACAAAGATATTATTACTGCCTATTTTAAGAAAGCTCCCAGCAGAAGCTGCGAAAGAACTTTTAGCAATGTATTTCTCTGGTCGAGATTTTATAAAGTGAAGTATGCAATTATAGAAGATACCCTTGTGTTTAGAAATGATGAAGATGGAATAGCATTTTCCTATCCGGCCGGGGAACCCCAGTGTGTAAAGAATGCTCTGGAGTTTCTTATGAAGTACAGTGAAAAACAGGGTTACCCGTTTAAGCTTTACCACGTGACCAAAGAACTTTTCACGCAGCTTGAGGGGTGGTATCCAGGAGAATTTCAGGTAGAGTATGTACGAGACGCGGCAGATTATGTTTATGAATCTGAGAAGTTATCTAGGTTATCAGGAAAGAAGCTGCACAGTAAAAGAAACCATCTCAATAAATTCAAAGCATTATATCCTGACTGGAGCTATGAATCTTTAAATGATGAGAATCTGGAAGAATGTTTTCAGATGGCATTGAAGTGGCGCAACCTCAATGATGTCGATGGTGACTCAGAAAAGAATGCAGAGATGAGTGTAACTCTCAATTCTCTTCGTCTGTATAAAGAATTAGGAGAAGTCGGGGGCATTCTGCGTATAAGCGGCGAAATTGTCGCTTTTGCAGTCGGAGAAGCCATATGTGATGATACATTTGTTGTCCATATCGAGAAAGCATTTACTGATGCACAGGGGGCTTATGCTATGATTAATCAGCAGTTTGTGGAGCATGAATGTGTGGACCGTTATAAATATGTGAACCGTGAAGATGATGCCGGGGCGGAGGGACTGCGCAAAGCAAAACTTTCATACAAACCGGTCTTTATGGTGGAAAAAGGGATCGTTACCAGAAAATAACAGGAGGAAATGCAATGATATCAAAGAAAATGGAAAATATGGTTGCTAATAGTTCTGCAATCCGCGCAATGTTTGAGGAAGGCAACCGTTTGGCTGTAATTTATGGGGCAGACAAAGTATATGATTTCAGTCTTGGCAATCCAAATGTGCCGGCACCCCAAGCGGTTCAAGATGCAGTCCGGCAGATATTTGATGAAGAAGATCCTGTTGTACTCCACGGGTATACAAACAGCAATGCGGGCTACCAGGATGTAAGGCAGGCCGTGGCAGAGTCTTTGAATAGCAGATTCCGGACAAATTTTGCAGCGAGAAATATTACCATGACAGTGGGAGCGGCAGGAGGCTTAAATGTAATTTTAAAATCTTTGCTAAACCCGGGGGATGAAGTTATTGTATTTGCACCTTATTTCGGTGAATACAGAAGCTATGCCGATAACTATGACGGAGTGCTTGTGGAGATATCTCCAAACACAGCAAATTTTCAGCCAAAGCTTGGTGAGTTTGAGACAAAAATAACTTCCAGAACAAAAGCTGTCATTGTAAATACTCCAAATAACCCGACCGGAGTCGTATATTCTGAGGACACCATCAAAAAGATGGCAGCAATTATGGAGAAAAAGCAGGAAGAGTACGGCACAGCAATTTATCTGATATCAGACGAACCGTACAGAGAACTGGCTTATGACGGTGTGGAGGTTCCTTACCTGACGAAATACTATACAAACACAGTAATAGGATATTCCTACAGCAAATCTTTGTCACTTCCCGGAGAGCGGATAGGGTATTTGGTTATACCGGATGAGGCAGCCGACAGTGACAAGCTCATGGATGCGGCGAACGTGGCAACCAGAATCCTTGGATTTGTCAATGCACCGACTCTTCAGCAGAAAGTTGTTAAGAAGTGCCTCAACGAAAAGACGGACATTTCCTATTACAACAGAAACCGAGAGACATTATACAGCGGATTAAAAGAACTGGGCTTTGAATGTATTAAACCGGAAGGAGCATTTTACCTGTTTATGAAATCTCCTGTGGAGAATGAGAAGGAATTCTGCGCCTCAGCGAAAAAGTACAATATTCTTATTGTTCCGGGATCGTCTTTTGCATGTCCCGGTTATGTACGCCTTGCCTATTGCGTATCCTATGAGACAATTGTAAATTCTCTGCCTAAGTTTGCAGAACTGGCAGCGGAGTATAAATAGATAGGAGCTATAGATGGAAATAAATGAAAATCTTCTGAAAAATATCCGTAAAGTGGAGCCTTATGTGCCAGGTGAGCAGCCACAGAATAAGGTTGTTAAGTTAAACACCAACGAGAATCCATACCCTCCGGCGCCGGGGGTACAAAAGGCGCTTAGGGAGCTGGAATATGACCGTTTCCGCCTGTATCCGGATCCTACAGCAAAAAACCTGGTGGATATTCTGGCAAAATATTATCATGTGGGTAATGACCAGGTATTTGTGGGTGTGGGTTCGGATGATGTTCTGGCAATGTGTTTTCTGACATTTTTCAATTCAGAAAAGCCAGTATTGTTCCCAGATATTACCTATTCCTTTTACAAGGTATGGGCAGGACTCTATGGCATTCCTTATGAGTGTCCAAAGCTGGATGGAGATTTCCGTATACAAAGGGAGGATTACTACAGGGACAATGGGGGAATTATATTTCCAAATCCCAATGCGCCTACAGCTATATATGAAGAGCTGGAGTTCATAGAGGATATTCTGCGCCATAATCAGGATGTGATTGTGATTGTGGATGAAGCATACATAGATTTTGCAGGCAGATCTGCTTTGGAACTTTTGGCGAAATATCAGAATCTTATTGTTGTACAGACCTTTTCAAAAGCAAGATCCATGGCAGGAATGAGAATAGGTTATGCGATAGGGGATCCTGAGTTGGTAAAGTGTTTAAATGATGTTAAATATTCTTTTAATTCTTATACCTTGAATCTGCCTTCATTAATTTGTGGGGCCGAGGCCGTGAAAGACAGAGAGTATTTTGAAAAAGTAATCTCGGAGATTGTTGATACAAGAGAATGGACAAAAAAAGAGCTGCGCGGCTTGGGTTTTGAGTTCCCGGATGCAAAGGCTAATTTCATATTTGCGGCACATCCGGATTACAATGGGGAAGAACTATTCCAGGCATTAAAGAGAGAGAACATTTATGTCAGGCACTGGAACAGTGAAAGAATAGGACAGTACCTGCGTATTTCGATCGGAACGAAAGAAGAGATGGGAATACTTTTTGATTCTTTGAAGAGATATATTAGTAAACAGGGGGATTATAATTTATGAGTCATGCTTTAATGAATTGGTTTATCATAAATTTGGGCGGGAAGGTAAGCAAAAAACTAATTGTTTTTATAATTTCTATGGTTCCGATTTTGGAGCTTAGAGGAGGACTGCTTGCTGCCGGTCCCCCCTTTTTAGATGTGCAAAAATGGCAGGCGGTTCCTATTTGCATTATTGGTAATCTGTTGCCGATTCCTTTTATATTACTGTTGATCACAAGGATTTTTGACTGGATGAAAGGTACAAAAAAGTTGAGACCCATGGTGGAGAAACTGGAAACAAAAGCCATGAGTAAAAGCGCTAACATTGAGAAATATGAATTTTGGGGGCTTCTGATTTTTGTGGGAATTCCGCTTCCCGGTACGGGAGCGTGGACAGGGGCGCTGATTGCAGCACTTTTGGGAATCCGATTTAAAAAAGCATTTCCCGCCATTGCGCTTGGAGTCCTTATGGCAGGGTGTATTATGACCATTTTGTCATATGGAATTATCGGAGGCATATTTGGCTGATCATTCTCTGCAAATTCATATCCGTTGACAGGACAGGTGAAAGACCGTATAATGAAAAAGTAGAAGGAAGGAAAGAATATCCATGTATAGTGAGGAAAAACGGAATCAAATCTGGAAAGTCGTGATGACTGTATCTACAGTAGTGATTATCGTCATAGCTGCCTTTTTCATAATAAAGCTTTTTACGGCCAATCCACTGGAAGGTAAATGGAGCAATGAAGACATCAATTTGGTTATGACCATCAGAGGAGATGGCAAAGTGGTGCTTGAATGGCCAAAAGAGTATGAAGATGCAGGTGTATCTGTGGTGACAAAATACAACATTGACAAGGAGACAAAGACCTTTACAATAAATGTTTCGGAAGATGCCATACAGGAGGCCGCAGGTACTTCGGATGGCAGCGTAACCGCAGACACTCTGAAGTCGGCGGCAGATCAGATGGAAGGTACCTTTGATTACAGCATCGAGAATAAACAATTAGTTCTGACAGACAGAGAATACGGAGAAAGGATGGTCTTCGTTAAAAAGTAACGGGTAAACAGGGAAGGCTTTCCCTGTTTATTCTTTCTTAATGGGAAACATGCCGGAGAGAGGAAGTGCAGTTATGGAGTTTTTAAGGGAGAACACAAAGAAAATAAAAATAGGGGATGTAGTAATCGGAGGAAATCATCCGGTTGCAATCCAGTCTATGACGAACACAAAAACAGAGGATGTGGAGGCGACAGTGTCACAGATATTGAAGCTGGAAGCGGCAGGATGCGAAATTATCCGTTGTGCAGTGCCAACAATGGAAGCGGCACTGGCATTAAAAGAGATCCGCAGTAAGATTCACATTCCGCTGGTTGCAGATATTCATTTTGACTACCGGCTTGCCATTGCCGCTATAGAAAACGGGGCTGATAAGATTCGGATTAATCCCGGCAATATCGGAAGTGAAGAGAGATTGCGCACGGTCGTAGAAAAAGCAAAAGAATACCAGGTTCCAATCCGTGTAGGGGTCAACAGTGGTTCTTTGGAAAAACAGCTGGTTGAAAAATACGGTGGTGTAACTGCAGCGGGACTTGCGGAAAGTGCTCTGGATAAGGTAGATATGATTGAAAAGATGGGGTATGAGAATCTGGTAGTGAGCATTAAATCCTCGGATGTAATGATGTGCGTAAAGGCCCATGAATTGATTGCCGAGAGATGCCCTTACCCTCTGCACGTGGGAATTACAGAGGCGGGGACAGTATATACCGGAAATGTAAAGTCGTCCGTGGGTCTGGGAATTATTTTATATGAAGGAATCGGCAATACAATTCGCGTATCTCTTACCGGGGATCCCGCAGAGGAGATAAAGACTGCCAAATTGATATTGAAGACTCTGGGCCTTCGCAGGGGGGAAATTGAGGTAGTATCCTGCCCTACCTGCGGTAGGACAAAGATTGATTTAATACAGCTTGCCACCCAGGTAGAGAATATGGTGGCAGATTTTCCTCTTGACATTAAGGTGGCCGTCATGGGCTGTGCAGTAAACGGCCCCGGGGAGGCGAAGGAGGCAGACATTGGTATCGCCGGGGGAGACGGCGTGGGACTGCTGATTAAAAAAGGTGAGATTGTGAAAAAGGTGAAGGAGGAGGAGCTTCTGGAAACCTTGCGACAGGAGTTGTTAAATTGGAAAAACTAGGAAATAAAAAACTCTTTTTCGGTGTATTCCCCACATTAAAGGTAGAGGATGATATACAAATACTGTTTCAGGATGTGGAGGTTCAGAAAGTCTCAACAAACTCAAAACACGATTTTTTGAATATACATATTCTGAGCAGGCATTTGATACAAAAGAAACATATCTGGCAGATGGAGCAGAAGATTAAAGAACAGCTTTTTGGGAAGGTCAGAATTACTATCCGGCTGGCTGAGCAGTATATTCTCTCTGAGCAGTATACGCCCGGTACATTGATGATGGAATATCATGACAGTATTGTGCAGGAGCTCAAAACTCACAGTGTTCTGGCCGCAAATATGCTTGAGCGGGCTAAAATGCACTTTGAGGGAGACAATGTTTTATATCTGGAAATGACCGGTACCATAGTAGCTGAAGGTAAAAGAGAATACATTGCCGGCCTCCTTCATGAAATTTTTGAAACAAGATTCAACATGAAGATAGATATCCGTGTGTCCTGCCGGGAATCCCAGGATGATAAGGAACGTGAATATGATGAACAGAGGGTCCAGCAGGAAATCAATGCTATTTTTGAGCGCCGCGCAAGGCAGCGGGGAGAGCTGCAGACAGAAAACGAGGGCTCTTCTCAAAACAATGAACAGAAAAAAGAAAAATCCCGGGAGAAGAGAAATGGTTCCGAGAAAAAGGGTGGGTTTAAAAGGAAAGACTTTAAGAAAAAAGACTTTTACAGGCCTCTGAAGCAGGGAGACGATCCGAGTCTGGTTTTCGGAAGGAATTTTGATGATGAGCCAATCAGGTTGGATCAGGTTGTCAGTGAGATGGGGGAAATTACAATCCATGGCAAGATTATCAATTTTGATACCAGAGAAATCAGGAATGAAAAGACCATTCTTATGTTTGCAGTCAGTGATTTTACGGATACAATTACAGTAAAGATGTTTGCTCGCAACGACCAGCTTCCGGAGCTTTTGGGAGAGTTGAAGAAAGGTGTTTTTGTTAAGATAAAGGGAATTACAACAATTGATAAGTTTGACGGTGAATTGACCATAGGCTCAGTAACCGGTATCAGAAAAAGCAGTGACTTTACAGTGTCCAGAGAGGATTTGAGCCCGAGAAAGCGGGTGGAACTGCACTGTCACACAAAAATGAGCGATATGGATGGTGTTTCTGAGGTAAAGGATATTGTAAAAAGAGCCCATGACTGGGGGCATCCGGCAATCGCAATCACAGATCATGGAGTGGTTCAGTCCTTTCCAGATGCCAATCATTATATTGAAACATTAGATAAGGACGACCCTTTTAAAATTCTTTATGGTGTGGAAGGGTATATTGTTGACGATTTGACGAACATTGCAGTGAATGCCGGGGATGAAGATCTGAGCGGAACTTATACTGTGTTTGATTTGGAGACTACCGGCTTTAGTGCCATCAAGGATAAAATTATTGAAATCGGGGCGGTGAAGGTGGTAAATGGTGAGATTGTGGACCGGTTTAGCACCTTCGTGAACCCCAGACGCCCGATTCCCTTTGAAATTACGAAGCTTACAAGCATTACGGATGAGATGGTCATGGGATCACCTGATATTGAGCGTATTTTACCTCAGTTTCTAGAATTTGTGGGGGATAGTGTTCTCGTGGCCCACAATGCTGGGTTTGACGTGGGATTTATAGAGCAGAACTGCCGATACCAGGACATAACACCTCATTTTGTCTATGTGGATACGGTGGCCCTCGCCAGAGTACTTCTGCCGGCCCTATCCAGATACAAATTGAATACTGTGGCAAAGGCCCTTGGCATTTCACTGGAAAATCATCACAGAGCGGTGGATGATGCGGCGGCTACAGCAGAAATCTTTGTAAAGTTTGTACAAATGCTTAAGGAGCAGAACATTACCACCTTGAAAGAAATAAACCGGTTTGGAGATATGAACCCTAATGCAATCCGCAAAATGCCCACTCATCATGTTATTATTTTGATCCAGAATGACATTGGAAGATTTAATTTGTATCAGCTGGTTTCTCAGTCCCACATTACCTATTATGGCAGAAGGCCAAGGATTCCAAAAAGTGCGCTGAATAAACATCGGGAGGGGCTTATTGTGGGAAGCGCCTGTGAGGCAGGGGAGCTATATCAGGCGGTTTTGGAAAGAAAGTCTTCAGAGTCTATTGCAAGACTTGCCGAATTTTATGATTATTATGAAATTCAGCCTCTTGGAAATAACAAGTTTATGCTGGAGAGCAACAAATATCCAGACATTAATTCCCTGGAGGATTTGCAGGATATTAATCGAAAAATCGTGGAACTTGGAGAGAAATTTAAAAAGCCTGTGGTTGCCACCTGTGATGTGCATTTCTTGGATCCGGAGGATGAGGTGTACAGACGTATTATTATGGCGGGAAAGGGATTTAATGATGCGGACGAGCAGGCGCCTCTTTACTTGAGAACTACGGAGGAGATGCTGGAGGAGTTTGAGTATCTGGGAGCAGCTAAGGCGCGAGAAATTGTGATCGATAATCCTAATAAGATTTGTGACATGATTGAGAAGATATCTCCTGTCAATCCAAATAAATGTCCTCCGGTCATCGAAAATTCGGAGCAGGATTTAAGAGATATCTGCTATAGCAGAGCCCATGAAATATATGGGCCCAATTTACCTGCTCCGGTGTCGGAGCGCTTGGAAAGGGAGCTGAACTCCATCATATCCAATGGGTATTCTGTGATGTACATTATCGCACAGAAGCTTGTCTGGAAATCCAATGAGGAGGGATACCTGGTGGGTTCCCGAGGTTCTGTAGGTTCCTCCTTCGTAGCCACTATGGCAGGGATTACAGAGGTCAACCCTTTAAGTCCCCATTACTACTGCCCTAAATGTCATTATAACGACTTTTTGTCTGACGAAGTCAAGGCGTTTGCAGGGGGCTGCGGTTTCGATATGCCGGATAAGGTGTGTCCCGACTGTGGAGAGCAGCTTGTAAAAGCCGGATTTGACATTCCTTTTGAAACCTTTCTCGGGTTCAAGGGAGACAAGGAGCCGGACATCGATTTGAACTTCTCAGGGGATTATCAGGCAAAAGCCCATAAATACACAGAAGTAATTTTCGGGGAAGGCCATACGTTTAAGGCAGGAACAATTGGGACTCTGGCAGATAAAACTGCTTTTGGTTATGTGAAAAATTATTACGAGGAGAGGGGGCACAGGAAGCGCAAATGTGAAATTGACAGAATTACCCAGGGCTGTACAGGTATCAGAAGAAGCACCGGGCAGCACCCGGGAGGAATTGTGGTACTTCCCCATGGACATGATATCAATGAATTTACACCGGTACAGCATCCGGCTAATGATATGGAGACAGATATCGTCACAACACATTTTGACTATCACTCTATCGACCACAACCTGCTGAAACTAGATATTCTGGGTCATGATGATCCTACGATGATCCGCACATTAGAGGAATATATTACATCGGATGCTATGGATAATGAGTACAATGAGGAGAATCCTTTTGTTGCGACTAAAATTCCTCTGGACGATAAAGATGTTCTCTCTTTATTCCACGATACCAGTGCACTGAAGATTAACCCGGAAGATATTGACGGATGCAAGCTGGGCTGCCTCGGGATTCCTGAGTTTGGCACAGACTTTGTTATTCAGATGGTACAGGATGCGAAACCCCAGTCTCTTTCTGACTTGATCAGAATTTCGGGATTGTCCCACGGTACAAACGTGTGGCTGGGCAACGCACAGGAGCTGGTGAAATCGGGAAAAGCAACAATTTCCACCTGCATCTGTACCCGGGATGATATCATGATCTATCTGATCAGTCAGGGAGTGGACAGCGCACTCTCCTTTACTATCATGGAGAGTGTACGTAAAGGAAAAGGCCTGAAGCCGGAATGGGAAACTGCAATGAAAGAAAAGGGCGTGCCGGACTGGTATATCTGGTCATGCAAGCAAATCAGCTACATGTTTCCAAAAGCACATGCGGCAGCTTATGTTATGATGGCATATCGTATTGCCTACTGCAAGATCAATTACCCGCTTGCATATTATGGGGCATATTTTGGAATCCGCGCTAATGCATTTTCCTATGAAATCATGTGCCAGGGAAAAGAAAAATTGAATTATTATATAAAAGAGTATAAAAGAAGAGCAGATTCCCTCAGTAACAAAGAACAGGACGTAGTGAAAGATATGAAAATCGTCCAGGAAATGTATGCCAGGGGCTTTGAGTTCCTGCCGCTGGATATTTACAAGGCAAAGGCAACCAAATTTCAGATTATAGACGGCAAACTGATGCCCCCTTTGTCCAGTATCGAAGGAATGGGAGAAAAAGCAGCAGAGGCGGTGGAGGAAGCGTCCAAGGACGGGCCGTATCTTTCCCTGGATGATTTCCGCCAGCGCACAAAAGCCAGCAAGACAGTTATTGACTTTATGGCGGAATTGGGGCTGTTCGGCAATCTTCCCCAGAGCAACCAGTTATCTTTGTTTGATTTTGTGTAAGGTTATGATGTAGGGGTCAAAAGGTATTTTGCCCCTGATACCTACGGATTGCTCCGCAC